>Ga0134103_1000324_pt1 | contig 59206 bp, 47 predicted proteins | sample 14_taG_2_FD_94445 | JGI IMG/M metagenome (GOLD analysis project Ga0134103, IMG submission 94445) | Switchgrass degrading microbial communities from high solid loading bioreactors in New Hampshire, USA - 14_58_20_212_A1 metaG | ecosystem: Engineered > Bioreactor > Semi-continuous > Anaerobic >...
ACATTACATCATATCTCATCCTTCTATCACCTAAAGTGATTATAAATCACTTTAAGTTAATGTCTAGATGTTCTGTATTTTTATACCGCCTTTTTTCTACAAATTTATTCTAACATTTACACACACCTCATAAAACTCGTTAAGTTACCAAAAAGTGTTGTAAGGGAGCTTCTACATCACACTTCAAAATCTGAGTGTACTGAATTAAGTACACTTTTTATATTACATTTCATATTCACTTCTTAATGACTTATTCGTGCAAAGTAATCCAATGGCCTACTTTGGTTTTGTATGAATCGTCTCCCTAGGTTTGGTGGGGATGATGGTGAGTGGGTTTATAATCGTATTATTCAAGTTGAATGTAGTAATGTCATACCGCTAGAAAAGCAGGTAAACATCTCTTAGACAAGCTTTTTGCTGAGCGTGTTGGTATTGTGTATAAAGCGGTTATGGCATTAAAACAATGAACCGATAGATATAACCTTAGCCAGAAAAGCCTATATGAAAGGAAATAACACAGTAATCACCTTCTTTGAGGAATGCATGCAAGAACGTCCACGAGGTAAAATAACTGACCTTTGTACTACAGGAAAAGTTTATGATGTTTATAAAGCTTGGTGCAAGGATAATAATCATGGTTATCATAAAACAGCTAAGGAGTTTCGAAACGAACTAGCAAGATATTTGAATGCACCTTATATAAATCTCATAACAAGAAGAGGTAAAAGTGGCAATTACTATAAGAATTATACTTTAACTGATGATGCCAAGGAAAGTTACAAGAAGGTTTATGGATATGATGATATTGCCCTACTCACTTAATGTTAGTGAAAGTAGTGAATGTTAGGTGAAACTAAAACCACACTACTTTCACCTCGATAAAGCCAGTAAATAAGCCGCTTCCAAGAGTTTAGTGAAAGTAGCTAATGTATTTTAAACTTCTCAGCCAAGAAAACAAAATATATAAAAATATAAATAATAATTATAGTCAGTGTGGAGTTGGGATGTTGTTCACTTCTTTCACTAAAACATAAAAAACCTTGTTATTACTGAGTTTATTAGGTGAATGTTACTCAAAAGTACTTTCACTCAGCTTTCACTAAATATTACAGAAAGGAGGGTTACCATGAAATATTATACTCTTGTACCAGATGCATATAATTTACTTTTTCCTAAGCCTTACAACGATAATGTACTGTTAAATGATTCCTATCAATATTACTTTGTGGAAAAAGGTAATGTCTATGAGCTAGTCAATAATAATCCAAACGATTTAAGCACTGATCATAAAGTTAGATGTCCGAAATGTATGGCACAATTAGTCAAGATTTCAACAATTAATTTCATCTGTATTTTTTGTTCTGAAGGGAGGTAAACAAAATGAAATACTTATGGAATGGTTTGGATCTTGAGAATTTTGATGCGATTAGAATCATCCTAGAGAAGTATGAACTACTAGATTATTATAATAAAAATTTGAGGAGGAAACGTTAATGAAAACAACTACAATTTACAACCGAGCTTTTTGGAACGCCATGAGAGGTAAACAAGGAGCTTATAATGAGATGCACGAGGGAGAAGTTTCCGATGGCTATATCATTCCAACAGAGTTTAATGAAAGGTATCAAAAAGCCCTGGAAAAAGAAAATCTATTCAGACGATTAGCCACTGTTGTTAATACAAAATCCAAGGATGGGATAATCCATGCAGTGGCATCTACTGGTTTAGCAGAATGGGTTAGTGAATCCGTTGCATTTCCAGAAGGTGCTGATACCTTCAGACAGTTCCCTGTCAACTCTTATAAGCTAGCCAGCCTATCAAAAATAAAAGAACACTTTGTGAAGGATAATGATTTCAACCTAGAAGGTTATCTTGAAAATGAGTTCGCTCGTAGATTTGGTAGAAGCGAAGAGCGTGCCTTTATTAACGGAGATGGTATCAATGAACCTGCAGGCATTTTAAATGCCATACGTGGCGGGGAAATTGGGGTTACAGCCGAAGGTACAACAGTCCTAACCTATGATGAAGTGATCAAGCTATACTTCTCGTTAAAACCAGAACATCGAAGAAATGCAGTGTGGCTTATGAACGATGAAACTGCCTTTAAACTGAGAACCTTAAAGGATGATCATGGTAACTATCTATGGAATCAAGCGGATAATACCATCTTAGGAAAACCAGTTAAGTATTCCAACTATATGCCAAATATGGTAAGTGGTGAAATCCCTATTGCCTTCGGTGATTTCAGCTACTATTGGATCATCGAACGTCAACCACTTACGATTAAAGTTCTACATGAAAGATACCTTATTAATGGCGAGATTGGGTTCAGTGGATGTGAAAGATTAGATGGTAGACTTATCCTTCCAGAAGCTGTAAAACTTCTTAAAATGGCTTAATAATGACTCCTACTTAGGGGAAGGGGGGTAATTATCTCCAGGGCTTTTTTAAAGTTCAACGGGCGGGGGGCACCACACAAAAAGTCGCGATTTCAAACATGGTATATAGAAAGTAATTATGTCGGTAATGAGAGCATGGATTTGAATGAAATTGGCAAACCTGAAATTTCTGACACAATAAAGAGTAAACACTAACAAGCTGACGAGCCTAACAAGATTAAAACAATATTTGTGAACAATAACCGATATGAAATTGAGAAATAACTTGAAAACCAACTCGCTCATAGGTTTGATAGAGCTGAAAAACACGCCTTTATTTATGGTAATGGAACTAGGGATAGTTTTACCTGTATTTTAAAAGACACATTAAGCGTAAAAATCGGTTTAACAGCCTCTTAATTCTCAATTTTAAAACTAAAGTACATAAAAAAACAGTGTGGATTATGGATGATGAAACTACACCTCATTCAACGAACATAATTAAAAGGGTCAGATCAGAATAGACATCTGATTTCTTACCCCATTTTTATTTAGCTCAGTCTTTTTATGTAATTTATTTTGCGTAAACGTCCTGCTGAAAATTAATTTTAATTGCCAAAAAACAATCTTTTAACGCTTTAAGTGCTATTTTTAGCCTAAAAACTATACCTTAGACTAGATTAAAAACTATGATGTTTCTTCTGAAAATAATAATGTTTTTTTTGCTATTATAATTTTGTTCTTAATGTGTATATTTCGGCTAATTTGACAAGCTATGTCGGCGAAGACTTAGGTATATTACCCTTGACGAAAAAGCTTAGGACAAAGGGATCACCGGCTTGTCCATTTAGAGTGATCGATTGACTAATCTTTTTAGTTACGTGTTGATCCCCGATCACAGATAAGCTCTTCAATCCAATAATCTCTTTTACTGTTTTACTTTCAGATGAATGCGTTTTAGCGATTGAAAATCCGATTCCATTCCAAGAAGTCAAACCATTTTCAAAATTTCTATTTAAAATTAAATTTTGTTCATCTTGAAGGTTTGCACTATATTTTCGTGGTTCAGAAATAGCGATAACTTTATTATTTAATTGGTAATTTAGATTATTGTTATTTCCATCGGGCACATCAAAAATATACTATATTTATAATAAACAACTTAACCAAATGAGTCCATAATACTTATAGTATGACCATAGCCATCAAATGTATAAACGGTTTGATCTCCTCTAAGGTCCTTATAGGTTGTCTGTCTAAAGACATACTAAATATCCATTTGATCAACATATTTAACTTGATCATTTTGATCTACAATAAATTGACGAATTTCACTTACTCTGTCGCCATCATAGAAATATTGGAAAACCACCCATAGCGGGTGGTTTGCTTTTTTGCTATATTAATAATTGAGTTTGTTCGCCTTTCTATAAGGTTATCCAATAAGTACCATTGATTCAAAAAAGTTTTCGGAGTAAAAATATAAATCTACAATTTCAATAAGTTTTCTATTTGAATGAAATTTTCTTAATTTTAGTGTTTCATAAATTTCATGAAATTTAATTTTATTTTCATTGTTTATTCCAAATATCTTTATATCCTTAATAAATTCAAATAACTCTGAATCAAATAGTTCGTTAAGAAATTCACAATTATTTATTTGATAAACATCCTTACTTAAATCACTTTTAGAAATATATTTTTTATCTATTTTAAATATTTCCTTTTCATTAAGTATAATAAATAGTTTCCCATAATCTAAAAATGACAGTAGATATTCTTTTGCCTTTTGCATTTTACTAATACCCTTCTGCGTTTTAAAAGGTTCAATTATCCTATTTTTATTAGTCATTATACTCCCTCCTAATATACATCTCCATTAAATCCAGTATAGACACCTACAATAATTCCACCAATCCAAGCTCCCTTATGAGGTTCTCTAATTTTTTTTGATGCTCCTTTATGATAATGCAATGAATGGAACGGATAGATATCTATTCTCAATTTTTTACCAGTAGTTGAAGCTAGAAGTGTGAATCCCGCAACTTTTGGATTTTGATACCCAAACATATATGATCTAGTTTGATAACCATAACCTAAGCCATTACCAAAGTCAAGTCTACTTGATATAGCATTACCTGCTATACCAACAATTGATGTAGCAGCATAATATTTTGATCCAACTAAAAAACCATCACCAAATCCATACAGGAATGATTTTCCCATGCCTGATAAAGTCTCTTTAATATTACTTCCATTTTGTGAATGCTTTATCGCACTACGCGTAGATCTAATTGTACCTGATACTCCTCCTGCAATTGTTGCAATTGTAAATCCTGTCTTTAATGCAGTCGCAAAAGCTGGAAGGAAAGCTACGCCTGCTCCACCTGTAGATACTATTAAAGCTGAAACTGCTGCTACAGTAACAATAACCGCAGCACCAATTAAAATATCTTTTATCCATTCCGGTGCATAACCACTAGGATCAACCATCATAACCGGATTATTCTTCGCATAAGCATACATGTTGTGTCCTAGAATATCTCCAGTCTTTCCAATTAACCCATCCGCATTGATGAAACGTCCAATCTCAGGATTATAATAACGACTATTGAGATAGTACCAGCCTGTCTCAACATCCTGGTAAAACAGACCCTAAATAATTCAAGTCACAAAACTATAACACTTGTGAAATAGATTTCTACCTTCATTACAAATTAAAGGGAGCTTAATGTTTACATAATCATAATATTATGTTGTTAATTAACTTGATTTTTGAATTGTTTAATTATTTTTTTAATATTTCTTTTATTATAACTGATATAAAGTGGTCTTTCCCATATCTTTTTTCTTTTTACTTCATTTTCAAATAATAATGTTTTTTTATTTTTATATATAATTGAAAATCTATAACAACTTACATCATCAAAATTTGGAATTTTTTCAAAAGAATTGCCATTGACATCAATCCATTCTTGTATTACCTGGTAATGTTTTAATTTTTTTAACATTTTTTTTATAAATTCATAATGATCTTCGAAGCTAAGTTGAGTAACAGGTTCTATTTCTTTATTACATTTACTACAATAAAAGATTTTATGTATAAATTCACATTTTCCAGTGAAACTTGATTCACCTATTGTAAAATCATAGTATCTTGCTTCCTCAGATTTTGAATCCACTACTTTTTTGTGTTTAATGATTGTTAGAGGATGATTGCATAAAAAGCAGTTATGATTTCTAAACTTAATTTTCAATGGATTTCCAAACTGATAATAATGTTTTGCGTTAGTCATTTTAATCCACATCCCATAATTTTATTCTAAGATAAAATGTATACCCAAACAAAACACTTGCTCCGTTTGAATAATAAAACTCACCGTTTTGTATTCCTAAACCAAAATTTCCACCAATAGAAAGAACTTCTATAGACCCTCCCGTTTCAATTGGTATTCCTAGAATATCTAACTGAACTCCACCACGTGCTGTAAGAACAGACGCCTTTGCCTGCACACCAATAAAATAATCATTTTTATTAGGGTTTACTATGACTCCTGCAAATGTTGTTACTGTTCCAACATCCACAACACCTTTTAGAGACAAACCTAAATTCGAGTCTCCTATTCCAACTTGTCCATTTGCATTTGCTAATGATGTCTTGTTATAAAAGCCAATTTGTAATTTTCCCTTCCTAATATCCCAATTAAACCTAGCATGCGATTCGGTATAGAGAAAGGTCGCTGAACCTTTTCCATAAAACAGTTCATTTCTAAAACTGCCATTTACTGTATATTTATTAAAAAATCCCGAAGTACTTGAATTACCATCATTGTTAATTCCACCACAACTACTTACAATACCAGATACAGCACTCGTTCCATAAACTTGAGCAATTCTTTCAGTATAAGCACTAACCATTACAGGATTACTCACTGAATACGTATATAGGTTAACTCCATTAATACTTGATGGAACTATTTCGCTAACACCTTTAGCGTTAATATAACGTCCTATCTCAGGATTATAATAACGACTGTTAAGATAATACCATCCTGTCTCTTCATCATAGCGATAGCCACGATATCGATATGGATTGATTTTTGCTAGTTCACTGCTAGTTTGATATACTATATTACCCCATGCATCATATACATATTCTACTACAACATTACCTGATTCATTTACTATTTTAGTTATATCACCTTGTAAATTTCGAATATATAAATAAATATTATTATTGTATTTAAACCCTATTAGGGTACCATCAACATCATATAAGTAATCAACATACTTAGTTGTACTACCTGAATTAATCGTTTCTCTTAATACTTTATCTCCATCTAAGAAGTATTTACATGTTACTGTAGTTTGTGTACTATGAGTAAAAATGGTCTTTTCAGTCCTTAATCCTTGGTCATTATATTTATAACTAATTGTGTATATTGTTTTACCATCATTTTGCTTAATATCTATCTTTCTTAATACTCTGCCTTCATAATCTAAATCAGCATATGCGTATATTACACCATTATATTTAAAGTTATATATTTTAGTAGGATTTCCTATTTGATCATATGTAAATGTATTTATAGGTGTTATTGATGTTATGTTTCCATTTGAATCGTAAGTTATAGATTGTATACTATCAAGTCTATCTTTCCATTGTGTATTATAAATATATTGCAAATGTTCAATAGGATAATTATTAGGTGTTGATTCAGGGTTTCCAACTTTAAATACTATTCGGAAAGTAACATTTAAATATCCATCCGTCGCATAATAAGTATTATAATAATATCCAACTTTATTTACATTTAAGTTAGATTCAATTAAATAGGACGGCATATATACCTGATAACTATCGTAAATATAGAAATTGAAATAGAGATTAGGCGTTTCTCCAATTTGCAAATTATAAATCTTTCTGTAATCATAACCACCATTATAACGCATTTTTACTTGTGGATTAGATGAACTATATTCATAAAAATCTGGTATTACATATTGATATTCACTTTCACCATAATTAAACTTCTTAATATCCGTGATATTTCCATGTGTATCATAATAATAATATTTTGTATAGCAATTACTTATACTGCAATAACTGTAGATATTATTATTTTTTACATCTTCTCGAACTAGTTGATTCAAATTATCATACTTATAATTATATTCTTCTTTTACATTACCATTCTTATATACTTTAATGTTTGTTATATTCCCTATATTATCATAAGTGTATTCATATTGTAATCCATCGATACTATAAGATATATTCTTAACTCTTAAAGAAGCATTACCATGAACTACTTTACTATCATCATATGTTATTAATTGATTTATTGATAGTGAGCCTAAAGATGTTATTACTTGATTTAATCTTAATAAACTGTCATTGGCATCATATTCATAATTTTTAGTAATAGTTTTCCCACTCGTTTGAATTACTGTTTTATCGTATAAACCTTTTAAATTTCCATATGTATAGTAATAGTAATCAACATATGTTTTATTTCCATCTAGTGTATAATCATAATCCTTTAGTTGTCATGTATTATTATTATAACCTAGAGTTATGGAGTTGTTCAATTGGTCAGCTATTGATATTAATCTACCACTTAAATCATAACGGTAGTTAAATGTGTTCCCTGATACGTAATCATAGACAGTTGCTAATCGACCAGCATAATCATACTCATAACTGTAGCGTACCACATTATTCACTTTTATCTGAGTTATTCTGTCCTCACTATCATAAATAAATGTTACATAATCATTGTTACCGTAATATTGATTCCTGAGTTTATCCTGATAATATGTAGTTCCATCATAAGTTTTACTATAATAGTCATAAGAAACTAAAGTTTGTGCGTTTACTTTAACCTGACTTAATCGATTAAATGAATCATAAATGAACTCATAATAATAACCATTCACATGTATCTTCTTTAACTTACCATTTTCGTATTCATAATTATTTTGCGAATCTGATTGTGATACCTGAGTTAATCTACCGTGAATATCATAATCATATTCAGTGATAATATTATTGCCACTAGATGCCTTTTGTATAAGCTCTTCGAGTAGTCCTGTTACAGGATCATAATCATATGTTGTTTTGTTATTATATGGATCAATAGTATCTTTGTACTATTGTAGAGATGTAGAAACAAAGATTATCTTATGGTTTAATTTCCAGTTCACTAAGTAATAATTAAAATAAAAATCTCCTATCATTTTAATATTGATTGATGATAGGAGATTTTTGTTAATATCAAATTAAAGTATTAATTTATTGAGTATTTCCGAAGTATAAATCCATTCTTCTCTTTTTTGTTTTAAAAATTCTTTACCTTTATTAGTAATACTATAATATTTGCGTTTAGTTTGGTTAAAACCCTCTCGCCAATATGAAACAACTAATTCTTCTTTTTCTAATCTTTTAAACGCAATATATAGTGTAGCTTCTGTTAAACTAAACTGATTATTAGTAATCTGGGCTATCTGATGGTTAATCGCATAACCATAAGAATCGCCTTTTTCTAAAATAGCCAAGATGATGGTATCAGTGTGCCCCCGAAGTAAATCACCAACTAACACTATGATCTCCTTCTTTTTAGATACATTTTATGACCTACTATGATTATAGTCAATAATAATATCATAATTAAAGAGTAATTCGCTTCATTATTACTTAATGTTACATTATATAAAAAGTAATCGATATTACTAGCCAAAATATTGATGAGAACAACACTGATAAACCAACCATAGGCACAATAGATAACCAACTTGAACTTGCTTAACTTCTTTGTCAATGCCTTAACTAGTAAAGCGACAAGAGTAATTAATGATATTATAGGCAGGATTGCGAGTGGCCAACTTTTATACCTTAACATCCTAAAGAGTTGAATTAAAAAGATACCTCTATAAACAGATTCTCTACTCCCATAGAATGTATCATGTTTTATATATAAAGTAAAATTAAAGAATAGTTGTGGTAAGACCATGATGCTGATAATAAAAGGATAAATTTTATATGCTTTAGCGCGGTTAACGATACTGTCTTCAGTTTGGTTACTATTTCGACCAAAAACAAAATCTAAACTTTCTTGAATTTTTCCTTTAAGTTCTTTATTCCCTGTTAAAAGATAATAATGATTCATTAAGCGTTGATATATCTTATAAAAGATGAAGGAGAAGATAGCTAAAACTCCAATGAATAGTATAACAATAATGGTGATAATTGATCCAACATCGTCGATACTAAGATTCATAGAGTCAATGAGTATTATACTAGTAATTATAGTAATTACTAAACTAGTCATGATTAAAGATAAACTAATAGCCCAAAAAACAAAACTTGTTTTCATGTACTTAAAAATTTTAGTTAATAATAAATTATGTTTTTCAATATCCATATATTGTTTTCTGATATATTGGGAATATGAATACAAATAATATGCTGAACCACTAAATAATAGAATACTAATGGCAGTAATAATGGTTCCAACAATACCATTAAATAAGGTTAAAATCATGCCAAAAATACTAAGGATTGCCCCACACATGAGGAGAATATCGGGAATTTGTGGTTTAATACTATATTCTTCCGATATTTTATTGTATTCATGTTGGCTAAAATCTCCCATAGATTTAATCGCTTCAATATAGGCTTCTTCTTCAGTTAGACCTTTTTGCCGATATTCTTCATAACGATCAATTAAATTGGCTATGATTTCTTCTTTTAATTCTTCGATATCATTTCTTTCATCAAAGCGAAACTGATAATTAACATACTGTCTAATTTTATCATGCATAAAGACCCTCCTATACCTAATCTGTCTAGGTATATTATATGCATCAATACCTAATCTGTCAAGGTATTTTTCTTAAAAAATAAAACCCAATAATGATAGTAGATAATCATTATTGAGTCTTTTATTATTTAGAAACTATTATAAAAGATCGTTTCTATTTCAAACTTACCATTATCAATTGTTAAAATTCCAAACGAATACTCTGGTTCAAATCGTTTATTTGTGCAACTTCCGGGATTATAGTAAGTGATGCCATTAATTTCTTCTAGTTGACACTTATGCGAATGACCAAAGATAACAAGGTTAACATCCGCATTGGAAAAAGTGGAAATGGCTCGATTTAAAGTATTTTGAGCCCGACTCAACCCGATACTAATACCATGACCATGGCATACTCCTATTTTAACTCCTTCAATAGGAATTAACACTTTTTCTGGTAACTCTTGTTTCAATTTCCAATCGTCATTGTTCCCCCAACAGGCAATTAGGGGTTTGAGTTTTTTAATATGAGTATAGGCTTCATAACTGGTAAAATCACCAGCGTGAATAACCATATCCACGTTTTCAAGATACTTAATTAAGATATCTGGTAAAGTGATGAATCTTGATAAATGAGTATCACTCATAATTAAGATTTTCTTCATGTAATAACCCACCCCAAGATGATACTAAATATAATGATAATAATTGGAATTAATAATGATAACTCAGGAAGAAAGATACTTTTTATAAATGAGTAGTCTTCATGTTCTTTAAATATTTCTAATAGCGCTTTGATTCTTTTTAAATGTACAAGTGCGACTGGTGTTAAGAAAGTAAGGGGAGCATGAAAACTAATTAAGTTGATATTTGATTGATAGTTTAGTAATAGTTTTACCATCTCCACATTATTAACTAACACCGCATAGTATAATGGTGTTTTACCAGACATCCGTTTATTAACATCTATACCTTGCTTTAACAAAACCTCTACTATATCCACATTACCACTATAAATCGCTAATTGTAAGGGGTATTTACGGCTCACCGTTTTAGTGTTAACATCTGCACCTTTTTCTAATAAATACTTCACCATCTCGATATTATTATTTTGGATCGCAATAGCTAATGGTGTTGTCTTATCCATTGCCTTTCGATTAATATTAGCACCATTTTCTACTAGCAACTTAACCATATCAAGATTATTTTTGCGACATGCAGTATGTAAAGGGGTATTGCCTAGATAATCTGGAAGATTAACATTGGCACCATGTTCAATTAACAGCTTTACCGCTTCAAGATGTTCAAGAATAACGGCGTTATGAAGGGGTGTAATTTTGTTAGTTGCTTCCAAATTAATATCTGCACCATGTTCAAGAAGTAGTTTCATGATTTCCACATTACCATGATAAGCAGCATCATGAAGAGGACTAATGCGTTTATAAGTATACGTATTGACTATAGCACCATGCTCAAGAAGGAGTTTCACTAGTTCAATATTTTCCCTTAACACCGCGACGTGGAAGGGTGTTATATAATGTTTTGTTTTTATATTGGGATTTGCACCATATTCTAGAAGCAACTTCACCATTTCAACTTTGTTGGTATCAACCGCGTAGTATAAAGGAGTATATTTATCAACAGTTGGTTTATTAACATCAACGCCATGTTCAAGTAGATACTTAGCTATCTCAAGATTATTGTTTAAAGCGACTAAATGTAAACCATTAATGCCATTTTCCTTATCTGTAGCATCGCAAGGGAAACCTTGACTTAGAAGAAACTGGAAAGATTCATAGCGATTATTACCAATGGCATAAAGAAGCAAAGTCTGGTTGTCTAAAGGATTAATTAGACCCTTATCGATTAAAAAGGATAATAAATCGATTTCGTTAATTTCAATAAAAAAGTGAATGGGCGAAAGTTGATAATTGTTTTTAGTTCCGATATCCGCACCATGTTCAATTAGTAATTTTATTATTTCAGTGTTTCTTTTAAAACAAGCATAGTGTAATGGCGTATTACCATGATTATCTTTAGGATTTAAATTAACACCACAACTAATAAGTAACTTGACGCATTCTTTACTGTTAAACTGACAAGCCTTATGTAGTGGTGTTACTCCTTCATAACTTGTAGATTCTAAATCAAGTCCTAATTCAATTAAATACTTTAAGATATTAACCGCATTTTGACTACAAGCAAGATGAACGAGTGTTTCATTATAATAGTTTCTAATATTGATGTTGAGTTCTCCATTAGTATGAAAGGCTTTAAACATTTGGATATTATCGTCAAGAATCGATTTGAAAACTAAATTTTCGCCTTCTTTTCTCGGTCGATTATAATCTTTAATTTCATGCAACAGTACAATGATTAAATCAGTGTAATAAATATATATCCTCAACTTTGGTTACTTCTTTTTTGACAAACTCAGGATCAATTATACTGTTTAAGGTATTAATCATTTCTTGTACATAGGGATTCGAACTTTCTTTAGGTAGTAATTCAACTAACTCCGCTACTAGTTCGGTAGGGAGATTAGTGAATTCTACTAAGAGGTTAGAAAATACTGTCTTACTATTTGAGGTAATCTTATTTAAATAATTGCGAAGTAATAGTTCATCTCGATAATGGTTTACTGAATCGATATCAAGTTTAGTTAGTATTGATAATATTTGTTCTAAAGGATTCTTATGATAATCTGCTAGCTTTTGGTTCAATAACTCCTCTAGTTTTAGTTTCATAATTATCCCTCATTTCTTTGATTAATCTAATTATATCAAATTATGAAAAGCTTTATAAATAAGATTCTACCAAGATTGCTGAATTAATATTGAAAACGCTATCATTTAGTGTTAAGATACTAATGGAGGAGGTAAATCGATGAAAGAGTATGGGTTTTCCACAAAAGCAATTCATTGTGGTAGTGATAATAATACTCATAAGAGTTTAGCCACACCAATTTACCAATCAAGTACATTCTGTTTTGATGATGCTGATCAAGGGGGTAGACGATTTAAACTAGAGGAAGAGGGATTTATTTATACGCGTTTAGGTAATCCTACCACAAAAGTATTAGAAGAGAAAATCGCTGCTTTAGAAAATGCGGATGGTTGTATTGCGACTAGTTCTGGTATGGGTGCCATTACCACAGTATTTTGGACCTTGCTTAAACAAGGAGATCATATCGTAACTGATAATAATCTATACGGTTGTACTTTTGCCTATTTTACCCACGGATTAACGAAGTTTGGTATCGAAGTAAGTCTTGTCGATGCTGCCAATCCAGAAAATGTGGAAAAAGCAATTAAGCCTAACACTAAGATTATCTATTGTGAGACACCAACGAATCCATCCCTCAAGCTAGTTGACATAGAAGCGCTAAGTAAAATCGCGAAAAAACATAATTGTTTATTAGTTGTTGATAATACTTTCGCCACACCTTTTATCACTAGACCATTGGATTTAGGAGCGGATATCGTTATCCATTCAGGTACGAAATACTTGAATGGGCATGGCGATGTAATTTGCGGATTCATTTGTACGCGAAAAGAGTTATTGAATGATTTACGGTATGTTGGACTAAAAGATATGACTGGTAGCGTTTTAAGTCCTTTTGATTCCTTCTTAGTTATTAGAGGTTTAAAAACCTTAAGTTTAAGAATGGAACGTCACTGTTTCAATGCCCAAAAAGTGGCTGAGTTCTTAGAAAGCCATCCAAAAGTAAAAATGGTTAGTTATCCAGGCTTAAAGAGCCATCCTCAATATGAACTAGCCAAACGCCAAATGAAACTACCAGGTGCTATGATATCCTTTGAATTAAAAGGTGGTTTAGAAGAAGGTAAACGGCTCATTAATTCAACAAAACTCTGTAAATTAGCGGTATCATTAGGTGATATCGAAACCCTCATCCAACATCCTGCCAGCATGACCCACTCACCCTATACTAAAGAAGAAAGATTACGTGCAGGTATTAGCGATGAGTTAATTAGAATCTCTGTAGGTTTAGAAGATTATGAAGATATCATCGCCGATTTAGACGAAGCTTTAAAGCATGTTTAAATAAAAGAAAAACCTTATTATGAAATATCTAATGTTCATAATAAGGTTTTTTATTATTTTAATGTTTTAAATAAACGGAAGATTTCTCGCGTATTATTAGCGATTAATGCTTTCGCAATATCCTTATTCATTGCTTCTTCTAAACTCATTGGATAATTCATGATGGAGAATAAGGCGGTCATTCCTATATCATGCATTGCATAGGCTTCTTCCATTAAACCACCACACAAACCGATTACAGGGATGTTATATTTTTTTCCTAACTTCGTTACTCCATAAGGTACTTTACCCATTAGGGATTGGTAATCCATCTTGCCTTCTCCCGTGATAATTACATCAAAATTAGGGATAATTGTCTCTAAGTTTAATTTATTAAGTAATAAATCAATCCCATTAACTAGTTTTGCCTTTAAAAATGTTAAAAAGGCAAATCCTAACCCACCAGCAGCACCGCTACCTTCATAATGAGCATAATCTTTACCAAAATGTTCTTTAACTACTTGGGCAAAGTTTTGTAAACCTTCATCAAGTTCAACAATCATCGCTTCATCTGCACCCTTTTGTGCGGCATAAACGTAACTAGCACCGTTATAGCCATATAAGGGATTCTTCACATCGCATAATACTTCAAACTGGCATTCTTGTAAAACACTAGGCACATTATCAGCATCAATATACTTAACACATTTTAGGGATTTTCCGCAACCATTAAGTTCTTGGTGTTTTTCATCAAAGAACTTATATCCTAGTGCTTGTAACATTCCAACACCAGCATCATTAGTTGCTGACCCACCCAGACCAATAATAAAGTTCCGACAACCTCTACTTATAGCGTCAAGGATTAGTTCACCTACACCAAATGTAGTTGTAATTAGGGGATTATATTCTGCTTTCGTTAATAACGTTAGACCAGCTGCTTCCGCCATTTCAATTACGGCAGTATTATCTCCTAAGATGCCATATATAGCTTTTCGTTTACGCATTAAGGGGTCATGGACCGTAACTTGTGTTTTCTTCCCTCCGAAACTAGTTAAAAAACTTTCGACTGTCCCTTCCCCACCATCCGCAATAGGTAATTTCTTTATCTGTGCATCTGGATATACTTCTTTAATTCCCTTTTCAATACTGTCACTTACTTCGATGCTCGATAAGCATCCTTTAAAAGAATCAATGGCGATTAAGACTTTCATCTAACACAACTCCATTAACGACATTAATGGGATTATTATTTAAAAACGAGCGAATATTTTCTACCACAATTCTCATTAATCGTTGGCGAGTTTCATATGGCGCCCAACCGATATGCGGGGTAATAAAAATATTTTTAGCCTTTAACAAGGGACTATCAGCATTTATAGGCTCTACACAAACTACGTCAACACCTGCTGCATAGACTTTGCCACAATTTAACGCTTCACATAAATCCTGCTCATTGATGATTGGTCCGCGAGCAGTATTAATAATGATAACCCCATCTTTCATTTTCGTTATTGTTTCTTTATTTATTAAATCTTTTGTTTCATTAGTTAATGGTACATGTAAAGTAATAATATCAGAAGAAGATAATAATTCATCGAGACTAACTTGTCTACCAATTACATCGTTTTTAATTGTACGATTATATACTAACACCTTCATCCCAAAGGCATTAGCGATCTCTGCAACTCTCTTACCAATACTTCCATAACCTATTATACCAATCGTTTTATCAGTTAGTTCAATTAAAGGATAATCCCAGAAACAAAAATCTTTTGAACTAATCCAGCGTCCCTTTTTTACTTCATTACTATGATGACCAACATTATGACAGATCTCTAAAAGGAGCGCAAACGCTAATTGAGCTACCGCATTTGTCGAGTATCTTGGAACGTTAGTAACTGGTATGTGTTTTTTACGGCATGCTTCGATATCGACGACATTATAACCTGTCGCTAGTACCCCAACATATTTTATATTTGGAGCTTTATTAATAATTTCTTCTGTAATAACGGTTTTATTAGTCAAGACAATTTCTGCAGTGCCAATGCGTTCTAACACTTCTTCTGGTTTAGTACGGTCATAAACAGTTAAATCTACTAATTCTTCTAATTCTTGCCAAGATAAATCCCCAGGATTTAAAGTATATCCATCTAAAACAACGGCTTTCATGATATCACCTACAACTTTTTTTCTTATTTATAACATGATTATATCATGTTTAATTATAAGTGTTAGTGTTAAAAATGTAAAAGTTGGAGTTTCCTCCAACTTTTACATATATACATCAATAATGTTTTCTTCATCATTTAGTAGATTTCTATCAATTAGCGCACCACCGAGTCGATATTTGTTTTCTAAACGCTTGAAAGCTACTTCTTTTCCATTTATTACGATACGCTTAACTCGTTCCTCATGAATATGGTAATAAATCTTAAGTGGTTTTCCATTAAAGCGATAAGTAAAGGTTAGGCCATCCAACTCTTTAGGTAGCACAGGATCTAACACTAAATCATTTTGATAAGTTCTTATACCTAAGACATTTGCGATTAATTGATTCAAGTAAATACCAGGGCCACTTGAGTAGATACGCCAGCCACCTTTTACACCGATTTCTCCTGTCTTTAACTTATCGAAGTCTCGGCGTGCTTCATAGCGGTCGTAGAAATTACCATCACTGCTTGAGAAGTAAGTATTACTTTGGCGTGGTATTGCGTTAGGTACATAGTCTTGGATATTGATTGGATTAACCTTGAGCAACCCTTCATATGCATCCTTAGCCTTACCAACCTTGGCCATCGCCTCAATATAGCGTATGTGGGCGTGAACATAGAGTAAACCAATTTCTCGACCGAAGTTAGCTGCTGTTTCTGCTCTTGTGAAGTAAGTATTAATACCGCCTTTATATTGTACGGGTCGATCCATTAATCTTACTCCGTCTAAGTGTTTAAACTTCGCTTCTATTAATTGATAGAATGGCTCTACTTGTTCATTAGCGAAGATTTCGCTAATGAAACCACGGTTGAATGGTAAGAGTCTATAGGATACTCCTGTTTCTTTATCCTCTGGATGCAAGATGTATTTGATATTTTTATCGAAGAGAATAAATCCTGCAGGTATACCATTTCTAATTAAATACTTATTGAAATCAAAACGGATTTTATCCGTTAGCTCTTTTAATTCTTGAGCATACGCAGCATCATATTCCTTTAAGGCTTCTTGTAGATACATGAAGGCTTCATATGTTAGGGCGACAGTCCAACCACTTACCATTTGTTTTGTCAAGGCTTTATTTGCTGGTTGTAAAGTATCATCCCAATCCCCACCCCCGTAACAAGATAAACTTGTACCAGGAATGAAACTATCGATAATCGCTTTAATCTGTCTTCTAATATGGTCGTATAAGGTTTCTTGTAACTCGGTAAATTCGCCTTTATCCCTATCAAGGTAAGGTAGAACTTCATCTAAAATGGTGTAGTCTTTGGTCGCAAGAAGATACATGGCAAGCAATCTTAATGGCCATACAATGATATCACCATGGGAATCATGGGCGAAAATACTATAGTATTTATCAAACATAAACCATTGTGGGAAGTCTCCATTTTGAATAAACTCCCGTTGGTATACTTTACAAATGATATCTCTTATAACCGCAAACTTTTGCGTAACCATGAAGAGTTCTGCTGGTCCCTGACATACGTCTCTTGTTCCCCAGGCCGCACCATTATATTGTTCCAGTCCGTGCGGAGAGGCATAATGAATTAGCGCATTATGACAGTACCACCGTGCTAGATCATTAAATGTATCAATTTCTTCTTTGCGTTCATTATTAATTTCTAAATGGAAATGGTTAAGTACCTCATCAATAAATTTACGGAATTTTTCTTCTTCACCTTGTAAATCAAATGGTTTTACTTCTAAATCTTTACCATCAATTAACCCTTGTATTCGTAGTTCAATCTTATCTGTATCATTAAACTCAAGTACCACTAAAGGTTCATGGCGATTAACTTGATCAGTAAAGAACCGTTCATCAAAGTGATAAGTAAAATCGTGGGTTGATATTAATTTATATGTTAAATTAGGATATTTACTTGCGCTTAATGTACATAGATCAGGATAAAATCTCATTTCTTTATTATGTACTTCGTATAAGAAAGGAGTTTCATATTCACTTGAACCTAAAACAAGATGATTAGTCAACAAGAATTGATATTTCTTCCCTTTCTCACTTTCAACAAGGAGAATTTGTTCAGGGCGGTCATAGGCAATCATGGAAGTAATTGTGAGGATATCATCATCAAACTTATAAACCCATTTCGCGTAGTTTAGCCCTAACTCATAGACGGAAGGTACGCCAAGTAGTTTATACTCATCATTGATTTTGACAAATAGACGTTGACCAGTTATTTTCTTTACATTAAGAGGATTACGTATATTACTTAAGAATTTATGAAAATTTGTATTACCGACAACAACATGACAGTTGAAGACACCAAAAATATAATTGGTTGAGGAAAGAATATTATCGCGGACAAATAAACTATCACCGTTAAGCAACATATGCCCATGTGGTCTTTCAACCAAACGCTCTTTTGATTGGAGGACCACATGGATATAGTTGCCTACAAAAAAGGAGAGGAGATAATTTTGGTCTTTTTCAATGTGGCGTTTTTCGGAATATAGTTTATTTATTTCGTCATTATCAAGAGGTAAACCAGTTAAAACATTGTTAATATTTATAGACAGTTGAAGTTGGGTACTCTTTTCTTCATCGAATGGTTTAAAGACAACACCTTTATATGCATTAACTACTTTATCAAAATAGCGGATATTTTCACTTACTTCATAAATGCTATCTTCATATAAACCATAAAAGATGAAAGTTGCTTTGTCAGATAGATTAATACGTTCTGATTGTAAACTGGTATAGGCAAATTCATATTGATAATTACGATTTTCTAGTTGATCACTAAAAAGGGCTTGAGGTTCGTTAGTTAATTTATAATCTAAACCAAAGAATTGAAACCCATCAGTGGCATATCCAACTGTTTTGGTTAATGAACCTTGTTGGAGATAATGTGGTACCCCTTGATTTTGTCTTGTACATACAGTATAGCCTAACTCATTTGTAAATACTCGATGATCAAGATATTGGCATACATATGCTTCATTGCTGAGGATACTACCAGGATGAGCTAATCCAACATCTTGTCCATAGATAATATCGATTGTTTGATTATTTTTATGATGATTTACTACTTCAATCGTCCAAAACCAGATATTTTCTAATACAGTTAAGACTACAGTATATTGGAGGTTACGAAACTCACCTTTATAATAAACTTGATTATCTTCAACATAAAAACGGCTAGGTGAGTTTATCCCTATTAATCTTGTATAATAAATCTTATCATCTTCAAATAACCGTAAATATAAATTACTAGCACTGCCTTCTAAATTAGTACCAGTTAAGAGATTAATTTGGACATTATCTTTTGTGATATTACGAACATCACCACTATCGAGGATCTGAAAGACAATGCCCCCTTTTGTGACAGGATATGTTTTAATAGTGTTAAGATATTTCATGCACATCCCTCGATTCTAAAAATTCAAATCGAAACGTTTCGATTGTTATATAAAATTATACAATAATAAGCAAAAAATGTAAACTGTTAATCTTCATATATCGTAGTAAATTCTAAATTTATGATTGCTTGTTGAATATATTCATTTTTCATAAATGTCTTCCAGACAAACTCATCGCGATAATTTTGCAACATGAGAAGCGTGATACCCTTATTGATGCCAATCACATTAGATGCAATCCACGGGGTTTTTCCTTCAAAGTTATAACTATCTTTGTAACCATATTTACCTTTAAGCCCTTCTATGGTTTCAAAATAGCGGATTGCTTCTTTTACTTCTTTTTCGAGAAACACGATGGAACCAATCGCACCACTTGGTGGAATTGTACCATCATTTTTGTGCGCATCATCAGTGTAACCTGATGGTTTCGCTCCATATAAGCCACTATAGCCATTTGGTCCATCACATGCGGTCATTCCCCATGAATTCTCACTAAACGTTTTAAATTGATTGGCCATATCAATGGCGTATTGACGATTTGCGATAGTTGCGTGCACCGAGTTTTCAAACCAATTAACACCTTGTTTATCAACGATATCCCGAAAATCAATCCAAGCATGTGAATATTGATACGTGAAAAGAGAGCCAAACCAAGAATGAATAAAGGGTTCACCCTTATACGCTCTTCGATCACGTATAAAGCTATAATACACAACTGGATCAATACGATAAGTTTCATTAGGAGTACCACTGGCTAAAAAGTATAGTATTAACTGTTCGGCATAGAAATCCCAATGACCTTGAAAACTTGGTGTTCGATCCGGATAATAGGACATGTAAAACATATTTTTATTTTTATCTACAAACCAGTTCCAATTTACACGTTCGTACAATTCAGATGCTAACGTCTTTACTTCATCGCCAAAATATTCACCTACAAACAATACCCCTGCCATAAGAAGGGCTGTGTCAATACTTGAAACTTCAGAGTTCCATTCTCTCTTACCTGTATTAATATTGACAAAGTGATAGTAAAAGCCGTTATGATGCTCTATATTTCTTAGTGTATGTAAAGTACCAATTACCCGTGTTTTACCTTCGTCATAGGTAATCCAGCCATTTTCAATTCCAATTGGAATCGCTGTTAAGCCAAAGCCTACGCTTGCGATTGACGCAATGCTGGAATTATCTGGATAACGGTCTCTAATGAGACCGTATCCAGGACTATCTGGGTCGGTATTCGCTTGTTCATAGAAGAAATAGAAAGATTTTTCCATTTCTTCTAAAATTGCTTGTTCAATAAACTTATCATCTTCATTGGTGGTTTTCTTTCCCCACTCACAACTAATAAGAGTAAACATACTAACAATTACTAATATAACTAATAGTAGTTTTTTCATATTATTCACCTGTAATTCCTGTACGTTCAATACCTTGAACAAACCAACGTTGGAGTAAAAAGTAGATAACTAACAATGGTAAGAGACTTACCAAAGTACCAGCCATTAAAACAGCTTCACTCCACATGTTTTGGAAATTTTCCCCTATGTTATTGCCATTTTGAGGATAAATATTGCGGAATGTAGCAGCGAATCGACTAAGTTCAACTGGCAAGGTACGAGCATTGGGTATATATAAACTAGTTAGGTATGTTTCATTCCAATACCATACTGTACTGAAGAGGAAAACAACAATAATCGCAGGAACTGCCAGTGGTATAGCTATTTTGAAGAATATGTATAATGGCCCTGCCCCATCAATGCTAGCGGCTTCATCAAGAACTTTTGGTACCATGCGGAAGAATTGATAGAAGATAAAGATGAAGATGGCACTCTTAAGTCCTTGACCTAATAACGCTGGTAAGAGGAACGCAAAGACACTATTTAAAATTGTTATTTTAAAACCTAATAAATTTGTAAGTATTTCACCAAAGCGCTTATAAAAGATATATGTCGGAATCATGATAACTTGAGGTGGAATAATGAAAGTAGAAAGGATAATGATGAATAAAACATTCTTACCTTTAAACTTAAAACGCGCTAAAGCATAACCTGTAATGGCACAAGCAATGGTTTGGGCAATTGCTGGTAATATGGAGTAATATAACGATTCTAGTAATGATTTTTTAAAATTTATTATTTTGAATGCTTTATCGTAATTACCAGTATATAAACTAGTTGGAATTAATCCTACAGTAGGATTAAGTACATCCAACGGACTTTGAAAACTCTTTAATAAAAGCGTAATAAATGGGTATAGAAAAGCGAAAGCCACTACAGAAATTAAGAGATAGATAAATCCCCTTACTAACAACCCTTGACGATTTGAGGAACCAATCAAATATTTCCGTGCCTTTAAGGCATAGTGGTTAGTATTAAAGAACGTCTCTTTATATTCATAACGAGTTGTATTATAGACAAAACCTTCTGTATAAAAACTTACCTTTGGTTTTTCCCCTCGTTGAATAGTAAAGACCAAAAACAGAATTCCTACAACCAATAATAGCACAATAAAGTAAATCCAAGCTTGACTTGCCGCATATCCAAACCCTTCATTTGGCACAATACTGAACATATTATTTTTGATTTCTGTTATAACTTCGTTATCATCGAAAGTCGCAAGCATTATGAAGGTATAAATAAGATTAATTAAGATAATAGGTTTTAGACTTGGTAAAGTTATTTTCCAGAATTTTTCCCAACTGCTAGCACCATCAATACTTGCTGCTTCGTAAATCTCTGGACTCATTTTTTGCAGGACAGCGAGAAATACGATGATTTGCACACCAGAGAACCAAAACATTTTGATTAATTGACTAAAAATATCAACAACTAGTGTTCCGAATTTTTGACCAAAAATGTTCATCAAAAGTTGCACAACGCGAAAATTGGCGATTCCAGGCATTACTAGAACATTTTGGTTCCCTAGTTCTTTAATAACAGGCCCACTTGCTACGATTACTGGTAGAAAGAAAACTACTCTAAAGAAACTTCGACCTTTAATATTCATATTAAGAATGAGTGCGAAGATTAAGGCAAAAACATTTATGACCATAATCATAATTAATGCTTTTTTGAGAAAATCCCAAAGGGCAGTAATCATAACACGGTCCACACTTATGGCACGTCGAAAGTTTTCTAAACCAATCCATTTAGTTTGAATTCCTTCTGCAGGAATAGTAACCAAATTAAAACTTAAATATAGTGAATAGATTAACGGATAAAGTGTAAAAATGATAAAACCAATTATCCATATTGACATAAATGAGTAGCCTAAACGGGTCTCCCGTCGTGCTAATGTAATATGTTTACTGTGTCGCATCTAATCACCTACACTTTTACAAGGTAGTTTCCTGCTGAAACTATCTCGCCTTCATACTCATAATCGGTATTAGTATAGTTTATGATGATTTTTACATCGTTAGAGTAAGTGACTCGCACAATACCTTTTGCGAGTACTTCACGATAAATGATTTCTTCTCCTAATACTTTTTCTAAGGCATTATAAATAAATTGGTAAGTTTCCACAATATTTTCATCTAAATTACCATAATAGGACGCATAGTAGTCATTAGAGAAAGTGTTTGATAATAAGTGGCTAGGTTGATAAGTAATTAAGTAGGCAGGTTGACTACCAAAGTCAATGGATCTTAAAACATCCATATGAATATTAGCGGAGAAGTTTAAGTAATTAGAGTAGTAAGGTATATAACCGCTTAGGACAATTTGTAAGAAAGGCACGTTATCAGTGAAGAAGCGTAACCTTTCATGTTGGAAAGGAATGGTTAAGAATTTTGCAGTATCTTCAAGCATGATGACATTTGGATTATACATGGCAATAGGTTCATCGAATAAGTTTTGGTAGATGTCATACATTTCAACACGCATATGGTTTTTATTCGAATAGAAAAGATTCGATAAACCTGCTAGTGCTAGTGCACCATATTTACTAAAGTATTTTTTTGCATCTGGCACTTCCTTTATGATTCGATCAATATCCATGTAAAAGCGGTAATATTCACGATTTTCTAATTGCTCATATGAGAAGCGGTTATCAATTGTTTTGAGAGTTCCAACAGGAGCGTTACTACTATCACGATGCATAACAGTAGGATCATAGTAAAATGCGATATTTAACTCTTTCAACTTATCGATATTCCCGAGTTTACGATTAAAACTGTAGTTTTTATAACTTGCTGCGACATTACCACCTTTATTAAAACCTCTTAATGTATAGAATATGTTCTTGACTCCTTGTGATGTCAGTTCTTCATTAATGGTCATGATATCATCTACTGTGGTCATTGTTATATATTTCTTAAAGAATAGGCCTTTTTCGTAATCTCCTCCAAGTACATCCAAATGTAGCGTCAGTTCTTCGTCTCCATACCGCTTTTGCAAGATTCCTTCGTGAATTAAGTAATTCTTATATGCTTTGGCCATGCCAACATAGTTGGCATCTTCATCAGCAAGGAAAGTTACTTCAAAACTAATATCATAAGGTTTGATTTTATTTTCAATAACCGTAACTGATTCTCCAGAAGGAACTTTTTGTTGATATCTTTCACGTAAATAGAAGTTCACATACTGCATATGATAATCGGTACGAAATTTTGATGGTAAGTAATTGTATTCTGCATACTCTGCCCCGCTTGTCACATTGAATAAATAAGCGTTCTGATTAACACCATGTACCGTACCGAAGACAGGATAATTAAAAGAGATACCACTTGTGTTAGTGGAATAATAGAGGTCTTGCGCAAAGAACCTAGTCACAAAAGCTGTATTGACCTGAGGATGAGCAGTAAAGCGCACTAAAGCACCATTACCCGAGGGAATGAAGAAATACCCAGGAACTTCGTCAAGTTTTGCTGAACCAAAGAACTCAAAGAAACTAATCTTAAAGAAGCGATTTTTCCCATACTCTTCAAGACCTTCGTGTGGTAAGTACAAACTAAAGCCATCTTCATTAATAGTAATTTGGTAACTTACTCTTAGTTGTACATCTTTCATGTCTACAGTAAAGTAGAGAATATTGTCTTCCTGTATCATATTTAGTACAAGGTTTTCCTCGCTATCGAGCATACTTCTCGTTATATCTGTGTTATTTTGGTTGAAGTAAGCATATGAGAAGGGTGAATTAAGTTTACGTTGCCATGTTCTTGAAAAATCATTAAAATCTTTTACCAAACTTGATGACCAGATATAGTCTTTATACTTAATCCGAATCGCGAAAGTATTCATATTCACATAAAAAGTCATCTTATCATTCTTATATACTTCAGTATATTCGGACATGTCAATTTCTGGTTGTTCATACATACGTAAATCATCTGGTTGGGTAAACAAGTTCGAGTCTAAAAGCGTACTACTTGAAAGTTCGAGTTCATCTAATATTGTGTCAATCTTATCGCTATTATTGGCATAAACTTTATAAGCAACGGTAACAACGATAATTAGTGTGACCAATAATATAATTATTTTACCCTTTTTCATTGTAAGAACACCTCCTTAAAGAGGCCTTCAAAGAAGGACCAAGCTTGTGTAGTGAGCACATTTAGCACAAGATAGATTATGATGATCATCAACATCGTAAAGGCTGTCAATAGTAAGTTGATAATTAATTGTCCTGGTTTATAGTTATTAATTTCTTTAATCATTAATATGATATTTACTCCTGTCCAACCATACATGATAATATACCCTAACTGTATTAGGAATAACTCATTATATGTCAACACATTAGAAAGTAGGTCGAGTGGCAACTTAAAGATGAAGATTGGTGCACAAGCATAGATGATGCCAATAAAGATATCGCGATAGAAACCTTCACCATTTTGTAAGGAATTAATTAGGTGATTACTAATACCTATTAAAACTAGTGGAAGGAGTATCTTCATAATTTCGTAGGACAAGATAATGTCCCTAGATAGACTTCTAAAGAGATATCCTAAAACAAAGTGACTCGTTATAATGTTGTAGAAGATAAAGACTACATATAAAACAAGGGCTGTGCGAATTCTTACAGATTGTCGATATTTTATTTCATATACTACATCATAAGGATTGCGTAAGACTCTACGCATCAACATCATTTCATGATAAACCTGAGTAGTCTTAAACTTATCAAATTTTGTTTGAATAACACTATAACCTTTGATTAAATGTTTATATTTATTTAAGAAATACAGGGCTAACCACACTACTCCAATAATACCTAAGGTTATAAGTAAGTTATCCGCAATCCAATTATCCCGGATTTCCCAGAAGACACTTGAATAACCTTCACGGTCATTAGCGATGCGGTAACTTTCTAAAGCCTTCTCTAAATCTCCCTCTCGTTCATAGGCTTTACCTAAGCTTGAATGAGCGAGCGCAAACATCGCGTTTTGTCTAATTACTTCTTTGAAGAGCGCAGCACTCTTGTCGTATTGGCTGTTATTATGGTAATCAATGGCAGTTAGCACTAGATTCGTAAATTCTGTTTTTGTAAATACTTGTACATTATTGCCTGTTTTATCAAGGACCCAGATATCGCCATTTGAATCAACCGCAATTCCAGAAGGTGATTCAAATTGTCCAATCTTTAAACTGCCAGGTTGTTTTTTCCCAAATGCAAAGATGAGAAAACCATCGCGATCAAGAACACTGACAGCCGCTGGTACTTCGGCATCATCACATACAACATATATTAATCCTTTATTATCAATAAAGATATCTTGATAACTATCGCTTATGATGTAATATCCATTTAAGATGTTATTACCTTCAATATTTAACTTCTTTAATGGTTCTTCATTTTTGCTTTTGGTAATAGTGTAAATAATTCCTTTATGATCAATAGCCAAATTATGCGATGGATTGGGTTTTAAGGCAGCGTATTGTTGCCGCTGCTTTTCACTCATGAACATTCGGCGGATAAATAGTCTCAAACTTAAATTAACTTTGTTTGTACCGTAATAGCCAAGGAATTCGCCGTCTTTATTGAGTAGAATAATCCCATTATTTCCGCTTTCAGAGATAATATAAACATCTTTATTATCATTTACAACCACTTTACGAGGTTGATAAACAGCCGTTTTCCCAAAGAAAGCCTCGGTAGGACGACCATATTCTTTAATTAATTCACCATCTTGATTAAACCAATACACTTTATCTAATTTTGCATCAGCGACATAAATATCTTTTTGTTTATCGACGAAAACACCGGTGGGACTTTGTAGAATACCCTTGCCGATAATTTTCTCTTCGCCAGTGAAGGGATTATATACATAAATTCTCCCATTACCTGTATCCGCAATATAAACGATGTCATCTTTATCAATATAGATGTCTTGAGGATTGTTAAAACCAGCGTTGAGGATAAATGTTCCTTCATAAGCAGTGGCTGTATTCACTAATTCCCCATAAAGTCCAATAGAGTAAGTTTGATAAGGTATATCTGTAATACTCGCTACTACCTTTGTTGGCTTTCCAATAATGAAAACCAATATTAGACTTATAACAGTGATTAAGAACACATTAATCTTTTTAAACATGGCTCTTTCCTCCTACTTAATACCTGAATGGGCCATGGTATCCATAACTTGCGATTGTAGGATGATAAAGATGATTAAGTTAGGGAGGAACATGATTAAACTTGCAGCTGCCCCAATACCAGCACCTGCGACGGTATTAGATTGTCCCAACAAGGTATTCATGTAGAAGGCAAAGGTTTGGCGTGATTCAACATTGACAAACAACGATGATGTTTCCACATTACCCCAAACTTGTTGGAAAGACAGAATCGCTACAGTTATTAGCGCTGGCTTAATAAGAGGAATAATGATCTTAGTGAAGATATAGAAATCATTGGCACCGTCAACTTTCGCTGCTTCAATCAATTCATCAGGAACATTATCTACAAATTGCTTAATCAAGAAGAGTCCTACTGGAATCGCAATTAAGGGGAGAATATGCGCCCATAAGGTATTGACTATTCCAATTTTACTAATCACGAGGAAACGGGGAATCGTAACAGCAGTAGCGACAAACATCAATGCGGTTTGATTGATTTGAAAAAGTAAATTTTTACCTTTAAACCGTTTTTTTGAAAGTATATAAGCAGCCATCGCTCCAAAGATCACCGAGAAAAAGACTACCGCTAGCGTAACAATAAAGCTATTTAATAAGAACACTACAATTGATTGACCTGAACTCGTCGCTCGGAAAAGATCCCTAAAGTTATCTAAAGTAGGATTAGTTACAAAGAAACGTGGTGGGAACTGAAAGAGTTCATCCATCGGTTTAAACGCCGTGACAAAGATATATAATATCGGTAATCCCATAAAGATACATACGGGGATTAGTATGATATAAAATTTTATTTGGGATTTATGAAATTTTTTGGGATTGAAATTAATGTATTCCATCGCTATCCCCCTTACTCGTCCTTGCTAGATAAGAGTTTTGAGAAGAATTTTGAGAATAACATGATAATAAGCATAAGGATTACCGATAAGGCACTAGCCATTCCTAATTCGGAACGTAAAATGCCATAGTCTTCAATATGGTTCAAGATTAATTGCGCTGCGTTTTGCGGAGTCGGGTTTGAACCAGATAACTGTACCCCAATGGCACCAGCACTAAATGTACCAACAATACTCATAACCGCGCCAAATAACATTTGTTTTTTAATAGAAGGAATCGTAATATAGATGATTTCTTGGAATCGATTCCGCATACCGTCGATATAGGCAGCTTCATATAATTCCCGATTAACATTTAATAAACCTGCTAAGATAGCTAAAAAACCTACACCCATCGAACTCCAGATTGATACGATGATGATAATGGGCATTAAGTATTGTGGTGATTGTACCCATTGAATAGGTTCATTAATAATACTTAATCTAAGTAACAACCCATTGAGATAACCCGATTCATCCCCCGCAAAGATGACCTTCCACATGACACTCATCGCAATCCCAGCAGTCATTGATGGTGAATAGATGATGAGTGCCATGATGGTGCGTGGTAGTTTTGGTATTTGTGAAAGCATCCAGGCTAAGAGAAATGATAAGATGTAACCTCCTGGCCCAACAATAATACTGAATAGTAGCGTATTAGGTAGAATATCACGCATGAACGCATCATCTTGGGTGAGTAAATAGATATAATTATCTAAACCAACAAATTCAGGTCGTTCTATACCGTTAAAATAAGTGAGACTAAGTAACATCGCTAAAAGTGTGGGTACTAAAATGAAGACGGAAAATAGAAGTACATATGGGACTAGAAACAGTACAGTAGTTTTACTGCCACTACCGAGCCAATCAATTGCTATATCAATATAATTTTTTATTTTTTTTAAGAAGTTGAGAAGGTGAAGCTGTAGCTTTTTCATTTTTCATCACCATCTTTTTTACCTAACTCTTGCCAAGCTCTAATCATTTCGACTGTTGGCAACTCATATGGTCTTATGATGTTACCTTTTTCATCCATATAATCAAATTCACGATATTTCCGAGCTAATTCACGATTTATCTTAATTACCGCATCATCAATAACAGTACGGACATTTTCTTGATTAAACACTACCTTGTTCCAAATATTACTTAATTCCCGTTCGATGATATAACTTCCAGGTGTCTTTGGAACCTCACGTATAGACTCCCATTGTTTTAAAATAACTTGTATATCATTGGGATCAATTGGCAATGTTTTAAATGCTTCGGTATTAGCAGAGTTCCAAAGATATTCTTTACCATAAATTAGTTGTAAATCGTATGTGAATTGAGCTTGTACATCATAGGAAAGCCACCATTTTAAGAACTCCCATGCTTCTTGTTTCTTTTTACTCTTTTCAAAGATTAACGCTGATTGCGCCGTACCAGTATATTCACGATTGATACTACCATCTTCTTGCCTTACTCCTGGAGCTAACGCAATAGCCCATTTACCTTTCAATTCAGGTGCTGCGAAGAGTAATTGAACATAAGTACCAAAAGTCGCAACACCAATCGGTATTGTACCATTGCGGAAACTATCATAGAAATTTGAAACTTGTAGTGGCAAGGAATACAGGGTATATAAATCAGTCATCATCGTGATGGCTTGTACTGCTTGTTCACTATCGATACCTGTGTGGAAACTGTCATTCTTCTTATAAAGATCTCCACCATATTGGAAGATAAAGGGAGCAGTTGCTGAGTAAGGTTTTAAAGCACTATTGGCGGAAAGAGGAAGATAATAGTTCATACCATATCGTTGTAGTGTCGGTAAAATGTTGATGATTTCTTCATAAGTTTCTGGAATAGGTAGTTTCAACTCTTCAAAAATATCTTTCCGATAAAAAGTTACATAAAAGTCTTGTGTTTCTGGCAAACCATACACTTTGCCACTCTCGATCATATGTAGAAGGGCACCGGGTTGAAAGTTATTGATGACTTCATAGAAATCAGGGAATTGACGTAAATCTGCCGCAGCTCCACGAATACCTAAATCATATGGTAACCATCCACTAACACTTAGAACTACATCAGGTTGCGTATTTGCCGCATTTGCCATAATAAGTTTTTGTTCATTTGGCATAAGGGAGATGCGGACTTTAATACCCGTTTTGGTAGTGAAATCACGATCAACCATTTTTTGTAGTAAATCCACATAGAAACGGGAGCGATTCATCCATACTTCTAAAACATCTTCTTCCACTTCTTGTGGTTTAGCGACAATCCTTAATCGTTCCATTCCCGCAATTAATCTGACGAAGAAATTGGCATTGGCTTTTGGTAGTTTCACATCATCTGAGTGAATAAAGAAAGCATCAAACATCATTGGTAAATCAATTAATTCATTATTTGCTTTTGATAAGGTTAGTGCCACAGAGTTACTACCAACTGCCAACAACTTAATGCGATTTGGTAATTTATTATAATCTTTGCGTAAATCTTTTAGTTTATCTAAGGCATTTTCTATTTTTTTCGCAATTTCGTTGGATTTTTTAGGATTAGTGTTAATAACTTCTAACTGCTCAAGAATATCAGTTAATTCATTTATCCATTCATCGAGGTACTCTTTTGCTTCTGGTAAGTATTCATCGAGATTCCATTCCCGACGGGTATCCTCAACTCCACCAGTGATTTTGTTTAGTTGCAGATGTAGACGATTTATTTCGTTAATCATATCGTTAATTGTTAAATATGCATATGAAACATGTGAAGCATCCACTTCGATCGAAAGCGTATGAATGCCTTTTGTAAAATAAAATTCAAATGGCTCTTTATCCCCTAAAGTTAAATTTGTCCAACTAGAAGTATAGGGGAAGGGATAACTCACGAGTTCTTTAAAGAGAATTTTTCCGTCAATATAAATATTGCGGTATATATTGATATTTTCTCTATTTTCGTTTTTATATTTTAATGTAATATGATAGAAACCAGGATTCTTTATTTCAAATGTGTATGTAATTTTTTGACCAGGGTCATTAAAATATCTACCTACAATATTAATAAAATGTTGATCGCTACGATAGGGAGTGACACTAGGCGTCTTAATATTTTCATAACTTACAGATATATCATTTTTATATAATGAGTTTTCCGCTTCAACCGCGATCATTTCTCCCTTAGTCAGCGCGACGTCATTTATTTGAGCACGATAGTCCTTATATGAAGGGATATCTATTGGTGTAATCAAATAAAACTTCTCTAAATAAAATTTGCCTGTGAGTTTCGTGATTGTAATTTGATTTAATCCTTGATTTAAATAAAAGCGTACAGGTTCATAACTATGACGTAATTGATTTCGGAGTAGAGTGTAATCCCATACTTCGTAACGTTTTTGTCTTGGTGCTAATTGATTGCTATATTTATCAAAATCTTTTTCTTTAGATTCATCTTTCCAAGCTGTTTCAAGTAACATGTTATCTGCATCATCTTGGATAATATCATTTATTTTAATACTTATCGCATTGTCTACTACGGTATCATTTAGTGAGAAATAAACTATACCAATATAGTATTCACCTGCTTGACCAACATTTATAGTGAAGGTTACTTCGGTAGGATCTTCTTTAGTCCAATCAATAGCAAGTTTATTAACATCACAATAATTGGTACTAATATGATATTTATCATCAACAACCTCGGTGAAATTAACTTCTAGATAAACATTATCGGGACTATTAAGTGTGAAGCATTCAGGATAGAGGTTACTGCGATATTCATTCCGTTTAACATGGTAAAAGAATGAGATGATAAATAATAGCACAAAGACTAAAAACAATACTCCTAATGTACGCGTAAAGATTTTCTTTATTGGTATATTGCGCATACGACACACGCTCCCTTAATAACTGATAAATCATTGTTAGTGAAACGTTTCGATAACTCTATTATAAATGTTGCGTGAAATCATTGCAAGCGTTTTCGGGTTCTTTAATTAATTTTTCTTTCTTCTAAAATAGCTTCCTTATATATTAATAATATTATAAAACAAACAAAAATGCCAATGTCGTACTCGACATTGGCATTTTATTCTATATATTATTGCACATTTCTTAATTGGTTAATAGCTTGCGCAAGTTGTTGATTAATCTTATCAGCAAGGTCTTGTGTCATGTAGTCGCTCCAAGAAATTGCTCCACGAGCAGCATCGTATACTAAGTCACCAATGCTTAATGTCTTACCTTCTGGTTGATCTGGACGACTAATCCGTGCATCGATACCAGTATTATAGTGCCAACGTGCTTGATCGAATCCCGGAACGAACTTATTGCCTTCCATTAATACTGTGAAATCGCCACCTTTAATCTTTTCATAGATGGCTTTGAAACCAGGTTGAGGATAGGATTCGAACCATTTTTCAATAACCATTGTTCTTTCGTTAATTGGTAAACCTGGCATTGTTAATACTACTTCTTTTTCATTTTCGATGATTTCAAATGCTGCCATAATACCATCGATACCAAATGATAACCATTTTGCAACTTCGTATGCAGCTTCTTTATTCTTAGTTGTTTTAGCAATTACGAAGTAGTCGGAAACACCAACAACCCGTTTGCCAGGGATACCTACGAAATCATGTTCAAAATTGTCTTGAATGCTGTTAGCATAATAACTAGCATCCCATGAGCCACCCCAACGGAAACCTACACGACCATTAGCAAATGATTCATTCCAACCATTTGTACCAAAGTATTTTTCTCGTTCACTTGGTTCACCTTCACCAGGTGCTTGATCGCTGAAGGCACCGAAGACTTCTTTATTGTCTGTTAAATCCACAGCTTTCGCAATGGTTTGTGTCATTGCTGGACTCATGTAGTCAAACTTTTCGCCATCCCATAAGAAGTGTTGAATCTTGCCTGTTGTATCATAAGCAGATGGTAACCAGTTAATGATTTCGCCAGATGCATCTAAGCCAATTGTACTTGTACCATCTTCTGATAGGAACTTAGCTTGTGAAATTGCATTGAAGAATTCTTCTACTGTAAATTCATATGTACTGAAATCAGTTGTAACGTTAGCATTTTCAAATAATGTGAAGTTAGCATAGTATCCTAAGAAATGATAGCCTGCGGGGATTCCAAATACTTTGCTGTCAAAGTAAGTAACGGAATCACGTAATGCTTTAGGAATGTCATACCATTCAGGGTCATTCTTAACAATATCATAAATGTTAGCAGCCCATCCTTTGATAGCAGCATCTGGTACACTATTTACTAAGAAGACATCAGGTAATTCACCAGCAGCTGCCTTAGTTGTTAACCATTCGTCCCAGCCGCCTTCTGCCATGACGATTTCAATTTGTATATCTTCATGAGTTTGGTTGAAAGCTGCAACTCTACGACGCCATAAGTTATTTTCTTGTTCTGTACCAATACCCCAATGTGCTAACTTAATAATGGTCTTTTCAGTGTTGTTATTAGTTTCTTTAGTTGTTGTACTAGTGTTTTGGCAAGCAACAACTAATACAAGCAGAATTAATGATAAGAAAAGCATTATTTTTCTCATGACAAAATCCTCCCTTTTATCAGAATTTAATTCAATACAAATCGTTCCCCTCTTGTTTCGAAACGTTTCGATTCGTATTTACTTTTATTATATCATTATTACGAATAATTATGCAAGCCCTTTCATCATAATTTAACAAATTTTCTACTCATAACTAAATCGAAACGTTTTAGCATTGTGTAAGAAATCATCAACAAGACTCGCGATAGATGATTTTTCCTTTGGTATTTACATTAATTGTGGTTGCGTTATTCACTAAAATGTCTACTAGAGCTTGTGCTAATTCTTCGCCCCATTTAATATGATCAATCGCTACTGTAGTTAATTTTGGCGTACAATACATCGATAACTCGATGTTATCAAATCCAGCTATTGCGATGTCATCGGGTACTTTAATGTTTAATTCACGAAAACTGTCTAATACACCTATTGCCATTTCATCGTTAGCACAGAAAAGAAAATCAGGTAAATCGTTACTTGATTCGATAATTTCTTTACCAATTCGATAGCCACTTGCCTTTGTGAAGTCGCCTTTATAGTAGTATGTTGTAGGCAAATTATACTCAGTCAATGCTTTGATAAATCCTTTAAACCGATGTAAGTTATCGTAACTTGTGACAGGTCCAGCGACATAACCAATTTTTCGATAACCTTTTTTAATCATGCTAACGATTAGTTCATAAGATACTTCTTCATTATTAATCATACTGGTAAAAATATTTTTCCCCGATATATCACGATCAAGTACAATAATAGGAACGCCATGTTTTGCTACATGAACTAATGTCTCGTCATCTAAACCGCGATCAATGACGACCGCACCATCAACTTGTCTTTCTAATAGAAGGGCTTTTGCTGATTGACCAGTACTAACAATAATGTTAAAATTATTGCGACGTGAACCTGCATGAATACCTTCAATTATCCGTGGATATACTGGACCAGTAAATCCATCAACGAACACACCTATATTATTAGTACGTTTCCTTTTCAAGTTGCGTGCTGCCGCATAAGGATGATAATTTAATTTTTTCGCAACTTCTAAGATTTTTTCTTTTGTTTCTTTACTAATTCTAGGGTCGTTATTAATCGCATAAGAAGCTGTTGAAATAGAAACCCCTGCTTTTTTTGCGACATCCTTAATTGTTACCATTGTTACATCCCTCTTTATATCTAATTTGCATCTTTTTATCGAAACGATTAAAATAATGATTAACAATTAAATTATATCGTGTATTTTATGTTAAAACAATATATGAGGAGCGATTATTATGAATAATAAGAAAGAATTTGTTGAGAAATTGCTCAAAGAAATGACATTAGAAGAAAAAATTGGGCAAATGGTACAGTACGGAAAATTAAACGATGAAATTAAAGATAAGATAAGACAAGGAAAAGTTGGGTCATTATTGAATGTTCAAGGTGCAAAGACAGTTAATGAACTTCAGAAAATAGCCGTAAATGAAACGCGGTTGGGTATACCCCTACTTATTGGCGATGATGTCATTCACGGTTATCGGACCACTTTCCCCATCCCTCTTGCTGAGAGTTGTTCATGGGATTTAGACTTAATCCAAAAAAGTGCAAGTATAGCTGCTAAAGAGGCCAAATCCTGTGGTGTAAATTGGATTTTTGCCCCCATGGTTGATATTGCTAGAGATCCTCGTTGGGGAAGAATAGCGGAAGGTGCTGGTGAGGATCATTATTTAGGAGCTGAAATCGCTAAAGCTAGAGTTAAAGGTTTTCAAACACTTGAAAATGAGTATCCTTTAACCGCAAGTTGTCCGAAACATTATGTTGGCTATGGTGCTGTAATTGGTGGTCGAGATTATAATAACGTCGACATGTCAGAAAATTATCTAAAGACTTATTATCTACCACCATTTAAAGCCGCATATGAAGTTGGAGCGCTCACTACGATGTGTTCTTTTAATGATTTATTTGCCGTACCTCTGTCAGTAAACAAAAAAGTATTAAGGGGAATATTACGAGAAGAATTAAACTTTAATGGCTTAGTTGTAAGTGACTGGGAATCCGTCGAAGAATCCATTTATCATCGGGTTTCCAAAGACCGTAAAGAAGCTGCGTTAAAAGGGTTACTTGCTTCATGTGACATCGATATGCATTCGGGTGTTTATGATGATAATCTAAAACAAGTTGTTGAAGAGCATCCTGAATTAATAGAGCTTATCGATGAAGCTGTTTATCGGATTTTATCAGTTAAATATGATTTAGGTCTATTTGAAAATCCTTATGTAGATGAAGAACTTCATAAACAAGTAATCCTTCATTCCGAACATCGCAAACATGCATTAGAAGTTGCGAAAAGGTCAATTGTGTTACTAGAAAATAAAAATGGTATCCTTCCTTTAAAAGATACTAACCAAACTATCGCTCTCATCGGGCCATACGCTAACGACCAAGAAAACCATCTAGGTTGTTGGTCATGTAAAGGCGCTAAAGAAGATGTAATTAGTATTTACCAAGCCTTAACCACAAATCTTAAGAAAACAAAGATATTAGTAGAATCAGCATGTGATATTAATGGTCAAAACTTAGATCTAGATAAAGCCATTGAAACTGCTAAACATTGCGATATTATCATTCTCGCTTTAGGCGAACCCCGTTATTATTCTGGTGAAAACAATAATCGTATGAATTTGAATCTTCCTGGTTTTCAAGAAAAACTAGTTGAAGAAATCGTTAAATTGAACAAGCCCGTTATTGCTTTAATCGCTAGTGGCAGACCTTTAACTATTGGTAATATCAGTGAGAAAGTCGATGCACTGGTATGGACTTGGCATTTAGGAATAGAAGCTGGTAATGCGATATATGAAGTATTATTTGGTTTAACTAATCCTAGTGGTAAACTTACAGTAACTTTCCCGAAACATATTGGACAAATCCCGCTCTATTACAATCACAAGTCTACAGGTAGACCAAACTTCCCTCGTTATATCGATGGTGATGATAAACCTTTATATCCATTTGGCTATGGTCTAAGTTATTCACACTTTTACTATAGTAATCTAAAACTTAAGAAAGAAGTAATTTCAAAAGAAGAAGTCTTAGAATTTACTATTGATGTCACAAATAATGGTCCATATGCAGGAGAAGAGATTGTTCAAGTTTATTTTCAAGATCATTTCGCATCTGTTACTCTACCTGTAAAACAATTATGTGCCTTCACAAAAGTTTATTTAGAACCGCTAGAAACCAAGACCGTCCATTTTACTATAAGTCCTAATCAATTCGGTTTATATAACGAAAATAATGAATTCGTTATTGAACCAGGTACCTTTACACTTTACGTAGGTAGTAATAGTGTCAAAGTAATATCACATGATTTTTCTATTAAAGAATAAAAAGCAATAATAATAAATATAAAATAATAAAAATTTATAATAAAAAATCTGTCAGTCCTATTTTTAGAACTGACAGATTTTTTTATTTCAATGTAATCGTTACTTTACAATTACTATTAGTAACAATCTTAAACTGATTATTACCTAATTCGATGATTCTACCATTTTCTACGAAAACATCATAAGTAGTAGTTAATACCACCCACTCTTCATCTAATGCCTGTAATGTCAAGTAAACAATATCATTACTTACTTTACAAGCAGTGAATTCACCAGTTGAATAATTAATTAATAACTCCTCATCTATTTTCCAATTTATTGGTAAAATTAAACCTTTGCGGATTGGTACTCTTAACTTCTTACCTTCAAAGAGTATTTCATTTTTATAAGTAAACGTAGTATACTTATCATACTCTTCAAGGTTATTAATAAAAAGAAATGTACCGTTTTCGCCTTCTCGTACCATCACATTAAGCCAATCATCAGTTTTAATGATACTATCTATATCCAACTTCTTAATGACTTCAAAATACGCATCCATATGATGATCATGTTCACTTATCATACCTGCCCCGAACACAATAAGTTTACCTTGACCATATGATTTGACAAAACCAACAGTTTGTTTATTGTTTTCAATGTAAGCATAAGCATTTAGCTCATCGTATGTTTCGGTAATCATGGCTATGACATTATCGATAGTGTCTACTTGAATTGATTGCCATTCTTTTCGTTCTAACGGTTTAAGTTGTAGTTCATCGATGAGCACGGTACAGGAATTTTGATTAAAATCTTTGGTAGGTAGATATGGTGTGATTAAGAGTTTACCACCATTTTTGACATAATTAACAAGTTTGCGTTGAATCTTTTCATTAACATAATCATAAGAAACTACTAATAGTGTTGGCACTTTTTGAACATCAATTTCCTCATCATCTTGAAGATTAATGCCTGTAAAACTTACATTGTTAAACCCTAAGGCTTTACCTAAACCATTATACATAAGAGTTTCTCGTAAGTTTTTCAAGCGATGGGTAAATTCGGCAGTATACTGATTACTGTATTCAGTCATGAAATAATCAGGAATAAAACCTATGTGTAAGTGATTAACAGGTGTTGCTTCTAATAAAGCCTTACCATAGGCATTTATCACTTCATTTAAATGTTTAATGACATTATAATGTGGGCGCAATTCTCCACGCATACTGATCGGCGCTTGCCATTCATGACGGTATCCTAATAAACTAATATTTTCGTAGTTTATACCTCCAACAAACATATAATAGTTGATGCCATTCATACCATTACCGATACATATACGTGAAATTAAATCTTGTGTGGCAGGTTGGAGTCGGGGTTTATTATATTGGAATCCACTTTGAAATTCGGCGGAGAAAAGGGGTTGATATTTAGGTTGTACCGCTTTTGTAAAGGCATTAGCGAGCAATAAATCATAATAATTATCTGGCACGACATTGCCGATGTAATAATCACCCGCTAAGACCATATTACTTATTTGCTTAGTATGCAAGAGTTGGGATAGCCCTATCGGGTATTGGGTACCTCGTTTCGCATAATCAATACTACTAAATCCATGCACATTAACTACTATGGGTACATTTAAACCGTACTTTTCCCCAATGGACTTAAGAGTATTGAGATAATCGCGGAAGTAGTCCCGATGGAATAACATAAATTCATTCATTAAGACGGTCGCATTGGTCTTTTGTGGTTGTTTCAAGTTAGTATACACAAATTCTTTAATTGATGTTTCAGTGGTACTAAAAAGTGTTTGAAATTTTCTAAGTGTATACTTATTTTCAAGATATTTTGCGAAACTTTCTAATACTATATCACTATAATCAGGATGATTCATCACCCATTGAAACATACCAACTTCATTATCTAATTGAACCATGATGATATTACCACCATGGGTGAATTGTCTTGGAGTTAATATTTCAAAGACAGCTTTGTACCATTTATCTACTAATTTTAAGTAAGTTGGGTTTAAGTAACTTACAATTACGTGATTTGTCCCATCAATTCTTTTAGCGATTACTTCTGGGTATTTTTCAAATAACCAAAATGGTAACCCATGTTCTCTTATTTCACTCATGACATATGGACCAGGTCGCACCAAAACTAAGAAACCATATTCTTGGGTCAAATCTAGGAAGGATTTAAGATCTTTTTCAGGTAAGGTCCTACCTGTTAGATCTATGTTTCCTTCTTCTTTTTCATGAAAACACCAAGGAATATAGGTACTAACAACATTACAACCCGCTTCTTTAATTTTATCTAAACGATCACGCCATTCTGATTTAGGAACACGAAAATAATGCATCTCCGCTCCTGAAATGAAGATGGGCTCGTCATTTAAGTAAAACTGTTCATTCTTCACTTCAAATTTCATAATTATTCTCCTTTGAATTCTTCAGGATGGACTTCTTTATATCGTTCAATGTACGCTTCTCGACCTGTTTTAATTAAGTGTTTCAAATAGTGTTTTAGATTTCCCTTAGCGTGGAAGGGACCGCCTTCACGCATTACAATGTTTAAGACATCTTCTTGATAATTATTTTTCTTAAGATTAACATCTAACCAATCAAAGAGTAAAGCAGCAGCTTTATTAACAATTTCAGGATATTCAGCAGCTAAATTATGTTCTTCATAGGGATCTTCTTTCACATTAAACAACATATGCTTCGGGAAGAAATGAAAGCCATCATGATAGGTTCTAATATATAACCAATCATCAAAACGTACACTACGCTGACAAACGTGGGCCATTTGTCCCAAAACTAGATAATCATGACCACATGTTTCACCAGCTAATATGGTTTTAGCGTAAGATTTCCCATCCCAATGTGGTGACGGTTTAATATCAAGTAGTTCAGCTAAGGTAGGTAATAAATCGAGATTGTAATGCAATGAATGATCAACATGATTCTTTACACCCTTTGGCCACTTGATAATCATTGGAATGCGACACGTTATATGATCGGCAGTACCATGCTCAGCATAGATACCTAACTCACCCATGTTTTCCCCATGATCACTTGAAATAATGATGACAGTATCATCATATATACCTTTTTCTTTAAGTTTATTGATGATTAGCCCTACATGCATATCCGCATAACGAATTCCAGTATCATAGCCATCAAAAAGTTTCTTGACGTCCGCTAAAGTATCTAATCTACCTGGTTGTTTGGGAAATCTTGGTGGAACGAAATCGGAATACATACCAATTTCCAACGCACCATGGGGACCAGCTAATCTTTTATGGGTTGCCAATACTTCTTCAGTTATCCAATCCGGTATTGGACTATCTTCAAACGGATTAAAATCATTTGGAGTTCGATATGGGGTATGGGGGTCCCATAAATTGACATGTAAATACCAATTGTCTTTATCAGCGTTTCGTTCAATCCAATCTAAAGCGATTGGGGTTACTTCATCTGCGTTTTCATCTCCATATTTACCAGTATCATAAATTTCATTTAAACCACAATAGAAGTACCAAGCTGAGTGCCTAGACGCAAAAGGTGTTATTCCACATGTATAAAACCCTTTACTTCGCAACATACCAAAAAGACTATCTCGTTCTAAGCGACTCTTGAAATCACGATTCTCTTCAATGCGAAGTTGACTTGCTCTACCACCATGATTTACTACACCATTGTTGATGCCAAATTATCCAGTCAACAAAGCTGTGCGCGATGGTAGACAAGGAGCATCAGAACAATAATAATTGGTGAAAATGACCCCATCTTTAGCAACTTCATCGATATTTGGGCTCGTATTACGAAAATATCCGTAACAACCTAAATGGTCCGGTCTAGTCGTATCGATATCCAAATATAAAATTCTCATGATCTCCTCCTAAATTTTAATATTTCAATTGCCTTTTGGATAAGTGGATGCTTCATATAATACTTCCAAGTGGTTCCATGTAAGTAATTATCAATCCCAAGTAATGAAATCCCTTTATCGATACCTAAATAGTTATCACAGTACCACGGTTCTTCTTCAAGGTTGTAAGAATCTTTAAATCCATACTCACCCCATAATTTGGGATGATTATGATAGAGATAGTTTAACGCATCAATACATTCTTTTGGGGTGAATGGTACCGATCCACACAAAGCATTTGGTGCTACGGTTCCGTCGGTATTATGTTTTTCTGGTTTATGATTCCAACCTAATGGTTCAGGACCAAAAGCGTGATATCCATTAGGATAATCGCAGGCAGTTAAACCCCAAGAGTTTTCATGGAACGTTTTATAGATATGTTTATGGTCAATACACCAAGCGCGATTCGCTAAAGTGGCATTAACGGAGTTTGTAAACCAATTAAATCCATGCACATCAACATAATCTTGAAATTTAAACCAAGCTTGTGAATATTGGTAACAGAAAAGGGCTCCCCCGGGAGTAAAGATAAATTGATAATCCCTATAACCACCCGCATAACGTTCGAAACTATTATATAATTCAAGAGCTGTATCTTGGTCAATAGAATGATGAGCAGCAGCGAGAATATACATCATTAATTGTTCTGCAGGCATGTTCCAATAATGAATGAACTCCTTTGTATCAGGATTATAAGCCATGCGGAATACTTTTTTACCATGAAGTGTTACAACGAAGTGGTTCCACTCAACTCTATCATAGAGTTTCTTGACTATATCATGTACCTCTGGGTCATCAAAATAACTATCAGCTGTTAATGCACCATTTAATAAAATAGCTGTGTCAATGGTAGAAATTTCTGAATTACGATATCTTTCCGCTGTTTCCATGTGGACAAAATGCATCAAAAAGCCCTTATAATGAGGGACATTCTCATAAACAGTCTTTAGTGTGCCTTTAACCCGTTCAAGGGCTGCATCATAAGTTATGTAACCTCTTTCGACTCCAATCACATAAGCACTTAACGCAAAACCAACTGAGGCAATTGAACTCATGTCAAGACGATTAGTGCGATCAATTACTAGACCATAACCCTTACTGTTTTTATTAGTGTTAGTATGTTTACTGTCCCAAAAAAAGTCAAAACAAGCTTTAGCTTCTAGTTCGAGAATTTTCGTATCTAAATCCATAAAACCAACTCATCCTTTCGAAACGTTTCAACACCATGATTTTAACTTATTTATCCAGATAATACAAGAGTTTTAAAACTTTTTCTTATTTATTGAAAATTACTCTAATTGGATTATAATTAATTTGAAGTAAATTAGAAAGAGGGATTTGATGAACCTGAAAATCACCACTTTTAATATTAGATTAAATCATACCATGGACAAAGATAATGCTTGGCCATATCGGAAAAACAGTATGATTAAATTTTTTAACGAATATCATCCGTTAGTCTTCGGAACTCAGGAGGTATTAGATGATCAATTAACTGATTTACTTAATGGCTTACCCGATTATCATTATATTGGGATTAATCGGAAACAACATGAAGAAGGTAATTACATCTTTTATGATAAAAGTGTTTTAGAATGTAAAGAAGCATGTACATTTTGGTTATCAGAAACGCCTTATGTACCTAACTCTGTATCTTATAACTCTGGTTGTGTAAGAATCTGTACTTTTGGTGAGTTTATCTTTAAGGACAATCGTAACTTGCGGTTTCGCATATTTAATACCCATCTTGATCATATAAGTAACATTGCCCAAGTAGAAGGAATAAAAATAGTTATTAATAAAATGCGAGAAAAACAGGAAATCGACCCACTACCCACGATTATCATGGGAGATTTTAACGTGACTGATGATAGCGAGGTAATCAAGCTGTTAAATGAGACAGGTTTAGTAAATGTATATCAATATATAGATCCTGCTAATTATGGTGCAACCTTCCATGCTTTTAAAGGTACAAAAACAGGTAGCCCAATCGATTATATCTTTGTATCACCAGAGTTTAAAATAACTGAAGTTCTGATTTATCGTGAATTAGTTGATGGTCGCTTTATTAGTGACCATTATCCTGTACTCGCAACAATTACGGTATCTGAAGGAAAGATATAAAAAATCTTTCCTTTTTAATCTATTGCTTAAAAAGAATAATTATTGTACAATGGTATTGAAACGTTTCGAAAGGGTGAACTTCATGATTGAACTAAAAAATAAACAATTTATAATTGACGGGAACCCCACATTAATCATAAGTGGGGAAATCCATTATTATCGCTTACCAGTTGAAGAATGGGAAGATCGCATTAACAAACTAATTGATGCTGGTTGTAATACTGTCAGTACATATGTACCTTGGTTATGTCATGAAGAACATGAGGGAGATATCGATTTAGAAGGAAAAACACGTCCTGAATTGAACTTGGTGCGTTTTATCGATTTATGCCAAGAAAAAGGTTTATACTTCTTTTTAAGACCGGGGCCATTTATTATGGCTGAAATGAAAAACGAGGGTATTCCTTATTGGGTTATGGAAAAATACCCCGATACCATACCAACTACTTGGGATGGTAAAGTTGTTACTACGAAAACTCTCGATTATTTAAATCCTAACTTTTTAAATGCGGTTGAGCGTTGGTATGAAGCCATCATGACTGTTGTTCGTCCTCGTTTATATACAAATGGAGGAAATATCATCGCGATTCAGTTAGATAATGAAATAGGTATGTTATCATGGGTGAGTAATTCTCCTGATTTAACCCCTACTGTATTAACAGATTTTCATGGTTGGTTAAAGGACACATATAAAGAAGAATTATTAACCAGATATCCATTTGATATCGATAATTTCGTAGAATTCACCCAAAAAGTAATTTCACCAGAAGAGTCCTACGCTGCTAAATTAATGAAAGATTTAGGTTATTATAATCGGTACCGGTTCAAGAAATATGTAAACATTTTAAAAGGTTATGCAGAAAAATACGGAGTAAAAGATATACCTTTTGTGGTTAATATTCATGGTACTAGTGGCGGAAGAGGAAAAACCTTCCCAATCGGTATTAGTCAATTATATGAAGCATATGCTCAATCTGATATTATTCCTGGTTCTGACATTTATTTCGGCAATCTAGAAGTTACTAATTTCCACGATTTGTACTTAATTAATAGTTTCATTGATGCTTGTAGTAATGGTGAACAACCCCTCGCAAGTGTTGAATTCAATTGTGGTGATGGTAACTTTGGTGATGATTTAGGTAGTCGCTATGATCCTTCCGCTAGTGACTTTAAAGCACGGATGTGCATCGCTCAAGGTAATCGTTTCATCAATTATTATCTCTTTTCAGGTGGCTACAATTATCGTTTTAATGAAACTGGTCGTGATGGTAACGACCGCATCGCCATCACAGGGGAACGCCATGGTTTTGCGGCTCCAGTAAATCCTGAAGGAGAATTAAGTTATACCTATCCACGATTAAAGTATTGTAACACGGTATTAAAGGCAAACAGTGCGAAACTGGCGAGTATGTATGAAGAGTATGATAACCTCTCTTTTGGTTTTATTCCTGATTACTTCATGACTGAAAGTTATTATCCCAAAAGCGTAATTTCGAGGGAGATTGTTCATAATGTTACAGCACATCGTGCTGGACTAGCATGGGATATAATAAGTAAACTGCTTCTACTTATGAACTACCGTTTTACATCCATAAATCTTCAATCACAAACTATTGATATAGAAAAGACTAAAGTATTAGTTGTACCTTGCGCAAGATACATGAGTAAAGACCTGCAAGTTAAGTTAGTTGACTATTTAAATACAGGTGGAAAACTTCTCATCTGTGGTGAATTACCACAATACGATATGGAAAACAATCCTTGTACAATCTTAGCTGATTATTTAGGTGTTACCATCATTGATACTATATATGACCAACCTCATTATAATCTATCAGTTTATCCAGTCGGATTTGCTGCTCAGTTTAAAGAAGTGCGTACCTATTATGCGCAAATGTTTGATGGAAGTAACATCACACCTATTTTTAAAGTATATGGTAAAGATTACCCGTGTGCATTTGAAACAATGTCACAAAATGGTAAGGCAATTGTTTATGCATGTAATTTACCAGCTAATCTCGAATTAATGCGATTAACACTTAAACGATTAGATATGGACGCAAATTTATATAATACCAATAAATATCATGGTATTTTTATGACAACCACCAAGAACAATATAGGCGAGCGTTTCCTTCATTTACTCAACCTCGATGGATTCACAAAAGAAATAAATATATATGAAAATAATAAGCCATTATTTGAAGGTAGAACTCTAACTCTAAAAAGTAAAGAAGCAGTGATGTTACCACTAAACGTTAATTATCATGGTTTGTTAATTCATTATGCGATGGCTGAAGTAGTAGATATATCAGAAAACAGAATTGAATTTAGACACCTTCAAAAAGATGCTGTCATTAAGATCGAAACAGATAAAGAAATCTTACCAAGTGATGATTATTCAATTAATAAACAAGATAATATCTATTACATTACGATAAATAATTGTCCATGTTGTAAAGAGCGAGTAGTAATTGAATATCGATAGGTTAGCACTTAAACTACCTATAAAAAAAAGAAAGTCAAATTGACTTTCTTTTTTTACTAGATGACATTATTCCTCTGTTTTATCGGAGTTACACTTTTCTTCTTTACAACCACACTCTTCTTTGGTTTCTTCTTTACAACATTCTTTATCATGGTCTTCTTTACAACAGCATTCTTCTTTTACTTCTTCCTTGTAACATTCTTTATCATGTTTTTCTTGACATTCACAATGTTCTTTACAGCATTCTTCCTCTTTACAAGTACATCTTTCATAACAAATATGGTTCATGACTTCAGTAGCGAACTCTTCACCTTTGAACTTTTTGATGATTTCATAAGCGAAATCATGCACTGCTCCCGCAGCTCTACCAGTAATGATATTGCCATCGGTTATCGCATTGACATCGTGATGGATACCATCTTTACAATCATCTTCGCAACCAGGGAAACAAGTATAGTTTTTACCCGCAAGTAGACCTAGTCTACCAGGAATAGTTGGAGCTGCACAGATACAAGCTAGTACTTTATCTTTTTCCACAAAGTATTTGACGAGTTCTTTCACTTTATCAACTTTGAATAAATTTTCTACTCCTGGCATACCACCTGGTAAAAATAACCCTTCATAGAGGTCTGGATTAACTTTCTTTAATTTGACATCAGCTTTAACTGTGATATTATATTTACCAGTGATTGTTTTGGTGTTTTCCACAGAACAAACATCAACTTCTAGTTTCGCCCGTCTTAACAAAGCAATGGTACCCAAAGCTTCCAAATCTTCAAACCCAGGAGCTAATAGAGCTAAAATTTTCATCTTTACCCTCCTTCATTTATAATTTTATGTGCTTTACTTAATTATATTATATAAAAAGATTAGAGAAAAATAAATCTCTCTACTTCGGATAATAGATTATGATATAATTATCAAAAGAGGTGAAATTATGGAAATCCAATATCAATTTAACAAACAAGATGAAATATATAGCGCGAATCGCCTAAAATACCAACACCGTTTCAGTAAACTTTTATTTCGCTTCGCTTTTTCAATAATACTCGTTATTGTCGTTTTTGTTGTAGCCATTGTGATGATGGCAGTTCAAGACCGTCCCCTCTGGCAAATCTTCCTTATGGCTGGTATTTTAGTGTTCATTCTCGCTTTTCTCATCTTCAAATACTCATTGATTAAAAAGGCCTATACATTTTTAAATCAACCATTAAATTATCAAAATGATGAGATAATTAAAATAAAAGTAAGTGATACAGATATCGTTGAAAGTGATGAACATCAAAACATGGCTGTCTATCCTATTGAAACTATTACAGAAATCTTCATCGATGAGAGATATATTGATATTATCAGTGAAAACATGCCTCCTTTAATCATACCATTACGCGTTTTTAAAGATGAGTTAGAACTAGAAAACTTTTTACAACTTATTCAAAACAAGAAAAACATTCCAATCACTAAAATAAATGACTAAGAAAAAATGGAGTATTACTACTCCATTGGATAATTCAGATTACTATCTTTAATTTTTAATAATGGGTCCTGTAAGAAATCTTGGGCATGGTATTTAGCCATGGGTAAATTATGATCTAAATAGTTTCCACATTCTATCGCACTTTGACCAGGAATATCGCCTTCATAATTAGCGATAAATTCAAACGTAGCGATTATGTCTTCAAGAAGTTCCCGTGATTCATAATCACCTACTAAAACTAACTCAAAGCCTGTCCGACATCCCATTGGACCAAAATAGACCACTTTGTCTTTTAAACGAGAATAATTGCGTAAATATACTGCTCCTAAATGCTCAATTGTGTGAAGTTCGCTGGTATTTATGACAGGTTCACGGTTGGGACGTTTCATTCTAATATCAACGGTTGTAATTGTGATGCCGTTGAATTTATCCTTACGCATGATATATACTCCGCGTTCAAGTTTAAGATGATTAATCGAAAAACTCTTGATTTTGTCCATAATCTGACTCCTTTATATCATCATATAATAATACGCGGTTTTTGCCCATATTTTTTATCGCATATAGCGCTTGATCAGCACAAGTTATGTTTTCAATCATTGTTAACCTATCATTATAAATACTTATACCAATACTAACAGTAACTTCGATACCATCAAAGGGATGGGTATCGATTTCTTTTTTTAAAGGATCAATGCGCTCTAATACATTATTTTTATCACATTCGTCGAGAAGGAGGAGAAATTCTTCACCACCAAAGCGACAGACAAAATCTTTCGAGTTAAGATGTTTCTTCAAAATTTTAGCCATGGTTTCTAATACTTTATCACCAACTGGATGACCAAAGGTGTCATTAATCTGTTTAAAATTATCAATATCAATCATTACGATTGCAAAAGAAACTTGTGTGTCTTTATATTTTTTTCTTAATGATTCGAAATATTCCGTGAGCATTAAACGATTAGGTAGTCTAGTGAGTGGATCTAATCGAGCTTCCAGTTGGGCTCTATATGCCTTAATGGTACTTTCATTGACCTGTTTACTCAACTCATACATCATAATGGAAGTAAAGATGAAATACATAATGCGAATTATTAAGCGTTCCCAGTCGAGGACGTTTGGTAAATCAGCTATATAACATACAACCGAATAATAGATAATAGTTTGTATGAGGGCTGATACTGTACCTTTTATACCATGTTTAGCTCCACTTCCAAGGATTACGAGTAAATATAACATAAAAGTATCAGATCTTAGTCCACCTCGTAAATAAACGACTAAAGTTATCAATAATAAATCAAAAAAACTCGTATATTTCACTATATTGACAAGTTTATTTGAATTATTATAACAAGCAAAAGTTACTAATGAGTTATATAAACCCCCAACAACCATAACCGTAACAACATATATAACTAAATTTTCACGATAATCACTTAATGGAATCATAAGGGGTGCCATAAAGATAATTACCCATCTTATGAAGCTTATTTTTCGCTCAATCGAGCGAAACATATCGATACTATTAGGCATAGATTCACCCCTGTCTAAAAAAAATAAGCGGTAATTTATCATTTTAACATTAGCATTATTACATCATTTTGTCAATAATGACGATAATTAAGTATATACTACATTCTTACATTTTTTGACATTATCGTAGTAGTCTATTCTTTATTGAAATTAACGGAAACACATGATAAATAAAAAAAGACAAAATTGGATAAAAAACCAATTTTGTCTTTTTGTGCAACCAACTCTGATGTATTATTTTATTTCTATGACGCGACCATGGGATATAATTTCTTTCTTAGGCACATGAATCTTCAAGATACCATTTTCCAACTTAGCACTAATCTTTTCATCATCAACATCTTCAAGATAGAAACTACGACGCATTGAAGTCATCCGTCTTTCTCTACGAATATAGTTTTCTTTTTCTTCGTTAATGTTATCATCTTTATTCACAGAGATGATTAGTCTGTCATTCACATATTCAATCTTGATTTCATCTTTATTAACGCCAGGGAGTTCAGCTTCGATTAAATAAGCATCATCAGTTTCCTTTACATCTGTTCTAAAAGTTGGTGTATATGGCGCAAAAAATGGATCATTGAAGAATTCATCAAACATATCATAAATATCCCGTGGTCTTAACCAATTATTACCTCTGAATGGTTTAATAGAGAACATATATTAATCCCTCCTTAAATATTATATGATATTGTAAACTAAGATGTCGAATTGTTAGCACTCACAATTAGTGAGTGCTAACAACTTCTACCTATAATATATTACAACCACAGTGTTTTGTCAATAGTTTTACTGTAAATAATTTATTAAAACTCATATTTCATGATATAATATTAATAATTTAAGAAAGGAGAATACTTATGGATAAGAACAAACTACAAAAATATGCAGAATTGTTAGTAAAAAAGGGAATAAATATCCAAAAAGGTCAAATTTTAGTATTGAGATCACCAATTGAATGTGCCGAATTCGCCCGTTTGGTACAATTAGAGGCTTATAAAGCTGGTGCAAGAGAAGTAGTTGTAAACTGGAGCGATGAGCAAAGCGCAAAACTCAAATATTTATACGCTCACGATGAAGTATTCGATGAATATCCTGATTGGGCGAAAGAATTTTACAATGGTTATGCGAGAAAAGATGCGGCTTTCTTATCTATTTATGCAGAAGATCCTGAACTAATGAAAGATGTTGATCCATCAAGAATGATTCGTTCTCAAAAAGCTGCTAGTACAGCAATCAAAGAATATCGTGATCGCTTAATGTCCAATCGCAATGTCTGGTGCATCGCCAGCATTCCAACTGTCGCATGGGCTAGAAAAGTTTTCAGCAATGCTAATAGTGATGAAGAAGCAGTTGAATTATTATGGGATGCAATCTTTAAAGCGATTAGAGTGGACCAAGATGATCCTGTATCTGCATGGGAAGAACATTTAACTAACTTAAAGAAAAGAATGAAATTCTTAAATGACCATAACTTTAAATACTTACGAGTCAAAAATAGTTTAGGTACTGATTTAGAGATAGAATTACCAGAAGGTCACATATGGTTAGGTGGTAGTGAATATACTCCTAATGGAATTGAATTTATCGCCAATATGCCTACAGAAGAAGTATTCACGCTACCTAAGAAAACTGGTGTTAATGGTATCGTTTATGCGTCTAAACCTTTAAACTTCAATGGTAAGTTAATTGATGAATTCTACTTAAAATTTGAAAATGGTAAGATTGTCGACTTTGACGCCAAAGTTGGTTTGGACACATTAAAAGAGCTTATTAACACTGATGAAGGTTCTCATTACTTAGGCGAAGTAGCCTTAGTATCATATAATTCTCCTATTTCGCTATCAGGCATCTTATTCTATAACACTCTATTTGATGAAAATGCTTCTTGTCATCTCGCCATTGGTAGAGCATATCCTTCTTGTATAAAGAATGGAGAAAACATGAGTGATGAAGAACTTGAACAACATGGCGTAAATAACTCTATTGTTCATGAAGATTTCATGTTTGGTACACCCGATTTAGAAATCATCGGTGTTACTAGAGATGGTAAAGAGGTTAAGTTTTTTGAAAAGGGAAATTTTGTTGAATAAGAGAGGGATAGTTTAGTGAAGTATGTGATTAGTGGGATGAATCTCCCCTATGTCGAGATTACTTTAAATAAGGGGGAAACAATCCATACCGAACGTGGGGCTATGAGTTGGATGAGCGAAACTGTCGAGATGCAGACGAATGCGGGAGGAAGTATAGGTAAGGCTCTATCACGAGCACTTAGCGGTGAATCCATCTTTCAGAATACCTATAGAGCCACTAAAGATGGTGATATTATTGGTATTGCGTCTTCATTTCCGGGGCAAATTCTCGCTTTTGATGTAACAGAACGCCCTATCATCGCCCAAAAGCGTGCCTTTTTAGCCCGCGAAGATAGTGTCAAGATGGATATCTATTTTAACAAACGTATAGGAGCAGGTTTCTTTGGTGGCGAGGGTTTCATCATGCAGAAATTTAGTGGTAAAGGCATTGTGTTCTTAGAAGTTGATGGTTCGCTTATTGAGAAGGAATTAGGTGAAGGAGAATCACTTATTTTAAATACCGGTTATTTAGTTGCGATGACCGAAGGAGTCACTATGGATATCGTAACGATTAAAGGTGTAGGTAATGTTCTATTTGGTGGCGAAGGTTTATTTAACACTAAAGTAACTGGTCCCGGTAAAATCTGGATTCAATCCTGTCCTGTATACAATCTATTATCAATGTTTAGCGCGAAATAATAAGTTAAAGGCACTTAATTAGTTTAATACACTATTTAAGTGCCTTTATATTTATATAGACTATTCATTATTTATTATTATTATACAGGTAAGATTGTCAATTAATAAGTAAATATGATTTCATTTCAAGGATTAGTGAGAAAACTTGGTAGAGATTATTAGTTTTTTATCTATTTTCATAATCTTAAATACTGCCCTAGTTTATTATAATTCTTAAAACATAGGGACAATTCTAGTTGGTATAGATGAAATACAATATTAAATAAAGAAAAGTTACTGTGAGGTGATCTAATAAGTTCATGTAAGTCTCAGGTATACTTTGTGTTATGATTAGAAAAAAATTGATTAAAAACTATTTAACATGAATAATTCTTTAATATTAATAATAAAAATAAATGGTTGTATTCGTTATAAATACAACCATTCATATGCTTATTTTGATTTCTTATCTAACAATTTAAAATAATCATTACGTAACAATTTAATTGATATATCATAATACGCAAAGATTTCAAGATTTCTTTGTTGAATATAATCATCGCTACCTGAACCAAAGATTTTTACTCCGTCTTTGACGTAATTATCGCCATCATACCAAGAGTAATCTTTATAAAATACCACTGGTTTATCGTTAAAAGGATCAAAGATATCTTTGCCAAAGTAATATCGATAATCAGTATCTAGGTCAAATAGATTAGCGACTGTCGGTAAGATATCAAAGGATGACGCAAGTTTATCAATTTTTATGGGGTCTAAATCTTTTGACCAAATAAATAATGGCATATGATTTTTTTGATACTCTTCATAAAGCCCAATGTAGTTTTCAAATACATTCTCGGTGATTGTATATGGGTAATGATCTCCAGTAAAAATAATTACCGTATTTTCTAACAAACCCTTTTCTTCTAAAGCATTGAATAATTCGCCAATGAAGAAATCTACTTCAATTTGCGATGCGATAAAATATTTAATCTCTTCAGGTAAATCATCACCGAGTATCGCTTCAACTTTTGATATGTGTTTGGCGCTAGCTTCATTTCGTTCATCATAGGGACTATGGCCACTTAATGTGGTCACAAAGCTAAAGAATTTCGTATCCGTCGGCAACATTTTTTCTTTGGCATACTCAAAAAAGACGGAATCATAACGTTTTAGTTCATCTGGAAGACTTAATTCTTTTTGACCATAATAGTATTCATAACCTAAGCCTTGAAATAAGATATGACGGTTATAGAATTCCTTACGGTTACTATGAAAGGCTTGTGTTAAATAACCTCGGTCTTTAAAGATGTTGGCCATGGAGTATGAGAAAGTATTCTTACTAAAGAAATAACATGTTGGTCCATCAGTGATGGAAGGAATAATACTAGTGTTAAAGATGAATTCACTATCACTGGTGGTACGAGGATAAACTGGGACGTAGAAGTTAGTGAAATCTATCCCTTCATCTCTTAATCTAATCAGATTAGGTGTTAGTTCTTCATGCAAGGCGATCCGATCAAAACTTTCAGCCATCACAAAGACTAGATTTTTGTCTTTAAACAAACCAGTAAATTCATTGATATAATGGTTACGAGGATTATTGTTATAGAAAGTTTCAATATCCCGTAATTCTTTCTTATTTGGACCTTTGGGAATAATGGAATCGAAGAAATCTCTGATACTATAATGAATCGCCCCAAAGCGAGAGACAAATTTAGTATTACTATAACGACTATAGTACAAATAATGATCGGATTTATAAGTGTAATTAGTTTTTGTTGGATACTCCGCATTTATGTTCACTAACACGAATATATATATAGGTATCAAGAGCAAGGAAATTGTCTTTTTTGTTAGTTTAATTTGGTTTTCTCTTTTATTTAGTTGAACTAAAATTATCGTTAAAATCGCGAGTAAAACGAGGATGATATGTAAGAATTCAATTCTTACTGCCCCTTCAATAAACTCTAAACCAGCACCTAAAGATACAACTTCTCGATAACTAAAGAAGTCATGGAAAGTATAATAGTAAATATCTTGAACGATCAAGTAAATAGTGAAGTATATACTAAAGACTATTAAAAAGATTCTTTTGGCTTTTGTCCTTAATAAAAGTGCAATTAATCCAATCACACTGAGCATGAGGAGTAAAGAAAATAAGGTGGTGGGAGTAAATTGAAGTTGATTATCAATCATGAAGATTATTTCTGCATAAAAAACTGAAAATAACAAGATTATAATATCCATATATTTATAAATTATTGACCGTAAAGAATACTTTGGTACAATAATCAAAATTATACTAAATAAACTTATGCCAGAAAGTATAATGTTCATGATTGTAGTTGATGTTTTTGTAGGGTCAAGAAAAAAGCATAGTTTTAACACATATAGAATAACGATTATACTCTGTGTGATTAATATTAATTTTAGTTTGTGTTGGAGGATGCCTTTCACATATATCACCTCAATCACCCATAACATCTATCATCTTACAATATCTTTGTGAATAATTCAATAAGTAGGTAAAAAAACAGTTGTTTCAAACATTAAAAAATATAATATATTATATAAAATAAAGTGTTGATTATTTCTACAAATATGTTATAATAATTATCCCTTCTCTAGAAAGAATTGAGAGTTTGAGAATGTGTGAGGTGTAGTAAATGAAATTCAATTATGAGGAATTAAGAGTAAAAGCGGTTGAACTATTAGAGGAACGGGGTGTCACGATAAAAGATATCGCCGAAATAACCTACGAGTTACAGCGCAACTACTTTGAAGAACTAACTTTAGAAGAATGTATTAATAGTGTTAATCTAGTATTGAACAAACGTGAAGTTATCAATACGATACTAACTGGTATCGAACTAGATAAAATGGCTGAAAAAGGCTATATTGAAGAACCTCTCCGCTCCATTCTCATGTCCGATTACTCTTTATATGGCATCGATGAAGTCTTAGCTTATTCCATCGTTAACATCTATGGTTCAATTGGCTTAACGAATTTCGGATATGTTGATAAGATGAAAATCGGTAAAATTAGCGAAATTGATCGCTTAGGAAAAGAAAATGGCAAGTGTAATACTTTTTTGGATGATATAGTTGGCGCAATTGCCTCAGCAGCAGCCAGCCGACTTGCTCATTCCCGTTAATATAGTAATAAAGGTAACCAATCAAAGCATTGGTTACCTTTTTTTAATAGCGATAATAAAAATCGCGGTTACGGACATTTAAGACTAACGCTCCAAATATTAATCCTCCTAATAATCCACCTAGGTGACCTGGTATACTTATATTAGGTCCAAAGAAGGTTAGTATTAAGTTAATAATTAATAATTTCTTAATATAGTCTTGATCACTATAAGTTAACATATGGGTTTTATATACAATAATAATCAAGAAAGTCCCCATTACACCAAAGATTGAACCAGACGCTCCTATAGTAATAGCATTTCCACCTATTAAGGTGACGACAATACTTGATATAATACCAGAACCTATATAAACGATTAAAAAGCGCCAAGATCCAATGAGTTTTTCTAATCCCGCACTAATAATGATTACACCAAATAAAATATTGGAAAGGAAATGGAATACTGAACCATGGAGAAATGTTGCGGTAATTAAGCGATAATATTGATGGCCTTCCGTTACAAGAGGTGGATAAAGAGCACCTAGTTCAATTAACGTACTGGAATTGAAACCACCTTTGATGATTGTCAATAGAAACATAATAGTGTTGATTAGCACGATTAGCGTTGTTACGGGACAGCGACGAATGAATCTACGCCAATCACCATAGTGAAAAAAGATTGACATCATGTACCTCCATAAGTTTGTTAAACATATATTATATTATAGCACATTATAACAGACTTATGGCACAAATATCTATACCTTTTATTCGACATTCTCCATAGTCCGTGAACTTATAATATTAACATTAGTGTTTAGTACATTAGCGATGATAACTTCTCCAGCTTTAACAGGTGCTTTTACCTCAACTTTTTCTAGGACTTTCATGACATCAAAAAGCATTTCTTTAGGTAATTCTTTATCAGTAACTACTGGTAAGCGTGGATAAAGTGCTCCTTTAATCTTGACGGTAGAAGTTAATTTTCGTACAGGATGAGTAATTTCTTTAATACCATAATCAACTCCGCGTTTACAGAAGTTACCTTGAACATTATAGGTATCATTTTCTTTAGTAACGGTAATACGACAGCCACGGGGACATATTGTACAAATGGTTTCTAATCTATTCATCGATTCTCACCTCGAAGGTAATATTACCTGTATCTTTAAATAAAGATTTGTTTAAAGTAATGGTTTCCATTTCGGATGGTAATAAGAATAATTTTTTCATTTCTTTAAGTACTTGATTGTTTTGTTTTATGATTAATGTTCCTTTATCAATGGGTTTAGTGACGCGATACTTAAACATTACATCTTCATCACTGTTTATCTTAATTTGATTAGGTATAATGTAACGTACATTATGTTGGGGAACGATATCGATAATAGGATTATTATCATGACTGTATTTAGCAGCATGTTTACCTGCATCGTAACTTTCTAAACTTACATAATCAACTAAATCATGAACATGTAATGCATTTCCACAGGCAAAAATACCAGGAATAGAAGTTTCATAGGTATCTATTACTTTAATGCCTTTGGTGTAAGGATTAAGTTCTACTTTTTGATCAGTTAAGAGTTTAATTTCAGGAATTAACCCTACCGAAAGCAATAAAGTATCACAGTCAAAGACCTTTTCAGTTCCAGGAATGGGTTGAAACTTATCATCAACTTGAGCAATGGTTACTTGTTCTAAGCGACCATTACCTTTAACATCCACAACAGTATGGCTTAAATATAAAGGTATATTGAAGTCAATTAAGCATTGAACGATGTTACGTTTAAGTCCATTAGAATATGGCATGATTTCCGCCACACCAAGAACTACTGCACCTTCTAGTGTCAAGCGACGTGCCATGATTAAACCGATATCACCAGAACCAAGGATAAATACTTTTTTACCTACCAAATAGCCACCCATGTTTAGATAACGTTGGGCAAGTCCAGCCGTAACGATACCAGCAAGTCGTTTACCAGGAATGTCAATTTGGTAGCGGGTTCTTTCTCGACAACCAGTTGCCAAAACTACTGATTTAGCTTTGACAATTTGATAACCTTCTTTACTATTTATATAATGAACTTCTTTATCAGGAGTAATCTTAACACACATTGTATCTAGTTTAACGTCTAAATCATAATTCTTTAGTTTTTCTTGAAGTCTTTCCGCATATCCTGGACCTGTTAATTCTTCTTTAAAGTAATGCATACCAAATCCATTATGGATACATTGATTTAAGATTCCACCTAATTCTTTGTCTTTTTCAATAATCATTACTTTTTGGGCACCATTTTCTAATGCACCTAGAGCTGCGCTCATACCCGCAGCACCACCACCAATGATGCATACATCAATCATTATTGGTCCCTCCTTTTTCCGCAAGTAAAATATTTGATCCTGGGTTATTTAGTAGTATGTCTAGTTTCCGCATTCCTGTTTCCCGGGCAATTATATCTAGTACTAATGCTTGACAAAATCCACCTTGACATCTACCAGCACCTGGTCTTAAGTAGCGTTTAATGCCATCAATGGTATTTATCTTTAATGGACTGTGAATCGCATCGATGATTTCGCCTTCGGTGATATGTTCACAGCGGCATATAATCTTACCATATTTAGGATTTTGTTTAACTAGTTCATTAATTTCTTCTTGAGTTTTTTCCATTATCATTTGACGCTTAAATGGTTTAATATGATAATTTTCTCTTAATTTCACATCAAGCTTTTCTAAAATCATATCACGGACCATTTTACCAATGGCAGGTGCCGCTGATAAGCCTGGCGATTCTATACCTGCTAATTCGATAAAACCTGGCACATCTACAAGTTCTCTAATGATGAAATCGCCATAATTAGTCTTAGGGCGTATACCAGAGAACTCGCGAATTACATATTCATAAGGTACATTATTTGCCATTTTATTGACATAATCTTTGACTTGTTTTAATCCATCTTTGGTTACTTCGTCATTTTTATCTGATGGTACAGTTTCACTAGTTGGCCCGAGCAAGATATTTCCATGAATGGTTGGGACAATTAAAATCCCCTTACCTAATTTAGTTGGAGTAGGATAGATAACTCTATCAACAAAGTTGGTATCACGATCAAGTACGTAATATTGTCCTCTAGTATATATCATTTCATAATCTGGTGTTGATACCATTCTTGTGATATTAATGGCTTGTAATCCTGCCGCATTAATGACATACTTACTCATGTATTCACCTTGATTAGTGGTTACTTTAAACAAGCCATTTTCTTTTTTTATAGATTTAACTTCATTATTCAACCGCAGTTCTAATCCATTCACAATCGCATTCTCTAATATCGCAAAAACAACATCCCATGGTGCTAGAATACCAGTAGTAGGGGCATATAAAGCCATCCGTATGTTTACACTTAAGTTTGGTTCAAGTTTACGTGCTTCATCACCAGTAATGAGATGTGTTTCTACACCGTTAATCTTTCCTCTTTCATGTAATATATACAGTTCTTTCTCTTCTTCATCATTTAACGCAACCGTTAATGAACCTGTACGTTTAAAAGGTATATTTAATGTTTTGGTTAATTCATCATACAATTTATTTCCTTCGACATTAAGGCGTGCCTTTAGTGTCCCAGGTTTTGGGTCATAACCAGGATGTATTATGGCACTATTAGCTTTAGTCACGCCACTTGCGACTTCATTATTCTTTTCTAATAAAAGTATCTTCAAGTTATATGGCATAAGATAATGAACTACACAAGCACCTACAATACCAGAACCAATCACAATTATGTCATACATGTTTACTCCGTCCTTTCTGTTGAATTAAAAAAAGCCAAAAAAGACTTAATAATATAAGTCCTTTTGGCTTTTCTCTCATTCTCTTGCCCTAAGTATTAACTTTTTCGTTGTTATTATATCACAAAGTTTGTAAAAAGTGAATTAAATAATACATATAATCCTAGTTTGATACTAATATCACAAATTAGGATTATTTATTAGAAGTAATATTTATATTAGGAGTCTTATGTAAGCAATCAATATTTAGTAATGTTTTAACTTATTAAGTTATATGTATAATAATTGTTAAATTATGAATAAAGAATTCTTAGAATTTTATTACTAAAATAATTAGTAGATAAATAAACCTTGTTTTAATTGATCTATAACTTTAACTCATATAGCATCACAGAAATACATTGAAGACCACATGTTTCAATCCTTGTTTCATATATTAAAGTTAAGAGTTAGTTCTCTTAGTATAGAAATATTAATATTATTATATTATAATTATAATTGGAAGTGTAGTTACATATTGTGAACCTCGAGTTCGTAAAAACGATTATACTTTAGTTTATATAATCGTCTACACTTCCCTTTGTTAGTACGAGCTAAGAGAACGATGACTCTTAGCTTTTCTTTTTTATATGGATATAAAAAGAAAGTATATAAGAAGAGCACATCCTTGTTTGAACTATCAAGTTCGCATCAATAACGAGAGATTGTCTAAGTATCGCTAAGGCTTACTTCTTAAGAGACTACCCCATTCATCAAAAACAAGATGATATCTATCAAGAACTTCAAAGTATGAATAGACATTATGAGTATCTAGTAAAGAAA
>Ga0134103_1000328_pt1 | contig 58805 bp, 54 predicted proteins | sample 14_taG_2_FD_94445 | JGI IMG/M metagenome (GOLD analysis project Ga0134103, IMG submission 94445) | Switchgrass degrading microbial communities from high solid loading bioreactors in New Hampshire, USA - 14_58_20_212_A1 metaG | ecosystem: Engineered > Bioreactor > Semi-continuous > Anaerobic >...
CATCGCTGCTAGAGCCGAAGGTATTTCACAGACAACTCAGATGGACTAGACAACGATTCAGGTCAGGGTGCTATGTACGTCTACACTGCCATGCTCTGGAATTTTTGATTGCCAAAAACAGGTTGTAGGCGATGTCAACGCCGCCGGTCTCGAGTTCGATAGCCCGCACGGTTGGTTCAGGAATACTGCGGATGATCAGCTCTTGAACCTTTGCTGGTTCGCCCCAGTAATTGTCATTGCGAACCAGAGTCACGTGTGAACCAGATACCCATTCTTTGAAAATGAAGGGGCCTGTACCGACAGCCACGGTAGCGCCGAAGTTATCCCCGGCTTCTTCGATGGAGCGGCGGTTCACGATCGCGGTGGACGGATGTGCAAGATGGTTCAGGATAGCTGTATACGGGTAAGCCAAGTTGATGCGGACTGTGTATTTGTCAACAACCTCGACGTCAGAAACCGCTTCCAGAAGGAACGCAACGGTTGCAGAATTCTTGACCCGCTCGATGCTGTACTTGACATCTTCGGCGGTGAACTCATCGCCGTTGTGGAACTTCACGCCCTGGCGGAGCTTGAACTCCAACTGAGTCGGAGTGACGAACTCCCAGCTCTCACCCAAAAGCGGAACGATGTTGATATCCTTATCGAATCCAACCAGTGTTTCATAGATCTGGATCCTGACCCGTGCCGAGGGCTGGTCATTCTGGCCTTGCGGGTCCAGCGTCACGGGGTCTGCACCTTGAGCTACGATGAGCGTCTGGGCAGCTGCCAGCGACACCATGGAAAGCACCAGTGCAACGACAGCAACAACCACAAATAACGACTTCCTCAATACTCTTCTCCTCCTCTTTCTGTTCTTGAAAACCGTCTCCACCGCTCCGGATTGGAGTTTCCGTAAATATACGAGCCTGGCGTTGCGTTTTCCTTTATTTTTGGCACGAAAATATTCGTTAGTTTTATCCAAAGTCGGTTAACAGCGCCTTTGCAGGAGTTGGCTTGGGAAAGTCAAATAAAGCTGTATACTCCTGGAAAGGATCTGGTAAGATGCGCGCTGCCCAGCGAATCCTTGTTCTCATCGCCGCAGTCGTGTCGCTGGTTCTGGTGCTTCCCCGAGAGCTGGCCCCTCCTAACAACCCTCGCATCGTAACAGATCACGTGGGCCGGCAGGTACCGGTTCCCCCGCGCATCGGGAAAGTTTACGCCACGACCGAGTCCGGCAGCATGCTGGTGTACGCGCTTGACCCCAACTTGCTGGCCGGTTGGAACACAGATCTTTCACCCACCTGGCAGTTTGTGCTGGGCGAAAAAGCCCAATCTTTGCCGGTGTTGGGAACATGGAATCAAGTCTACAAGACTGCCAATCTCGACCGTATTGCTGCTCTGCAGCCCGATATTGTCCTCCACGTGGCGGTTCCCGACTTGCCCACACTAGAGCTCGTTGACCAAGTCGAAACCGAGCTTGGTATTCCCACGGTAGTTGTGGATGGTTCTCTGGAGGCAATCCCGCAGGCACTGCGCTTCGTAGGAGAACTCCTGGGCCCACAGGTGCGAGCAGATATCTTGGCGTTATATGCGGAGAATATCCTTACATCTTTGAGCAGTCTCCGGCAGGTGCTTCCTGCGAACGCCCGTGCCTACGTCGTGGGCGACACAGCCAAGACGGACTTGGCCGACTGCCTGGGCACTGCGGGCATCATCCGCACCGATACCGGCCGCAATAGACCAGACATGGTACTGATCATCCCAGATTCCATCCGTGACCTCCGCCGTGAGCTTGAGAAGGATGGCCCGGCGGACATCGCACCACTTCTGGCTGACGGCAAAGCGTACGAGCTTCCTACGGTACCGACAAACTGGTTGACACCAGGTTCACTCTTCCGCTTATTGGGTATCGAATGGCTGGCTTCCAAGGCTTACCCCACCCTCTACCCGGTGGACTTGGTTTCCAGGTTTGAGGAGTTCATGGAAGTCTTCTATGAAGTCAAGCTGCCGGAAAAAGTGGCCGAGATAACCCTGGGTGGGACGTAATTATAGGAATTGACACGAACTTCTGTGATGAGTCAAGGGAGAAAGGATGAATCCTCATGACGTCAACAAATAAGAAATCCGCTCGAGCCTTAGTGCTGTCGCTGCTGCTCCTTGCAATAATCGGTACGGCATCCGCTTCTGCAGCGGAACTGAGGCGCACATTCTTGCTGGAAGTGGGCGCCCGTTACGAAGTAAGCGTCCGCATCAAGACCAACCTTGAGGACGCGCCCACACTGGCATCTGTCTACATCCATACCGACCGCGGCGAATACCTGCGCTCCACACAGCTGAGCCGCGGAATTGGCGGGCCTGGCGAATGGCAGGAGATCTCCGTTGTGGTTACAGCTCCTCCCAACGCACAGAAGGCCACCGTCGTCTTCTCGGTTCCCGAAGGCGTTGAGCTGCAGTGGGATGAACTGAACATCCGCCGAGTAGAACGAGACCTAGGCACAGAAGAGCTGATCCGCCAAGGATTGGTCTACACCGGCTTGATCGTTGACGCTCGCGGCCTGGGCCTGCAGCGAGGGATGAGCCCGAAGATCTACTCAGAATCGGGTCAGCTCATCTATGCCGGCGTGACCGCACCGCAGGCGTTTATTCAAGAAGCGGGCATCGCCTCTTACGGCCAAGAACTGACCCCGGAGCTCCTGCGCCGTATCCAGCCGGGCAAGGATCCCGTAAAGGTTTCTCCGCTCGTGGTCAAGGCTCTGGAGGTCACGGATACAACCGAAACCAGCGTAATCATCAGTGATGCCGATGCTGAGTCCATTCTCGATGCTCTCAATACCTACGATTTCCTCGCTCAATACTCGGTGATCTTCCTCATCGACTAAGGAAACAATTAGGTTTCAGGCCCCGCCTCTCGGCGGGGTTTTTTCGCGCCCGCGCCTTGCTTCCCCGTTGACAACTCCTACCTGCGGGCGTAGAATATAACTGAACACATGAACAGATATTCATATATTTACAGTTGGGAGGTGAGACGGGATGGCAGATAGACGAATCCCTCGCTGCGAGACTGCGGTCATCCATGAAGATGTGGTGGAACGGGTCAGCAAGAGGCTGATGCCAGATCAGGTTACAGCCGGCATGGCCGAGTTCTTCAAAGTGTTCGGAGACCAGACCCGCATCCGTATTCTGCAGGTCTTGTTCGAGGAAGAGATGTGTGTCTGCGATATTGCTTACCTCCTGAACATGAGTCAATCGGCCATATCCCACCAGCTCAGAGTGTTGAAGCAGGCTGGGATTGTCAAATACCGTAAAGAAGGACGCGTCGTGTACTACTCCCTCGATGATGAGCACATCCAGTCCATCTTCGCCCAGGGTTATGAACACGTCACGGAAGAGAAGGAGAAGTGGTGACAGCATGGCCAAAGCCAATCACAGTGAGAAATTAGAGTGCAGGAATTGTGCAGCACGGCTTAACCATCAGCATCAACACGGACACGCGCATGACCACGAGCATGGTCATGATGAGGATGCCAGAAAAGAACTGCCCGTCCTCGTTGCCGCCCTGGTGCTGTTTGGTGCGGGTGTCCTTCTACCTCTGCCTGAGCTGGGCAAGGCGTTCCTTCTCGTCGCCAGCTATCTATCAGCCGGTTTACCCATTCTGCAGGCAGCGTGGCGCAACTTGCGCCGGGGCCAAGTGTTTGATGAGAACTTCCTCATGACGGTGGCCACCATCGGCGCTCTCGCCATCAGAGAAATCCCGGAAGCAGCCGCGGTGATGCTGTTCTACCGGACCGGCGAGTATCTCCAGGACTTGGCGGTAGACCGTTCGCGGCGCTCCATTTCGGCCTTGATTGCCATGCGCCCAGACAAAGCCCGGGTGATTCGTAATGGAGCGGCAGTGGAGGTCCCCGTGGCCGAAGTAGTACCTGGCGATGAACTGCTGGTACAGCCGGGGGAAAGGATACCAGCCGACGGCACAGTCTTGAGTGGGCTGTCCAGCCTGGACACATCCGCCCTTACGGGTGAATCCGCCCCTCGCGACGCCGCGGAAGGTGACCAAGTGCTTGCCGGGTTCATCAACCTCAGCGGAACCATGCGCATACGAGCAGACAAACCCGCCGGCGAGTCGGCTGTGGCCCGGATCCTCGATCTGGTGGAACACGCTGCGGCGCGCAAGTCGCCTACGGAGGAGTTCATCACGAAGTTCGCTCGCTACTACACGCCTGCTGTGGTCGCTTTCGCCACCCTGCTGGCGGTATTTCCCCCGCTGATCGTCCCCGGAGCGGCCTTCTCTGACTGGCTCTACCGCTCATTGGTCTTTTTGGTCATCTCCTGCCCCTGCGCGTTGGTTGTCTCTATTCCGCTGGGATTCTTCGGCGGTATCGGTGCTGCTTCAAAGGCAGGCGTACTGGTCAAAGGAAGCAACTATCTCCAGGCTCTGCACGAAGTGGACACTGTCGTCTTTGACAAGACAGGTACCCTGACGTCCGGAAGCTTTAACGTAGATCGCGTAGAAAGCGTTCCCGGTGTGGAACCGCAGTACGTCCTGCAGATGGCAGCTATGGCAGAGGCTGCCAGCAATCATCCCGTTGCCCGCTCCATCGTCCAGGCATGGGATGGAGAGGTGGATCCTGCTGCCGTGAAAGACTTCCGAGAGCTGACCGGCCTTGGAATTTCTGCTGACGTCGGCGGGCACAAGGTCCTGTGTGGTTCGGCCCGCCTGATGAGCCACATGGGGATCACAGGAGAGTTCATCCCCCACCACGGGCAGGCAGTCCACGTGGCAGTTGACGGGCGCTACATCGGCGCAGTGCTCCTCAGCGACACACCCAAGCGAGACGCACAGGCTGCGGTAGACCGCCTCAAGAAGCTCGGCACCAAGCGCACGATTATGCTCACCGGGGACAGCTCTGCTGCCGCTGCCCATGCCGGACAGATGCTGGGTATCGATGATGTGCGCAGCGAACTGCTGCCCGGCGACAAACTGAACGAACTGGAGAAGATCATCGCGGCCAACTCCCGCAAAGGGCGCGTCGCCTACGTCGGCGACGGCATCAACGATGCGCCGGTCCTGGCCAGGGCGGATGTGGGCATTGCCATGGGCGGCTTAGGGCAAGATGCAGCCATTGAGGCTGCCGATGTGGTGATCATGACCGACGAACCAAGCAAGGTGGCCGATGCTGTTGAAATCGCACGGCGGACCAACAAGATCGTGCGGCAGAACATCGTGCTTGCCCTTGGGGTCAAACTGCTGGTTCTGAGCTTGGGCGCAGTGGGTATGACCACGCTGTGGGCAGCAGTGTTCGCTGACGTGGGAGTCACCCTGTTGGCCGTCTTGAACTCAATTCGGGCTACCCGGCTGCCCTCCCGGCGTTATCCCACAAAGCGGCCGTTTGCTGCGAAGAATGTAGTAAATCAAACGCAAGGGAGTGTCTGACATGCTTAGGAAAATGCTGGGTCTGCTTGCGGCAGTTCTGATCTTGGCCGGCTCGGCCGCTGCTGTCGCCGCCGAACCTGAAACGGCCAGCTTCACCATAAAAGTGCAGGCTAGCGGTGATGTGAGAGTCACACCGGATATGGTGCAGATGTGGATCGGTGTACAGACCGATGCCGACACGGCCGGCGAAGCGCTGGCGGAGAACAACCGGGTGGTGGCTCGCCTCACCGAGATCTTCCTGAAATACACCAAGCCGGAAGTAGTCAAGACCTCTGAATTCAACTTGTACCGCCGGGAACGCTGGGACAATGAGTCACAGCGCTCTGTGCCTGACGGGTTCACCATCCGCCATGTGTTTGAGGTAACCCTGTTTGAGCTGGACAAGGTGGCTCAGCTGATGGACGACATCACCGCCGCTGGGGCCAACATCGTCTACGGCCTCCAGTATGGCCTGCAGGAACCGAGCAAGGCTCGTGCCCAGGCCTACGCGAACGCAGTAGCCAACGCCAAGCAGCAGGCTCAGGCCCTGGCCGAAGCAGCCGGTGGAACGCCGCCTGTTCTGGAGCGGCTGGACGAGACATACTATTACGGGCCCAGCTATGCCGCGGAAGGCGGAGCAGGCGTCTCCGAACACGCCACTGCCTTTATGCCGGGCCAGCTGAAGGTGTCGGTGGCAATCGAGGCTACGTTTAGATCCCAGTTGACACTGGAAAACTGACCAGATATAATCAAGTTGTGTTTGACAATTGAATATAGTGCCTCATCTAATGGGTGAGGTAGAGGCGCGGTTATTATGAGTACCTGTAGGGAAGCTGGGCAAGCTTATGAACTTCAGGGAAAGGAATCACCGCCGAAGTCAAGGTACTGCCCCGGTACTTTGGCTGGGTATGCATCGAATAGGTGCATAACTGTCACTGTCCGGAATCCCAACGGCCAGTGGAGCGCTATCGCACAGAAGGGAGGAATGAGGCTGATTCATGTCTTGCTGTGAAACAGCCCTCGCCTTGTGCTGGGCTGTTTTTTGTGTTCTTGTTTAGGGAACTAAAGAACTATCGAGGGGTGAATAACACTTGGAATTTGGTCTGGTCAGTGTACTTCCACCAGCTTTAGCCATTGTTCTGGCTCTGGTGACAAAGAAGGTTATTCCATCGCTGGCAGCAGGTATCTTGTCAGGAGCCTTGATTCTCAAGAGCTGGAATCCCATTGGTGCTGTGGGCTTCTCTCTGCAGACCATGTGGGGCATGGTTGCCGACAGCTGGAACCTGTCTATCCTCGCTTTTCTCGTTCTGTTGGGGATCCTCGTGAGCCTCGTTAACCTCGCAGGCGGCTCAGCTCGCTATGGTGAATGGGCAGCCAACCGGATTAGGTCCAAGGCCGGTGCGGCTTTCTCCGCGGTGATCCTGGGCATGCTGATCTTCATTGATGACTACTTCAACTGCCTTACGGTGGGAACGGTAATGCGGCCGGTGACAGACAAGTATAGAGTTTCCCGGGCTAAGCTGTCCTACATTATTGACTCTACCGCCGCTCCTGTGTGTATCCTCGCACCTGTTTCCAGCTGGATCGCTACGGTTATGAGCATCATGACCGTCACGTTTGCGGCGAAGGGAATCGCACTTGATGCCTTTACCTCCTTCATCGAGATGATTCCCATGAACCTGTACGCCCTGCTCTCCCTTCTTTTGGTCAGCCTGGTCGCACTGCTGGATCTGGATTTTGGGCCTATGGCTCGCCACGAAGCCGAAACCAAGGCCGGCCGTGATCCCGGTGCGCTGGACAAAACGGATGGCAGCGAGAGCACTGTCACCATCAATCCCAAAGGCACCGTTTGGGACCTCATCATCCCCATTTCTGGATTGGTGCTGTTTACAGTGATCGCCATGATCTACACCGGCGGCTACTTCGATGGCGGCGTGTCTGTAATCGACGCCATCAAGGACACTGATGCTGCCAAGTCACTGCTGTACGGCGGTATTGCAGCCATCATCCTCACCCTGGGGCTGTTCTTGCCGCGAGGAGTTGTTCAGTTCCAACAACTTCCCCAGGCGGGCGTCCAAGGTTTCAAGGCGATGCTGCCTGCCATCACGATTCTGATTTTCGCGTGGACTATCGGAGGCATTGTCGGCGAGCTGGGGACCGGTGAGTATCTGGCTCACACTCTCGGGGAAACGCTGCCTCCCTTCTTGTACCCAGCGCTTGTTTTTGCTCTGGCAGCAGTGATTTCGTTTTCCACCGGCACTTCCTGGGGTACATTTGCGATCATGATCCCCATCGCTGTCGACTTCGCCGTCTTGTTCAGCGCCGAGTACGTCTTGCTCATGATCGCCGCTGTGCTGGCGGGTTCGGTCTTTGGCGACCACTGCTCTCCCATTTCGGACACTACCATTCTCTCTTCCACCGGTGCCCTGTGCAATCACATTGATCATGTCACCACTCAGCTGCCCTATGCCCTGCTGGTCGCGATCATCAGCTTTGCCGGGTATCTCTTAGCAGGATGGTTAGTAGTGGGGCTCGGCATGACGGGCTTGACAGCAGGCCTGCTGTCACTGCTGGTTTCCGCCGCGACCCTTGTGTTGGTGGTGCGCATCCTCCACGGCCGTTCTATGCAGGAGATGGCGGTCCCGGCTCGAAGCTGAAGATAGGCCTGCTACGCTGCAGCAGAAGAGGGGATGTGTTATGAGCAGCATCAAGGTCGGACTGATCTCTGACACCCACGGGCTGCTGCGTCCAGAAGCGGCGGCAGCGCTGCAGGACTGCAGCATCATCCTTCACGCCGGCGACATCGGAGAGGGAGTGTTGGAGAAACTGCGGCGCACCGCGGACACTGTGGTGGCGGTGAAAGGGAACACGGACATGTGGCCTTGGTCCAAGAACCTCCGCTTGACGGAGCAGGTGGAGATCGAGGGGCTGAAGTTCTTCATAGTCCACAACCTTGCCCAGTTCGGAGCGGTACCTGCGGACGTTGATGTGGTGGTACACGGCCACACACCGCTGGAGCTGCGTGCAGGAGGATGGGGCCTGGTACATCAACCCAGGCAGCGCCGGCCCTCGCCGCTTTGATCTCCCCATCACGCTTGGAATCGCGTATATCCAGGATGCGGATGTTCGATCGAAATAGAAGCCTGAGCCACTGCGTTGTGGCTCAGGCTTCTTCTCTGATCTCAAACTGGTTCCACGGAAACCTTCTTGGCGGCACGGCACTGAACTGGAGTGCGTTCTTGCGAGTGGGATGGATCAACCGCAGCCGCCACGCCCAAAGGGCAATCGGAATCCTTTCTCTGCGGCCGTATTTGGCATCGCCGATCAGCGGCCAACCGGCGTGGCTGAGCTGGACTCTAATCTGGTGTGACCGGCCAGTATGGATCTCGACCCGCAGAAGACTCATCCCCGCCTGGGACTCCAGCACCTCATAGCTGAGCCTACCCAACCTCGCCTCGGGGATTCCGGGCTGTACCACCTTCACCGTATTGGTGGCGGGGTCTTTCAGCAGGTAATCCTCGAGAATACTCGCCCGCCGCTTGGGAACCCCCCGCACCACTGCGAGATACTGCCTTTTCATCTCTCCATTCTGAATCTGCTGAGACAGGCGGGCTGCCGCTTTGGAAGTCTTGGCGAAAGCCATCACCCCGCCGACCGGCCGGTCCAGCCGGTGCACCAACCCTAAGTAGACACTGCCGGGTTTGTCGTATGTGACTTTGATGTATTCTTTCATCAAGCTCAGCAGGTCTTGATCGCCGGTGACATCGCCCTGAGAAAGCATGTTGGGCGGTTTGACCACGACGAGAAGGTGATTGTCCTCGTACAGAATCCGCACTCCACGATAATCCATGTTTGCTCCTAGTTCAGCCGCGGCAGCCAATCACCATGGGCTTCGATCAAATCGTCGCACAGCGCCCGGATTTCGTCCAGTGTTAGTTCGGACGATGTGTGCGGGTCAAGGAACGCCGCATGGTATACGTGTTCCCGCTTCCTCGACACAAACGCCTCAATGGTCAGCAGCTGCACGTTGATGTTGGTGCGGTTGAGAGCCGCTAGCTGCTCAGGCAGTGCACCTATATACGTCGGCGTGATGCCCGAACCATCAGCGATGCACGGTACTTCCACACAGGCTTCGCTGGGCAGGTTGGTGATCAGGCCCGTGTTCAGCACGTTGCCGCCGAACTTGTACGGCCGGTTGGTTTCCATAGCTTCCATAATGTAGGAACCATATTCGTGCGTGCGTGTGTGGGTCAGATCCGCGTTCTCCACCAACTGCTTGCGCATCGCTTCCCATCCCTTAATCTGGGCAACGCAGCGGCGTGGATATTCGTCCAGAGGAATATTGAAGCGCTCGATCAGTTCAGGGTTCCTGCTCTTGATGAAATACGGCATGTACTCGGCATTGTGTTCGCTGGACTCGGTGACGTAATAGCCGAACTGCTTCATGATCTCATAGCGCACCATGTCGTCGTGCTTGTCCGTACGGGCGAAAGCACGCCGCTTGATCTCCGGATATAGGTCTTCGCCATTCCTGGTGATCTCCAGCAGCCAGGCCATGTGGTTGATTCCGGCAATCTTGTAGCTGACGTTGTCAGTTGGGATGCCAAGTGGCTCCAACAGCTGCTGCGCACAGACCTGCACACTGTGGCACAGGCCCACCGTCTTCACACCGGTGTAGCGGAGCATGTACCCGGTGAGGATGGCCATCGGATTCACGTAATTGAGGAACAACGCATCAGGACAGACCTCTTCGATATCCCGGGCAAACTCCTCGAACACCCGCAGGGTCCTCAGCGCTCGGAAGATTCCGCCGATCCCGAGGGTGTCGCCAATTGTCTGCCGCAGGCCGTACTTCTTCGGTACCTCGAAGTCAATCACCGTACAGGGCTCATACCCACCAACCTGCACCGCGCAGATCACATAATCTGCACCCCGCAGGGCCTCCTTCCGGTCGGTGTAGGCTACTACCTTGCCGTAGCCGCCGGTGTTCTTGTTGAGGTTGTTCAGCATCATCTCCGAGTCTTTCAGGCGCTGGGGATCGATATCAAAGAGGGCGAACTCCGATTCCCGCAGTGCTTCGGTGAGAAGACAGTCACCGAGGACATTGCGCGCAAAGACAGTACTGCCTGCTCCCAAGAACGTGATTTTCGGCATCTTCATCCTCCTGACGTAGTTTATACTGGATACACGGCGGCAAGGGGTACCTTGCGGACGACGCCGAAAGGTGTTCTGCTCACCCTGATGCAGGGCGCCGCCTGACGCCGCTTGAACTCCATCCGGTTAATAGTCTTCACCACGCGTGCCACAGTCTCCTCGTCATAACCCAGCGCGACGATTTCGGAAATGGACAAGCCTTCTTCCACGTATGCGCGAACGATGGGGTCAAGGATCCTGTAGGGAGGCAGGCTGTCCTCGTCCTTCTGGCCGGGACGAAGCTCAGCAGAAGGAGCCTTTGTGATCGATGCCCGAGGGATGATCTCCTCGGCTCGATTGATGTGTTCTGCAACCATGTATACCTGTGTCTTGTAGATATCTGCGATCGGCGCAAGGCCGCCCACCATATCACCGTACATGGTAGCGTAGCCCATGGCAGCTTCGCTCTTGTTGCTGGTGGCGAGCACCATTCCACCCAGTTTGTTGGAGAATGCCATCAAGATATTGCCTCTGATCCGCGCTTGGATGTTTTCCTCTGTGATGTCAGGCTCCCTGCCTGCCAAGAGCTCTTGGAGGGATTCCAGGTAGGCCCCGTAAAGGCCGGTAATGGGAACGACATGGTACTGCACACCGAGATTCTCAGCCAAGGCTGTGGCGTCAGTCACGCTTCCAGGTGAAGAGAAGGGCCCCGGCATGATGATGCCTCGCACATTCTCAGGCCCCAACACTTCCACAGCCAGTGCGCAGACAACCGCGGAGTCGATACCACCCGACAGTCCCACAACAGCCTTGGATTGACCGGCTGCTTTCATGTAGTCTCGGAATCCGCGCTTGATGGCCGCGTAGATCCATTCCGCTTCGCTGCCCGGCTGCTCAGCGCTGTTGAGAGACGGTGCTTCGGTGTCGATCACCTGCACACTATCGGTAAAGACGGGGAACATCGTCACCGACCCATCTCTACCTACATACATGCTGCCGCCGTCGAAGACCAGTTCGTCTTGGCCGCCTACTCTGTTTACGAACAGCATCGGAACACGGTTCTTGTCCCAGGCCTTTTGCACTGCGGCACGCCGCGCCTCGGGCTTGCCCAGGTAGAAAGGAGAAGCCGAGACATTGATGACAAGGGTTGCTCCAGGCACTTCTTCACCCAGCGACTCCTCTCCCACTGTCACCGCCAGCTTTTCTCCGGCAAAGGCCACTACGCCCCCTGCTTCACCAGAAGCAAAGTAACTGCGCTCGCCGAGGGCCCCGTCATCACTGAGGGTGGCTTTGGGGAAAACGTGCTCTAACTTCCCCGCAGCGAAGAGTGCGGCAGAGTTGCACCACCCTCCGCCCTGGGCAGGTGTGGGCATTCCCAAGACCAGGCCCACCGAGCCGTAACGAGCAGAGATCTGCGCCACACGGCCCACCGCTTCCTGCAGCCGGGCAGCAAACCACTTCTGCAGGAGCAGGTCCTTGGTGGGATAGCCGGTGAGAAACATCTCTGGGAAGACAGCCAGTTGGGCACCTTCTTGAGCAGCCCGCTCCATCACTTGTTCGATCAGCGAAAGGTTAGCATTCAAGTCACCGACAGATGAGTTGAGTTGGGCAACGCAGACTCTCATACTGTACTCCTTTCGGTGCGGCCAGCAGGATCAGGCTGGCCAAGCTTCAACTCGCGCATCTCCTTTACCAACAACAATGCTGTCAACAGCGATGAGCCCACATCAGCCACAGGAAGGCTGATGAAGATTCCGTCCAACCCCAAGAACCTGGGGATGATCAAAACAGCGGGAACCAACAGCAGCAGCTGGCGGGATAGGGACAGGAACGCCGCTTTCTTGGGTTTCCCCACCGCCTGAAAATACGATGCCCCGACGACCTGGAAGCCTACGATCGGCAGGAAGGAAAGCCCGATCCGCATGGCCCTCCCCGCTTGGCTGAACAGCTCGACGTCCTCGCGCCCGAACAGTGAGATAAGCTGAAGGGGAAACAACCGGGTCGTGATCCACCCGAGAGTGACCACGCCGGTAGCGGCCGCGATACCCAGGCGCAGTGCTTCCTTCACTCGGCCGTACTGCCGGGCGCCAAAGTTAAAACCGATGATTGGCTGTACACCTTGGTTGATGCCGAAGATGGGCATCATGAAGATAGTGTTAATGCTGTAGACTATGCCCATGCCCGAGATGGCCAAGTCTCCGCCGTAATGGGCCAGAGACCGATTGAGGATGAGGTTGAGCAGGCTGGCAGCCAGCTGCATGGAAAATGGAGCAAAACCAATGGAGATGATCTTCAGCAGGGCAGGGAGTTCCACTCGGATCCCTCGCAGACGGAACCGCACTGCACTCCGGCCGGCCACGAAGTACCACATCACCCAGATGAAGGAAGCAACTTGAGAGATCACCGTGGCGACAGCAGCTCCGGTCACACCCCAGCCGAACCAGAAGATAAAGATAGGATCCAATATGGTATTCAGGATCGCCCCGATGAGCATGGTGCTCATGGCGCGCCGGGGATTGCCTTCGGCACGGATACAGTGGTTCATCCCAAACGACACGCTCTGAAACACTGTCCCGTAGAAGATGACACTGAGGTAATCCCGAGCGTAGGGAAGAATTGCATCGCTGGCACCCAGGAGCCTCAGCAGCGGATCCAAGAACACGAGGCCGACAACGGAAATGACCGCTGCGTTGATGGCAAGCATAACTGCCGCCGTAGACAGAATGCGCTCAGCCTCGTCCCGCTTGCCTTCTCCCAAGCGGATGGAAATAAGGGCGGTGGCTCCAAGGCCGATCAATATAGAGAAGGCCATGATCACCAGCATGACAGGGAAAACCAAAGTCAGCCCCGCAATGCCGTTGGCTCCCACGCCACGGCCGACAAAGATGCGGTCAACGACGTTGTACAGGGCCTGCACAAGCATTCCGGTGATGGCTGGAACAGAAAACCGCAGTAAAAGAACGGGAATCCTTTCTTTGCCCAGCTGCTCCGTACGATCCATAGACTCACCTTTTCGGCCAATACTCTATTCAGTATGCTGCATACTGTAAGTATACTCTGCGCTTTACGCGCTAAGCAAGAATAATCCCACTCGTCACAAAGTGGGGCTGGCGGTCTTTTCCCGGTGTCTCAGACTGACTGGGATGTCCATTTCCAGAAGCCTGCGGTACAATGCCACGGCCACTGCCACGGAGCGGTGCTGGCCGCCTGTACAGCCGATACCGACGGTAACCTTGCCCTTGCCTTCACGGGCGTAGCCGGGAATCAGGATGGCAATCAGGTCAGATGCCTTCGTCAAGAACATCTGGGTGATGGGGAACTGCATGACGTAGTCATAGACCTCTTGATCTTCACCGGTCAGAGGCCGCAGCTTGTCCACGTAAAAGGGGTTCGGAATGAACCGCACGTCAAACACGATATCCGCGTCGACGGGAGCACCGAACTTATACCCGAAGGAGAACACATCGACGACCACTGACTTGTGCAGCGGCTTACCTTCATAAAGCTCCAAGAGCCGCTGCCGCAGGTCCATAGGGCGCAGATCGGTGGTATCGATGATTGCATCGGCAATGCTGCGAGCGTCGGCCAGAAGCTTGCGTTCTGTGGCGATAGACGCCTGAATGCTCTCCGCCGTCTCTGGGCTCTGGTGCAGTGGATGCAGGCGCCGCGTCTCACTGAAGCGGCGAATCAACACGGAGTCGCTGCAGTCGAGAAAGAGGAGAAAATAGCGGTGGCCGCTCTGATCGAGCCAGTCAAGAGCCTTGCGCAGATCGGAGAAGTACTCACGCACGCGAATGTCGATGGCAATGGCATACTTGCGGTTTTGACCGCTTTGGGCGTGCAGTTCAACCAGCTGGGGCAGAAGAGCGGGCGGCAGATTGTCGATACAGAAGTAGCCCAGGTCTTCCAACACCTTCATGGCCTGCGTCTTGCCGGCTCCAGAAAGCCCTGTGATAATCGTAAAACTTGCCGTGTGCACTACCTGCCCCTCCTTTTCCCCGCTGACTCTTGTACAAGAACTCTGCGCAAGTCTCTGCATTATCAGGTCCCGTCCTCTAGCCCGATTACAGTTCATCGATCATTATATCATAATCCAGGAGATCTATAGTGTGCCCTAAAGGAGAAAACCCGCCGTGGAGGCGGGTTGGGTGTTACCTCTGTATTCTGGTGTCACTGCCTGAATCGGGCAGAACCGTGGTTGTAAGGCGGAAGTTGCGTCCGTAAACAAGCAAAGTCGGCCCGGGTACTTCCTCGGTCGCAGGCCTATATCCGCTGAACTCTTTGAACAAGCTGAATGTGACAACAGCTAGATTGTTGGTTTGAGGCGTGCGCATACGTAAGACCATTTTCGGCGCGGTAAACTCAATGCTGTTTCGGGACGGAACGTATCGCAATCCACCGCCCACGTTCTCCACCTGGATAGGACCGCGTTCGCGCGAGCCAACAATCTGGTAATCTTTATCCACCACTAATCGTTCCAACCTAGGCTCCGCGAACATGAAGTCCAGACCGACGTCGAACGACAATTGAGTGTTCGAGGGAACCACGTAAGACGATACTCCAAAAATGGTCTCTGTCTGGACAGGTACCTCTACACTGCGCCTAGCCTCAGAGATCTTAACGTTGATGCTTTCCCCCCGTCGCGGAGTGCTGGGGTTGATGGATACGACAACAATAGTCTTGCCTGGAACCGTCACTGTGCGGTCAGTGAACACGGGACGCCAACGGCTGTCCCATGTGTCTGTGGAGACCGTGATAGCAGAGCGCGTGTTCGAATTGTTCGCCAGCGCCACTTTCAAGGTATCGCCGTCCATCCAGGCGATCGACATCACATCGCCGAGATAAGCCACCTGGGGGACAGCCGCAAGAGCAGGAAGATTACACAAGACAACCAGCAGAACCACAACCAACGCTTTACGCACACTTATCCCTCCTAGTATCGGAACAGAACTGTATTAGCCGTTTCTCCCCTCTTGATCACTGGAATTGGCAGGTCTTCTTGACTCTCACCCCGATAGAACTCCTTCACCTGCTTCTATACATAGTCGTAGAGCTCGTTAGCGGTGATTTCTCTATCTCTGTCCGAATCGGCAAAAGCCCGCCCCAAGCTGTCAAGCTGCAATCCTTCTACCAGGAAATACGTGAAGGCTGTGAGGCCGAGGCTCGGTTCGTAGTAGGAGTTCTCACCGGTTCCTGCACTGGCTATCACCGTGTACTTCGGGTTGTTCTTCAAAGCCGCAGGCCTGATTTCTCCATCTGCCATGGTACTTGACTCTGAGCCGTCGATAATAACCGTTACGTCGCCCGGGAAGTTCCTCAGCCACTTATCCAGTTCAGAGTCCATTATATCCTTGTCCCACGATTGCGTCTTGGCATCATATGGAGAGATGTAATTCGCTCCTGAATAGCCAAAAAAGTACAGGACAAGGTAATCCTCACCCTCTGCGGCGCTGATTATCTGCTCAATCTTACTCTTTATCGCGTTCTTCGTGGCCCTACTGTCTGTCAACAGTTCGCCGACAAGTGCCAGACGGTTCTGCTCTATAGCGTCTGCAAAAGCAGTGGCCCCCTCAACCCCTCCATCAAAAGTCCCTAAGTTCTGGTAATTGTTGATTCCAATGATCACGTAGTATCCTATACTGGCATACAAAGGGCTTTCCATCACGTTTAGAATGCCGGGTGTTATAGGGAAACGCGTCTTTAGGTCTGTGCGCAACGCTTCATGCCTGACATTGATAGTCTGCCACTCTTCCGGGACGCGCGGAAGGTAGAACGCACCTGTGTTGTCCGTTTCGACTGTGTTGTTTCGCCGTCCCGAAACCCACACTTCTGCTCCCCTAAGCGGCTCGTAACCGGGCGGCGGCCCACCGTGCGCCAAGACAACGGCCTCCACGCTGCTGCCTGTGTCCGAAGCACTACTGTACATTGCATCACTAAGAATGTACACGTATCCCGAGAGATCACCGTATCGCGCTGGCACGTAAATGCCAAAACTGCACCCCGCCGTCAGCACAGTAACCGCAAGCAGAGCTGCTAACAGCGCTCGCCTCTTCACCTTGAAACCCCTCCTTCACTCAAGGTGTCGTGTTATACTATTCGCCACTCATCAACACTTTACGTGAGTAGGTATAGTACTACTTGTATCGGCATTTTGCCGCCTCACAATTAACTTCCCACCTCCCCGAAATGAGAAACCCAGGGGGAACAACCCCCTGGGCAGGCATCACTTAACCTTGAACGTCTTGATTTCATACGGCTTCGCCGTGAACGTGAACTTCCGGCCGGTGAACGCCACTGGTGCCTCCTCGTCCTCGAGCAGGTTGCACTCGTGTACCGAGGTGAAGTCGGTGTTGAGCTCCACTTCCACCGGGCATGTGCGGTTGGCGAACTCGTAGAACCGCAGAATCAGGCCGTCATCGGCTTCCGCTTTCTTGATTGTCTCCAAAATCACGCTTTCACCGTCGACCTTGATGAAGCTGTCCGTGCTGGGAAGCTTCCCTGCGGGTGTATCGGCACACACTGCCCGCAGCGGGTAGTTGAGCTCATACGCTTCCCGCACTGTTTGGGCCGCATACCAGTCGCCTGCATGCGGCAGCAAGCTGTAGGTGAACTCATGGTGCCCTTGGTCGGCGTTGGGATCAGGTTCGATACCCGACTTGAGCAGCGTGATCCTGATTACGTTGTCCTTAATATCGTGCCCGTACTTGCAGTCATTCAGCAGGCTGACACCGTAGTCCCGCTGCGACAGATCCACCCACTTGTGAGCAACGCTTTCAAACTTAGCGTAGTCCCAGCTGGTGTTCCAGTGTGTGGGCCGTTCCACACTGCCGAACTGGATCTCATAGGTTGCCTTGGTGGCACGGACATCCACTGGGAAGGCAGACTTCAGCAGCACTTGGTGCTCGTGCCAGTCGACCTCAGTCTTGAAATCGATGCGGCGGCGGTCAGCATACACAATCATCCGCTGCCTAATAGTGGACTGCAAGAAGTTCCAGGTAAAGGCGATCACGACGCGGCTCGGCCCGTTCTCCAGCACTTCCCACTGCGTGGGATGCTGCACCGCGTACGGTTTTTCGCGGTAGTAGATATCGATATCCCAGGCATCGTAGTTCATTGGTTTGTCCTCGAACGCCTGGATGACATTGGCTGCCGCACCTTCGGGAATGACTTCCCTTTGGGCCTCTTTGTCGTAGAGAGACGTAATCTGCCCAAGCTCGTTCAGTGTGATGCGGTAGTACGGTGATTCGATAGTTTGTCCCGTCAAGCGCACTACTCGTTCTGGGGAGAATTCCGGCTTCTGCACTGCCTGGGTATCCTCCACGATCCGGAAGGCCTTGTAACCCAAAGCGGGAACCGCTGGGATTTCTACCTCCATAACGCGGCCGGCAGCAGTTTCCACCACCCACAGTTCCAACGCCTTGCCGCTGTCATCTACTACTACTTTGCCGGCAAGGCCCTCGTTCCAGGGCAGCGTGACAGTTCCTCCCCGCGCCCAAGAGAGGGAGTTGAAGGCCACCAGTTTCTCTCCCGCCAGATCCAGACCGGCGGCCAGCGTTGAGAGAGCGTCTTGGAGGTGCCCACCGCTGGAGTTCAGTACTCGTGCATACTCTTGGTCACTGTCCCGGTAAACTTCGTTGATGGACGAGCCGGGGAGAATGTCGTGGAACTGGTTCCTCAACACGGTCTTCCAGTTCTCGTTGATTTCCTCCTGCGGATATCGGTGCCCGGCTACTTTCTTCATGGCCAGAGCGTTGAAGAACTCCACATCATGAAGCATGATCTCGCTCAGGCGGTTGTTGCGCTTGTTGCGTGCCTGCGACGTATAAGTGCCGCGGTGATACTCCAGATAGAGCTCGCCGTCCACCACAGGCAGGCGCGGATGGCCCTTGACCCTTTCGGCCAGCCGGGCAAAGAACGGTTCCGCCTTACCGAACACGATCTGAGGCAGTCCCGGGATCTCCTGCATACGGCGGCCCGTCTCGATCATTTCCTTGGTGGGCCCGCCGCCTCCGTCGCCATAGCCGAACGCCATGAGCAGCTCATCGTTGACTTCTTTCTGCTGATAATGTTGCCAGCTGTACACAGCGCTCTGCGGATCGAGAATGCCGTTGTAAGTGTAGTATCTGGGCTCAGACGTATGCGTGGTGGTGATAAAATGGGTCAGGACTTCGGTGCCGTCAATTCCCCGCCACACAAAGGTGTCGTAGGGAGGACGGTTGTACTGGCTCCAGCTGATCTTGGTGGTCATGAAGAACTCATGGCCGCTCTTCTTAATAATCTGCGGCAGCGCCCACGAATAGCCGAAAACATCGGGAAGCCAAAGCACCTTAGACCTGAGGCCAAATTCTTCCTGCATGAACTTCTGGCCCATGAGGAACTGACGTACCAGTGATTCTCCGGACGTAACATTGCAGTCTGCTTCCAGCCACATGCCGCCTGTGACTTCCCAGCGGCCTTCCTGGACCTTCTCCTTAATCTGGGCGTAGATCTCAGGATAATCCCGCTTGATGTACTCGTACAGCTGGGGCTGACTCTGCAGGAAGAAGTACTCTGGGTACTGTTCCATATAGTGGAGGACTGTGGAGAACGTGCGGCTGGATTTCTCCCGCGTGTGTTTGAGCCGCCACAGCCACGCCACGTCAATATGGGAGTGGCCCACAGCCACGATGGTAGGTGTCTTCCCAGACTCGGCCTTCAGCGCAGCCAGATCAGCCTTCAGCTGTTCGTTTGCCTTGGCGATGGATGCGTAGAACTCTGGTGACCCGGGCCGGCGGAAATCAGTGGCGTTGATGGCCTTGTTCAGTACGTTGACCAGGTTTACCCGCATCAGATTGTCAGCGGGCAGCACGTTGACTGCGCCCAGCACAGTAGAGGCCCGGAAATAGAAGTCCTCAGCGTCCTCATTGATCCGCACCAGCGCCGCTTTCCTGAACCAGCGCGGCTCGTCCTGCATACCGCTCCAGGACTTGATCGCCAGTTGGAATCTGCCCGCTTCCAGCCACTCCGGCCGGAGTAAGACCTCTGGATGATTGGCATCGATGCCCTGCACAGGACACCCATCTATGTAAGCGAGGGATTCCGCTCCCCTCAGGCCGCCAGCGTCTCCCGCACCGACAACGAGGTAAAGCGCTGCTTTCTTGCCGCGCCACTCTGCGGGCACTGTTACAGTCGTTCTAAACCAATGAATGCGGTCCCGCCCACCCCAGTGCTGGCCCACACGAAACTCAGCCCAGGAGCTGTCATCGAAGTCCGGCTGATGGGCCCCAGAACAGTCGTCTGGCCAGTATTTGAAGGTTTCGAGGTTGATCTGCTCCTCATAGATGTGGTGCGCGAGGCCGTTCAGATATTTTTGCGCTTTTTCGACCGTAAAGTACATGAATCCACTCCTTCCCGAGCTCCTCTCCAAGAGGAATTCCATAATACATGTTCTAAACGATTAACAGAAACCCTTTCCATGCAAGAAATAAATAACCAAGGCCGGGCTCATGGGGCCCGGCCTCGAGAAAGGGGTTCTTTTCGGGGTTCACTTCATTATTAGTATGCCTTGACTTCGGTCCAGATCCGGTCGTACTCCTTCAAGACATCGCCCAGGCTGACAAAGACTTCCGCGTTGACCAGGTCTTCATCATCGGGGTAAGCAGCCTTGTTCTCCAGTATCTCTGGATCCAGAAGTTTGCGTGCCTCTACGTGTGGAGTCGCGTAGCCCGTGTAATCAGCGTTGCGGAACGCAATGTCGGTGCGGCAGAGGAAGTTGATGAACTTCTCGGCGGCTTCCTTGTTCTTAGCACCTTTGGGTATGCACATGCCGTCGAACCAGAGGTTGGTGCCTTCCTTCGGAATGGCATAGTCCAGATCCGGATTCTCCTGCATGGCGTAGATGGCCTCACCTGACCAAGTCAGGGCTAAAGCTGCTTCGCCCGCCACCATCTTGTCCTTGGCTTCATCGAGAGCGTAGGCCAGGACCAAAGGCTTCTGCTGCTTCAGGAGCTCGCCGGCCTCATTCAGCTGATTGACGTCCTTTGTGTTGATGGAGTAACCGAGCTTGATCAGAGCCACGCCGATCGCTTCCCGCTGGCTGTCCAGCATGATGATCTGCTTCGCATACTTCGGATTCCAGAGAATGTCCCAGCTATCTACTGGGTCATCAACCATCGTCGTATTGTAGAGGATGCCTACGGTTCCCCACATGTACGGTACGGAGTACTCGTTCTTGGGGTCGTAGTCCTTGCCCTTAAAGCGGTCATCGATGTACTGGAAATTCGGCACATTGGCCAGGTTGATCTTCTCCAGCATGCCTTCGTCGCGCATGCGGGTGATCATGTAGTCAGAGGGGAAGATCACATCGTAGGTACCCCCACCTGACTTGATCTTCACGTACATGTCCTCATTGGTAGCGAACGTGTCGTAGACAACCTTGATGCCAGTTTCCTTCTCGAAATCCGCGAGGACTGATTCGTCGATATAGTCGCCCCAGTTATATACGTAGAGGGTTTCCTGCTTCTTGCTGCACGCGCTCAGGGTCAATGCCAGCAGCATCAACAGTGCCAATGATCCGAAAACCCACTTCTTGTTGCTCATTTTCCTTCCGTCCCTTCCTTTCTTCTCTCGCCTGCCGTACATTCACAATGACCAACAGCAGAAGCACTGCCGTGAACATGATGGTAGACAAAGCGTTGAGTTTAGGATTGATTCCCCGCCTGGCCATGGAGTACACCGTGATGGACAAGGTAGATACCCCGGAGCCAGTAGTGAAGAAACTGATCACGAAGTCATCAATGGACAGTGTGAATGCGAGCAGCAAACCAGTAACGACACCGGGCATGATCTCCGGGAGAATGACCCGCCAGAAGGCGTACCACGGCTCGGCGCCCAGATCCAGTGCTGCCTCGTACAGGTTGCTGTTAAGCTGCCTGAGCTTGGGCAGGACTGACAAGATCACGTACGGGATGTTGAACGTAATATGGGCCAGCAGCAGAGTCATGTAGCCAAACTGGACCTTACTGAAGACGAAGAGAATCATCAGAGAGATTCCCGTGACGATCTCCGGATTGAGCACCGGAATGTAGGTCAGGTTCATCACCAGCCTGCGCTGCCAACCGCGGGCATTGTGGATGCCGATGGCAGCGGCCGTACCGATCATCGTGGCCACCAGGGCCGAACAAGCTCCAATCAAAAGCGTCGTGTAGAGCGAATTCATGATCACTCTGTCTTGGAACAGTTCCACGTACCACTGCAGTGTGAACCCGCCCCACGTGCCCCGCGAACGGGAGGCATTGAAGGACAGGGCGATCAGCACGGCGATGGGCAAGTACAGAAACGCGAAGATCAGAAATACGTAGGTCCGCTGGAGGAACTTTACCATAGTGTGGCTCCCTCCTCGCCTTTTTCAAAGAACGACATTACCGCCATGCTGATCAGGATCAGGACGATCAGCACCATGGAGATGGCTGAACCGAATCCCCAGTCGCCCACTACCAAGAACTGCTGTTCAATGAGGTTGCCCACCAAGGTGTATTGCCCGCCTCCCAGCAGCCTGGAGATAACAAACGTCGTCAGCGCCGGCATGAACACCATGATGATCCCCGAAACAACTCCCGGCAGACTGAGGGGTAAGACAACCCGCAAGAACACCACAAGTTTGTTTGCTCCCAGGTCGCTCGCCGCTTCAATGACCCCTTGATCGATCTTGCTCAACACCGAGTAGATGGGCAGGATCATGAACGGCAGGAAGTTGTACACCATTCCCAAGATAACAGCGTAATCCGTGTAGAGAATGTTCAGGGTCGGCAGCCCAATTCTGCTCAGCAGTTGGTTGAGGGCGCCGTTGCGCTCTAAGAGCGTCAGCCAGGCATACGTGCGCAGCAGGAAGTTCATCCACATGGGGATGACGAAGAGCAGCATGATGGTGCTTTTCCTGCTAAAAGCTTTGCCGGCCATTATCAAGGCCACTGGGTAACCGAGCAGCAGACAGACCGCTGTACTGAACACTGCCAGTTTCAGCGAGCGGGCCAAGACTTTCAGGTAAATCGGCTGGAACGCACGCTGGAAGTTGGCCAACGTCAAAGCCGTCCCGTTCGCATCTCTCGTGGTGAAAGCGTAGTAGATGACAAGGAACAGCGGCACGACAATGAAGATAGTCATCCACACCACATACGGGAGCATTGCCCTTGATCTAGTCATCCCGCTGCCACCTTCTTCATGATGTGGATGTCCATGGGCGTGACGTAGAGCCCCACTTCTGACCCGGGCGGTTCCATCAAAGTACTGTGTACAAGCCAGTCGATCCCGTGGGCTTCCACGATCATCTCATAGTGCACACCCATGAACGTAACGGAGCGGACAACGCCCTGCAGTTTGCCGTCGCCGGGTTTGACAAGCTTGATGTCCTCGGGCCGGATCACCACATCCACCGGTTCCATGGGGCCGAACCCACCGTCCACACAATCAAAACAGGTCCCGGCGAATTCCACCAGCTTGTCTTGATGCATGATACCGTCAACGATGTTGCTTTCGCCGATAAAGCCTGCCACGAAGGCATTTTTCGGCTCATTGTAGATGTCTTCCGGCGTCCCGATCTGCTGAATCTCACCGTCTTTCATGACGGCAATGGTATCGGACATGGACAAAGCTTCTTCCTGATCATGGGTGACAAACAAGAACGTGATCCCCAGCTGCCGCTGCATCTTCTTCAGTTCCTGCTGCATCTCTTTGCGCAGCTTCAGATCCAAGGCAGCTAGGGGCTCGTCCAACAGCAGGACCTCCGGTTCGTTGACCAGAGCTCGCGCGATGGCCACCCGCTGCTGCTGGCCGCCGCTTAACGAATCGACAGAACGATTCTCATAGCCCACCAGATTCACCAGTTCTAGCATCTTCCCTACCTTGGCCCGGATGGTTTTCTCGTCCATCTTCTTGATGCGCAGGCCAAAGGCAATGTTCTCGAACACGTTCATATGTGAAAAGAGGGCGTAACGCTGAAAGACCGTATTGACTCGTCGTTTATACGGAGGAACTCCTGTAATGTCTACGCCTTCGAATAGGATCTTTCCGGTTGTTGGTTGTTCGAAGCCGCCAATGAGGCGTAAGGTTGTTGTCTTGCCGCAGCCGCTCGGCCCTAGGAGTGTCAAAAACTCGTTTCTTCGGATATAAAGATCGATTCCTTTCAATGCTGCTGTCCCATCGTAGACTTTTGACACTCCGACCAAGTTAACCAACTGTTGGTCAGTCATTGAGCTCCCCCTTTCCAAAAGCTAGAAGCTGGGCGGGCTTGCCACCCACAGAACTTTGGCAATTGATGATCCGGCATTGGTGATATAGTGTGCTGCCGACGGTTTGAAGTAGAACGATTCACCCGAACGGACCTTGAACTGCTCCGAACCAATGTGCAGCATAATACTTCCCCTCAGTACGTAGCCGAACTCTTCCCCGTCATGCGGATCATCCACAGGAGTGCTGCCTCCCGGCTGCACTATCACCATGATGGGTTCCATCACGTTCTTCTGAGCATTGGGTATGATCCAGTGTATTTCGGTTCCCGTTTCCTCATCGGTTTTGACGAAGACGTCCTTTTTCGAGAAAACTATCTTTTCTTCCACATCATCGTTGAAGAAATCACGCAGGTTGGTCCCCAGGCACTCCAGAATGTCCATCAAAGTGGCAATAGAAGGAGATGTGAGCTCCCTTTCCACCTGAGAAATAAAACCTTTGGTGAGCTCACAGCGGTTCGCAAGCTCTTCCTGCGTGAGATTATGTTTTATGCGCAGACGCCTGATTTTCTCGCCGATTTTCATAGTATACCCCTGTTTCCTAAAGCTAAACTACGAGTTTAGAACCACTAAACAAGAGTATTCTACTCACACCCACCTAGAATGTCAATAGGTTAGGTGCAAATTCTTGCCGCGATTTGACCCCTGCGTGAGCTGGCAATATAAAAAGCCTCCCCGCTGCTTTTGGCAGCGGCAGAGGCTTGCTCGCGACAGTTTGTCGAATTTTCTAGAATGCTTCCTGGGACGCGCGAATGCCCCGATCTTCCCAGCGGTCAAAGGCTTCGGAGATGCGCTCAAGGGGCAGGCAGATGGAGATGCGGAAGTACCCTTCACCATATTCCCCGTACCCTACACCGGGCGTTACCACCACATCCGTCTTCTCAAACACGTATTCCGCAAACTCGAGGGATGTGTACCCCTTGGGGACCGGTACCCAGATGTAGATCGTAGCTTGAGGGGCCTCCACATTCCAGCCCAAGGCGTTAAGCCGCTTCACCACCAGGTCCCGCCGCGCCGCATACGTGGCAAGCTGTTCCGGTGAAACCGGTTCAGAGAGCGCCGCAACAGCCGCGTACTGGATGGGTTGAAACACACCCGAATCGATGTTGGTCTTTAGGCGCCGCAGCGCGCCTACTGCTTGCCGGCACCCTGCGGCCCACGCGATGCGCCAGCCGGTCATGTTGTAGGGCTTGGAAAGGGAATGAAACTCCACGGCTACGTCCTTTGCACCCTCAACCTCCAGGATGCTGGGGGCCTGATAACCGCCGAAGGTGATCTCCGAGTAGGCGGCGTCGTGGCAGACAAGAAAGCCATACTCCTTGGCTAAAGCCACTGCCCGCGCAAAGAATTCCTTCGGGGCCACCGCCGCAGTGGGGTTGTTGGGGTAGTTGAGCCACATCAGCTTCGTACGGCGGAGAATCTCTTCGGGAACCGCATCCAGGTCGGGCAGGAACCCGTTTTCTGCCAAAAGGGGCATCTTGTACACCTCCCCACCAGCCAGGAGTGTGCCGGTGGTGTAGACTGGATACCCCGGATCGGGGACAAGGGCCACATCTCCAGGGTCAACGAAGCACAGCGGTAGGTTGGCAATGCCCTCTTTGGAACCAATGAGTGTAGTGATCTCCGTACCCGGATCCAGCTCAACGCCAAAGCGCCTGCCCATCCAGTCGGCTGCAGCTTGGCGAAACTCCAGAAGCCCTGCTGAGGACGGATAGCGGTGGTTCTTGGGCAGCTGCGCTTGCTCCGTCAATGTCTCCACTACCCGGGTAGGCGTGGGCAGATCAGGGTCCCCAATACCAAAACTGATGATGTCCCGCCCGTTCTTCTCGGCCTGGACAATTTTTTCTTCGATCTGAGCAAACAGGTACGGCGGCAGCGTACGAATGCGGCCGGCTTCGCGCATAGGATTCCCCCCGCGGCAAGATTTTCTTTTTAGTATACAGCCAACCGTGCCGGTGCGCCACGGCTTTTTGCGAACAGGAAACCTGCTGAAAAAGGCGAATCAACTACTGGAACAAGGAGACTCTGTTCGCTGGAAGGGATGAAGTCCATGATCAAATTTGGCACCGGCGGTTGGCGGGCCGTGATTGCCGAGGATTTTACATTCAGCAATGTTCGTCGCGTGGCGAAGGGAGCTGCCCAGTACCTGCGGGAGGTCGGACAGGCCCACAAGCCGGTGGTGATAGGGCACGACCTCCGGTTTTTGTCGGGGCGGTTCTCACGCGCATTTGCGGAAATCTTGGCCCACGAAGGGATTCCGGTGTGGTTTATTGAAGATGTGGCCCCCACGCCGATGCTGATGTACGCCGTGCACCAAGAAGGCCTGGCTATGGGCATTATGGTCACCGCTTCCCACAACCCACCACAGTACAACGGCATTAAGGTGATCGTGGAAGGCGGCAAAGATGCCCCCAAAGAAGTGACTGACCGCCTAGAAGAACTGATAGCACCTGTGCCGCCTCTGGAGGCGCCGGAGGTGCGGTTTGAAGAACTTGTGAAGCAGGGCAAGATTAAGCTTTACTCCAATAAGAACGCGTACATCGACTCTCTGCTGAGCCAGATTGATGTCAAAGCGGTGCAGCAGCTGAACCTGAAGGTCTTGTTTAACCCCATGTTTGGTGTGGCTAAGGATATTATGGCCATGTGCCTGGCATCGCTGCGCTGTTCGGTGGACGTGATGAATGCAGGCCGGGACACGATGTTCGGGCAGAACGTCCCGTCACCGTCCCGGGATACGCTCCAAGATATGGAGTACCGCATGAAAAAAGGCCGCTACAACATCGGTATCGCCACCGACGGCGACTCCGACCGCATCGGCCTCTACGATGAGCTGGGGAACTATATCGACGCCAACGAGATCCTTAAACTGCTGTACTACTACCTGAAGAAGTATCGGGGTGAGCGGGGCGGCATTGTGCGCAATCTGACCACTACGCACATCCTGGACCGCATCGCCGCTTCATTTGGCGAACCAGCGTTTGAAGTCCCGGTGGGTTTCAAGTACATTTCTCAGAAAATGGATGAGGAAGACCTCTTGATGGGCGGCGAAAGCAGCGGCGGCTTGAAGATCCGCGGGCACGTTAACGGCAAAGACGGTATCTTGGCAGCCCTCTTGGCCGTGGAAATGCTCGCTAAGACCGGCAAGACCCTGAGCCAGCTTCTGGAGGAGATCAACCGCCAGTACGGCACGCTGTACTTTGATTCCATCAACACGCCGTACCAACCCAAAGAACGGCAGCGCCTGGAAGGCCTGCTCTTCACGGAGAAGTACGTCCCCGATTTCGGTAGAGAGATGAAGCAGGTGTCGTACATGGACGGAGTCAAGTTCTATTTCGCCGATGACACCTGGCTGTCCATCCGCTTCTCCGGTACCGAGCCTATCCTGCGCATTTTCTTGGAGGCGGCAGACAAGGATGATGCCGACCGTATGAAAGCCGTGATCCTAAACGATCCACGACTGAATCTGAAAGTGAGGAATGATGCCTAAATGTTGGGAGTGATCTTAGCCGCCGGCAAAGGGACGCGGTTGAAAAGCCTGGGTAAAAACATACCCAAGGCCCTGATGGAAGTTGGAGGCAAGACCTGCCTGGAGCACATCATCTCCGGTATGAAAGGAGCGGGCATTACCCGCTTCGGCATCGTAATCGGCCACTTGGGAGAACAGATTCAGGAGCGTTTCGGCTCCGGGGCCGAGCTCGGTGTGGAACTCAACTACTTGGTGCAGGACCTGTCGGTATACGGCACAGCCCGAGCCGCCATGCTGGCCCGCGATCTGGCAGGCGATGAGCCGGTGATGATATCCTACGGAGACATCATCATCCACCCAGGGAACTATCCTGCCCTGAGGGCGCGCTCAGAAGACGGCAAGTATCCCACGAACTCGGTGAACTGGGTGGACGACCCCTACGCCGGCGCTGCGGTCTACCTCCGCCCCGATGACACTGTGGAGAAGATCATCGAGAAGCCACCGCAGGGTACGTCCACGACCAACTGGAACAATGCCGGTGTCTATGTATATCCGCCGTTCTTGTTCGATTATCTCGAACGAATTGAGAAGTCGCCGCGAGGAGAATACGAACTGAGCAATGTCCTGCGGCTGATGATAGAAGATGGGCTAGAAGTGCGATCCCACCGCATCTTCGGTTACTGGCGCGACATTGGCCGGCCCGAAGACTTGGAGGCCATCAACGCTCTGCTGGAACAGGAAGCCGAAAAACAGCAGCTAAGTTAGCTGCTGCGCTTGCGTTCAGCCTCCCGCATCATGCGGATGTATTTGAACAGGGCAATGATCGTCTTGGCATCGTGAATCTCGCCCTCGTCGATCAGCCGCTCCGCGTCCTTAAGGGGAATCCAGCGCACTTTGATGTCTTCTCCTTCATCTGGGTGCGGCTCGCCGGCGATGAGCCCTTCCCCCAAGAATAGGTGGAGCACCTCGTTTGTATAGCCGGGAGTTGGGTAGAGATAGCCCATAGGATGCAGCTTTTCTACTCTATAGCCTGTTTCTTCCTCCAGCTCTCGCAGTGCACACTGCTCAGGCGTTTCGTCGCCGTCCATTGAGCCGGCGGGGATTTCCAGCATGTTGCGATTCGCGGCGGGGCGGTACTGTTCCACCATGAGCACTTGGCCGTCCTTAATGACGAGCGTAGCCGCGGCACCAGGGTGCTCAACCATCTTGAACTGCCTCACCTGGCCGCCGATCCACGCATCTTTCGTGATAAACCTGAACACGTCGATCACCTCGTGATTGCTATTCTCGCCCTGAACCAGAAGTCCTGTTGCAGATAGGAGAATGGGATATGATTTTGCAGTCAGCCGTTGAGTTCAAGGAAGCCTATGAACTGCTCGTCAGCGCTTGGGCTGCCGCTTTTGCCAAACAACCGGGAATGCTCGACCTCCGCAGGGACTGGTTTAACTGGTGCACCGCGAAGCTGTCCGGGCAGAACCTGGCCCTGCTGGAAGAAATCCGCCATATGGAACAGGCAATTCCGATCGCCCTGGCCCTGAACTCGCCCGATTCCAGCGCAGCGGGGTTTGCCAAGTGGGTTGGGGCGCTTTCTGGTGAAGAAGCCTACGATATCATTTACTCCTTCGATCCCAACGCACAGCGCAAGCCGCCCCAAGCTCTGCGCAGGGCATGCCAGATCTTAGGTAAGGGCCTCACCATGTGGTATGACCAGTATTTCCAGCGGATTGGGCCGAAGATCTGCGCCGAACTGGAAACCAGCGCCGAATCGGCTCGTGCCCTTGGCGACAAGCTGCAGGACCGCCCACAGGAGCTGATCAAAGAGCTGACCCAGAGCCTGATCTGGGAGGCAGATGATGTTACTCAGGTCACACTGATACCGCAGGCCCATTTGAGCCCCTGGCCCATCTATGTGATCGGCGGCGACCACGGTGTTATCTTCTATCCCGTTTCCGACAGCATCCTGCCGAAAGAAGACGGTACTGTGCGCGTCGAACGGGTGCTGAAAGCCCTGGCAGACCCCAGCCGCCTACAGCTGCTGCGGGCCATCGGCCGCGACACCATCCGCCTCACGGAAGCCGCTGAGAAAAGCGGCCTGGCCAAAAGCACAGTGCACCACCACTTGGTTGCGCTCAGGCTTGCCGGGCTGCTCTGGCTGCATGTGAGCGGTGACGCTTCCGGCCGGTTCAGCATTCGTTGGGAGGGTGTGCGCAATCTGAGCAGCCAGCTGGAAGCTGCCCTGCTGGGAAAATGACGCTCTAGTCCTATGCGTCTCACTTCTGGGGTGCATACACTGTTACCAGAGTTGAGACGAAAGGAGGCGTCATGGTGCTGTTCCCACCGCCACCCACACAATGCAGCGGTTTTTACTATACTGTGAGGCCGGGTGACAGCTTGTTCACCATCTCCCAGAGGTTTGGGGTGCCGCTGTCTGCACTGATTGCTGCCAACCCGCAGATTCCCAACCCCAACCTGATTTTTCCCGGCCAGGTAATTTGCATCCCTTCGACACAGCCTGTAGTGCCGACAGTGGGATGTTCCATGCTGTTGTTCAGAACCGCGAATATACCGTTTGACCCCACGGCTGAAGCAGGCGGAGTGGCCCGCGTCTTCCAGCGCTCGGGACAGTCAGGAAACGTCTTGGTGTCCGCGATCGGCCTGCCACCACCCGGGACGCTGGGCGGCAACATCTATGTGGCCTGGATCAGGCGCACCAATGCTCCACCCATTCCCATTCAGCTGTTCCGTACAGGGCCTGTTGCCATTGAACCTGGAGTGTATGTCGGTGCCTTCGTCTTTGGCCCCGGAGAGATCATTGCCCCGTTCCAGGACATCGTGGTCACAGCAGAGCTCGGCTTCCCGGTAACGACGCCCAACCTGAACCGGATTGCCCTCATTGGCCAGTTCAGCCGGTGCTGTCCACGCTAGCCTGAGTGAAATAACCCCGCAGCAGCAAAGTGCGGGGTTATTTTGCTTGATGCGCATTTTCCAGCCGATTCCGGGCACGCTATGAAGAGATTACCGCCGCAGGGAGGTGAGCACCGTGCAGTTGGTGCAGGCACTGTTCTATCCCGTATTCGTGTTGGTGGTGGGTCTGGCGATTATCATCTTCATCCCCAGGGAAAGGCTGCGGGGACTGGTCCCCGTCGCTGCCGTTCTGGGCGGTCTGGGCGATGTGGTGACGGTATGGTTGTTTCAGGATGTGCTGAAAATCATCTGGTTCACCAATCTCGGCATGTGGGAGTGCGCCAACCAGCACTTTTTCTCGCCTATCGGCTGGACGATGGTGATGATCCTCTATTTCTACTTTTACCCCAGGCATCTCAAGCTCCTGCGCTACCTCTATACCGCCGCGTGGGCCGTACTGGCAGTGGGTTATGGGCTGCTGGTGCGCAATGTGGGGCTGTATGACTTCCGCCCCTGGTTCTTTCCGCTCCCGATTTTCCTCACATTCTTAGCCTGGTTTGCCTTTGCCATCTGGGCGTATCACGCTCTGGGAGCAGCCACGCCTCCAGATGATGCCGAACGGTGACAGGCTTCAATGACCGCCACCACGCCTTTACCCATTTCCCCAGGCAACAGCGGTTTTTCGCCTGTGCGGATGCAGTGAGAGAAGTGCTCGATTTCCAGCTGGTAAGGATTGCTGGATGGGAACTGGATCTCTTCCTGCACCGCGCCCTCCTTGATCACAATCGACACCTCTGCCCGGTCAGGGCGCCACGGGCGGTTGATCACAATCGTGCCCTTGGTTCCCACAATCTCCACTCTCTGGCGGGCCTCCATGGCAAAACTGCAGTCGAACACTGCCAGCCTGCCGTTGGAATATTCCAAGACACCGCACATGGACAGATCGATATCCGGCGCATCAGGCCGATATACCCCTGACGCTTTGACCCTCAAAGGAAGTTCCCCATAGATCAAATTAGAGAAGTGAATCGGGTAACAGCCCACATCCATGACACTGCCGCCGCCGAGCCCCGGCACCAGGCGGATGTTCGTCGCGTCGTCTAAGAAGAATGTGAAGCTCCCGCTGATGAGCTGGATTTCGCCGACCCGCCCTGAGTGAACCAGTTCTTCCACCTTCGAGATCTGCGGGTGGAAGCGGTACATGAAAGCCTCCATGAAGTGCCTGCCGGTTTCCATCGCGACAGCCAGCATCTCTTCACACTGTTCCACATTCAGTGCCATCGGCTTCTCGCACAACACATGTTTCCCTGCTCGCAGTGCCTTGATGGCCCATTCGTGATGCAGGTTATTGGGCAGGGGGATGTAGACTGCCTCCACGTCCGGGTCTTCAAGCAGGGCTTCATAGCTCCCGTAGGCCCGCTCCGCCCCCCACTGGCGAGCCACCGCTTCCGCTTTCGCCAGGTTCCGGCTGGCGACTCCGTGCAAGACAGCGTTCTTGGCATCCGTCAGCCCAGGCAAAAACTGCGTCTGCGCGATGTTCGCTGTGCTCAGAATACCCCACTTCACTGGTAATTCCACTGCTTTACACCACCTTCGCCTGTGATTCATCATTTGTTGCCAACTTCTCCTCAAACGGCAGGATCCCTTGTGGCATTGCAGAACAGGAACAACAAAAGCATTGTCGAGGTGGAACAGGATGACAAGACGGCTGGGTGCAGTGCTGGTTTTGGTCTGTTTCATGCTGACTGTGAGTGCGGGGGCAGCTGCTTATTCGCTGGATGATGCAGTTGATGTGGAAGCGTTCTTCGACGGTATCTTTGCCATCCAGCAGCGGCAGTACAAGGTCCCTGGCATCGCCGTGGCCCTCGTCAAAGATGAGGAAGTCCTCTTCCTCAAGGGCTACGGTTACGCGGATATCACTGCCGGCGTGAATGTAGACCCCGAGCTCACCCTCTTCCGGGCTGGTTCCAACACCAAAATCTTGGTTTGGACTGCGGTGATGCAGCTGGTGGAAGCGGGCGTGCTCGATCTGCACCGGGACATCAGTGAATACTTGGACTTTCAGATCCCTGATGTCCTCGATTCTGGTATCCAAGCCCCCCCGATTACACTGCACCACCTGCTGACGCACACAGCTGGTTTCGAAGAAGTCGTCTCCGAAACCATCGTCCTTGAGGAGAGCGAGCTGCGTTCGCTGCGAGAATATCTTGAGGCGCGCATGCCTGCCCGGGTTGCCCTGCCCGGCGCCCGGCTTGCCTACTCCAATTACGGTGCGGCACTGGCCGGATATATCGTGGAATGTGTCACCGGAATGCCTTTCTACGAGTATGTGGAGGAACACATCTTCCAGCCTCTGGAGATGACAAACAGCACCCTGAGGCAGCCTGTGCCGCTGGAGATGGCGCCGTATCTGGCCCAGGGGTACCGCTGGAGCGGCGGTAAGCACATCCCGGGGGCCTTTGAGTACATCCCCGCATATCCCGCGGGAAGCCTCACCAGTTCTGCTTTGGATATGGCCAAGCTCATGATCGCCCACCTCCAGCTGGGGGCTTACGGGGAGAACCGGATCCTGGAGGAAGAGACGGCTCAGCTGATGCAGTCGCAGCAGTTTACGAACCATCAAGAACTGCCGGGCATGGCCTATGGTTTTATCGAGGACTATGTCAACGGTTGGCGCATCCTGGAGCAGGGGGGAGACACAGGGCTTTTCCACTCCGGGCTGTACCTGATCCCCGAAGCGCAGGTAGGCCTGTATGTAGTGTACAACATGGTGGGAACCGGTGGCGCCCGCAGCGACCTCTTTCAGGCTTTCATGGACCGCTATTTCCCTGCGGCCGAGGAGGCTGAGGCCCCGCCCAAGCCGCTGGCACCGGGTACAGCGGCGAACTACCGGGGGACGTACTACTCCACCCGCAGCAACTTCACCATGCCGGAAAGCATCGCCCGCCTGTTTCAAGCCTACAAGGTCGATGTGGATGAAGAGGGGTATCTTGTCATCTCTGCTTACGGCACTACCGCCCGCTACGGCGAGATATCTCCCGGCTTGTTCCAGAACCTGGAGACGGGCAACAAGATCGCTCTCACATTCCGCGACGGCAAAGTGGCCGCCATCCACACCAAGGGCCCACAGTCACTAATCAGGGCGCCTTGGTATGATACGCTGCTCGTGGTGGCTGTTGTCCTCGGAACGGCAGTCATTTTCATGGTGAGTACGCTGGTGGCGTGGCTTGTCCAGGCCGGCAGGCCCTCACGGCGCCGTCCCCGCTTCGGCCTGCAGAAACTGGTAGGAACGCTCTTCATCCTGGGTTTCTTCTCACTGCTCATCATACTTGTCCGTGCGGCGCTGGATATCAACCCAGATTTGCAGGCGCCGCGCATGTTCATGCAGGCCTCAGGAACTCTGGACAACATCACGGGCTTGGCCAGAGCTCTGGCTGTCCTAGCCGGTGCAATGGTTATTTTGACCCTGGCCGCCCTGTGGCGGAACCACGGCAGCGGCTGGATGCGGTTCCACTACTTCATCCTCACGCTCGTCGCAGCAGCACTCACGTGGATGATGTGGCATTTTAACTTCCTATAGCACTGCACGGCCGGCGGACATGTTTTCCTCCTTTGCCTACGAGTATATAATATGTATGGGGAATGAAAACAAAAAATTAACCGAATAGGAGAAGTCCATGTCGGTCATTGATCAGTTTCTGGAAGACTACAAGCGGCGCATGGACCGCTACGAACGCGCCGCCCAACTCTGCGCGATCCAGTGTGAGAGCGGGCTGCGGCGCAATGGGCTGCGGGCGCTGGTTACCCATCGAGCGAAACGCCTGGACAGCCTGCTGGATAAGGTTACCGTTCGCAACGAGAAGAAAAACTACCAGACGATAGCAGAGATTTATGATGACATCGTGGATTTGGCCGGTGTCCGTATTGCACTGTATTTTCCCGGCGATCGAAACGAAGTGGATGTACTCGTAAGGTCCCAGTTCCGAGTCGAGAAAGTGAAGAATTTCCCAGAAGACATTGATTATACCTATCCCTATCCTAAGCGGTTTGCAGGTTACTCTGCCCGCCACTACCGCATCCGCCTCAAGCCCTCGACCCTTCCCCCTGAAGAGCAGGACTTGGCGGATCTTTTGATCGAACTGCAGGTAGGATCAGTGCTCATGCATTCCTGGGCTGAGGTGGAACACGAACTGGTGTACAAGAACCGCCTGGGGCACCTTTCTTACGACGAGTACGCTATCCTCGACGAGCTAAATGGACTGATGCATGCAGGAGAAGTGGCCTTGGAGAGGCTGCAGGAAGCAGTGAAGAGGAGGATTCAGACCGAATCCCGGCCTTTCTCCAACCACTACGAACTGGCTGCATATCTGTATGATTATCTCCGCCAGACCACACCGCAGGGTACAGAACCGTTTATCGGGAGGGCGGACATTTTGTTTCGGTTCCTCCAGATCATCGGCCTCGACACTGTGAGGAGCCTCGAACCATACCTCTGCAAGTGCAACCCCAGGCTGAGGAACAAACCCATTGTCGAGCAGATCGTGGATATCATTTTGGCTCAGAATGAAGAGTTCTACGAAGCGTACAACCGCGCGCGGCAGGAAGTGAGCCGTGTCGATCCTTTCGGCGCTCCCCATGAGGCGGTATCGTACTTCTCTGACAAGCAGGGGTTGGGATTCTTCATGCGGCAGTGGATCGCGGTGGAGACTCTCTTGAGTGAACTGGTGGGCAACGTCTTATTCAGCTCAGAAAACTTCAGTTCGTCGCTGCAGAACATCCGTAACGGGCTGGATGCGGAAAGCCTCGCGGAACTGGAGCACGTGCACCGGCTGCGGAACCGGATCCTCTACGGCGACAGTTGGCCCAGTGAAGAGGAACTCACCAGAGCAGGTAAGTTCTTGCAGAAGCTCTTGAAGAAGCTGGCACAGCATGTTCCCGACAGCGAGCGCACTCTGCGCAGGTTCCTTCCACCTGCGGAATCTCCCTAGGCCCAGCGGCCCTCGCGGCATGTTGCGGGCTGCAGAAAAAGCAGGACGCTGCACCCCACGTGGGCGGCGCCCGTTTCATTTTGTGCCCTCGCATCAGTTCTATGCAGCAGGCTTCGCAGGCAGTTAGCTGCGCTGACTGCTGCCACCATAGAAAACCCCAGGTTGACAGGGAGGAATCCGACCGGCCACCGAGAAGGAAAACAGTGGTTCCAATCCTTCTGGGGAATTGTCGCAATTGTGTCTAAGTCTCCCCCGCACGCGCGGGGATCGACCTTGTGGGTTTCCGCATCATATATCTCTACATATGTCTCCCCCGCACGCGCGGGGATCGACCCGCGTCCGGAGAAAACGCCAAGGAAGGGAGGGAGTCTCCCCCGCACGCGCGGGGATCGACCTTAGTTGCATTCATGATCAGTTCTTTCCCTGCCGTCTCCCCCGCACGCGCGGGGATCGACCATTGTCCCGTACCAGCTGCTCATAGGTCATCCAGTCTTCCCCGGACGCCCGGGGATCGGCCCGCCTAAAAGGCCTTCTCGGCGCTACTCCGGGTTTCTGATGAAATGCCCGCACTTTGGATGATCTGGCCCTGGCCCCTCCCCGGGGCCTTTTCTGTTGTAGGGCAGGATTTGGGCGAGCAGAATTAGAATTTGTAAGCGAACACAGAGAAGGAGGGCGTGCATCGTGGACGTATATCAGAGAGCACTAGAATGTCACCGTCAGTGGCAGGGTAAGCTGGAGTACCGGAGCAAAGTCGAAATCAAGTCAGCAGCTGAGTTGAGTCTCGCCTATTCCCCAGGTGTGGCTGCACCGTGCCGGGAGATTGCTAAAGACAAGAATAAGGTCTTTGAGTATACCGGCCGGGGAAACACCATCGCGGTAGTGTCCGATGGTTCCGCAGTCCTGGGTTTGGGCAACATCGGCCCTGAGGCTGCGCTGCCCGTTATGGAAGGCAAGTGCATCCTGTTCAAAGAGTTTGGCGACGTCAACGCCATCCCGCTGGTGCTGAACACCCAAGATCCCGATGAGATTGTCCGAGTCGTCAAGGCGCTGGAACCGAGCATCGCCGGCGTAAACCTGGAGGACATTTCCGCCCCCCGCTGTTTCGAGATCGAAGAACGGCTGAAGAAAGAGACTGACATCTTCATCTTCCACGACGACCAGCACGGCACAGCCGTTGTGGTCTTGGCCGGCCTGCTTAACGCCTTGAAGGTAGTGGGCAAGGATAAGTCCTGCGCAATAGTGGTGAACGGCATCGGTGCCGCCGGCGCAGCCATCGTACGCCTGCTCCAGGTGGCAGGGTTCAACAATCTGCGCACCTGCGGCAAACAGGGGCGCCTGGTTCCTGGTGATCCCAGCAACAATCCGGCGCAAGAAGAGATCGCACGGGCAACAAACCCCGACGGATTGCGGCAGTCTCTCGCTGAGGCCATGGTTGGTGCTGACGTGTTTATCGGGGTATCAGCGGCCAACGTTGTCACCCCAGAGATGGTCAAGTCCATGAACGAAAAACCGATCATCATGGCCCTCGCCAATCCGGAACCGGAGATCTCCTATGAAGAGGCCAAGCAGGCCGGAGCGGCAGTGGTTGCCACCGGGCGTTCTGACTATCCCAACCAAGTCAACAACGTGCTGGGGTTCCCCGGCATCTTCCGCGGTGCTTTGGACGTCAGAGCCAGGGATATCAATGACGCGATGAAAATCGCCGCGGCGGAAGCCATCGCTAGTGTAGTAGAAGAGCCCACGCCTGACCTTATCATCCCGTCCCCCTTCGACAAGCGGGTAGTGGAACGGGTGGCCGCAGCCGTCAGGCAGAAGGCTGTTGAGACGGGAGTGGCGCGGGAGGCGAGGTAATGGGTTCCCGGTTTGACATCCCCACGGAACATGCAGGAGTAGCCACAGTCAAATGGGACCTCGCCCGCAGACGGTACGGCTGCAGTGAGCTCATTCCTATGTGGGTGGCGGACATGGATTTCGCACCGCCCGAGGCGGTGAGAGAAGCAGTGGCCGCAAGGGCGCAGATTCCCTTTTATGGATACGAGGAACCACTGGGCACCTTTGTCAGCACTTTCTGCCGTTGGGTGGAGGAGCGCCATGACTGGCAGATCAAAGAGGAGTGGGTTGCCCACAGTCACGGTGTGGTGGCCGGCCTGGCAGCGGCCGTCCAGGCCTTCACCAAGCCTGGGGATCAGGTCGTGATCCAGCCGCCCGTCTACCACCCTTTCTTCTCTGTTATCCAGCAGAATGAGCGGGTAATCGTTGAGAATGAGCTTGTGGTTGAGGACGGGAAGTACCGCATCGACTTCGCCGGCCTGGAAAGGGCCTTTGCCGCCGGGGCCAAAGCATTGATTTTCTGCAGCCCCCACAACCCTGTGGGGCGCGTCTGGGACAGGGCGGAGTTAGAGGAGCTGGCAGCACTGGTCAACCGCTATGACGTGTTGGTGCTTTGTGATGAGATCTGGTGCGATCTCACACTCCCAGGCCACCAGCACCATCCCCTGGCGGCAGTTGATGGGGAGACGGCTCAGCGCTGCGTCACCTTCATGGCACCAAGCAAGACGTTCAACGTGGCTGGTTTCCATCTCTCGAACGTGATCATCCCCAACCGCGAGCTGCGGGAAGCCTACACCCAGTTCCTGGAGCGGCTCGCGTTGGGTGTGACCAACTCCTTTGCTGTCAGAGGTGCGGAAGCGGCGTATCAGTACGGCGCAGAATGGCTGGAGGAGCTGCGGCAGTATCTCAAGGACAATGTAGAGTTTGCGTTGAAGGAGTTACGGCAGCGTGTTCCGGAGATCAAGGTGATTCCACCTGAGGGGACGTACCTCATGTGGCTGGACTGCCGGGCGCTGGGCCTGTCCGCCGAAGAGCTGAACAGCTTTTTCGCGCAAAAGGCAGGTGTGGCTCTCAATGACGGCAGGTTATTTGGGAAGTGCGGAAGCGGCTTTCAGCGCATGAACATCGCCTGTCCGCGAGAAACGCTCGCGAGAGCGCTGGAGCAGATCGAACAAGCACTGAAGAGCTAATCTCGGAGCAACAGCGGCTGAAGCTGTTTTGAGGCGCCGATATTCTCATCATGTGGGAATGTCGGCGTTTTTATATTTTTCAGCAGGAATATGGTGTCTCCCACAGAATTGTTAGATAGAAGTAAATACCTGGAGGTGCATGTAATGTATCAAAAGCGAAGTAAAGCAGTCCTCATTCTCGCGCTGGCCCTCGTCTTGGTGTCTGGGATGATGGCGTCAGCGCAGGAGCCAGTCGTGGTGCAGTTCTGGCACAGCATGACGGGCTCCAGATTGGAAGTTCTCAACAAGGTTGTAGCAGATTTCAACGCCATCGATCCGATGATGCAGATCGAACCTGTGCTTGTAGGTACTTATGAGGAATGCTTGGCTCGGTTTAGGGCGGCATATCAAGCTCGCCAAGAACCTGGTATCGTCCAGATTTATGAAGTGGGAACCCAGACCATGCACGACAGCGGCATGATCATCCCGGCCTACCAGATTCCGGAACGGCTGGGCGAGCAGTGGGACTTCGGCCAATATATTCGTCCCATCGTGGAGTATTACTCGAAGGATGGTAACCTCTGGTCCTGGCCGTTCGCTTCTTCCACGGCCATGATCTACTACAACGCCGATCACTTCCGGGCTGCAGGCCTTGACCCGAACAAGCCGCCCACAACCTGGGAGGAAATGTATGAGTACGGCCTGAAGCTGATCGAAGCCGGCGTCGTCAAGAACGCTTTGTCGTTCGGTTGGCCGGACTGGATGTTCGAGAACGCCCTGGCACTCCATGATCTCGAGTTCGCCAACATGGGCAATGGCCGCAAGGGCCGTCCCACCGAGGTCAGCTGGCCCAACGAGTTCACCGATGAGCTGCTCGAACTGTGGGCCAAGATGGCGAAGGACAACGTGTGGATCTACGGTGGTGCTGAGTACAACGCCAACGGAGCCTTCCAGAGCGGCGAAATTACATTCCTGATGCAGTCCACATCGTCACTGGATGGCATCCTGTCCACAGTAGGCGACAGCTTTGAAGTCCGCACCACCTTCCTGCCGCGGCTTGCCAACCCGAAATATGCTCGGGGCAACTCGCTCATCGGCGGCAACAGCTTGTATGTTTCCAACCGGGTGACCGACGAAGAACTGCGGGTCATTTTCGAGTTCTTCAAGTATCTCTCCCGCACCGACGTAGCTGTCTACTGGCATAAGAACACCGGTTACTTCCCGGCAACCAACGCGGCCGTGAAGGCCCTCATGGACGAAGGCTGGTTCACACAGAGCCCGAACCACCTGACCGCCTTCCTCCAGATCCTCAGCGGCAAGACCGATACCGACGCCTCTGCCGGCATGAGGATGGGCCCGTTTGCTCAAGCTCGTGAATGGGTACGGACCGCACTGGAGAAGATCGCTGCCGGCGAAAACCCACGGGCCGCTCTGCAGTATTCTGCCGACCAGATCAACGCCCTGCTGGCAGAGTACAACGAGTTCTTCGAATAAGGGATTACACTGTAGAGGAGAACTGGGTCCGCGCAACCATCACCGGAGGAGTCTCTCCTCCGGTGATCTTGCGTTGTAACGGACACTGGTTAGGAGGTCACGAATGAACAGATTCCCTAATCACCGCTTTCTGCCGTACGCCTTAGTCATCCCATCCGTTGCGATCATCACGATCTTCCTGATCGTACCGTTTGGGCAGGCAGTATACCTGTCTTTCCACCGCGTCTCGCCCTTCGGCACTCTGCGCAACGTGGGCTGGCGCAACTATATTGAGATGTTCCGCTCATCGGAATACCTGTTCAGCTTTAGAAACACCATGATTTTCTCAGCCTTAGTGATCGGCGTGGGCTTAACTATCGCTCTCTGCATCGCGCTGCTTACTACCCAGAAGATCCGCGGTGCAGGCTTCTACCAGATCGCGTTTATCTGGACATACGCGATGTCGCCAATCATTGCTGGTGTTATGTGGTCTCTCATTTTTGACCCCTCGATTGGAATCATGGCGCGTTTTATCAACAGGGCTACAGGGCTTTCCATCAACTACTATACTGATCCAGTGGCTGCGTTTATCCTGGTGACCGCGGCATCGGTATGGATTATGCTGGGTTACAATATCTGCTTTTTCGTGGCAGGGCTGCAGAATGTCCCCCACGAGCTGAAGGAAGCGGCCTGGATCGACGGCGCCACCACGTGGCAGACATTCTGGGTGGTGACATTCCCGATGCTCAGCCCGACGACAGCGTTCTTGGTATTCGTCAATACTGTGTACGCGTTTTTCCAGTCTTTCGGCATGATTGACGTCGTTACCCAAGGCGGGCCCAACCGAGCTACGGAGTTCCTGATCTACAAGATCTACCGTGATGGTTTCGGCCGGATGCAGGAAGGGCAAGCAGCGGCCCAATCAGTTTTCCTGTTTGTCCTGATCGCCATCGTGGGAGCCGTGCAGATCTACACATCAACGAAGAAGTCGGTCTACGACCGCTAAGAGGACGGTGACGGCAGATGAAACGGCAGACACTGAATGCTATCCTGACCCATGCAGTTTTGATCATCACCCTGCTGGCAGTGGCCTTCCCCATGTACTATGCTTTTGTGATGGCCACCCATACTCACCAGGACGCTTACGCCTTCCCACCGATCTTGCGTCCGGGGAACCAGCTGTGGACGAACATCAAGACTGCTTGGACGCGAGTCAACATGGGGCTTTTGTTGAGGAACAGCACCATCATCGCCTGTGTTGTCTCTGTGGGTAAAATCGTGTTCTCAATCTTGGCGGCTTTTGCCTTTACACACTTCAAGTTCAGGGGCAGCTGGTTCCTGTTTCCCCTGTGTATGGTAACACAGATGATGCCTCTGCCCGTGAGGGTGATTCCGCTTTATCGGATGATGGCAGACTGGAACTGGCTGAACACTTATCAGGCACTGACCATCCCCTACTTCGCCAGCACGACGGGTATCATCTTGTTCCGGCAGTTCTACATGACCGTACCAGCAGAACTGGCAGATGCAGCTAGGGTGGATGGGGCTACACCCATGCAGTACCTGTGGCATATCCTTCTGCCGCTGTCGTGGACCAATGTGGCAGCCCTGCTGGTGATTGAGTTCGTGTACATGTGGAACGAGTATCTCTGGCCAAACATTGCCACCACGGAAGCGGGCATGCGTGTCGCCCAGATCGGCCTGCGCATGCTCTACACCTCAGAGCGCGGTGCGGCGGAGTGGAACATTATCATGGCGGGCCTGTTCATCATTATGCTGCCGCCCCTGATCGTATTGATCATCTTCCGGCGCCAGTTCGCGCAAGGAATTGCAATGCAGACGACCAAGTAAGCACAAATACAGAAAACCGGCCGACGGCCGGTTTTCGTGATCTTCGAAACTGGTTGTTCTGCACGCTCGCCTGATCCTCTTACTGGGCTTCCTGCTTCAGATGCACATCCAGCTGATTGTACGGAATCTCAATCCCGGCTTCATCCAGGGCCCTCTTAACATTCTCATTCAGCTGGAAGTAACACGTCCAATAATCGGACAACGGGGCCCAGGCCCGCAGGTAAAAGACCATTCCGTGGGGCCCCAACTCTCCTAATGCCACGAAGGGGGCTGGGTCGTCCAGGACCTGCGGAATAGATCTGGCTGCGTTGAGAAGCACCTCTTTTACCTGCTGAATATCTGACTTGTACGACACCAACACCTTGATGTTCATGCGGCGGGTGGGATTGGCCGAGTAGTTGACTGCTGTTGCGTTGGACAGGGCCGAATTGGGCACAATCACTTTCTGGTTGTCGGGAGTGTGCAGGACAGTATAGAACACCTGGATTTCCTTGACGGTGCCGGAATATCCTCCCGCCTCGATGAAATCACCGACCTTGAAAGGCTTAAGCAGCAGGATCAGGACTCCGCCAGCGAAGTTGGACAGCGATCCCTGGAAGGCTAAGCCGATTGCGAGCCCGGCGGCACCGATGAGCGCTACAAACGACGTCACCTCGATACCGGCGGTGGCTGCCACCGACAACAGAAGCAGGGCCTGCAGGGCCAACCTGAGGAGCGACGATAAGAACGTGTGCAGTGACTCGTCGACCTTGACCTTGGTCATCCGCCGCTCTGTCAGGTTGATGGCCACATTGACCAGCTGGCGGCCGACGAAGAACACAATGACTGCCAGCACAATCCTGCCGGCGTACTGCACTGCCACACCCCAGAGCTCAGAGACAGCGGTCACGGCACCCATCACAGCTCCACCTCGCGTCCCAGGCGGGCGGAGTCGTAGATGCCGTTGAGGATGCGCTGAATCGCTGTGCCGTCCTCCAGCGGAGCGATGGGCTCCTTCTTCTCCTTGACGCAGTCAAGGAAATGGCGGATCTCGTTGTAGAACATATCCTGGGCTTCCACCACTGGACGGCTGTCCATCAGATACCCCTCTTCTTCAGCATAGACGCAGAACGGATCCAGGCTGGCACCAGCTTTCGTCCCGTAGATCTCGCTGTATATGCTCCGCTCCTTGCCGTTGATGGCCCATGATACATCCGCGGTCATGGCTGCCCCGTTCTTGAAGCGGATCAGCGCTGCGGCAGAATCCTCCGTCTGGAAGACCAGGTCATCTGTATCCAGGGCCTGCCAGCGGCTCACGCCTTTTGTCTTGTAGTCACCGATCTTGGAGTAGGTGACGGCACTGACGCTCACCGGTTCTGGTTTGCCCATGAAGTACCAAGTCAAATCGATCACATGCACCCCGATGTCGATCACAGGGCCGCCGCCAGACTTGCCCAGATCAGTGAACCAGCCAAGGGGCGCACCGCGCCGGCGGATGATACCGCACTTCGCATAGTAGATCTCTCCGAGCTTCCCCGCATCTGCCAGTTCTTTGATCACCTTGCTCTCAGCCCGGAACCGGTTGACAAAGCCCATCATGAAGGTCACTTGGTTCCGGCGCACTGCTTCGGCCATCGCTTCTGCCTCAGCCACTGTCATGGCCATAGGCTTTTCACACAGGATATGCTTGCCGGCGTTGGCAGAGGCAATCACCGCTTCGGCATGCCCGTTGTTCCACGTGCACACGCTCACCGCATCCAGCTCTTCCATGCCCACCAGTTCTTCCAGGCTCTTGGCAGCATACTTGAAACCGAACTTCTCAGCCACTTCCCTGGCGCGCGACTCTTTGATGTCGTACACTGCGAAAAGCTCCACATCGTTTTGCTTCAGGTAGGCCGGGATATGAGCAGTCTGGGCGATGTTACCCGCACCGATGATCCCGATCCTGATCTTCTCAGCCATCCATGTTACCTCCCATAAGAAGTCTTCAGAACCTGTTGTACGATACAACCTCGGCAAAGGGGCGCCGCGGCCTCGGTGCCGGGTCCTCCGCCGGGTAACCAACGGACAGCAGCATGACAACCCGGTACTCGTCGGGTACTCCCAGGAGCTCGCGGATCTCGTCCTGCGGGAACCCTCCGATCCAGCAGGTGCCGAGCCCCATCTCCACAGCCAACAGTGACACCTGAGTGAGAGCAATGGTCACGTCTACTACGGAGGCAGGCGTTCCGGAACGCATCACATATGACGGCTCAGGCCCGGCCCCAGCGATGATGAGCGAGGCATCGGCCGCGAACCCCTGCCCTGAAGCCTCAGCGATTTCCCGAATCAGCGATTTGTCTGTGACGGCGATGAACCGCCACTCTTGGCGGTTGCGGGCAGAAGGTGCCAGATGAGCTGCGGAAAGCAGCTTGTCCACTTCTTCTCTGCTCAACTCTCGATCGGCATACTTGCGGATGCTGCGCCGCTGTTCAATGGCTGTACGTACATCCATGTCTACCATCACTCCTTTGTCTCCGTACTGTACTAATATTTGCCGCCAGAGTCGGCAAATCCTGTGAACAAAAAGAAAAGCGCGTGCACCGGGCTGTTCAAAACCCGACACACGCGCATTGGCCTGTATCTCCTTAGTCTTTCTGCCGTTCCTGGAACTCGTATTCGTCCCGAATCTCTTCACGTTTGGCCCGAATCGCTTCTTCGCGCCGGCGGTTCTTGGCCAGAATCATTTCCCGCTGGTCTTCAGGCAGATCGTCATTGCGGAGAGTTTCCCTTGCCTCTTCCAGGTTCTCGATCGTGTTGACAACTTGCTCCTGAAGGCGGTCAACATTGTCGCTCCGGTCGTCCGGTTTGGGACGTTTGCGCACAGCTTCGCCACCTTTCGCGAGATTCTCGCAGTTAGTGTGTGCGCACTCGCCCGGGGCATTCCTGCCAGAAATCGCCGCTGCGCCGCACTCTGGGCCCTAGAAACGGTACGTTACTCCAAAGCGCACCTGGTCGGGGATGAACTCGAACTCGCTGAACTGTTCCTCACTGGTGAACTTCTTGAGCAGTGAACCCTTCAGTTCGATTCCCTGCGGCAAACGGTATGTGAATCCCGGCAGCACCAGGACACTACTGTCCTTGTGGCTGTAGAGGGCCGTGAGCTCAACGCTGTTCTCGAGGGTGAAGTTGTACGATACTCGCCCCATCAAGTAGTGGGCAGGATCCGGTTCGTCCGCACTGTCCGAGCTGCTCAAGAGATAGGGGCTGAACAAACTGCCGCTGCCCGCGTAAATGTACTGGCCCTGGATGAGAAGGCCCATGCCCACAGGCACAGTGTACTCCACACCCACAGCCGCCTTCCAAGCATTCTCATTCTGGGACAGCGGGATCACCATCTGCCCTTCTTCGCCTTCGGCGAAGGGCTCTGGCCCACCGTAGGCCACCTCGGCTTTGATCCCCACATCTCCCACGAATCCGGCAGCAGCAGCACCGAAGTAGGTCTGACGCCGATACTCCGCCTGGGGAACGAAACCCAAAGGCAGCACCAAGACAAGCTTCAACCCCGGCAGAGGTTCAAAACCGCTGTAGGTGCTGAGCTGGATGTCCCACCCTTGAAGCGATGTTTCAAAGCGGGCCGCCCACTCCATGTTTTCAAAAGCAAGTTCGGGCACTTCCGCATTCTCGATCACCGCAAGAACCATGTCGCCACCAGGCTGGGCTAAGAACGCCTGCCGCATCAGCGGGCTGATCTTCTGGGGTGAGAACCAGGGCACCACGACCCCTGTCACTGACCAGTTGGGGCCGTAATAGGCAGCCTGCACACCGTTCACGGGCTCGCCCTTCATCGATCCCTGAAGCAGGGCATCCTCGCTCAACCGGGCGAAATAGTTGGTGGGGCCAAAAGCATCCACGGTTCCCCAGCTGACGGCTTTCCGCCCCACGGTGAGGTCCACATCACCCAGGTAGAATGTGCCGTAGGCCTCGCCCAAAGACAGGGTGAACGAGTCCTCTACTGCATCAGCTTTGCCCTTGAGCTCCAGATAGAGCTTCCCTTTCCCCTGCAGATCATCGGTAAAGGCCACAGAAGCCTGGAGAGGCACAGAGGTGATCTCACCCTCAAGCTCATGGACGACCCCCGCCTGCAGTTCACCTGTGATGGCACTTGCACAAGCTGACGCACTCCATACCAATACCAACGCCAAAACCAGGGCAGCGATTTCTTTACGCATCGCTCTACCTCCTCAATGTTACCGCCTGAGATAACGCAGGGAGAAGATCTCTTCGTCCACAGTGCCGGAACTGATCTCTGACAGCCTCAAGATCGTGCGTGTACCTGCCAGCTCATCCCGCATCTCCAAGTAGTGAGGGATCATCTCGCCTTCCACCTCGCGGAAATCGCCTAACTGAAGCGTCTTGGTGGGCTGTGCACTGTTCTGGCTGTAAAGCTCCAGCCTCATCGGAAGCACGCCTTCCTGCCGCACCCACATCTTGATGCGGGCATACGGCGCATCGCCGTGGGGCAGAAGATCAAGCACATAGACGGCAGCGCCGTCGAGGATCTCATCGGGAAGGCGTTCAGCCTGATAGTCTTCGGTATAATCGAAGTCGCCCGCGATCTCTTCATAGGTGAAGTCTGTACCCATGAACTTATCGCTGGCCATGTTGGCCGCAATGCGCCGCTCCCGGCCCAAAGCCGGCATGTACAGCCACATCTGGCTGGGCGCATCGCCTTCCTTTATGGACAAGAACTTCGTTCCCCGCACATCAGCAGGTGCTAGGTATTCCAGCAGCTGCTTCTCTGCCGCCTCATCTTGCTGCCGGAAGATCCGCAGGGTATAGCTCCGCTGTACTCCGTTGGCGTTCTCCGTGATCATGTCCAACTGTGCTGTCCCAGAACCCGCCAGGAGATTCCCAAGTTCGATTTGATCGAGAATCTCCTTTCCTGTCAGGCCAGCTGCCCAGGCAGCGCTGGAAAAACCGATCAGCAACAACATCAGAATCGCCGCTGTCTTCCTCATTGCCTTACCCCTTTCTTGTCTGCGATTCTCATAATAACGAAGCAGTACCGGTATGATGGCCAGAGTAGCAAGACTGCTGGTCACCATGGTGAGAGCCATCAGGTAGCCAAAGATCCCGATAGCACGGAAGTATCTGGAGAAGACCAGCACCAGGAAACCAAAGATCAAAGCGGCAGAGTTGAAGAAGATGGCCCGTCCCGAGGTGGTTCCGGCAGCCATGATGGCATCATCAAAGCTCTTGCCTGCCGCCCGTTCCAGGCGGTAGCGGCTCACATAGTGAACAGCGTAGTCAATGCCAAGGCCCACCGCCAGACTAGCGATAATCGAAGTGACTGCGTCCAAGGGGATGCCCGCAAAGCCCATGACGCCGAAGTTGACCGCGACAGTAAACGCGAGAGGTATCAGGCACAGGAGCCCTAAGGAGACAGAACCCATGAGCAGGATTACGATCAACCCCACGCCCACGGTGGAAGTGGCAAGACTGGAAATCTGGGTCTGGACATAGCGGTCCATGAGCCGCATCATCACTTTCGGTGTACCCGTCACTGTCACCGCAAGCTGCGGGTCGCTGCCGAACTCCGCCGCCACGTAGTCCTCCACAGCGCGGATCACATTCGCCAGCTCTTGCGCATCGAGGGTCTTCATCTGGGCATTGATCAGAGCCTGCTGATAATCATAGCTCACCAAGGAGTCGAGGCCCGATCCTCCCTGCATGGTGAACAAGAGCAGCTGCTGCGCCACCGCTTCTCTGGTATCAGGGATGGTGTAGAACTCAGGATCTCCGTCCCACAGTGCCTGGTTGAGCAGCTTCAACAGATCAACAATGGACGTGGGGTGGTTGATAGTTGGGAACGAATCCAGGTATTCCTGAGTCCTCTCGATCTTACGCAGAACGTCCGGGTCCTTAATACCGTCGGGCTGGCCAGTATCGAAGACCACAGCCAGCTGCATGCTGCCGCCAAAGACGTCTTCCACAACAGAGGTAGCGTGGCGGATCGGAGTCCGCTCGTCGAAATAGTTCACGATGTTGCTCTCAAGCTGGATAAGGCTCCCGCCAACCACCATCACGGCGAGCACGCCGAGCCCAATCCCCAGAACCAGCGGCCGGCGGTTGAGGGACAGACGGGCAAGCCCAGCTAAGCCTCGGGAAAGCAGGCCTTGAGAAGAACCTTCCTGCTGTATGCGCACTCTCGGCGGCTTCACCAGCGAGAGGACAGCAAGCACCAGCGTCAGCGACAAGGCCATGGCCGCAGCCACACCGAAAGCGGTAAACAGGCCAAACTGCCTGATGGGCCGCACAAAGGCCGTCACCAGCGAGGCGAAACCAGCTGATGTAGTGAGGGCAGCCATGACAACCGGTGCCGTGATCTCTTTGAATGTGCGTTCCAAAGCCGCCGTCTTTTCCAGGCCTTGCGCCAGCAGTTCTTGGTATTTATTGAGAATGTGAATGCCTGAGGCTATCCCCAGCGTCATCAGGATCATCGGCAGGACCATCGAGATGATGGTAATCGGCGCCCCAAACAGTGCCATCAACCCCAGGGTCCAGATCAGGCTGACGGTCACTGTCAGCAGCGGTATCAAGACGCCCAACGCAGAGCGGAACGTCCAGTACAAGACCGCGATGATCACCACGACAACAAAGGGAACCAGCCGCAGCAGATCCTGCTGCATGGCGTATTCAGTGTAATGGAAAATGTACAAGTCGCCCACGACGGCGATCTCTTCTGGGCCCGCATACTCCTTGGCGATTCGTTCAATTTCCGCCACCACGCCTCGTTTGGCATCGTCATCCCAAGGCTCAAAGTGCACCAGGAGCATAGCTCCACGGCCGTCCGACGTGATCAGGCGGCCCGAGTAGGGAGTGCGGGTGAAGTCAGAACGGAACGCCTCGATCTCCTCCGGGGCCTGGGGAACGGAGGTGGTAACGGGGCGGATATCAATACCCCAGAACCCGCTGTTGATCATCTGTACGTTGAGAGGACTGTCCACTTGGCTTACTCCCGGCAGCGCCGCGATCTCTTGCTCTAGGGCGGCGATTTTGCTCAACACAGCGGGAGTATAAACGTTGTCCGCTCGCAGTGTAACGGCGAATAACTCCTGGGATCCAAACTCTTCCGTAACATCTACTAGCTCCTGCAGGACTGGATCGTCATCCGGTATCATTGTGGTGATGCTGGCATCAAACTCAAGTTTGGGAATGAGCACTGCTGCAGCCAGTGTCAGGATTACCGCAGCACCGATGTAAAGCCACGGCCTCCGCAGAACGGACTTAATCAGCCAAGTCATATACTTCACCCCTTGGTACTAGTTGAAAAAACGGCCGAACATATCCAAGGAAGCGAGAATTGCTGGATCTTCCGGTTCGAGGAGGTACTGGATCGCCGTACCCAACACGACACTGAACATCAGGCGTGATATCGGGCCCGTTTCCGCCGGATCCTCCACCGCATGCCGGACTTCGTCCACAATCTGCTGCCTGATGTCAGCGAATACTTCCTGCATCTTGGCCCGGAAGGCGTCTGAGAAAAGCGCCAGGCCTGCCGAATCATAGATTACCCGGAACACGGCGGAGTCTTTGACCAGCACTTCCTTGAGCAGAGCGATCATGTGCTCGCTCTTCTCTGCGGGGGTGCCAAGGCCGGCAATGGTCTCCCGCATCATCTGCTGATACCTCTGGGCAGCCTGGGTGATCACCGCCAGCAGCAGGCCTTCCTTGTTCTTGAAGTGATAGCTGATCTGACTGAGGGCAACCCCGGCTTCTTGAGCAATCTGCCTCATACTCACGTTGGCATAGCCGTCTCGTGAGATACATCTGTAAGCAGCGGCTAGGATCTGCTCGTCTTGAGTCTTGACCATGGCACTGAGCTCCTTTGCATTAAATCGAGCGTTCGTTCGAATTTCTGTTCAACCTAATTATACCCTATGGCAAAAAACCCCGCAACATAACTTGGCGAGGTGCGCAATGCATGCGAGCCTCTTATTCGGTGAAGAACCGGCGTTCGATTTCGGCACAGATGTAGTGGTAGACGGCCTGCTGAAGTTCCTGGACGTGAGCGGTCTCTCGATCCGGTACGGCAATCAGGCAGTGGCTCAACTCACCCACCCTGCCACCGCCGGCACCCGTGAAGCCAATCACCATCATGCCCAGAGCGCGGGCAGCAAGGCAGGCATTGACCACGTTGCGGGAGTTCCCAGAGGTGGTAATGGCCAGGAGGACATCGCCGGGCCGTCCGTATCCCAGCACCTGTTGGGCAAAAGTGTAGTCATAGCCGTTGTCGTTGCCGATAGCTGTCACCAGCGACGTGTGGCTGTTGAGCGAGATCGCGGGCAGGGCTTCCTGTAGATGGCCTGCAAGGGCCTCACCTTCGTCCCCTGCCAGTTCCACCAGCTTCTTCCTCAGAGCCGCACTGACAGGGCGCCTCTTGACGAACCCTTTCATCAGTTCACCCACGATATGTTCGCTGTCTGCGGCACTGCCGCCGTTTCCACAGGCCAAGAGCTTGTTGCCGCTCCTAAAAGCCTGTTCCAAGAGATCGCAGGCCTGCCGGATTTCCGGTATAATGGACGTAAGCATAGGATAGCGGGCAGTAAGAGTCCGTTCATCAATGGGCATGAGACTACCTCCTAGAAAGGATGCTGACAGTGGACAGTTTCTTCATCGGCATCACTCTGCCGCCCACTCTGGCGCAAGATATCGAAGCGTGGCGGCGCAGGTTCCGCGCTCCCCGCACCGCGCCGCACATTACCCTGATTCCGCCATTTGAATGGAGCCACGGCTTCGATAAGCTGGCTGCCCTCGTCCAGTCTGTGACCGCCCACCGGCAGCCGTTCCTGATTCGCGGCGAAGGCATCGGCAGTTTCGGCAGGGCCGTCTTGTTTGTAAACGTGGAACCGTCATCCGAGCTGGCGGTTTATCAGAGTGAGCTGGCGCAAACGCTGGCGGAATTTGGTGTACCCCCAGAGTCGCGGCCCTATCACCCCCATATTACCTTAGCTACGCGGTTGACGCCAGCGGTATTTCATCAGTACCGCACAGAGTTGGCCGGCTACAACCCCCGGTATGAGTTTCCGTTCCCAGGGGCGAGCATTTTCCAGCTCATGCCTGAGGGGCAGGGCAAGCGCTGGCAGATCGTCCACCAAGTATCTTCCATGAAATGAACGCAGATAAGCGCGAAAAAGCCAGCCTGCCCTTGACTGGGCGGGCTGGCTTAAGACTGCCTGCCTTAATGCTTACTTGAGATAGGCATCCAGCATCCAGACGTACTTCTCGAGGTTCTTGAGGGAACCAATGGCCATGTCGGCGGTGACTTCGTCGCCCACTTCCTGAGCGAGCTCGATACCGGCACGCAGGCCGTTGATCAGGGTCTGGAAGTCAGCCAGAAGCGACTTAATCAGAGCCTCGCTCTGAATGCCTTCGCTGGGAACTTCCTTGATTTCGGCGACTTTCAGATAATCAGCGAGGGTAGCCAGCGGACGCTCTCCGAGCTGAAGGATTCTCTCGGCAACCGCGTCGATCTCGTCGTTCACGCCGTCATAGATCTCTTCCAACTTGGCATGGATGGTGAAGAATCCCTTACCCTCGATATTCCAGTGATAGTTGTGCAGCTTGGTATAGAGTACTTGCAGATTGGCAAGGTACTTGTTGAGATGTTCCGCTACTTTCTTGCTTCCATCAACCGGCAGTCCAACCAAATTCTTGCTCATGTGTCAGCCTCCTCAAATTTTGGTATCATGCCTCTGTCGATATTGATAATACCTCTTATTAAGCGAAATGTCAAGCCCTTTTCCCAAAAATGGTCAGATGAACTAATCTCCGCCATTTCCCTCCTTCAGAAGTCTCCCCAAAAGCTGCCTGCAATACCCATATACGCTGAAAGCCGATGTGTCCCTGCTTATGAGGAGCACAAGTTTTGGACAGACTATCAGCAGCACCCCAGAAAGGAGCAGGCACCATGAAACTTCAGCGGTTTATCCCCTTTGTGGTGATAGCGGTGCTCGTCGGAGCACTGGCCTACGCGCAAGTTGGGCTGCGCCCAAAACAAAAGCAGGATACAGGCGAACAGATGCGTTCTCAGGTCTCAACCCCAGGCAACCGCCTCGAGGACTTCCGCCGGCTGGACGTGGAGATTGAGCTTGTCAACGGTGCGGAGGTCACACTGGTCATGATCAACCAGGACGACGAGGACCCGCGGGCCGTCCTCCGCCGCGGCGACCGCCCCGAACAAGAAGAGGCCACAGGCCAAGAAGCTCTCGATCAGACGGAGGCTGTTGTGGGAGCCATCCCAGCCCTTCCTACCAATGAGCCCCTGAAGCTGATTCAGGCCGTCCTGGACCAGCTGGCAGTGGCCCAGGCCGATGTGCGCGAGTTCGAGTTTGAGTATATCCTGGCCAACGGCGAAAGCGGTGCGGTGGAACTTCAGGTCAAGGACCGCGAGGACGCAGACCTAGACTGATCAACGCTGCTGCCCCATGCCCCATCACGTTTTGGCAGTGCATCGGGAAGAGTTAACGCAAAAGTGGTGCGGTCAGCACTGCTTTCCACCGTGAGGGCTGCCCCCAGCTCGTTGGCAATCTTGCGGCAGATGGTGAGCCCGAAGCCCCGGTTGCTGCCTTTCGTGCTCGACCCCGGCTCGAAGATTCTGGCCTGAACATGGGAAGGTATCTGTTCCCCGTTATTGGTGATGCGGAGCACAGTCCCTTCCGGCACCCGGCGCCATTCCAATGAAATCCAAGGATCAGCGGCACTCGCGGCCGCGTCGATCGCGTTGTCAAGAATGTTGCCCACCAGCTTGGGCAGGAGGCGGCGCTGATCGAAATCATCGGGCATGGGGGCCTCCAGCCTGCACTCAAAGCGGATACCCCGTTCCCGGGCCAGGGCCGACTTGGCGGTGATGACCTGGTACCAGGCATCTTTGGGCAGTGTCATGTAGTTGTAACGATCCGACAGGCCGGCAGCGATCACCTCGATGCACTGCCGCGCTTCGTCCACGCGGTCCATCTGCAGGTAAGTGGAGGCCAGAGTCAGGTCGTTGATCATGTCGTGGCGCTGCGCCCGCATAAGGTTGACCGCCTCCGTCAAGTCGCTGAACAAGGTATGATACGGATCCTGCAGCGCCCGCATCACCAGCAGGCTGTAGACACTCAACCGTGTCACAACCTTAAGGATGTGGCCCACAACAGATGCAACCCCGATCTCACTCGGCCTCAGCGTGAAGGCAATCTGCCCTGCAATTTCCGCGATGGCAATCGTCATCAAGAGCACTCTGTTTTCTGGATGCAGGCCCGGAAGACGCAGCAGGCGCCAGAAGCCGGTCAGGAGGACCACGTTTACTCCCCAGCGCCAAGCCAGGTGCCACGGCCGCTTCAGAGCAGGGATAAACCGTCCGTACTCATTAGAGGCACAGATGATCAGAGCAGCTGCAGCCACGGCAGCCATCCCGTAAGCCGCCAGCGTAACCTCATGATTGACTTTCATCCTGCCCTCGCGCGCATACACGGAGTGCAGGAAGGCAGCCGCAAGCACAGTGCGAGCCGCCAGCCAGAAGTTGAGGGAAACATTGGGATCGGCAAAGAAACCGAAAGGATGAGCCTGGCCGAGCACGTGGAAAAACTCCAGCACAGCACAGCCCAGGTACCCACACCCCATGACTGTAAAATGATCCTGACTGGCGATGTGGCGCGTATTCCAGCCGATAGTGAACACAGAGATGCAGACAGCGGTTGCTGCCAGCTCGATGGCAAAGTGAAAGATGGGATAGCTCTTGATACCCAGCCAGGCAAGGCCCGCCGCTGTACAGACTGCCAATGCCGCAAGACTCAAGATCCGTTTGCTGTCTTCCGTGTCCATACTCATCTCCGCGAAATCTAAGGATAGTGAGATAGAGCCCAAGCCCCGCACTGGGGAACTTGGGCTGCACAGTCTTTTTCTAGAATGGGAAAGCGTATTTGAGTCCCAGCTCTGCTTGGAGAATCCTGATATCCTTCTGCAGGCTTTCGTTAATCGGGATGCCGCTGCGCATGCGCTCTTGCTGCGTATAGTATTCTTTCTCGCCTGCAGTGTAAATCCGGTCATGCCCCGGCGCCTTCTTGGACGCCCGCAGCTGCCGCAGAATCTCCCCCGTAATGCGGCGGAACTCCTGCAGATCAATAAAGGCACTGACATCGATGGCGATGAAGAAGTGCCCTAAGCGGTGCGGCACCTTCTTGCCGTTCTCGTCGACGCCAGAAAGCGCCTTCAGGAAAGGCCCGCCGGCGAGAGCTGCGGAGAGGATCTCGACCACTGTGGCATAGCCGTACCCTTTGTAGCCGGCTGTCTCTTCCGAAATGCCGCCCAGCGGCGCCAGCGCCGCCAAGCCCTTAGTGAGGTCGTCCAAGATCTGGTGTGGATCGGTCTTGCTCTTGCCCTCGTGGTCGATCACCCAGCCTTCGGGCACAGGTTTGTTCAACCGAGCGTAAACCTCGATCTTTCCCCGCTGAGTCACACTTGTGGCACAGTCCAGGGAGAAATGAAACTCCTCATCGGTGGGCATGGCAAAAGCGAGCGGATTCGTGCCCAGCATGTTTTCCACACCGAAGGTCGGGGCGATGGAAGGCCGGGCGTTGGTTCCGCAGATACCGATCATTCCGGCATCGGCTGCCATGTTTGTGTAGTATCCGGCGATACCGTAGTGGCTGGAGTTTCTTGCCACCACCATGCCCATGCCGTAATCTCTGGCTTTGGCGATGGCCATCTCCATAGCCCGTTTGCCGATCACGTGCCCCATGCCGTTGTTGCCATCTAGGACTGCAGTTGTGGGCCCCTCCCGGACGACATCTATGTTGGTGATGGGGGAAAGGATCCCTTGCTTGATGCGGTCGTAGTAGATGGGCTTCAACCTGCTGATGCCGTGGGAATCAAATCCCCGCAGGTCGGCCGCGATCAGCACATCAGCGACAATGTCCGCATCTTCCTGCGGCACCCCTACTCCGACGAATACATCCACCATGAACTGCCGCAGCAGTTCGGCACTTATTCGGGGTACAACCTCGACAGCTTGTCCAACCCGCTTTTCCTCCATCCAACTACCCCCTTGCACCAGTGTTGTGCCTTCATACTTCGAGAATTACCAGAAATGTCCTGCTCATAATTTAACACATGCGCGCCGGATCCCGAGGGGATACTACGCATACCACCAGCTAAAGGAGGAGTTCAGTGCCGCGTACGAAAGATTTCTTAGGACGCAGAGGTTACAAGGAACCGGAAAGACTGGAGGAAGTCCACCGCCCGCCGGGAAGCCCGCGCGGGCGCGAGGCGCAGAGTCAGAAAGTGCAGATGGAAACTATGCCAAACCCAGATAACCAACCGCACACTCGCAGCTATGTGAGGACGCGCAAAGACAAAAGCTAGTATTCTGGTGCGGGGGAAGCCGCGGGCAGCACCAGCGTGAACCGGCTGCCGATGTTTTCGCGGCTCAGCACTTCGATGTGCCCCCCGTGCCGGTCCGCGATCCAGTGGGCAATGGACAGCCCCAACCCCGTTCCGCCGGTAGCCCTGGCCCTGGACTCATCGGCTCTAAAGAAACGGTCGAAAATGCGGGAAACCACTTCGGCGGGGATGCCGATCCCTTCATCCTGAACCACTACTTTTCCATACTTCCCGTCCCGTTTGACCATTAACTTGATCATGCCGCCCGCCGGCGTATACTTGATGGCGTTATCTACCAAGACCCGCACTGCCTGTTTGATCAGGCCCTGGTCGCCCTCCACTACCACTGACTCAAACGCCGACGCCCACTCATGGTTCTGATCCATCATCTGATATTCACGCAGAATGGTCTCCCCCAACTGGCCCAAGTCAAACTGCTCTATCTCAAGATTCATGGTGTTGTTGTCTCCCCGGGCCAAAAACAGCAGCTGCTCCACGAGAGCCTGCATATTGGCAGCCTCTTCTTTGATCGCGGCGATGGATTCCTCCAGGGCCTCTGGATCGTTCTTCCCCCAGCGGTCAAGGAGGTTGGCGTAACCCTGAATGGCTGCAATGGGGGTGCGGAGCTCATGGGAAGCGTCGGAGACAAAGCGAGCCTGCATCTGATACGCATGGTTGATTCGGTCCAAGAGGCCGTTGATGGCCGCGGCCACGCTCTTCAGTTCATCCTGAGTAGCTTCTAAATCTATCCGGGTATCCAGCTTAGCCGCAGTGATACCCTCCAGCTTGCCGGCGAGAGCCTGCACTTCACCGGGATGAAAGGGTGCCCGCGCCTGGCTCAGCGTCTGTGCCTTTTCTGCCAGGGCCGAGATGGGTTGGAGCGTCTTGCGGATCACGGCAGCCTGGCTGAAGATGGTATCGATGAGGTGGTACAGCTGCAGGCCTAGGACAATGATGAGGATCACCGCAAAGACCCGGAGCAGCCTGCCCAGGCTGAACGTATAGACCAGCCCCAGCTCGGGCATGGTGACGTGGTAGCGGAAAGTGTTCAACGTGTCCCACCAGGAGAGTTCAGGGGAGTTGGTGAAGGTCACATGGCGCAGCCCGGCAGCAGTCTCCGCGGGAAGCAGCCGCTTGAGCGGCACGGGGGCCGCCCACCCTTGGGCCCGGCCCACGAGCTGCGAGACAGCAACACCGCCCATTTCCCAAAAGATAACCTCTGGGTTCGAGCGGTGTACTTCTGCCAGTGTCTGTTCGGCATAAAACACGGTACCCACCACCGCGGCTCCAAGCAAGATGATGTCCAGCAGTAAGAACAAGCTGAACAGGCGCAGCCAGAGCTGGATGTTGAGCTTGGATACCAGCGAGAACCCGATTGTCGTTACTTTCTTTTTCTGGTTATTCCTCATCGCGAATCACATATCCCACTCCACGGACGGTGGAGATCAGCTTGATGCCGAACACTTCATCGATTTTGCTCCGCAAGAAGCGGATGTAAACATCAACGGCGTTGGTCTCGCCGGCATAGTCAAATCCCCACACGTTTTCTATAAGAGCCTCCCGGCTTACCACAATGCCCTTGTTCTCCAACAGGTACTGCAGGACGTCAAACTCCCGCTTGGTCAGTTCGATGGGAGTATCTCCATACCTCACCTGCCGGCGGTGCGGATCCAGCACCAGAAGCCCCGCACTCAGCACTTGGCTGTGGGGGCTTCTGGTGTGTTTGCGCAGTGCAGCCCTGATCCGGGCCAACAGCTCTTCAATGGCAAAAGGCTTGGTGATGTAATCGTCAGCCCCAAGATCCAGCCCGGATACTTTATCCATGACGCTGTCACGCGCCGTGAGCAGGATGATTGGGACTGAGCTGACCCGGCGAATCCGGCGGAGCACCTCAATGCCGTTCAGGCCCGGCAGCATCACGTCGAGCAAGATGAGGTCGAACGCTTCTTTTTCCGCGAGTTCCAGGCCGGCGCGGCCGTCGTAGGCTTTTACCACCTCGTAGCCCTCGTAAGTGAGTTCCATCTCGAGGAAGCGCGCGTATTTTACCTCATCTTCTACAACCAGAATCCGTGCTCGCACCAAGGTTCACCTCGAAGTACTGTGCTAGAGATCGCTGAACCCCATTCCCACAAAACGATAGTGGAATCCGAAGAACAGCCCAATGACGATCAGCGGCAGTGTGATATATGGAGCCAGAATCACCAGCAGAGCAAGGACCGTTACGGGCACCTTCGCTTTGCTCTCGTTCTCTTTCAAGACCTCAAACGTCGTGTTGTTGGCCCTGTGGATCAGCTTCGCGCAGAACTTCCCGATCTTCTCCACCGTCTGCATGAAGCTGTCCGAAGCACTCTGGCGCTCCTGCTCAGCGCCGCTCGAACCTTCGCACTGCTGGCCACCCTCGCGCTCCTCACCGCTGGGGATGCCGCTGGTGCTGTAGAAACCACCACCAGGAGGCGGGTTGACCTTACCCTGCTTTTCCAGGTAAATAAGGGCCTCGAGCAAATCGCCGTCGGCTGCCTCTAAAGCTGCCCTGGCCTCGTCGTAGGTCACATTGGCCCGTTCCCGAAGCTTTTCGATCTGTTCCAGTTTGGTCATGGCAAATCCCCCTTCACTTGTTATGTCTGCATTGTAACAAGCGGGGCTTTAACGGCAATTGGTGCTCCATTAAAATGACATTAAAATGGGCATTAGAATGGCTTCCAAGGCAGATTCAGCCCGCAGTCTGATTGCGCCCTCCCGCCTTGGCGCAGTACAGCGCCGCATCGGCCCTCCGAAACAGGTCATCTTCAGTTTCCCCAAGTTGAAACTCGGCGGCTCCCACACTGATGGTCAGCTTGCCCACACCGGGAAACTCAGTCTCTTCCACGGCCTGGCGCAGGCGCTCTCCCAGCGCCAGCCCGTCCTGAAGCCTTACCCCAGGCGCAATTACGGCAAACTCCTCTCCACCGACGCGGGCCAGAAGGTGGCTGTCGTCGAGGTTTTTCTGAAGTACCGCGGTAAACTCCTCCAATACCCGGTCGCCCACCGAGTGGCCGAATGTATCGTTGATTTCCTTGAAGTGGTCAATATCGATCACCAGCAGGCTCAAAGGCTGCTGGTGCCGCTGGGCGTGGTTCCTGGCCAGTCGGAACCTTTCATCAAAGTACTTCTTGTTCGCCGCCTTTGTCAGGCTGTCATGGCGGGTCAAGAATTCAAGGGAGTCCTGGACATACTGCTTCAGCCACACCAACAGGGCACCGAGAAACATGATGCACACAGAGAAGGAGGCCGCGACATAGCTGTAGTTATGTATCTTTCTCTGCGCATGGGCCTGGGCGGAAAGCACCAGCCCGCTGGACAGGCCCCACAGCACTTCACTCAGGGCAAAGATTTCCTGGTGTAGATCGGAAGACGGCTCTGCCTGGTAGCGGGCCACTGCGCTCTTCATGGCTTCCCAAGTTATCTCCATTGCAGGCATGTGCTCGACAAACTGGGGCCGGGTGCGCAGACGGGCGAGGATCACGTCGATTTCCTCGTACATTTCCGGAGATACGGTTCCCGCCAGGGCGAGATGGACGAGGCGCTGTACACCGCCGCGGATCACCCCCAAATCGTGGATAATCTCCGCATCCTGCTGCACAACGAAGTTTGTATAACCCGCGTACAGGCCCGAGAAGGCTATCAGCAGCAGAAGTAAGATGGTAACAGTGATCATGGTGGAAGTACGGTTAGCCCAGTCCCTCATCCTGACCCCTCCTGTTGTCTAAGTTCTCGGTACAAGTCAGAGTTTCCTACTGAACTACTCAGAAATCGCTGGCTGTGCATCTTTCGTTGACACGGCCTCCCGCCTAGGTGTATAATCTGTAATGTACAAAGGCAAACGGGCTCGTAGCTCAGGGGGAGAGCGCTTGACTCACATTCAAGAGGTCGCAGGTTCGAAACCTGCCGAGCCCACCATATGCATACCTCACAGGCCTC
>Ga0134103_1000330_pt1 | contig 58739 bp, 53 predicted proteins | sample 14_taG_2_FD_94445 | JGI IMG/M metagenome (GOLD analysis project Ga0134103, IMG submission 94445) | Switchgrass degrading microbial communities from high solid loading bioreactors in New Hampshire, USA - 14_58_20_212_A1 metaG | ecosystem: Engineered > Bioreactor > Semi-continuous > Anaerobic >...
CGACGGAACGCCCTACCGTTACGAGAAGATTAGACTGTCTGAAGTGGAATTCCTATGTGGTTGTCAAAGGTCAATGACTTTGATTAACATGGTATGTCTGCATCACCATTGTACAAGGAGGTCTGAACACTGGAAGCATTTATCATCTGTATTGCACTGTATGTAGTAGGGGCCATTACAATTCTGGTGGGATTTATCAGCAGTATAATGGTGCGCAGCACAGCACCCTTCTTTGGTGCCATCCCCCAGGCATTGATCTATTTTACGCTGGCGTGTATCCTCAAGTACCAAGACCGGGATACCGACAGCATTTTATCGCAATTGGACAGCCTGCGGTCGATGATCAAACACGCTGAATCGGAGAAGACAGATCAGCAGATTAGCTAGAACACTCAAAGGAGGATTTATATGAAAGCAAAAACCGGTCTACTAGTTGTTTCGGCAGTTGCGCTGGTTCTTTGCCTGGCTCTGCCGGTGTTGGCTGCAGATGTGGCATGGACTAAGGTTGACGGCACCGATTTTGCTGGAAGCGACATCTGGTTCACAGAGATGTTTGGCGCAACCAACGGTTTCCCGCTGGAGAATCAGACCGTTGGTGACGATCCTGTTGTCGGCAGAGCCCTTACCCTGAACAAGGACAGCACCGCCGGGCGGGCTGTGGGCAGAAACTTGGCTGGTGCTCAAAATGCAGGGCTGTACAAAATTGAGTTTGATGTGAAGCTGCCTTCGAACCTCGGCGCAGCCACCAGAGCCGCGGCTGTGGCATTCTTTGATACTACCGTCAGCACGGGTACCAACATCCGCCGCCCTGTCGAGGGTCATGTGTTCCGCATCTTCTCCGCAGATCCGGCAGAGGGAGTTGCCGGCAATCTGTATCTGGACTTCAAGAAGAACATCGCCAATGTACCGGATGCCAAGGACGATGCCTGGCAGGTTGCCGATGTCAATCTGGAAGGTGGCATTGCCGTAACTGAGATAGATCCGAAGTTTACTGCCGATCTGTGGATCAAGGTTTCGGCTGTTTTGAATTACACTGCTAAGAAAGCTGAAGTGACCTTGACTCTGCTGGAAGGGCCTGATACGGGATATTCCCGCACCTTCACCGCAGATTTGCCGGGCGTGGATAAAGGACTTGGCTTGATGAGCGTTGCCGGTATCACCAAGGGCGGCGGTTCATCCTGGACCACCCAGATAGCCAATATCAGCATCTATACCGGAAAATAGATCTGATTGACATACACGAAGGAGGGCTACTATGCACTTGAGAAGAATCTTGGCGGTCCTTTTTGCCGCTTTGCTCATGCTGCAGCTGCAGGTTGCGCCTGCAGCTGCAGGCGTCGAATGGATCCAAGTGGACGGTACTGATTTTGCCGGGGATGACATTTGGTTTACCGAAATGTATGGTGCGACCAATGGTTTCCCCTTGGCGGACCAAACTGTCGGCTATGATCCCGTAGTTGGCCGGGCTCTTACCTTGAGGAAGGCCAGCACTGCAGGGCGTGCCATGGGCAGAATGCTGAAAGGTGCCCAAAATGCAGGTTTGTACAAAGTAGAGTTTGACGTGAAGCTTCCCTCGAATCTGGGAGCACCAACCCGGGCAGCGGCTGTGTCGTTGTTTGAAACCGGGGTAACTATCGATACCAACATCCGCCAATCCGATTCCCGGCATATCTTCCGGATCATGTCCATTGATCCGCCAGGCGGAGTCGACGGCGGGCTCTATCTTGACTTTAAAAAGAACATAGCCAATACCGTCGAGAAGGACGATTCCTGGCAGATTAACGCAGCAAACCTCGAAGGTGCAATTCCTGTCACCGGAATTGATCCCAAATTTGTGCCTGACCGGTGGATCAACGTTTCCGCGATCCTGGACTATCCGTCAAATACAGCGATCGTCACCTTGACACTGCTGGATGGCCCGGACAAAGGTTATTCCCGCACCTTCGCCACCGATCTGCCCGGTGAGGACAGAGGACTCGGCCTGATGGCAGTGTGCGGGATCACCAAGGGCGGTGGATCTTCATGGACAGCCCAGATCGCCAACATCGCCATCTATACCGGTGTGGGCGAACTGGAAGCCGTGGGCAGAATCCGCATTGATGAAGAACCGAAGGATCTCGTAGCCATTTCAGACTGGATTGACGAGAATACCCGTATTTCCGTAGCAGCGACAGGCATAGACGTCAAGTCGCCCCTTGCCTACCAATGGTTTAAAGCCAATGATGTGATCGGTACGAGCGCTGAGCTGATCCGCGGTGCGACCGAAGCCAATTACGTCATTCCAGCAGACCTTGAAGTAGGCACCCATTATTACTACTGTGAGATTTCAGCCGAGGGCGTGGATCCGGTCAAGACCAGGATTGTGGTAGTCACTGTCCGTGAGCCAGTAGGCGTAAAGAGTTGGAGTACACACTATCCCAATGAGTGGAGCTATATTTTCCAACGCGTCAGCCTCATGGAGAACAACCCGCTCATGTATTTCAACGACGAGCTGAAGCCTGTGTTCCCCGAAGATCCGTCAGTTACCCCGATTCAGGTCAACGGGACACTTTTGATACCTTACGAGACAGCTGTCGCAGCCTTCGGGGCAGGCGTTGAGTGGAATGCGGCAGAAGACTTAAGCACGCTCACTGTTACCAAAGGCAGTTATACCTGTACGCTGGAGGTCGGCAGTGTCACCATGCAGACAGCCTCCAACACTGTCAACTTGCCGGCACCGCCCATGCTCATCAAAGGCATCCTGTATATACCGGCGCAGCAGGTTGCGTCAGTGCTGAAGATATCCGCCGGATGGGATGTGGAAAGTGGTGTCCTGGTTATCACTTCCGGCTTCCCGGTTCTGCAGACGACAGTAGCCCACAGCGCTATGAACAGCCAGGCCGAGAACTGGTACGGTTCGGCTGAGTCAATCCGGCTGGCGAACAACATCCTGCTGTTCCAGCGGAACAGCGGCGGCTGGGTTAAGAACATCGACATGGGCGTTCAGATGACTGAAGCCTTAAAGCAGCAGCTTCTCAGCGAGAAAAACAGGACTGACGCCACCCTGGACAACGGTGTCACCATCCCGGAGATCCGTTTCTTGATCAGGATGTATCAGGCAACCAAGATTGAACGTTACAGGGAAGCCTATATGCGGGGCATCAACGGGGTGCTGGCAGTGCAGTACAAGAACGGTGGCTTCCCCCAGACCATGCACCCGGGCAGCTCCTATCACGGTGATATCACCTTCAACGACAATGCCATGACTCAGGTTCTGAGGCTGTGGTGGGATATCTACTCAAATCGTGACCAGTTCTACAGCATCGATGACGAGACACTGGCCAGAATCGAAGACTCGCTGATCCGGGGTATCGACTGCATCCTGGATGCACAGATCTATTCGGAACAGCAGGGCATGCTCACCGCCTGGTGCGCCCAGCACGATCGTGTGACTCTAGAACCGGTATGGGCCCGGGATTATGAAGCGCCTTCCATCAGTGGGTCGGAGTCAGTCGGGATTGTCACCTTCCTGATGGGGCTGGACAAGGAATTCTTGATCAGCCTGGATCAGGGCAATACCCTGGGTGAGCAAATGACGATATGGGAGCGGGTCCAAAGAGCTGTCCACGCAGCAGTTGCGTTCTTTGAGCATGTGGAAATCAAAGGATACAGCCACATCACCGGTTCATCGCCATGGGGCAGCGACCGGAAACTGGTGGCGGACCCGAACGGCAGGGGCCTGTGGGCCAGGTTTATCGACATTGACACTTTTGAACCCTTGTTCTTTGACCGCAGGCAGCCAACTTACCGTTCAAATCCAAGTGAAGCAAGCACATACAGGCCGGTAGTGACAGGAGCGCTGCCGGGCAAGAACAATACCGCTGGCGGCAACTTGCGCAACCTGTACCGTGATGCGGAAGGCAACCTCCATCCGATTCAGGTTGGCCCCAAGGGTGAGCTGATCCGCCCTGAAGGGACAACGTTCGACCTTATCGCAAGTTACGCCAACTTGAGCCACGAACGCCGCAATGGATATCAATATGTCGGTGGCTATGCTGCGAACCTGCCTGCAGCTTATGAGGCCTGGCTGCAGCGGAACAACCTGACCCGCCCATAAAGACGTAGGATTTGTAAGGCGCTGCGAAGGAAAACAGTCTCATTCTCCCGAAAAGAGAATGAGACTGTTTAACTATCGGTTCAAGGAGCGTGGCGCGTTGTGAGCGGTTTGATGTTCGGGATCTGGGAGCAATGCATAGATCTGGCACTAGAGGCATATAACGCGGGATCGATAGGTATCGCAGCTGTAATCATCGATGCGAATGGCAATGTGGTTGCTGCGGGAAGGAATCAGCTGAAGGACAGCCTTGTTTCGTGCAGCGCCATTAGGATGACTTCCATTGCCCATGCGGAGATCAATGCGCTTAACAATCTTCCCTGGGATAAGCAGAAAGTTAGGGGGCTCACGTTATACACGACTGTGGAGCCGTGCCCGATGTGCATTGGAGCCATAGCCATGTCCAGAATCCGCAGAGTAGTGGTGGGATCCGCCGACCCCTACGCCGGCAGTGTCCACTTGTTGGAGATAGACGATTACCTCAGGCAAAAGGGCATTGCGGTTGAGTTCACTCAGGGGAAGGTGGAGGAGATCTGCTTTGCACTGCATTATCTTTCCCTTAGGCACTACCATAAGCCCGAGCATCCAGTTTTTCGGGCGCTGCAAGCACGGTACCCCGCATATGCCAGAAAACTGGATGACTTGCTCAACTCATCATTTCTACCCCACAAGGAACTTGACGAAGCACAGCTGATGCAAGCAGTTGATGGTGAACACGGGGAATTGGGGTCTGGATGATCTGCTGTCAACGGCAGACAAATAGAACAAGAAAGGATGGAGAGGAATGGCAAAAATTGTTAACGTGTACAAGCAGAGCGTGCCGGTAATGCGTTTTATCGGCAAGAAGTACGGTGATGAGGATAGGGTGGACGGGACCTTCAGTGCCAAGTGGGGAGAGTGCTTTGACAGCGGTATGTTCGAAACTTTGGAAAAACTGGCGGTCATACCTGGCTACGAGGAAAGCAGCGCCTATATCGGACTGATGCGCTGGAAGGATGGAGAGCCATTTCAATACTGGATCGGTATGTTTACGCCGGAAAATACACCTGTCCCAGAAGGTTTGAGCTATGTCGATTTTCCCGCAGCAGATCTGGGAGTGTGCTGGGTGTATGGTTTCGAACACGAGGTCTACGGCAAAGAGGGCAAGTGTGCCCGCAGACTGAAGGAAGAAGGGTTCGAGGTCAAAGCTGACGAGCATGGTGCCTATTGGTTTTTCGAGCGGTATGCATGTCCCCGGTTTACCGATCCGGACGAAGAGGGGAAGATCATTCTGGACATCTGTCATTTTGTCTAGGAGGTTGACACAAGCCGGTTTTCCGCAAGGCTGCGCTTGAGGACTATGAACAAATACTGCGGATGAAACTCCAGGTTCACAATCTTCATGTCAATGCCAAACCTGAGTTTTACAAATCTGTCGAGGTGCCCCTGTCGTTTCAGCAGTATCAGGCGGATCTGGAAAACGGAGCGGTTGCCTATTTCGTTCTGTGCGACAATGACATGGTGCTGGGATATGCGGTGACAACCACCAGGACTATTTGCGGCCATCCAGTAATCCATGATCGCAAAACCCTTTATATCGAGGAGTTTTGTGTCGAAAAACAGTATCGGGGCGCAGGTGTTGGCACGGAACTGTTCAGGCAAATCGAAGCCCGTGCCTTAAGCCAAGGATGTGACGCCATTGAGCTTGATGTATGGACGTTCAACGAACCAGCGAGAGCATTTTATGTCAAAATGGGCATGGAGCGCGCCCGGATCAGGATGCACAAAGCACTTGACAGCTAAACCATATATTGATGGATAAAGAGGATCAGTGAAAACCATCGTTTTCATTGTGAGAGCGGCGAACACTATATAACAGGAAACTCCTATTTGTGACAAGGTGGTCTGGGAAAATGACAAAACAAAAGTTTGCAGGTAAAGCGCTGCTCCTTTTGGTTGTGCTGATGGTGGCCGCTGCCGGTACGATCAAAGCTGATGATGGCCAGCGAAGCGATTTGGAATCCATGCGGCGGCAGGTGGATCTTTTACAGCGCGCCTTTGCCCCCAAGACACCGCAGGAAGCGGTGGAGAAGTGGGCTGCGGCGGTCAAAGCCCGCAATGGAGCGGCTCAATTCGCGGTGCTGTCGCCAAGGCTGCGGCAGAATCTCCAAAGTGAGTTTGAAGCCCTGATGTGGGTGACAGGGACATCCAGCCCCTGGGTGGATCATTACGCGATCGTTGGCGAGCGAGCCCTCACCGAGACCGAGCTGGAGTATATACTGCAGTTCACGTTGGCCACGTCAGCAGGACCGGCGGGAACGTACACAGTTGAGCTGACTGTAAGTCAAGATCCTGAGGGATACTTCATCACCCGGATCCGTTCGGAGATAGACGGACTGTTTCCCAGCGCGAGGGCAGAACAGCAAGACCGGACAGCCGCAGGGCGGGCCAATTTGGAGTGGCGGGTCGATCCTCTCCCGGCAGGCAACTTAATCGAGAACCCTTGGTTCCGTATAGGCGATCAACCATCGCTTGCCGGCTGGGTGGAAGCAACTCCCGGCCCCGGTGGGTGGACGGCAAGCCAGAAGCAGGGTAATCCCACTCCTGACGATGTAATTGGCACCGCAGCCAGGATATCCACGGGCAGAGGTGACATGCGGACTGGGTGGACAGTGGATCCCGGTGTCGATGCGGCGCTTTATCAAATAGTGGCTGCCGATCCTGCCAAGCGCGCACTCAAGTTTGACATGTTTTGGGTGGCGCACACCATTAACCCTGCCAAAGTCACAGTATTCGGAGGCGATTCGGAAAAGGGTCCTTGGACCGAGGTTTGGCAGCCCTTCTACCAGGTGTATACCCAAGTAATCAGGCCTGAGTCCAAGATGGGTAACGAACTCTGGCGTTATTACTCAAGCACCACAGATTTGGCCACAATCACTTTGGATAGAGGCTACCCCTTCTACAAGGTTGAGATCAGTGGAAATCTGCCGGATGAAAAGGGCGGCTTAAAGATTACCGGTGTTTACTTCGCTGTTGGCGACTAAAGAATGATAAATCGACATATGATTGTTTGGCGGGAAAAGCGCAGGCCTGGACATATGAGCCAGGCCTTTGCCTTTTTCACTGGTGCATAAATGTTAGCTTTTCCTTGGAATAATGAGATTTACTAAAAATTATCTTGGTTTTTATCGCATAATTTTAGTTACAACAGCTATTCTATTTTACGAAACGTTTACAAAAATACCAAGATGTGGTATAATAATATCAAAGCTTCTCGCTGCTGCAGGTGAGAAGAGATCAAGACTGCAAGGGGGAGTTCACTGCAATGAGCAAAACAGGCATCACAAGATCAAACAGTTTTTCGCTGCTGCTGATCATCGGCCTGGTTGTGGGTCTCGTGCTGGTGCCGGTGGTTCTGGTGCAGGCAGAGACTGGTGGAGTGGTTGAGGGAGAAGGTTACGACGGCGTAAGGCGGATCTACGGTGACAATGGTGAGGTCCTTCTCGAACTCCAGCCAGATGAGCTGTTCATTTTCACCATGAACTCAAAGATCTTGGAGAAATCCAAGCCGGCTCGGGAGAAGCTGATCGGTCAGTATATCAGGGAGAAGTTCCCAAACCTGAAGTTCAGAATTGTTGACTGGGATGAAAACGGGATTCGTGAAGCCAACTTCGAGAAATCAGGCGTGTATCCGGATCTTTGGTTCAACCTCGTTGCCAATGTCAGCGCTGATAAGAACACCATGTTCATCGACCTGACAGAGCTTATTGATAAATACGGTTTTGACTTGAGCCGCATTAATGAAGCATGCATGGCCATCGTCAAAGACCGCGGCCTGGGCCAGATCCTGGCAATCCCCTTCCAGATTAACGATTACATTCTGTTCTACAATAAAACCATCTTCGACAAGAAAGGTGTTGCCTATCCTTATGCAGGCATGACCTATGACGAGGCCTACGCGAAGGCGAGAACGCTGACATTCGGTGAAGGAATCACCATGTACAAGGGATATGCGCAGCATCCAGACTTTTACCTGCAGCAGAACCAGTTGGGCCTTGTCCCGTTGAGCACCACTGAACCCAATAAAGTAGTACTTACTACACCGGATTGGATAGACCTCGCCGATAATTTGGCTCGGTTCTATGAGATCAGGGGCAACAAATGGAACTCGACTGATGATTTCTTTGTCCTCGGCACAGCTGCCATGTGCGTAGACACCATTGAAAGGCTGCTGCAGGTAACTCTGCACCCCGAATATGTGTCCGCCGGCGATATTCAGGAATGGCAGCGAAGGTTTGCCCAGAACGGGCTGCAGCCTGGAACATGGGATATTGCACCGATTCCCCAGCTTAAAGAGGGCGATGCGAGTATCTATATACCCAATGTTCTCGGATGGTTCATCACTGAACAGTCACAGATGAAAGAAACTGCCTTCCAGGTTATTATGCATCTGCTTTCCGATGAAGTCCAGATTGCCAGATCCAAGGACGGTATCAAGGGTGTGCTTAACAATCCCGAACTGGCTGTGAACTATGGTGTGAACATCCCCGAACTGCAGGGGCTCGACCTCTCCGCGGTGTATTGGGGCAAGAATGCTGTGATACCGGTGCGCGATCCAGAAGTCGTAGGTTATACCTACTGGAAAGTTGATCTGTGGAAGGTATTCCGGCAATACGTCTTCCAGGATGGGTACCGGCCTGAGTTAGCTCTCAAGAAAGTAGAAACGGAGCATAACCAGGCAATCCAGCAGCAGTTGGCCCAATAACCATAAAAGTTTAAAGATACGTTAAGAAAGGAGTTCGTTGCAATGAGAGCGAGTAGCAAGCTGACCATTATGATGCTGGCGTTGGCACTGTTGCTGCTGCCGGCTTCCGCAGCCATGGCGGCGCTTGTGGAGGGCGAGGGCTACAGTGGTGTCAGAAAGATCCTCTCTGAGGATGGGTCCCAGGTTCTGCTCGAACTGGAACCAGATGAACTCTTCATTTTCGTCACTAACAACAAGATTATGGAAAAGTCCCAAGTGGCCAGGGAGAGGCTCCTCGGGCAGTACATTAGGGCGAGATTCCCGGATCTGAAGTTCAGGATTGTTGTATGGGATGACATGGGTATCAGAGAGAAGAATTTCGAAGCTTCAGGCGTGTATCCCGATATGGTCCTCGAGCTGATCGACCGCAACACGACCCGGACCATTAAAACCTATGGAATGGATTGGGATCTGACGCCTCTGATTGAAAAGTACAATTTTGACCTGAGCCGGATCGACGAGGCGTCGATGGCCATAGTTTACGACCGTTCAACCGGAGGAGTGCTGGCAATCCCGTTTGAAATCAATGACTATATTCTCTTCTACAACAAGGCTATCTTCGACAAGAGAAATGAGACATATCCCTATGCCGGTATGACCTATGACGTGGCATTTACCAAGACACGGAAATTGACATTCGACGAAGAAGCCGGCGAAAAAATCATGTCCTATAAGGGCTACCAGCAGCATCCGGATCAATACCTGAAGCTGAACCAGCTTGGATTGATTCCTTTCAGCTTGACTGAACGGGACAAGGTGGTATTGGATACTCCAGAATGGCTTGAGGTCGTGGAAAACTTGTCCCGCTTCTATGACATTCGCGGCAATTCCTGGAACAAGACCGACGACTTCTGGCAAAAAGGCAATGTAGCCATGGCTGTCGATCATATCGAACGGCTGCTTCAGGTAGCCATGGTTGAAGACTACTGGCCGGCTAACGAGCGTGAGCAATGGTTGAAGTGGCAGACCGATGCCGGTGTTCTAGGCAATTGGGATATTGCCCCGATTCCAGTAATGTTCGAAGGTGACGACACTATCTACCGTCCGAACGTCACCGGCTGGTTCATTACCAAGCAGTCGCAGATGAAAGAGACTGCATTCCAGGTGATCATGCACCTGCTCTCGGATGAAGTGCAGAAGGGGAGAGCAATGGACGGCATGAAAGGGGTAATCATGACACCCGAGATCGCCGCCGCTTACGGTAAGAATCTTCCCGAACTGCAAGGCTTGAACCTGGAAGCTGTTTATTGGGGCAGAAACGCTGTTCAACCGATCCGCAGCCCGGAGGTGGCCGGAAGCGGATACTGGGATATCGCCCTCTGGAAAGTATACCGGTTGTACATTGTCCAACAGGGTTACCTGCCGGAAATCGCCCTCAAACGGGTAGAACAAGAAGAGAATCAGTGGATTCAAGACCAAATTGCTCAAGGCAAGCAGTGGTAGTTACCTGAATAGAATACGGCTCCCGGAAACGGGAGCCGCTTTTTTTTTTGCGCTTAACTGCTGGCTTCTTCCATAGTGATTCTCTGCCGCCATTTCCCTCTCCGGTAGAGCACTGATGTGAGTGCCGCACCCAAGGTCCAAGCGACCAGCAATGAGATGAATACTGATTCCGGCCTTCCGGTAGGGTACAGTTCGCTTCTGGTTAAATAGGCGATTCCGTAGGCGACAGGCACCCGCAGGCCGATGGTTGTAAAGAGGGAAATCCACATGGGAGTCACTGTATCGCCGACACCGCGCATCACACCAGCCAGGCATTGCATCACTGCCATGGCGATATAGCCTGGGGCAAGGATGCGCATCATCCGCATGCTCAAGTCCACCAGTTCTTCTGTGTCGGTGAAAATGTTCATCAAATAGCGGCCGAAGAGCAGAATACCGATGGTAATCACAGTGGCGGTGGCTGCGGCAATCTTTGTCCCGTCCCGGGCTCCTTGGGCAAGCCGATCATACTTCTTGGCGCCGAAGTTCTGGCCGGCGAAAGTGGTCAAAGCGGCGCCAAACGAGAAATTGGGCATCATAGCGAAACCGTCGATGCGCATCACGATTACGTTGCAGGCGATTACCAGCTCACCGAAACTGTTAGTCAAGGATTGGACAGCAATCAACGCCAAGGAGAAGATTGCTTGGGTTAGCCCCGAGGGCAGTCCCAGTTTAATCAGCTTCACAGTTAGTTCTCGGTCAGGTTTAAGGAATGCCCAGCCAAGATCAAAATGCTCTTTCATCTTTAAGAGCTTGAGAAGGCAGAGCACTGCAGAGATAGCTTGGGCGATAGCAGTGGCCAAGGCTACCCCCGGCACGCCTAAGCCAAAGCCGGCAACAAACCAGATATCCAGCACGACATTCAGTAAGGTGGAGATGACCAGGAACAGAAGGGCGGATGCTGAATCCCCCAAACCCCGCAGAATCCCGGAAAAGATGTTGTAGAACAAGAAACCGGCGCTACCCCAAAAGAGGATGTTTAAATAATCGGCGCACCAGTCGATTATAGAAGCAGGTGTGTTCAAGAACTGGAGCAGAGGCCTGCACACAATGGGCCCGATGATCATGACGACTGCGGTTGTCAGGGCAGTCAAAGTGATGCAGGTGCCTATAGCCCGAGACAGATTATCCCGGTCTTTCGCACCAAAGTACTGTGACACCAGGATGCCGGCACCTACTGATATCCCGACGAATAAAACCAAAAGGAGATTGAGTACCGGCATGGCGCTGCCTACCGCGGCCAAGGCGTTGTCACCTATGTACATGCCCACAATGATCGAATCAGTAGTGTTGTAAAACTGCTGCACCACATTCCCGATCAAAAGGGGGATGCTGAATTCAATGATTCTTCTCCACGGTGCACCTTGCGTCAAATCTTTTGCAGCAAACAACGTCCTGAATGATGCCATGGGCTGACCTCCAACCAGAATGAATTTAGGGCACATATACAATATGCTAAACATGTTTTGCCCCTCTGTCAATAGATAACGGCAGTGTATAAATTTGCAAAAATGTGCTCTTGTGGATTTTTATTACACTGGTGGTGCAGGAGTTTTTCCTGCCGCGGCGAAATAATGAAAAATTATAAACATGACTTGAAAAATGGAGGCAATCGTTATGACTGCAAAAAAAGTACTTATCATGGGTGCCGCGGGGCGGGATTTCCACAACTTCAACGTATATTTCAGGAATAATCCCAACTACAAAGTGGTGGGATTCACAGCAACCCAAATTCCCAATATCGAAGGCCGGGTGTATCCCGCCAGTCTGGCCGGGCCTGGTTATCCCGATGGTATCCCGATCTATCCCGAAGCAGAACTCGTGGAGATTATCAAGCGGGAGAAGGTAGACCAGGTTGTTTTCGCCTACAGCGACGTTTCCCACGAATACGTGATGCACAAGGCATGCACAGCAATGGCAGCCGGTACCGATTTCCGCCTGCTTGGGCCGCAGAACACCATGCTGAAGAGTAAGTGCCCAGTGATCGCCATCTGTGCCGCCAGGACCGGATCAGGGAAAAGCCAGACCACCCGCTTTGTGGCTCAGTACCTGACCAATCAAAAGAAGCGGGTGGTCGTGATCAGGCATCCAATGCCGTATGGCAATCTGGAAGAGCAGAAGGTTCAGCGCTTCGCCGAGCTTGCTGATTTGGACAGGCATAAATGCACCATTGAAGAGCGGGAGGAATACGAACCCCATATCATGCGCGGCAACGTACTGTACGCCGGCGTTGACTATGCGGCGATTCTGGCGGAGGCGGAAAAAGAGGCCGATGTGATCCTCTGGGATGGAGGCAACAACGATGTTTCGTTTTACCAACCGGATCTGACCATCACAGTGGTTGACCCGCACCGGCCGGGGCATGAGCTGCTGTATTATCCCGGTGAAGTGAATCTGCGCATGGCTGATGTGGTCATCATCAACAAAGTAGACACGGCTAAAGCCGAGGACATTGAGACTGTGCAGGCCAACATCAAGGCCGCCAACCCCAATGCGGAGGTCATCCCGTGCCGTTCGCCAATCACAGTCGCCAATCCCGAACTGCTGAAAGGCAAACGGGTGTTGGTAGTTGAGGACGGGCCGACTCTGACTCACGGTGAAATGGCATATGGCGCCGGATACATCGCCGCCAAGGAAGCGGGAGCAATCGTGATCGATCCCCGGGACCAAGCAGTCAGGTCCATTGCCGAAACATACAGGAAATATCCCAACACAGGCCCGATCCTGCCGGCAATGGGGTATGGAGATGAGCAGATCAAGGATCTGTCCGAGACAATTGAGCACTGTGATGTCGATGCGGTGGTGATCGGCACACCGATCGACTTGCAGAGGCTGATCACCATTTCCAAACCTGCTGTGCGTGTTACTTATGAACTCGCTGACGACAGCGGGCGGCTGGAAGCGGTTCTGGCCCGGTTCTGCCAAGCTCTGTAAGCGCACCTCGGCATCCAAGCACTCTAAAGGCGGAAAAGGTGATGTGTTCCGCCTTTTTTTCTGGTATACGGGGAAGGTACAGAAGGTACAGGAAAAGGATGGTGGAGAGGGATGCAGGTCATCGGCATCGACGTTGGAGGAACGAATACAGATGCAGTCTTGCTCAGTGAGGAATGGGAAGTGCTGGGGATGGCCAAAACTCCCACAGATCACAGCAATATCTTTGCCAGCACCAAACAGGCTTTGGACCAAATCTTGGCACATCACAACAAGCGTGCTCCTGTGCAGCTGCACCTGTCCACTACGCTGTCCACCAATGCGGTTGTGGAGGGCAGGGGGGACCCGGTTGGTGTAATTGTGATTCCCGGGCCGGGAATCGATCTTTCTACCTATGAATTCAGTTTCCCAGTTTACCCGGTCAAAGGCTATACCGATCACCGCGGCCGGATCGCTGCGGATATCGCCCCGGCCGAAGTGCTTGCCGCAGCCCGGCAGGCCAAGGCGGATGGTGCCCGGGCTTTGGCTATTGTCGGCAAGTTCAGCCAGCGCAACAACAGCCTTGAGTTGGCGGCAAAGCAGGTTATTGAGCATGCTGGTTTAGGGTTCCGCCAGATTACCCTCGGGCATCAACTCTCCGGCAGGCTGAATTTCCCACGGCGGATCATGACAGCTTATCTGAATGCCAAGGTAGCAGGGATTCAGCTGGAGTTTGCGGCGATGATTGAGCGGCTGCAGGCTGAGAACCCTGCGATCTCCGCTGTCCGGATTCTCAAGGCTGACGGAGGGACCATGGGGCTTGCGGAAAGCTGCAGCAGGCCGATCGAAACTATTCTCTCAGGCCCGGCAGCAAGTATCATGGCGGCTCAAGCCCTTTCCCGCTATACCAGTGAAAACATTGTGGTGGTGGATATCGGCGGTACAACTACGGATATCGCAGCCATAGTTGGTGGAGAGCCAGTCTACCAGCGCGGCGGTGCGGTTATCGGTGGTTACCAGACTTTGGTTCCAGCCTTGCACACAGTTTCTATCGGCCTGGGCGGCGACAGTGAGATTCATATTGATGACAGCGGTGTGCGTTTGGGGCCGAAAAGGGCAGGGCGAGCAGCGGCTCTTGGCGGCGGTGTATTGACCCCGACGGATGCAGCGGCTGCTCTCGGCTTGGCTGATGTCGGTGACAAAGGGAAAGCTGTGGCAGTGCTTGAGCAAAAGGCCTGGGCTGCCGGTGAGCGGTTCGCATCGTGGCAGGATCTCGCCCGGGCAGTCGTCGATGCGTTCGTAGATCAGCTGTGTGCAGCGATAGAGGCGGTTTATCACTCGCTGGAAAATGTCCCAGTCTACACGGTGTCCGAAATCCTGGCCTCTGCCGACATCCGGCCTCAGGCAATCGTGGGATTGGGAGCACCGGCGGAGGTGTTCATTCCCCTGGCAGCCAAAAAGCTGGGCCTGCCGTGGGAGGTGCTGCCCTACCATGCCGGCGCCAACGGGATTGGTGCTGCGGCGGCGCGGCCGACAGTGGCTCTCAGTGTGCATGTGGATACCGAGCAAGGCCTGATGATCATTCCGGAAGTGGGTGTGCGGGAAAGGATAGAGCGTGGTTTGCTGTTTGATGAAAAAGACGCCTGCCGGGTGGCGGTTGACCATACTGCAGCTTCTGCCCAGAAGCTAGGCCTGACTGATTACGGTGATGTGCATATCGTGGAAACAGAGGCCTTCAATGTTGTGCGCGGGTTTTCCACAGTGGGGCGGATTTTCAACATCAGGGCTCAAATCCGTCCGGGAGTGCGGCGAGTGAGGTGAAGCATATGGCCAGGGCTAAGAGAAGCGTAGGCTTGATCTTTTTCCCAGCTTTTGACTGGTGCATTACACCCGATCATCCGGAGCGGGAAGAAAGGCTGCTCTATACCCGCGATCAGATCTTGGAAGAAGGGCTGCTTGATATTCCCGGGATCTCTGAGTTTCGGCCCTATGTGGCCTCCGACAAGCATATCCAGCGGGTCCACGTCTGTGTGACTAGTGTAGCCGAGCGAGTGACAGAACCGCACCGGATCGCGGTTGGTGGTACGATGCTGGCTGCTGATCTGGTGCTTGACAAACAAGTGGACTGTGCCTTCGCTCTGCTGCGCCCACCGGGCCACCACGCCAACCGGGTGGTTCACGGGGCACGGGGCTTTTGTACCGTCAACAACGAAGCGATTATGGTTGAGCACATCCGCCACCGCCTTGGGCCCGATGTGCGGATTGCCATTGTCGATACCGACGCCCATCATGCCGACGGGACACAGGACATCTTTTACAACGACCCGGGGATTCTCCACATTTCCCTGCATCAGGACGGCCGCACCTTATATCCGGGGACTGGATTCATATCAGAGCGGGGCGGCCCGGCAGCCTACGGGCAGACCATCAATGTCCCCTTGCCCCCTGGAACCGGCGATCAAGGAATCCTTTACGTGGTGGAGAACCTGGTAATGCCCATTCTGGCGGAATGGAAGCCAGATATCATCATCAACGCGGCGGGCCAAGACAACCACTATTCCGATCCCCTGGCCAACATGAATTTCAGCGCACAAGGTTATGCCAGGCTGACTGAGATGCTAAAACCGGACATCGTGGTGCTGGAGGGAGGTTATTCAATCGAAGGAGCCTTACCCTATGTAAACGTTGGCATCATTTTAGCCTTGGCCGGCTTGGATTATACCCAACTGCGAGAGCCGGATTGGAAGCCGGATGAACTGCGGCAGCCGAAGCATGTGATGCCCATCGTCAAGAGTACAGCAGCCGAGGTTTGGAAGCAGTGGGAGACAAGGCATCAGGTAAGACGAGAGGAGGTTTTCGGCCGGTCTGCTTTCTACGTGCGGGATCGGTCCATCTTTTACGATACGGACCAGATCATGGAAAACCAGCATGAACGCATCAAGCTTTGCCCGGACTGTCCCGGGTGGCGGGAGATCGATTCGCAAACCGCAGGCGGCTGGAGTGGGCAGGCGAAGGTAGCTGCCGTCACTGTTCCCTGGAAGGCATGCGGAACATGCCGGAGGGAAGCTTGGGACACTTACGAGCAGCTGGGCGGTTCAGGTAGATTCGATCAGGTGTTTTACCAGGATTGCGGGGAAGATGTGTTCCTATGCACGCCTGATCATCATCAGCCATGGGCCTTGTAGGTCCTTAGTCGAGCCGCATGCGGTGAAGCCTGAGTTTTCATACAGATGAAGAGCAGGCTTGTTGTAGGGGCGCACATTCAGTCTTACATTCTCTTTGGCAAGGTCATTTAGGACACGGGTGAACAGTGCTTTGCCGATACCCTGCCCCTGGCAGGCAGGGTGGACGGCAATGGAGGCGATCTGGCTGCATCGCCGGGGCAGTTTCTGCTGCACCCGGGTGTGCACGCCCATGGTGACCGAATTGGCCGCTAACCGGGCAAGCTCAGAGAGATGCAGATCCCGCAATAAAGCAAGAGCGAGTTTCAAAATCTTCCCCAAGTTCTTGACCAACAAGCTTGTCCGCTTCCAGCAGTTCTTAGGGGAAGTGTAAACGCAATATCCCAGCACCTGATCGCTGTTGCTTTTACGGGCAACCATGATCCGGGCGCCAGTCAGGTAGAGAAAGGTAAACGCATTGGTTAAAAGCCGCAGAAGTTTTACAGGGTCCTTACCGGAAAAGAAGAGCTGGACGCTTTCGGGGAAAGCATCGCGGTAGATTGCGGCAATCGGCTTGAGATGCTGATCTGTTCCGTGTTCGAGGACTATCTGCGTCACCTCTGCGTCACCTCTCTTTTTCAGTTCAAACCTATTCAGGCATATCCACTTGTGGAAACTCCTCTGTAGGTGCGTCATGCAGCAGCCTGCTCAAGGGGACTATTTCCAATCCTTTTTCCCGGAGAGTTTTGATCACCTCAGGCAGCGCCAGGACCGTCGCTCGGCGGTCGCCTCCCTCGTTCTTGATTAGAGCTCCGCTGTCATGGAACAGGATAATATCTCCACCCCTGACTTGGGTCTTCACAGTCTTTACAATGCTGTCGGCAGTGACGCCGTAGCGCCAGTCGCGAGTCGATACAGTCCAGAGCACGATCTCCTGGCCCAAAAGGTTGGCCATGCGCCGGAACCGGCCGTCATACATGCCCCGGGGAGGCCTGACATAGGCAGGGTATACTCCAGTCACCGAAGTGATTACGGCTGTCGCTTCCAGGAGTTCTTGATGTAAATCGACTGTGGACAGGGTGGGAATATTGCGGTGATTATAGGTGTGATTGCCGATTTCATGTCCTTCCTCCACAATCCTTTGGGCGATTTCCGGGTACTTCTCCACATGAGACCCTACCAAAAAGAATGTAGCAGGCACATTGTACTCTTTAAGAATATCCAGAATAGCCGGGGTGAATTCCAGGCTTGGGCCGTCATCAAAAGTCAAGGCTACCATGTTGGACGAGCGATTGCCGCTGCGGTAGATGTCCGGCTGACTGCCAATCCCATAGTAAACGTAAAACGTGAACATTCCCAGTAGAGTGCCGCAGGCCAGCATGAATGAGAGCACAAACAGCACGAACTTCACTAAACGCCGTCTCGATCGGACGCAAAGCACCTGGATGATATACCAGAAAAGCAGAGTTAAGAGTACCAGGGCTAATATATAGATTCCTACTCGGAACAGTACTTCCAAATTTGCCACCAAAACCCCTCCGAACAAAGCATATGCATTGGGTCAGACCTTGTTGCTCGAATACAGAGATTATACAGGATAAACTTCGTATGCTCAATAGGGTTTTCATTGGGTATTGGGCTGGATTTGTTGATATATTGATGGTATAATCTCATTTAATAAACTGAAAGATGTGGGGAAGACATGGCGAAAACAAGTACGGCAATAATGGCCTCAAACAGTGATTTTGTTTATGGGTTGAAGCGGGGAATGCCGATCACTCTGGGTTACATTCCAGTAGCGTTCACCTTCGGGCTGATGGTTGTCAGCGGCGGCCTGCCGCCGTGGATTGCTGTATTCACGTCCATGACTAACCTAACCAGCGCCGGCCAGTTTGCCGGGATCCGTATTCTGCTCGCAGGTGCGGGTTACTTGGAGATTATGCTGACCACACTGGTGATCAACCTTCGTTATGTTCTCATGTCACTCTCGCTGACTCAGAAGGTGGATCCGGCGATGCCACTGGGCAAACGGATGGTCTTCAGCTTTGGCATCACCGATGAAACATTTGCTGTCGCTGGAACAGAAGCTGGGCGTGTGTCTTTTGCCTATTTACTGGGGTTGATCCTCGGGCCGATTTTGGCATGGAGCGGCGGCACAGCGCTCGGCGGGTTGGCCAGCACAGCTCTGCCGCCCCAGCTCGGCAGTGCCATGGGGATTGCGCTGTATGCCATGTTTATTGCCATAATCATCCCACCGGCGGTGAAGGCAAGGCAGGTGTTCGGGGTGATTGCCATCTCAGTGGGCATTAGTGTGATGATCAAGTATGTGCCGCTGTTCAGCTTCATCTCTGCAGGTTTCCGGATCATCATCGCAACACTCGTGGGTGCCGGCGTATCTGCCCGGCTGTGGCCGGTAAGGGAGGAGTAGGGTAGTGGAAGGTGTGATGGTAAACCCAACTCTTGCGATATTACTGATGGCTCTGGTCACCTATTTGACGCGGGCGCTGCCCATGGTGTGCTTCCGGCGGGAAATCCATTCCCCTTACATAAAAACCTTTTTCCGCTATATGCCGTTTGCTGTCTTGGGTGCTTTGACCTTTCCCGATGTGTTCACCGCGGCAGGATCGGTAATCAGCAGTGCTGCTGGCTGTGTGATTGCGGTGCTGCTGGCGCTAAGGGGCAAGAGCATGATTTTGGTCACGATATGTGCGATAGCTGCTGTGTATGTTGTTGAACTGCTTATCTGATGGACTGAGTTTTGATTGTCCGCAAAATGAAAGGGGAGAGCCTAAGCGGCTCTCCCGGAAACGCGAAAATGGTGTTTTATTGGGAATAACCTAAGCGAATCTTGGCTATTTTCCATGTCCCGTCCTGTTCAGTGAATGTGAGGATGCAGCTCCCGCCGTCCTGCTCAAGTGCATCAAAGAAGGCGAGTTCAGCGATCCATTGTCCACTCTGCTCCTGCCAGACTGGCGCTCCATAGGACAGGTCTGGATTCATAAGGATGATGATGGTTTCGTTAGGCATCTGCAGTCCGTTGTCCATAACCTTACTTATAGCCACCCAATTAAGCAGGTCAGTTTCAAATTAATCGGGGCTGACAGGCGCGAGCTCGATAGCTCCATCTAGAAACGCGATTCCCAGCTTGTACCATAATAAACAGTTCAACTAAGTATACTTCCTCTGCATATGCTCTGACAGCTGCCGCCAAATCTGGATAGCGCACCAACCGCACGCATGCACTCAGTAACGTTCAGTATGGACCTTTGTGATTTTCCATTTGCCTGATAGTTTGCGGAACGTTAGGATAAAGACGCCAGTCTCGTCTCCATCTTCTTCATCTACTCTGATGAAGGGAAGCTCCGCTATCCATTCGTTGCCGTTTTGCTCAATGACTGCTTCTTCCCAAACCACATCGGAGTTCATAAATATGTTCACAACTTCCCTTGGCAGGCGGAATGCGTCTCCGAGGAATTCGCATTTAACAAACAACTCAAAAACGAGTTCGAGGAACTCATCAGGGATAGTTTCATGCTCGAGCCTATATAGGCCGACACAAGCAATATGGGCATATTCAAGCAGTATGAACTCTTCAGCGTATTCCCTAATAGCAGCATCGACTTCGGGATCGTCAAGATCTCTGCCCTTATCTACATAGATGGCGATCACAGCATCGAGTTTATCCTTGAAGTAATCATTCGTCCCATATAACTGATCTTCTTCTGGATTTTCCAATATCCCAGGAATAAACTCCTCGTACCAATAGCCCATGAGTATGTTGAACCCTTGAAGGGTACTTTCGTCCTCCAACACAAAGGTGTCAGCGAATAGTGTAACCAGGGCTTGATATCCTTCATAATCGCCGGATTGAATGCTCTGTTGGAAAGTTGCCACTGCTTCTTCGATTGCCATCGTTGGTGAGTTTATGCCTAGACATCCCGCAAGCAGGGAAAAAACGAGCAGGACACTAAGCATACGTACTTGCCGACTTAGTGTGAATCCCATAAAATGACCTCCTTAAATAGTATGCGAAAAGCTTAATTTTAGAAAAAAATCCCAGTAATTAGCAATAGCTTGTTTAAGGAGAATTACTAAAATGTGGATTACAGTGACATGAAATCAGTTAGGACTAAATTGGCAGGTAATACTCAACAAAATGCGAACTTATAGCATATGGAAAAGATGAGGTGAAGCGCGATGGATATTGCAGGCCACAACCGTGAAGCTTGGAACCGGAAAGCTGCATTGGGCAACATCTGGACCATCCCTGTCGATCGCCATACGATCGAGCAGGCGAAGAAGGGTGATTGGCAGGTGTATTTGACCCCAACAAAACCGGTGCCTGTAGAATGGCTTGGAGATGTCCGGGGCAGGCGGATTCTCTGCCTGGCAAGCGGCGGGGGGCAGCAAGGTCCGATCCTGGCTGCGGCCGGGGCGCTGGTCACCGTTTTCGACAACAGTCCTGCTCAGCTGGAAAAAGACCGGATGGTGGCCGAGCGGGATCATCTGCACATTGTCACTGAACTGGGCGATATGCGGGACTTGACCCGTTTTGCCAATGCCAGTTTTGATATCGTTTTTCATCCGGTTTCCAACTGTTTTGTCGATGACATTGAACCGGTCTGGTATGAATGCCATCGGGTGTTGTGCCCCGGGGGAGTGCTGCTGGCGGGCTTCTGCAACCCACTGCTGTACATCTTTGACCAGAATCAGTGGGAGGTCAATCAAAAGCTTGAAGTCAAATACCGGATTCCCTATTCGGATTTGGAACAGCTGACACCCGAGGAGCTGCAGCAGAAGATCAAGGATCAACAACCGCTGGAGTTCGGCCATTCACTTGAGGCACAGATAGGCGGCCAGATTCAGGCTGGGTTTCTGATCTGTGGTTTTTACGAGGATTCGTTCGGTAATGATCTACTCGACTTACATATTGACACCTATATTGCCACACGAGCGATCCGTCCATAGGTATAGGTCTTTGGCGAACGGAGGAGTGCACCTTGCGTATTGTTGATCTGCGTGCGACAACGGTAACCGTACCATTGGAGGCACCGCTCCGCCACAGCAACGGGGAGCACTGGGGCAGGTTTGTACGTACTATAGTTGAGGTGGAAACTGACGAGGGCATTGTCGGCTTAGGGGAGATGGGCGGAGGTGGGGAGAGTGCGGAACTAGCCTTTGCCGGGTTGAAGCAGTATTTGCTCGGTCATGATCCCTTTGAGCTTGAAGCTTTGCGGTTCAAGATCTGCAATCCCACGGCCAGTTTATACAACAATCGGACGCAGCTTTTGGCGGCGATTGAGTTTGCCTGTCTGGATATTATCGGGCAGAAACTGGGAATATCGGTTGCAGAGCTGCTCGGGGGCAGGCTGCGGGATGAAGTCCGGTTTGCCAGCTATTTGTTTTTCCGCTATCCCAATCAGGAGACCGGGCATGGTGAAGTCCGGACCGTAGATCAACTAGTTAAGCACGCGCTCGATCTGAGGGCCAAGTATGGTTTCCGCACACACAAGCTCAAAGCCGGGGTCTTCCCACCTGATTATGAAATCGAAGCCTACAGGGCATTGGCTGCTGCCTGCCCGGGGGATTCGTTCCGGATTGACCCCAACGCTGCTTGGAGCGTGGAGCAGAGTATCCGGGTTGCTAAAGCTATTGAGGATATCAATAATGACTATCTTGAGGATCCCACCTGGGGCCTGAACGGCATGCGCCGGGTGCGGGAAAACACTACCATTCCCCTGGCGACCAACACTGTCGTGGTGAATTTCGAACAGCTGGCGGCCAACGTTTTGCACCCCGCTGTGGATGTGATTTTACTCGATACAACTTTTTGGGGTGGGATCAGGCCCTGCCTGAAGGCGGCGGGTGTTTGTGAAACGTTCCAGTTAGGTGTGGCTGTGCATTCGTCGGGGGAATTGGGGATCCAACTGGCGACGATGCTGCACCTTGGGGCAGTTCTGCCAAACATGAGCTTCGCCATCGATGCTCATTATCATCATTTGGTTGACGATGTGATCGCCGGCGGCAAAATGCAGTATCAGGACGGAAAGATTAAAGTACCGCAAGGCTCTGGCTTGGGTGTGAAGCTGGACTATGAGAAATTGCGGCAGTACAGGGAACTTTACAAAGAGCTTGGTGGCTATCCTTATGATCGGGATTCGCGGCGCCCGGGGTGGTATCCGCTGCTGCCGAACGAACGCTGGGCAGATCCAGAAGTATTTGAGTGAAATTTAACTTAGCCTCAAGAAGGAAATCAAGTAGTTTAGGGATAAATGGATAATGTCAATATTTGGCAGTCAATACTGCGGAGGAGGACATGTTGATGCGTGGACCAGTGATGAAGGTATTTAGCTTGATGTTTATTGTTTTAGTGCTGCTGAGCGGCAGCGCCCTGGCAGTGAGTGATCCGGGTGTGGCCAAAATCACACCGATAAGGGCTTGGTACGAACAATCGGCTGTTGGCGAATGGGCTCTGTTCACCCAAAGCGGTATGGCATTGGAGATTAAAATCGAGGCTTCGGAAGAACTGAAGATTTGGCCGTCGGATTTTGCCATTGGGTACATCATTGATGGTGTCGAATACCGGCTGTCCGGCTACGCTATCACCAATGCTGTTTCTGATCCAGAAGACGAGAGGTCTTGGCGTTTCAGCCAGCCGATCACTGTCCGCAAAGGTACACGGTATTTTTCTGTGCTGTTTTCGGAACTCTCGCTCAGTCTGGATCAAACCGCAGTGCTTCATAAAGATATGAAGGAATTCCAGGTATTTTACCGTGTGCTTATCCCTGGTGATCCGATCAAAGTGGAATTCCCGTGGCAGCAGCAGCAAACAGTGGATGAAGACGAGTTTGAATATGATCATGGTAACATCTAGAGTGGATTTGGCTGGTAGCAGCCGATCTGTCGGCAGTCAATTTTGTTGACAGACAACTCGGGATTTGATAATCACAGGCCTCGCTTTCGATTGAAGGCGGGGCTTATTTGCATTAGAGCGGAATTCAGCTATACTGAAACTGAATCACTGACTGATTGATCAATTTAGACGTCTCAGGGTGTAGTCGGTGAGGAAGGCTTTGAGTATTGTCTGGAGGTGTGATCACATGACGGAGACAGGTAGAACTTTGTCTGACAAAACACTGCAGATGATTGCCAGCCTGCAGCAGAATGAGGTGACGGAACGCCAGATCTATTTGAACTTGGCACAGCGGGTGAAGAAGGAGTCGGACCAGGCAACGCTGCGGCGGATCGCCGGCGAAGAAGGCAAGCATGCGGAGATTTGGCGCCGCTACACGAATAAGCAGTTAAAGCCGCAGTGGTGGAAAGTATGGTTCTACACGATTGTCAGCTACATATTGGGGTATACTTTCACCATCAAGATTATGGAACGTGGGGAAATAACCGCTCAGGCTAATTACGGCCAGTTGATCGCTGAAGTCCCGGAAGCGGAACGGATCCTCAAGGAAGAAGAGGAGCATGAGGGAGCTCTGATCGCCATCCTTGATGAAGATCGGCTGCAGTACGTTGGATCAATGGTTCTGGGGCTTAATGACGCGCTGGTTGAGCTGACGGGTACTCTGGCTGGCTTGAGTTTCGCGCTGCAAAACAACCGTTTGGTTGCTCTGTCTGGGTTGATTACCGGGATTTCGGCAACACTGTCCATGGCCTCGTCGGAGTATTTGTCGGCCCGTTCTGAAGGCAGTGCCGATGCAGTGAAGTCTGCGCTGTATACGGGGATCATGTATATCTTTGCTGTGGTCTGTCTTGTGCTGCCTTATTTGCTGTATCCGGTGCATCAGTACTTGGCAGCGCTCTTGACTATGCTGTTGGTGGTAGTCGGTATCATTTTCGCCTTCACTTACTATATTGCGGTAGCTAAAGACCTGCCGTTCAGGAAGCGTTTTGTGGAGATGGCGGCCATCAGTCTGTCCGTTGCGGTGCTTTCGTTCGTCGTTGGATTCATCGTCAAGCAGCTCCTCGGAATAGACGTGTGAGGAGTGGCAGGGTGGTACAGGGGACGGTTCCTTGTACCACCCCCGCTAGCGCCGTGATCAGGGGGTGGTACCACTCCTGCTGGACAACTGGTAAGTCTGGTAAACAGCGATGAGAAGGGGGTGGTACAAGGAACCGTCCCCTGTACCACCTGTCTGCAGCAGCGGTTTACATAGCATATGCACCGCCACCAGAGGATTAGTTGGGCCGATGTGGCGGCGAGACTAGAAAACTCCGTGGAAAAGCTGTGGGCTTTGCATGAAATGGAACGAACGGGCGGGGAACCGGATGTTGTGGGCCAGGATCCGAACACGGGTGAGTTCGTTTTCATGGACTGCTCACCGGAAAGCCCAGCTGGCAGAAGAAGCCTCTGTTATGATAGGGAGACATTGGCAGCCCGTAAGGATCATCCACCCAAAGGCAGCGTGGTTGATATGGCGAAAACCATGGGAATTGAAATTCTGACGGAAGAGCAGTACCGCTATTTACAGACTTTGGATGTGTTTGACCTGAAGACATCGAGCTGGATCAAAACCCCGGAGAAAACTCGAAAACTGTGCGGGGCACTGTTTGGTGACAGGCGTTATGATACGGTGTTTGTGTATCACAACAGTGCTGAATCTTACTACAGCTCACGTGGGTTCCGCGGATGGCTGAAAGTGTGAACTTACCGGTCGATGCAGAGCACAGGAGGGTTAGAATTTTGAATAATGCAAAATTGGTGCTGCCGTCTGCTGAGTATAAAGACAGCTTTATTGCAGCCAACAGGGAATATCAGACCGCAGGCGAGGAGCATGAGGATATTGCCCGACTAGAGACTGACTTTACTGCGTATCTGGAAATGGTGAAAAATCACCGTCTTGGGCTCAACCTGCCGAAGAACTGGGTTCCGGCCACTACCTTTTGGCTGATCGACGGGGATGAATACATCGGTACCGGCAGCGTTCGGCATGCTCTAACCGACGCCCTGCGGATCGTCGGTGGCCATATTGGCTACTTTATCCGCCCCAGCCGCCGCCGTATGGGTTATGGGACGCTGATTTTGAAACTGCTGCTGGCGGAGGCCGCGAAGCTTGGGATTGCCAACGCCTTGGTCACTTGTTTTGCTGATAATGTCGGTTCCAGGAAGATTATCGAGGCCAACGGAGGAGTCTTTATTGACGAAATCGTGGGAGAGCTCGACGGAATTCCGCGAAAGACGCGGAGATATAAGATTTATACGGGGCTGCGCAATAATGTGCTGTGGGACAACCGAGGCAGGTGGTATCATGGATCACCGTATGAGTTCAGCGTGCTGCGGGCAGGCAGCACCATCACTCAGAACGAACGCCTGGCCCGGGCTTTCTCCCACAAACCAACCATGCTGTCACTTTACGATGGTGGAAGGATCTTTCACAATGGAACTGAACCAGGGTTTCTTTATGTGATCGATGAACCCGTGATGCCTGGCGAGGATCTCTTCATGCACCCCCGCACCACGATGGATCCAGGGTTGGAATGGATCACGGTACGGGAGCTGCGGGTTAGAATGGTAGGTAATACAGAAGGTGGTACAGGGGACGGTTCCTTGTACCACACCCTCCCATTTAACCCAATGGGTCACTGATTGATGCCAAAACCAGCCTATGCTACGATAAATGCGTTAGCTGGGATGCAGCATGCATCAGCCACGCATTCTATCATTCATAGGAGGTACAAATATGTCGGGCATTCCATTAATAATCGCCTTCGTAGCAGCAGTTGCACTCATGATCTTCTCCATCTCCAAACTAAAGATTCATCCATTCTTATCCATTATGGGAGTATCCCTGCTTTTCGCCCTGATTGCAGGAATCCCACTGTCTGAGATCCCGGGAGTCATTGGTACCGGATTCAGCAACACATTTAAAAGTATCGGCATCGTGATTATCTTCGGGGCACTAATCGGCACTTTGCTCGAAAAGAGCGGCGCTGCTCTGAAGATGGCCGACACAGTAGTCCGCTGGGTAGGCAAGCGAAACCCTGAGCTGGCCATGCTGATCATGGGCTGGATTGTTTCCATCCCAGTCTTCTGCGACAGCGGTTTCGTAATCCTGAATCCAATCAGAAAAGCATTGGTCAAGCGGACAAGGAAGTCATCGGTGGCCTGTACAGTCGCTCTTTCGCTCGGCTTGTATATTGCCCACTGTTTCATTCCACCCACACCAGGCCCGATCGCCGCTGCCAACACGTTGTTCCAAGGCCTCGGCCAAGAAGCCAACTTGCTGTTGGTGATCCTGATGGGCGTTCTAGCCTCAATCCTGCCCTTGATTGCCAGCTATATCTTCGCTGTAGCGATTGGCAAAAAAGTGCGGGCCAATGACGAAGCTGACCTGGACGGGGAAGTCACCCAGACTTACGAAGAACTGGTAGCCAGCTACGGCAAGCTGCCAAATGCTATCGTTTCGTTTGCACCGATCGTAGTGCCCATTTTGCTCATGGCCGCTGCATCCGCTTTGGCGATGGCTGGCGTCCAGAACGCTGTCGCTGCCTTCCTGGGCACACCGATCATTGCCATTGCCGTGGGCGCTATCCTGGCCTTGATTCCACTGGCGAGCCAGAACAAACTTGGCGAGTTCCACAAGCTCACCAACCAGACTTTGGAGGTTTCAGGCCCGATTTTGTTCATCACCGCTGCCGGCGGCGTGCTCGGAAACGTGATTGCATCCACATCCATGGTTGACTTTATCAAAGCTAATGCCCAAACCATTTCGCTGCTCGGCTTGATGTTCCCGTTCCTGCTGGCAGCCATTCTTAAAACGGCCCAAGGTTCATCCACCGTATCCTTGGTCACCACTGCCGGCATCGTGGCTCCGATGCTGTCCACGATTGGGCTTGCCACCCCGGCTCTGGCTGCCCTGACCGTGATTGCCATCGGTGCGGGCGCAATGACTGTGTCCCATGCCAATGACAGCTACTTCTGGGTAGTCACCAACTTCGGCGGCATGAAAGTCGAAGATGGTTACAAGACACAAACATTGGGCACATTGGTAGTAGGTATCGCTTCATTGATCAACGTATACCTCATATACTTCCTGATTCGCTGAGAAAGCACTCATGCTTCGCAGCGCCAAAGCATCGAACAATGCTTTGGCGCTTTACATACCGACCGGCAAAGGAGGAATCCGGTTTGAGTCTGCGGACAGATGCGCAGAAGATCATCGACGCGGCGATTACTGCCGCCCTGCCCGACACTGCTGTAAAAAAAGCACTGGCCGGAGCGGACTTCGGCAAAGGGAAACTAGTGCTGGTGGCGATCGGCAAGGCCGCCTGGTCCATGGCCAAAGCCGCCTGCGATCTTTTAGGGGACAAAATCAGCGATGGAGTGGTGATCACCAAATACGGCCACGCCCAAGGCAGCCTACCCAACCTTCGGATTTACGAAGCTGGGCATCCCGTCCCAGACGCAAATTCTTTCGCAGCTACGGAACAAGCGATCAATCTGGTTCAGGGCTTGACTGCGGATGATACAGTACTCTTCCTTATTTCCGGCGGTGGCTCGGCATTGTTCGAAAAGCCGCTCGTTCCCGTACCGGTACTTACAGACATCACTGAGCAGCTGTTGGCCTGCGGTGCCAATATCACCGAAATCAACACAATCCGCAAGCGGTTGTCCGCGGTGAAGGGCGGCAAATTCGCCAAACTGTGCGAACCAGCTCGAGTGTTTTCCGTAGTGCTCTCGGACATTATCGGCGATCCCCTGGATATGATTGCTTCGGGGCCGGCGTATCCCGACAGCTCCACCAGCGCAGAAGCTTTGGCAGTTGTCCATAAATACAGCCTCAGAATTCCAGAAGCTGCAGAGAAACTTTTGCGCACCGAACCTCCCGCAGCGCTGGATAACGTGACGACAAAGATAACTGGGAGCGTGCGCCAGCTCTGCACCGCAGCGGAGCAAACCTGCCGGGAGCTGGGATACAAGCCCATTGTCCTTACTGCCAGCCTCACATGTGAGGCCAGAGAAGCAGGGCGCTTTCTGGCGGCAATCGCCCAGTACCACAGCAATAACAGCCAGTCTCTGGCTTTCATTGCCGGCGGTGAAACGGTGGTTCATGTTAAAGGCAAGGGCAAAGGCGGACGGAATCAAGAACTGGCTTTGGCTGCTGCAGAAGGTATCTCCGGGCTGACTCACACAGCAGTGTTCTCAGTTGGCTCGGATGGAACCGACGGACCCACAGATGCAGCCGGCGGTTACGTAGACAACTTTACCAAGCAGAAGCTGGCTGCAAAAGGCATCAATATCTTCGCAGCTCTGGATGACAACGATGCCTACCACGCCCTGCAGGCCGTGGACGGATTGGTCATAACAGGGCCTACAGGTACCAATGTCAATGATCTGTCAGTACTGCTGATCAAAAGATAACCCCTATCAGGTCCCGCGGTGATTTTCCAATGTTTTGCAGGAATAACACCGCGGGATTTCTAATGCTTGTACCATACATTGGATCCGACACAGGGCAGTTCTGTTGGGGAGGAGAAACGCGCAGATGTGGGTTCTATTTGCCTTTGGATCGGCCATCTTTGCCGGATTGACAGCTATCATGTCCAAAATCGGAATCAGGAACACTGATTCCAATGTGGCCACAGCAATCAGGACCGGCGTTGTCCTGCTGTTTTCCTGGCTGATGGTGTTTATCGTCGGTTCGCAGCATACCCTTGCTGATGTCAGCGCCCGAACCATCCTGTTCTTAGTCTTGTCAGGGCTGGCAACAGGCGCTTCCTGGCTTTGCTATTTTAAAGCCCTGCAGATCGGGGATGTGAACAAGGTAACGCCGATTGACAAATCCAGCACCGTACTGACCATGATTCTGGCGTTCATGCTGCTGAGAGAGCCCATAACATGGCTCAAGGGCGCTGCCATGGTCTTAATCGGCGGCGGCACATACCTTATGGTGCACAAGCAAAGAGAAGCAGCAACCCCAGGGAATGACAGCGAGAATACCAAATCCACAAGCAATATGTGGATTACCTACGCTTTCGGCGCAGCTATCTTTGCCAGCCTCACAGCCATCCTCGGCAAGGTGGGGATCGAGGGCGTCGAATCAAACCTCGGGACAGCGGTCAGGACGATTGTTGTGCTGGTTCTGGCCTGGGTGATTGTTTTTGCAACGAAAAAACATAAGACCATTAAGAACATCGACCGCCGCAGCTGGCTTTACCTCATTCTCTCCGGCTTTGCCACCGGCGGTTCTTGGCTGTGCTACTACCGGGCGCTCCAGACGGGGCCGGCCAGTGTCGTCGTGCCCATTGACAAGCTGAGCATCCTCTTTACCGTCGCCTTCTCGTATTTCATCCTTAAAGAAAGACTCAGTGGGAAAGCCGCTGTCGGTTTAGCCTTTATTGTCGCCGGGACACTGGCGCTGCTGTTATGACAATTCTAGGGAGGGAATTGAGGTGCCAAAACTGGATGTCACTTGGGATGGCATTCATGACAGCACAGGCTATCTGTTTTCGTTCACCAAGTCGCTGGCCTGTGCGGTAAAACACAGCCCGTGGGCGGACTATGCGGAAGATATCCGCCCAGATGTTCGCCACTCTGCCCATCAATGCCCGCCATTCTGATGAGGCCATCTTCAGGGCAGAGAGTGGTGCAGCAACGCCAAAGGGCTGGAAGCGTATCCTGCCTTGATCACTAAAGCTATATAAGCCAGCCGCTGCCCGTGAAGAACAGGCGAGGAGCGCAAGCTTCTCGCCTGATGAGATCGCAGGATTCTTTCACCGCACGGCGAAAGAACAATATACCTATTATTGGATAAATTTGGAAGACAACCCCGTGGGAGGAGAGAACATGCAGCCGGTCTTCCAACGAGCCCGAGAGTTCATATATAAGAATGCAAGACCCTTGGATCTCGCCCGGTGGCAGTATCACTTTGAAAACGGCAGTAAAGAAGCTGTCCTGAAAGCGCTTGCTTTCTACCAGAACGAGGATGGAGGTTTCGGGCACGGCCTCGAACCCGACTCGTGGAACCCCAATTCCTCACCCATTCAGACATGGGCTGCTGCGGAAATCTTGCGCGAGATCGAATTCACAGACAGCTCCCACCCGCTGATCCAAGGCATTCTGCAGTTCCTCGCCAGCGGTGTGCATTTCAATGGCAAACACTGGGCCAATATCATTCCCAGCAACAATGACTATCCTCACGCCTCCTGGTGGCATGCCGGCGGTTCCCGTAAACTGCATGACGACTATAACCCCACAGCTTGTCTGGCAGGGTTCATCATCAGATTTGCCGAGCCAGGCAGCGAGCTGTATGCTCTGGGATGCCGCCTTGCGCAGGAAGCCGTCAAAGCATACCGAGCATACGGGCTGCTCGACAATATGCACACAGTTTCATGCTATATCCGCCTGCTGCAGTACCTTGATGAAGCACAAGCCTTGGATATTGTCGACCTTGGCGCTCTGCAGGCAAGACTGATCGAACAAGTTGCGTACAGCATAACCAAGGATACCAGCCGGTGGGGCAGTGCATACGTCTGCAAACCGTCCCAGTTCTTCAACACTCCCGAGAGTATCTTCTATCCCAGAAACAAAGAGTTAGCCGGTTTTGAATGTGAGTTCATCGCCCGGACACAGCTTGAGGATGGCTCCTGGAGCATCACCTGGGGATGGGACGCATATCCTGAGGAATGGGCAATCGCCAAGAACTGGTGGAAGGCGCATGTGATCATCGGCAACCTGCTTTATCTGAAAGGGTTCGGGATACTGTGACATTACTCAGGCAGGAGATATGGCTTCTATCAGCTAAGTTATCAAAGCCCGGCTGCATGGCCATTTAGGTAGTTCTTATCAGCTCTGTTAGGAGGAGATGCTGGAGTGCTGCAAACAAAAGACATTCACATGCGCGATCCATTTGTTCTACCTGTTGCGGAGAAAGGCAAGTATTACTTATACGGCACTACCGATCCGAACTGCTGGGTAGGGCCGTTTGTGGGTTTTGACACATTTGAAAGCGAAGACCTTGAGAGTTGGGCTGGGCCGTTTCCCGCATTCAGGCCTCCCGAAGGTTTCTGGGCGGACCGCAATTTCTGGGCTCCAGAGGTGTTCGCTTACAAGGGCAAATACTACATGTTCGCCTCATTCAAAGCCGAAGGTGTTTGCCGCGGGACTCAGATTCTGACAGCGGATGATCCCAAAGGGCCATTTGTGCCGCACAGCGACGGGCCGGTGACACCGCGCGGCTGGGAATGCTTGGACGGCACGTTCTACGTGGACGAGGATCAACAACCGTGGATGATTTTCTGCCATGAGTGGGTCCAGATTGTCGACGGCGAGATCCGTGCGGTGAAGTTGTCCGCTGATCTGAAAAATGCTGTGGGGGACCCCATACTGCTGTTCAGAGCATCGGAAGCACCGTGGGTGCGGCCTAACAGGCGCCTTTTTGACGGCGTTGAAAAAGATGCTTATGTGACCGATGGGCCGTTTATGTACAAAGCTTCCGACGGCAGCCTGCTGATGCTGTGGTCGAGCATTGGCGCCAATGGGTATACCATGGGGTTTGCCAAGTCTGCCTCAGGCAGCATCATCGGCCCATGGATGCAGGTGCCGCAGCCCATTTTCGAAAGAGACGGGGGTCACGGCATGATCTTCAAGACCTTTGACAACAAGTTGATGATCACCGTCCATACTCCCAACAAAACACCCGATGAACGCCCAATGTTCCTGGAAGTGCGGGAAAAGGGCGGCCTGTTGGAAGTTGTTCGGCAAGAGGGGATTAATCCTTGAACAGCGCCCGTTTCCCTGGTAAGATCGTGATGGAAAAATCTGCATATAGGTGGCGAAACAACACATGAGGCAGAGGGAATATTCGACACGGACAGTTGTGCTGATCGGATTGTTTGCAGCGATCTGCTATGTTTCACTTTATCTGAGGATTCCAATCCCCTCGCCCGTGGGCAGGCCTTTTCTGCATATGGGCAATATGTTCGTCATTCTAGCGGCGCTGCTTTTCAATGGGTTCATCGGCGGCGCTGCCGGTTCATTGGGGATGGGGCTGTATGACATACTCAACGGCTATGGTTCCAGCGCACTGAGGACGTTTATCCTTAAGTTCGGCATCGGCCTGGTTGCCGGCAAAGTAGCGGCCAAGAAGCACCAGCCTGGGTCAACTCCGCCGGTCAAGTGGATTTTTATTGCGGGCGCTGCTTTCTTCCTGATCGGAGCGGCGCTGGCGGTCACAGCGGGGATTAAAGGGTATCAGATCAATGTGCCGGGAGTGGAAAGGGAGCTGGTGATCAGCCCAGCTTTGTACATCCTTGCTTTGGTGCTCGGTGTTGCCTTGGCTGCCGCAGGATTCTTTTCCAAACGCTACAGTGTGGAGGTTCAGTACGCCATCCTCGGCGCGGTGGCCGGCATTGCCTTCAACGTTGCGGGCGAGTTCTTGTATAAGGCGGCCGTACTGCTGATCGCCGGCAGCAGTTTCTACCCTGCGGTGCTGGCTTCGGCTTTCAGCCTGCCTGCCACCTTGATCAACGGAGTAGCTTCGATTATTGTGGCAGTGGCTCTGTACATTCCCCTATCCAGGACTGTGGCCAAGTACAAAGTGTGAGTCTTAATCAGGGTTCATAATGAAAAAGGCAGTCAGCTCCATAACAAGGCTGAACTGCCTTTTCCATTCTATGATGCAAGGAGGATGTAACGCCAGGCTTAGTTAACGCTGTACAGGATTTCACCGTAAGTGGGGAAGGGCCAGTGTTTTCCAGACATCAGTGTTTCCAACTCGTCCACGACCAACCGCAGTTCCGCCATGGCACCGCAAACTGCATCGCGGTAAGCTTGGGCTTGGGCCAGGGGATCCCGCTCCCCTTTGGCGGTGAGCATTGCCCGATCGAGCGCTTCCAACTTCTTTACAAGCAGTGCTCCCAGATTGGAGATCTTGCGCAGGCAGTGCTCCTCTAGACTGCTGTCGTAATCACACCAAGCCCGCTTGTTCATCAACAGCTGCATCAGTTCGTTCTGATACCCGATACAGCCGGGGATGATCTGCCGGCGCACCATGTTGGCCATGGTGGCTGCCTCGATCTGCAGGTTTTTACAGTAACGTTCCAGCAAGATCTCGAAGCGGGAATGGATTTCCGCTGGTGTGAGCACCTGGTGCTGGATAAACAGTTCGACATTCTTCCCAGCGACTAAAACCGGCAGAGCGTCGACATAGGTTTTCAGGTTGAGCAGGCCCCTCCGTTCAGCTTCTAGAGGCCAGGCCTCGGAGTAGCTGTTATCGTTGAAAATGATGTTTTTGTGCTTCTGGAACGTTTCTTTGATCAACCGGCTCAACTCGCTCTGGAAATCCTCAGCCCGTTCCAGGATGTCGGCAAACTGCCTCAGGGCCTCCGCCACGGCTGTATTCAGCACAGTGCAGGGTTCAGCGATGGGCAAAGAGGCTCCAGGCATCCGGAACTCAAACTTGTTGCCCGTAAAAGCGAAAGGCGAGGTACGGTTGCGGTCGGTAATGTCTTTGGGAATGTGAGGCAGCGCTGTAACGCCGATCTCCATTTGCTTGACTGCTTTGTGCTCGTAATGCCCGCCGTTGGAAACGGCCTCCAGGATCTCAGTCAGTTCATTACCCAGGAACATGGATACGATCGCCGGTGGTGCTTCATTGGCTCCCAAGCGGTGATCATTCCCGGCAGTGGCGACCGATGCCCGCAGCAGGTCTTGGTATTCATGCACAGCCTTGATCACAGCCACCAGGAACAGCAGGAACTGAGCGTTTTCTTGCGGAGTATCGCCAGGCTCCAAAAGGTTGATGCCAGTGTCGGTGGCCATGGACCAGTTGATGTGCTTGCCGCTGCCGTTAACTCCAACAAATGGTTTTTCATGGAACAGGCAGGCCAATCCGTGTTTGTCGGCAATGCTCTTCATCAGCTGCATGGTCAGGTAGTTGTGGTCAGCAGCCAGGTTGACTGTGCGGAAGATACAGGCCAGTTCATGCTGGGCCGGAGCCACCTCGTTGTGCTTGGTCTTTGCGGGAACGCCCAGCTGCCAGAGCTCTTCCTCAAGTTCCTGCATGAATTTCAGGACACGAGGCTTCAGGCTGCCAAAATAGTGATCCTCCAACTCCTGCCCTTTAGGAGGACGGGCTCCGATCAAGGTCCTGCCTGTATAGATCAGATCCGGGCGTTCGAGAAACACTTCTTTGTCAATCAAGAAATACTCCTGTTCGGGGCCGGCTGTGGCCACAACCCGCTTGACATCTGTGTGCCCAAATAGCCGCAAGATGCGGCGGGCTTGCTTGTCAAGGGCTTGCATGGAGCGGAGCAAAGGCGTTTTTGTGTCAAGCGCTTCGCCGCTGTAGGAGCAGAAAGCGGTGGGAATGTACAGAGTGCTTTCCCGGATGAAGGCGTAAGAGGTGAGATCCCACACCGTATAGCCCCTTGCTTCAAAAGTGGAGCGCAGGCCTCCCGAGGGGAAGCTGGAAGCATCCGGTTCACCCCGTACCAGCTCTTTGCCGGAGAATTCCATGATTACCTTGGTGTCGCTTACAAATGAGATGAAACTGTCGTGCTTCTCGGCTGTGATCCCAGTCATTGGCTGAAACCAGTGGGTAAAATGGGTGGCGCCTTTTTCGATCGCCCAGTCTTTCATGGCGTTGGCCACGGCGTTGGCCACATCAAGCTCCAGATGGGTGCCTTGAGCCATGGACTTTTTCAAGGCAAGATACACCTCTTCGGGCAGCCTGGCCTGCATTTCCTCATCATTGAAGACCATACTGCCAAACATCTTCGGAACATCTTTCATAGATCATAACCTCCCTTGGACACGCGCGGCGCCGCCCGCCGCAGGCACTAGCAAAGCTTCAGTACTGGACAAAAAAGAAAGGCGCCGCGGATACTAATCCACAGCGCCTTTGCTGTTTACATCATCTATCCTAAGCGAAACATTTTTTCTTGTCAATAGGTTTCTGCACCCCTTGACAGTTAAACTTTTTGTGCAATATAATAAAGCCACTGAACAATGGCGTTCATTAGATAATGTGGCAGCAGGTTTACAAGCCTCTGCCGGCATTATGTAATGAACGCCGTTTTTTTATCAGGCCAATGTATATGTAATAGAGGTGAAACTGTGCTGCGAGAAGGTCAAATCCGCATCCCATCAGGATGTGCCATTGCCGGGATTATCGATCGCTCAGGCCGAAGGTTCAGTGGGGAAGCAATCACCCGTTCGATCGCAGCCATGCGCGACCGCAGCAACGGCCTGGGCGGTGGTTTTGCTGCTTACGGTATCTATCCCCACTACCGGGATTATTATGCGCTGCACATCTTCTACGACCATCACGGCGCCAAGGCCAATTGCGAGCAGTTTTTAAAACAGCATTTTGAAATTGTGGATCAGGATCGGATTCCTACCAAGGCTGTGAAAGCTGTCAATGATCCACCGCTGATTTGGCGCTATTTTGTCGACCCAATCCCAGCAAGGCTCGCCCGCAGCGGGCTTGATCCCAGGGAATATGTCGTCAGAACCGTCCTGACTGTCAATCGGCAGATTGACGGAGCTTACGTCTTTTCCAGTGGTAAGAACATGGGTATCTTCAAAGGGGTTGGCTACCCCGAAGACATTGCCAGGTTCTACCGTCTGGAGGAATACGAGGGGTATTGTTTCACCGCCCACGGCCGCTACCCGACCAATACACCTGGCTGGTGGGGCGGTGCACATCCCTTCGGGCTGTTGGAATACTCAGTGGTGCACAACGGTGAGATTTCGTCATATGACACCAACCGCCGCACTATTGAGATGTACGGATACTGGTGCACCCTGCAGACAGATACAGAAGTGATTACTTACATTATAGATCATCTGCACAGAGGTAAAGGCTTGATGTTTGAGGAGATTGCTGCAGTTGTCGCGCCGCCTTTCTGGCAGGCGATTGAACAGATGTCTCCAGAGAAAAGAGCGTTTTACAAATACCTGCGGAATACCTTTGCTTCCTTGCTGGTGAACGGCCCCTTTTCCATTATAGTCGGCTTCGCCGGAGGATTGCTCGCCCTCAATGACCGGCTCAAGCTGCGGAGCATGGTGGTGGGGGAAAAAGGCGATGTCACTTACTTCGCCAGCGAGGAAGCAGCTATACGTGTAATAGCGCCGGACTTGGACCGAATTTGGGCTCCCAAAGGTGGCGAACCGGTGATCGTGATGCAGGGTGGAGGAACGGTACAATGAATTTCATCTACCCGGAATATGAACTGGTGCGAAATGCTGAACGCTGCACCAAATGCGGAATTTGCGTCAAACAGTGCCCCAACGGAGTGCATACGCTGACTGCCGACACTGCCTCCGGAGCGAAGAACCTTGCCGCTGATGACAGCAAGTGTGTCAACTGCCAGCGGTGCGTGGTGTATTGCCCAGCCCGAGCACTGAAAATTGTTAAATCGGGCAATACGTACCGGGAAAACACCTACTGGATCCAGAAGACGGTCAACGAAATCTATCTTCAGGCGGAGCACGGCGGTGTTCTGCTGTCGAGCATGGGAAATCCTGAGCCTTATCCAGTTTATTTTGACAAGATCCTAGTCAACGCCTCGCAGGTCACCAACCCACCCATTGATCCGCTGCGGGAACCGATGGAGACTAAAGTCTTCCTCGGCGGTAAACCCAAGGCAGTGGAACGGGATGCTTCGGGACAGATTGTGAACAACACCAAGCCGCAGATTGAGCTGTCCATGCCGATGATGTTCAGCGCCATGAGTTATGGGTCGATCAGCCTCACCGCTCACGAATGCCTGGCTCGGGCAGCTGCAGAGCTCGGTGTAATGTACAACGCCGGCGAAGGGGGCCTGCATGAAAGCCTGTACAAGTACGGTAGGAACACGATTGTCCAAGTCGCCTCGGGAAGGTTTGGCGTCCACCCCGACTACCTCAACTGCGGTGCGGCGATCGAGATCAAAATGGGGCAGGGTGCCAAGCCGGGGATCGGCGGACACCTGCCAGGATCAAAGATCGGAGCCGATATCTCCCGCACCAGAATGATCCCTGAGGGAAGCGACGCCATCTCGCCGGCGCCCCACCATGACATTTACTCTATAGAAGACTTGCGCCAGTTGGTTTTTTCTCTCAAAGAAGCGACCGATTACCAAAAGCCGGTCATTGTCAAGATTGCGGCGGTGCATAATGTGGCGGCCATTGCCAGCGGCATTGCCCGCAGTGGTGCTGACATCATTGCCATCGATGGCTTTCGCGGCGGGACCGGGGCTGCTCCCACCCGCATCCGAGATCATGTGGGGATACCGATTGAACTGGCCTTGGCCAGCGTGGATCAGCGCCTGCGGGAAGAAGGCATCCGTGATGATGTTTCGCTGGTTGTAGGAGGCGGCATCCGCTCCAGCGCTGATGTTGTCAAAGCGATTGCTCTCGGTGCCGACTGCGTCTATATTGGTACGGCTGCGCTGCTCGCTTTGGGCTGCCATTTGTGCCGCAGCTGCCATACCGGCCGCTGTGCCTGGGGCATTGCCACCCAGGATCCGGAGCTGGTAAAACGTCTGAACCCCAACACTGGTTACAAACGGCTGGTGAACCTGATGCACGCCTGGCAGCATGAAATCCAGGAAATGATGGGCGGGATGGGTATCAACGCCATTGAGAGCCTGCGGGGCAACCGTTTGATGCTGCGGGGGATTGGCCTGAATACCAAAGAACTGGAGATTCTCGGCATCAAGCATGCCGGAGAGTAGGAACGCCGGAAGGAGCGGCTGAATATGAGAATTACTGCGGAAAATCTCGATTCCATACAATTGAATCGAAGAATTAGAAACGCCTCAGGTGCGGTGCTGATTGACCGCTGTTTCGGACAGCGCTATATCGGCAGCGGTTTCAAAGATAAAAAAATAACTATTTACGGAACCCCGGGCAATGCTTTAGGATCATATTTAGATGGTGCGTCGATTATTGTTTACGGCAACGGGCAGGATATGATCGGCGACACTATGAACGGCGGAGAGATCATCATTCACGGAAACGCCGGAGACGGGCTGGGTTATGCTATGCGCGGCGGCAGAATTTTCGTCCGGGGCAGTGCCGGCTGCCGGGCTGGGATCCACATGAAGCAGTACCAGGATCAAAAGCCTGTGATTGTAATTGGAGGCGGTACCGGCAGCTTTCTGGGTGAATACATGGCCGGTGGGATGATTGTCGTCCTCGGCATCGGCATAGAAGCTGTGCCGGTGGGAGACTTCACCGGTACCGGTATGCACGGTGGCTGTATTTACATCCGCACCAGCCGGGAGTTGACCAACCTGCCGGACCAGGTCCGGGCAGAGATTGCCTCTTGGGAGGATAAACAAGCGATCCTGCCGCTGTTGTCCCGGTTTGGGGAATACTTCGGCCTTGACGGCCGGAAGCTGGCTGAAGACAGGTACTATCTGCTCAGACCGAACACGGATCGGCCCTATGCCCAGCTTTACACCAAAAACTGAGGAGGAAACAGTATGTGCGGCATTATTGGCTATGTTGGCAAAGAAAGCGCGGTACCAATCATTCTCGACGGCCTGAAACGCTTGGAATACCGGGGGTATGATTCTGCCGGTATTGCGGTGATGAATGAACACGGGTTTTCCGTGGTGAAACAAAAAGGGCGCTTGTCTTCGCTGGAGATCCTGGTGAATCAACAGCCGATCGAAGGTATGATCGGCATCGGCCATACCCGCTGGGCCACCCACGGGGAGCCGTCAGACATCAACTCCCACCCTCACTTGGGCAGTCAGAATAAAATCGCTATTGTGCACAACGGCATCATTGAGAACTACCAGCAGATTAAAGAACGCTTGGAGCAGAAGGGGATCAACTTCGTTTCCCAAACTGACAGTGAAGTCGTCGCTCAGCTGGCAGAGTATTACTATGACGGTGACATTGTGGAGGCAGTGATCAAGACGGTCAATGCCCTGGAGGGTTCATATGCCCTTGGGATAATGTGCCTCGATGAACGGGATAAGCTGATCGCTGTCAAAAAGGATAACCCGCTGATTGTCGGCATCTCGGACCACGGCAACTTCATCGCCTCTGATGTGCCGGCGATTCTGCCCCACACAAATAAGGTCTACTACTTGAACGACAAAGAAATCGCTGTCCTGACCGATTCCTCGGTAGAGTTTTTCAACATGGACGGCGAGCCGATTGATAAGGAAATGGAAGTAGTCAGCTGGACGCTGGACAGTGCGGAAAAAGGCGGCTATGAACACTTCATGCTTAAAGAGATCATGGAGCAGCCGAAAATCCTGCAGGATACCATCCATTCAACCCTCCGCGGCGACAACGCCAGGATCATCGAGAGCCTGGACATCACCAGTTTCAACAAGATTGTGATCACCGCCTGCGGTTCGGCGTACAACGCGGGAATGGTGGCCAAGTATGTGTTTGAGCAGCTGTGCCGGGTGAGCGTGGAGGTGGAACTTGCCAGCGAGTTCCGCTACAAAGATCCGATCATTGACCGAAATACGCTGGTAATTCTGGTCAGCCAGTCGGGAGAGACCGCAGACACCATCGCCGCCATGCGTGAGGCCAAACGCAGGGGGGCGGTGACGCTGTCGATCATCAATGTGGTGGGAAGCACTATTGCTAAGGAAACCGACTATACCATCTACACCATGGCCGGCCCAGAGATTGCTGTGGCCACGACAAAAGCTTTTTCCGCCCAGCTTGTGCTTCTGTACATGCTGGCCATTGCTTTTGCCCGGAAGCTCGGCCGCATTTCACCTGAAGTGGAAGGGAAACTGATTCAGGAAATCAGCACGATTCCAGCTAAAGCAGGGGAAATCCTGGAACGTGTCGACGCGATCCAGAAGTATGCGGCGACCTGCATCGGGTACAAGAGCATTTTCTTCATCGGGCGCAATATCGACTATGCCATTTCCCTGGAAGGTTCGCTGAAATTGAAGGAAATCTCTTATATCCACTCCGAGGCTTACGCCGGGGGTGAACTCAAGCATGGAACCATCTCGCTCATTGAAGACAACACCATGGTGGTTGCCGTCTCCACCTGTGAACGGCTCTACGAGAAGATCTACAGCAACGTGGAGCAGGTGATCAGCCGCGGTGCCAAGGTGCTGATGATCGGCAATTGCATCAAGGCGTCACCCCACGAAAAGCTTCAGATTATTGCCATACCGAAGATCAACGAACTATTTTCTCCTTCGCTTTCTGTGATCGTCCTCCAGTTGTTCGCCTATTATGTGGCGGCCAACAAAGGTCTGGACATAGATAAACCGCGCAATCTGGCCAAGAGCGTGACCGTGGAATAGGGGGTAGAGCATTGAACACCACCGCCAGTGAAGTGCTCCAGTTTGTGAAAGAGAGCGATGTGAAGTTCATCAGGCTGGGCTTTTGCGATTTGTTCGGCTTTCAGCGGAATATTTCCATTATGCCCAGCGAGCTCCAGGACGCTTTTGAACACGGCATATCTTTCGATGCATCAGCCATCAAAGGTTTTCGCGACTACCGCAAATCGGACCTGCTGCTGTTTCCCGATCCGGCAACCTTAAGGATTCTGCCCTGGCGGCCGGAGCCCGGGAGAGTGATTCGGCTTTACTGCGACATCAGAAACCCGGACGGCTCTCCCTTTGAGCGGGACAGCCGCTGGCTGCTGAAGCGGGTGGTTGACCGCTGCGCCAAGATGGGGTTTGTCTGCCTCATCGGCGCCGAGTGTGAGTTTTACCTGTTCAAGACGGATGAAAATGGCGAACCTACGGAGCAGACACTGGATCACGGTGAGTACCTGGATATATATCCTTTGGACAAAGGCGAGAACATTCGCCGTGAGATCTGCCTGTGCCTGGAAGAGATGGGCATCAAGCCTGAAACATCCCATCATGAGCAGGGGCCGGGGCAGAATGAAGTAGATTTTAAATACAGCGACGCCCTATCAAGCGCTGATGATTTCTTGACGTTCAAGTCGGTCGTCAAAGCCATTGCCGCCCGCAACGGGCTTTTTGCCTCTTTTATGCCGAAGCCTTTGCCCAATGCACCGGGAAACGGGCTGCACATCAACATCTCCCTGGCCAAGAACGGATTGAACATTTTCGGCAGCCCCAGTCAGTACGCTGCGTACAGCGCGGTCCAAACCGCCGACCACAGCACGGTCGCGAGCAGCTTCATCGCCGGCATTCTGGCCAAGACGCCGGAAATCACCCTGTTCCTCAATCCGCTGTGCAATTCCTATGAACGCTTCGGCAGTTACTCCGCACCCAGGTATGTATCATGGTCGCATCAGAACCGGTCACAGCTGGTCCGGATTCCCGCTGCGTCCGGCGAGCGGATCAGGATGGAACTGCGGTCGCCGGATCCTGCCGTCAATCCTTATCTGGCTTTCGCTTTGATTCTGGCAGCAGGGCTGGCCGGAATCGAGCAGAACCTGCCGCTGCCTCCCGCTGTTGATTTGGATCTGTACAAAGCTGATCCGAGTATGACGCGGACTCTGGTTTTGCTGCCGTCCAGTTTGGAGGAGGCGGTTGAGCTGGCCCAAAGCAGTGAACTGGTGCGAGAGATTATCGGTGAGGAGCTTTTGTCCGACTATATTGCCATCAAGAAGCAAGAAGCAGCTGCGTGCGCAGCGGCCGAAGACAAGCTCGCTTTTTATCGGCAGCAGTATTTCCGCAGAATCTGAGCGATGCACTAGGACAAACGGCGAGGAAAGGTGGCGATAGTTTGGAGAGCGCTTTGATCGTGACCAGCTCTGAAAAGGGCATAGCGTTCTTTACCGAAATGCTGGCCATGGCGTCAGTTACCGACATTGCCACCTTGCGGACAGGGTCTGAGGCCAGAAGGCTGCTGATGGACCGGGACTTTGACTTGGTGATTATCAATGCTCCGCTGCGGGATGAGTCAGGGGAAAACTTGGCCAAGTATGTTGCGGGGCGCGGCATCAGCCAAGTGATTCTGGTTGTCAAGAGCGAGCATTTTGAGGCGGTATCGGCTCAGACAGAGGAGTATGGGGTGCTGACGGTGGCCAAACCAATTAACCGAGCCATATTCTGGACCGCTCTGAAGTTGGCCAAGGCAGCCCATGCCAAACTGAAGCAGCTGCGGACAGAGAACACCATGCTGGAACAGATGCTGGAAGATATCCGCATCATCGACCGGGCCAAGTGTATCCTCATTTCTTATCTCGGTATGAGCGAGAAAGAGGCTCACCGGTACATAGAGAAGCGGGCAATGGACATGCGGATCACCAAGAAAGCGGTTGCGGAGGGCATATTGCGGACTTATGAAACCTAAGGGGAGAGCCTGAGGTGGAATGCGATGGAACTTAAGTTTACGAAAATGCACGGCTGCGGCAATGACTATATTTTCATCAACTGTTTCGAAAAGGAGATTACGGCACCGGAGCAGCTGGCGGTTCAGCTGTCGGATCGGCATTTCGGCGTAGGCGGAGACGGCATCGTGCTGATCTTACCGTCAAGGGTTGCCGATGCCGGCATGCGGATGTTCAACGCCGACGGCAGTGAGGGGAAAATGTGCGGCAACGCCATCCGCTGCGTCGCCAAATATCTGTTTGACAACAACATCGTGCCCAAAACCGAGATGACGATTGAAACCCTTGCAGGCATAAAAACATTGAAGCTTAGTATAGACGGTGGTGGTACAGGGGACGGTTCCTTGTACCACGACTCCACAATGGTGCAGGTTGATATGGGGATGCCCGAGTTCAGGCCTGAGCGGATCCCGGTGAATCTCCCTGGAGACCAGGTTGTGCTGAGGCCGGTGACCATCGGCGGTGTCGAATATGCTATCACCTGTGTTTCCATGGGCAATCCTCACTGTGTGGTTTTCTGTGAGAGCGTGGATACGCTGGATTTACCCAGGATCGGGCCGCTGTTTGAACACAACCCACTGTTTCCTGAGCGGGTGAACACGGAATTTGTGGAAGTGTTGGGCAAGAACCATATCAAAATGCGGGTTTGGGAGCGGGGCAGCGGCGAAACCCTTGCCTGCGGCACAGGCGCCTGTGCTGTGGTGGTTGCCTTGACAATGTGCGGACTTGGGCAGAAAGACACAGATGTGAGGGTATCCCTGCCCGGTGGTGAGCTTACGATCTGTTACACAGACCAAGGTGTGCTGATGACTGGCGGCTGCTGTAAAGTCTTTGAAGGCACAATCGCGATCAACGAATGATCGAAGAAAGGTAGAAGTGCTGTATGAAGATAAACACTAACTATCTCCAGCTGAAGGAAAGTTACTTGTTCTCCCACATCGCCGCCAAAGTGCGGGAATATAAAGCGGCGAATCCGGACAGAGAGATCATCAGCCTCGGGATCGGCGATGTGACTCGCCCGTTGGCGCCGGTGGTAATCGAGGCTATGGAGAAGGCTGTCCGAGAAATGGGACAAGCTGAGACTTTCAGAGGTTATGCTCCCGAACAGGGATATGATTTCCTGCGGCACGCGGTCTGCGGCTACTATGGCACCAAGGGTGTGGAACTTGCTGAGAACGAAGTCTTCATCAGCGACGGCGCCAAAAGCGACCTCGGCAACATCTTGGACATCTTCAGCATTGACAACACCGTGCTCATTCCCGATCCGGTCTACCCGGTCTATGTGGACACCAACATCATGGCCGGGCGCAAGATCATCTACCTGGATGGAAGCGAGGCTAACAGCTTCCTACCGCTGCCTGATTGGAACATTGAGGCGGATATCATATACTTGTGCTCGCCAAACAATCCGACTGGAGCCGTCTACAGCAGAGAACAACTGGCCGAATGGGTTGCCTATGCCCGCAGGCAGGGCGCAGTGATTGTCTTTGACAGCGCCTACGAGGCGTTCGTCTGCGACGTTGCGCTGCCCACCAGTATCTATCAGATCGAGGGGGCGCGGGAGTGCGCCATCGAATTTTGCTCCCTGTCCAAAACCGCAGGCTTCACCGGAGTCCGCTGCGGCTATACCGTTGTCCCCCACAGCTTGATGCGGGATGGTGTTTCCCTTAACAAACTGTGGCTGAGACGCCAGACCACTAAGTTCAACGGTGTGGCCTATGTGGTCCAGCGGGGGGCGGAAGCGGTGTTTTCACCCGAAGGGCTGCGCCAGGTTAAAGCCAATATTGATTACTATATGGAAAATGCCCGCATTATTGCGGAAGCCCTCACCGATCTGGGCGTTTGGTTTACCGGCGGAAAGAGTTCACCGTATATCTGGCTGAAATGCCCGGACAGCTTGTCATCCTGGGAGTTTTTCGATCACCTGCTCCAGCGGTGCGGCATTGTCGGCACCCCGGGGGTGGGCTTCGGCAAAAACGGTGAAGGCTTTTTCCGTTTGTCCGCTTTCGGCAGCCGCGAGAACGTCCTGAAAGCCATGGAGCGCATAAAAAGCGGCTGGCTGTGGTAAGGCCGCCCGGGATATCCAAAGCCCCCATTCACACTGGCTGACAGTGAATGGGGGCTGTTTTCAATCACCGATGATCGGCGAGAGGAGATAGTAATAGACAAGCTTAGCCGTATTGACTATAGCATCCATGTGCGTCCGCTCAAAAGCATGAGATGCATCGATTCCAGGCCCGACCAGGCTGTGAATTAAGTCATGGCCTGCTCTTAAGGCGGCGCTGGCATCGGAACCGTAATTGGGGTAGATATCCACCTTGTAGCTGAGCCCGTGCTGCTCCGCAAGATCCACCAGGCGCTGGCGCAGCTGGTGGTTGTACGGGCCCGTTGAATCCATGGCACAGATGCAGACCGAATACTCGTCAGAAGTCTGGCCGTCGCCAACGGCGCCCATGTCCACCGCCAGGTACTCTACTGCCTCCGCAGGGATGTTGGAGTTACCGCCAAATCCTACTTCTTCATGAGTGGAAAATAGAATATGAGTAGTATAAGGCAGGATCACTCTATTTTCCTTAATTGCCTTGATCAAATACAGCAGAATCCCGGCGCTCGCTTTATCATCGAGATGCCGCGACTTGATGAAGCCGCTGGGCGTCAGCACAACCCTCGGGTCAAAAGCCACAAAGTCCCCAACACTGATCCCCAGCTTTTTCACATCATCAGCCGAAACCACTTTTTCATCAAGGCGGACTTCCATGGTGTCGCTGCTGCGTTCCAGGGTGCCAGTGTCTTTATAGACATGCACCGAGGTCTTATGCATCAGAATTGTCCCGGTATAGACCCCTCTTGATGCAAATACCTGACAGTACTCCCCTTCAATGTGATTCCAGCGACTGCCGCCGATCAGAGACAGTTTCAGCCTGCCGTCGGGTTTGATTTCCTTGACCATAGCGCCTAAAGTGTCCAAATGCGCTGTGACGATCCGCTGCTTGGCTGTGTTCTGCCCCTGGAGGGTGGCCAACAGACCGCCTTTGCGGTTGCGGTGATTGGGGATGCCCAAACTGTTTAGATAGGCCTCAAGCTTTGCTATGACTTGATCGGTGAACCCGGCCGGGCTCGGCACCGTGACCAACTCGCGGATGATCTCCATGACTGCTGTTCCGTCAAAATTGAATTCCATGCGATCATACCCCCTTCCCATATTCATTGTTTGTTAAAGGGAAAATTCCTGCAGGAGCAGGATTATTTCGATTCACTCCCTAACATTAAAGTAGGCCATAGCGATGGAAAGAGAATGGAGCAGTGCCCATGCACAGGTACGAGACTCACACCCATACAGCCGAAGTAAGCAGATGTTCTCTGATCAGTGCGGCGGAGCTTGTCCGTGTTTACAAGCAGCTGGGGTTCAGCGGTGTCTGGATTACCGATCACTTCCTGAACGGGAACACGACTGTGCCGGCCCATCTGCCGTGGGAAGACCGGGTACGGGAGTTTTGCCGCGGGTATTACAACGCATACCGCGAAGGGCGGCGGATCGGCATCGATGTCTTTTTCGGCTGGGAGTATTCGTACAGGGGAACGGACCTGTTGACGTACGGTTTGGATCCCCAATGGCTTATGGCTCATCCGGAAGTGATGCAGCTGCGGATTAATGAGTATTGTGATTTAGTACACGAGCACGGTGGTTTCATTGCCCACGCCCATCCCTTCCGGGAAGCGGATTACATTGATCTAATCCGCCTTCTGCCTCGGAAGGTGGATGCGGTGGAAGTGATCAACACCTGCCGCACCGATTTTGAGAATGCACTTGCCGATCAGTATGCTGTCAACTACGGGCTGCTGAAGATTGCTGGTTCAGACAATCATGTGGGGCTGCTGCACAGCTATGGGGGTATTGAGTCAGCAGCAAAAGCCAAGACCGATCGGGAATTGATCGACGCCTTAAAAGAGAGAAAGGCGAAGTTGTTTACAGTCAAATTAGCCTAAGGGGTGGTTTCGTATGGAGTGGCAAAAAGAGATTGCCGAAGCCCGGGCGGTAGCCGTGCGGGTTATGGCAACTTTGGACCAGATCGAGAAAAAGCTGCACAGTGCCAGAAGGTGGGGGATCTGGGATCTGCTGGGCGGGGATTTCTTCAGCAGTCTGATCAAGCACAGCAAAATGGATGATGCCCAGCGAATGCTTACTCAGGTCCAAAGTGATTTGCGTCTGCTGCAAAAAGAGCTGAAGGACATTAACCTTAACTTCAATGAAGATATCAGTATGCCCGGGTTCCACAAATTCATGGATATTGTCTTCGACAACATTGTTTCCGACTGGATGGCCCAAAGCCGGATTAACAAGAGCCTGCAGGAAGTGGCTAGATTGAAGGCAGCCCTCAGTGATGTGCTGGCTGAACTGAACCGGTTGGAGCGCCGCGGGGAATAATCCCTGCTTGAAACGCGTCAGCTTGACACTGATCTGAGCTCCGATAAAATAAATGGGGAAAGGGGGGTGGCCGTTCGCAAAAACAGGACAAAGCGCTAGTTCACATCCTAAATCTTGCAAAGTAAAAGAGGTGTGCAGTAGATGATCAAGATTACATCGGACAGTACCTGCGATCTTTCGCCGGAACTGCTCTCCAGGCTGGACATTACTTTACTGCCTTTGCACATTGTGGTTGATGGCAATGACTATCGGGACGGCGTGAATATAACACCGCTGGACATAGTCAATTTCGTGGAACATGCCAACAAACGCTGCCAGACGGCAGCTGTCAATACTTTCGAGTATCAGGAGTTTTTTGCACCGTTTGCCAAGGAATATGATGCCGTGATTCATTTCAATATCGGTGCGCATTTTTCTTCATGCTGCCAAAATGCCAAAATTGCTGCGGAAGAATTCGGCAACGTATATGTTGTGGATTCGCAGAACTTAAGTACCGGCCAGGGCAGCCTAGTTTATGAAGCTGCACTGATGGCCAAGGAAGGGCGCTCGGTCCAGGAAATCCTGGACAGGATCGCCGCGATGATCCCCTGTGTTGATACCAGTTTTGTCATTGACAAGCTGGATTACCTCCATAAAGGCGGGCGCTGCTCAGGCTTGGAGGCCTTCGGTGCCCGGCTGCTGCAGATCAAACCGTGCATTGAGGTCATTGACGGTAAAATGATCGTGGGCAAGAAGTACCGGGGCAGTTTTGAACGCAGCCTCGAACAGTATGTGAAAGACAGGTTGGCCGGCAAGGAGGACATTGATTACAGCAGAATCTTCATTACTCACTGCATGTGTTCGGACCAGATCATCAAGAAAGTAAAAGAAACCGTCAAGGCATATGCCGATTTTCAAGAGGTCATCGTCACCACGGCCGGATGTACTGTCACAACCCACTGTGGGCCCAATACTCTGGGCATCATTTACAGGCGTATCGATAAGAAACAGCTGTAAGCTTGGTTTCGGGACAATGGGAACAGAAAGGATGTGACGCCCATTGACTCCGCTCAACATTTTGGTTACTATCGATGCGAACTACATGAGACCTTTAAAAGTAATGCTGAAATCCTTGTTCATCAACAATCCTGAGGAGCAGTTCCGGGTTTTCTTGATGCACTCAAGGCTGGATGCCGATCAGGTCCGAAACGTTGCCCAGTTTGTGGAACGCAGCGGTCATGCTCTCGTAGAGGTAAGGATCAGCGGCGAATGCTTTAGTGATGCTCCCGTGGTCAAGCATTACACCAAGGAAATGTACTACCGGCTGTTGGCTTTCCGTTACCTGCCGGAAGAACTGGATCGCATCTTATATCTGGACCCAGACATTTTGGTGATCAATCCGGTCCGCGGCCTTTATGACACGGATTTGGATGGTTGGCTGTTTGCGGCAGCCTATCACGATATTATCTTCGCCAGGGAGATCAACCGGCTGCGGTTTCCGGAATACAACATCAAGGCTTATTTCAATTCTGGAGTCTTGCTGATGAACCTAGATCTGATCCGGACAAGAGTAACCGAAGAAGAAATATATGAGTTTGTACGCAGGCACAAAAACACATTGATCCTTCCTGATCAGGACATTCTCAACTCGCTGTACTCCCAGGAGATCAAAAAGCTGGATGAGGTTTTATACAACTACGATGTGCGTTACTATCGGTACCGCCCACTCATTGCCAAGCGCCGGGTCACGATGGACAGCATCATCAACAACACCGTGATCCTGCATTTCTGCGGCAAGCGCAAACCGTGGCATGACAAATACCGCGGCGCTTTTCATTCATTGTATAAACATTATCAGAAGCTTGCCCTCACTGAAAACCCCGCAGATTGAGTCTGCGGGGTTTATTGTTCATGGCCTGGGCATTGATTTTTGGCTGCAAACTCGCAAGCACCGCATCCTGGGCAGCGGTTGTGTTTCATGCTGCGGAATGATCTGAACCCGGCCCAGGCAATCACGGCGAGCAGTACAGCCCCTACAATAATGTTGCCGATCATGGAACTCATGGCATCAACTCCTTGATTCAGCTGCCAGGTTTAAGTCTTGACGCTTGGCAGCTGTGTTTTTAATCTTAACGTAAAGAAATATTCCAAGGGCTGCACTGATCATAGCGGCTGCTGGAAAGCCTGGAGCCGGAGTCTGGTAGATGATCAGCGAGCCGATTTGCGAAACGAGCATAGCCAGTGTGTAACCTAGCCCAATTTGGAACAGCAGCCCCTTCCGCAGCCATTCGATCCCCAGTTCACTCCGCATCGCTCCGATTGCCGCGAAGCAGGGGGGAGTGAAGAGGTTGAAAACCAGGAAGGCGTAGGCCGTCACTGGATTGAACAGCTCAGCCAACGGGCCGCCGGGTGTGCTCAGTACTGTTTCGGAACCCTCACTGAGTAAAATGGCGAGGGATGAAACGACGTTCTCTTTGGCCACAAAACCGGTCACCGCCGCTGCGCCGGGCTGCCAGCCGGTGAATCCGATAGGCTTGAGCACAAGTTCCAGTATGCGGCCGACGAATCCCAGCATGCTTTGGCCTTGATCGGCAGCCGGTTGCAGGAGCCAGGTATATTCCTGCATCAGCCACACCAGTGTGTTCATGACCAGGATGATTGTCGCGGCTTTGTAGATAAACGCCTTGGCGTGCCTGAACATCTGGTTGACGGCATACTTCAGGCTCGGCGCTTTATATTCCGGCAGCTCGAGAATGAAGGCCGACCCGCTGTCTATTAAGAACAGCTTTTTCAAAAGCAGGCCGCCGATGATAATCACGATGATTGCCAAGATGTACATACTGGGAGCCACCCAGCTGGCGCTGGGAAAGAAAACGGCGGCAAAGAGTGCGATAATCGGCAGCTTCGCCCCACAGGGGACATAGGGTGTGAGAATGGTGGTTACCCGTTTCTCATTCACATCTTCAATCGTCCGGGTGGCCATCACACCGGGGATGGCGCATCCAGAACCGACGATCATAGGGATGATCGATTTGCCGGACAGGCCGATGCGCTTGAAGTGGCGGTCCATAATCAGCGCGACCCTGGCCATGTAGCCGCTGTCTTCCAAAAGCGCCAAGCAGAAGAACAGCACCATGATCAAGGGCAGGAAACTGATTACGGAACCAACACCAGCGATGATGCCTTCCAGAATCAGGTTGTGCAGAAACGGATGAATGTGCAATGCTGTCAGGAGCTTATCGGCAGCAGAGGGGATGATCTCGCCGAACAGAATCTCATTGCAGTAATCAGAAAGATACCCGCCCAACCCATCAATGGCAAAAGCGTAAACCATCCACATCACGAAAAAGAAAACCGGCAGGCCGATCCATTGATTGGCAATGATCCGGTCGATCCGGTCCGACATGCGGATGCGTCTCCGGTTGCTGCCTTTAACTATGGATCGGGAGACAATCCCTTCGATGTATTTGTGCCGTTCCAAAATCTGTTCGTCACTGAAGGATGGTACCGGAGGCTGCTGAGTCTGCCCGGCGGCTCTCACTGCGGCAGCGAGCAGTTCAGGCAGGCCTCGAGCTTCTGTGGCTGTAATAGGAATAATAGGGCATCCCAGTTCCGCTTGGAGCTGTTCGATGGCAATACGGTCCTGGCGTTCTTGGATGATATCAGATTTATTGAGGGCAATAACTACAGGGATGCCCAGTTCCAAAAGCTGTGTGGTCAGGAACAAACTCCGTTCCAAGTTGGCCCCATCCACGATGTTGATGATCACATCAGGGCGCTGGCCGACTATAAAGTCTCTGGTGATGGCTTCTTCCGTAGTATAGGGAGTGATGGAATACGCACCGGGAAGATCAACGATATAAATCTCGGTGCCAAATAGCGCATATTTGCGCTTTAGTTTTGCGGTTTTTTGATCCACTGTCACACCGGACCAATTGCCGGCAGATTCAGTCTTGCCGGTTAGTTCGTTGTACAGGGTTGTTTTGCCGCTGTTGGGATTTCCAGCGAGAGCTATTCGCATGTCGGACCCTCCATGTTGACAGCAGTCAGTGCTGCGCACGGCTGCTTCTTTGACCACAGTCAGTCTGATGCTCCGCAGCCAACTGCCTGACCTCGCTGAGCTCAATGATTTGAGCCATTTTCCGGTCAACAGCAAAGCGGCTGTCTTTTATCCGGACAACGTAATTGCCGGCCAGGATGGATACCAAGGTGATTCTTTCCCCGGGATAACAGCCGATCGCATAGAGGAAACGGCGTATTTTGTCTGTTCCGGCAACACTGGCAATGACGCCTTCACTGCCTGCTTCGATCTCTGATAAGCGCATCAGCCTGTGCCTTCCTTTCATAAGTAGCGTGGATGAACGAGGGGAGGAAAATCATCCATCTATGAGAAAGATTATCATTTTCACTACCTGCTGTCAATATCTTGACCGTGTTATTTTTTCAGTGAGCAGGGTTTGCCTGAAACAGCACCGAAATTGCAAGGAGAAACAGCAGGGAGGGCAGACTATGGATCACTTTTTTACTGCGGTGGAACCGGAAGCGGTCGGCATCGCTTCGCAGCACATCCTTGATTTCATGCGCACTTTGGACGAATATGAGATCTGTATGCACAGCGTGATTATTGCCAGAGGCGGCAAACTCGTGGCGGAGAGTTATTATGCCCCTTTCCAGCGGGACACTCTGCACCGGATGTTTTCTGTTACCAAGAGTTTTACATCGTTGGCTGTCGGGTTGATGGCGGCTGAGGGCAGGATCTCACTGGATGACCCGATCATCGATTACTTTCCTGAAAAACTCCCGGAAACAGTGCACCCGTATACCGCCAATACACGCATCAAGGATCTGCTGATGATGGCCTCAGCTCACCACAAGACCACATTCAGCGGGAGCACGGAGCGGGATTGGGTCCGGACTTTTTTTGTAGTTGAGCCAAGCCACCTGCCTGGGACAGTGTTCTGCTATGACACATCGGCAAGCCACACTCTGGCGGCTCTGGTGGAGAAGCTGGCCGGGATGCCCATGCTCGATTATCTGCGTGTTAAATTTCTCGACGCGATTGGATTTGCCAAGGATGCTTACATCGTCACCGATCCCATGGGCGTTTCCATGGGCGGTTCAGGGTTGATGGCTCGGCCGCTTGATCTGGCTAAGGTGGCCTGGATCGTCTTGCGCAAAGGAGAGTATCAGGGCAGGCAGTATTTGCCCAGGGAATACGTGGAAGCGGCAGTCAGCAAACAGATCGACACCTGGGTGCGCGGAGCGAACATTGAGGAGAAGCAGGGGTACGGCTATCAATTCTGGCGCACGCGGTACAACGGTTTCGCCATGTATGGAATGGGCGGGCAAATAGCGGCGTGTTTTCCCGACAAGGACCTGCTTTTGGTCACAACCGCCGACACTCAGGAACACCCCTGCGGAGTACCGATTATCTATGATGCTTTCTTCAACCATATCCTGAAAAATGTCTCGGACCACCCGCTGCCGCCAGATCCCGAAGCTTACGGCGAACTGCAGTCCCGCATCGCTGCCAATGCCGTTAGGCCACTAAGCGGCACCAGCAACCCGGAAATGACTGCCAGGATTAATCACCGCTGCTATGCATTCACTGAGAATGCCATGGGCTTGAACCGGCTGCGGATTGACATTGACGGCGCTTCAGGGGTGTTCTGCTGGGAAAATCAAACAGGCAGGTATGAACTGCCTTTCGGCCTGGGGCACTTGGTTGAGTGCCGGTTCCCGCGTTACGGGCACCGCTGTGCCACCTCGGGCGCGTGGCGCGATTCACATACCTTGATCATCAAAAGCAACATTATAGATCAAGAGTTGGGCATGATTACGATCCAGCTTGCGTTTCGGGATGATGCCGTCACGGTCGTGATGAAGAAGGTGATCGGCACCGGTTTCCAGGAGTTTTCTGGCTTCGCCAGCGGTTTTCAGGTTTGACAGCCCATGCCGCCGCAAATGGAGGGAAAGCAATGGCCGTCTTCGACGACTGCGATCTTACATTTCCAGCACCACCACCGCCGCGGGATCCGAAACCTGTGCTTAAAAAAGGAGAACGGTATGAGCCAATAGACAAGTACAGCCTGTGGGGCGCCCATGATCCGGCTGTTTTCCGGGACCCTGTGACACAGAACTATTACACATACTGTACAGGGGCAATCGCCCGCCGCTCCCAGGATCTGATTGTCTGGGAAAACATCGGCAAAGTGGTGGCCGATCCACCGCCCGAAGCGGTGGCATGGGTCGGCAGCAATGCTATATGGGCGCCGGACATTATCAAGGTGGAGGGTGAATACAGGCTTTACTGCTCCAATTCCACCTGGGGCGTGCGCCAGTCATGTATATTCTTGGCTGTTGCTGATAATCCCGAAGGCCCGTTTGTCCCCCGGGGCATTGTCCTCAAGACCAGCGACCAGTCACCGGTCAACGCTATTGATGCCAACCCCGTCGCTGATCAGCGCACGGGTGAACATTACATGGCGTATGGGTCATTTTGGGGCGGCTGCCACATCTTGAGGTTGGATCCGGCAACCGGCCTGGCGGCGGAGGATGGGATCGGAAAATGCATTGCCCGCAGGCCGCCTTGGACGGACTGCGCCATCGAAGGGCCGTACATCACCTATAATCCGGATACCGAGTATTACTACTTATTTGTTTCCTACGGTTCTCTGGCCAGCGACTACAACATCAGAGTCGGCCGCAGCCGCAGCATTACCGGGCCTTATTTGGATCACAACGGCAGAGATCTGACGGATTTGGATGATCACAGCGGAGAAGTCGGGTACATGGCCGCCTGTGGTTACCGGTTCCATGGGAGCCCCGGCGTCATGGCTCCCGGGCACAACTCTGTCTTGAGGGACAGCGACGGGCAGTGGTACCTGGTCTGCCATGTCAGGGAACATGATTTTTTCGTGCCCCAGATTGCGACGATGCATGTCTACAAAATGTTTTGGACTGATGACGGCTGGCCGGTGATCACCCCCCAGTGCTATGCTGGAGAAGAACAGCAGCCGGTCAACCGGAAGTTGATTGCCGGAAGATATGAACGGATCAAACTAGCCCCGGCGGTGCCTCAGAGCGTGATTAATTCGGTGCCGATGATCCTCGCAGAAAACGGAGAGTTCAGGTGCTGCTCTCTCAAGGGCAGGTGGGAGCAGATCGAAGCCGTCAAGATCAAGATTGAGTACGGGAAAGTTGAAGAAATCTGCTTCGTCACACCGGCTTGGGACTGGCAGCGCCATGAGCCGACTCTGTGCCTTACAGGGAAAGATCAGTTCGGGATAGCCGTCTGGGGAAAGAAGATTTGAGGAGGTAGCAAAGTGAGCACTGCAGCAATTGTCGGAGCAGGGATGATGGGTTCGGCCATGTGCATGCCGCTGTGTGACAACGGCCATGAGGTGCGCCTGGTAGGGACCCACCTAGACCGGGACATCATCGCTAGAGTTGCCGTGGATCGCTTCCACCCAACGCTAAAACGGGTGGTGCCGGAGAAGATCTTGCCCATGCAGGTGGAGGATCTGGCAGAGGCACTTACCGGAGTGGACTTGGTCATCTGCGGGGTAAGCAGTTTCGGTGTGGAATGGTTTGCTGAAAAGGTGATCCCTCTGATTCCGGCAGGGACACCTGTTTTGGCGGTGACCAAGGGGCTGATGGAAGGAGAGGGCGGAACTCTGCTGACGTTTCCCCACTGGTGGGCGTCAAAGGCCGCAGCGGAGCAGCACATTGCCTTCAATGCCATCGGCGGGCCCTGCACCAGCTATGAACTGGCGGATCGCCGCCACTCCCATGTGTATTTCTGCGGTGAAAGCCAGGAAGTTCTGGAAGAACTGCGGGCGATCCTGGCGACTGATTACTACCACGTCTCCCTTTCTACCGATGTGGTAGGGATCGAATCAGCCGTAGCTCTGAAAAACGCCTTCGCTTTGGCGGTGACACTGGCAGTGGGCTTGCAGGAAAGGGCTGAAGGGCAGGGCTGCCAGCTGGCGTACAACCCCCAGGCGGCGCTGTTCGGGCAGAGCGTGCGCGAAATGGCCGAACTGGTAAGGTTTTTGGGCGGCCGGCCGGAAAGTGTGACTGCCGGAATTGCCGATCTGTATGTCACCATCTTCGGTGGGCGCACTCGGAAGCTGGGGACGCTGCTCGGACGGGGGTTGACATTTCCGCAAGCAATGGCGGAACTGGCTGGGGTGACTCTGGAATCAGTCGCGATAGCCACCCGGATTGCCCGGGCGGTGCGGCAACAGGCTGCCCAAGGCCATTTGAACATTGACACCTTTCCGCTCTTGATCCATGTGGATGAGGTGATCAATCAAGGGGCTGCTGTGAGCATCCCCTGGGACAAATTCCCCTCAGCGGTTTAACTGCGATCCGCAGTAGGGACAGTAGGTGAATGAGGGATCTAACTGGGCGGAGCAGCTGTGGCAGAGAGGAGCTGCCGTCCTGTCCATGCATCGGATGTGTTCTTTTTCGACAAAGACGGATTGACCGGCTTCGATCTTGGAGCCGGTTTCTTGATCCAGTTCACAAATTCGGCTGCAGCAGTGGGTTTGGATGTAATACCGCTTGTTCCAGCGCCATACCGGGATGAAGAAGATATGGAAATAGTAATAGCTTTTCAAGATCTCATAGCGGCCGTATCTTTCACAGACAGGGCAGATGACCGCTGCTTCCGAAGCGATTGGTTCTGTTTTGTTTTGGATGCCAAAAATGCCGATGAAAAACACTAGTCCCACCCCTTATCAATTATTATATCGTACCTGCAATTTAGTTTTCAATTTTTCTCGTGCCTACTTGACAAAAAGTCTGGATACTGTATATACTGTATATGCACAGTATATATTATTAATGCAGGTATGTTCTCGAGGACACAGGGATAGGTGGTGATTGTTTGGACATTATCCTGAGCCATTCCAGCGGCAAGCCGCTGTATGAGCAGATTGTAGCCCAGATCAAAGATCAGATTGTCTCAGGCAGCTTGAAACCGGGATCTGCGCTGCCGTCCATGCGCAGCTTGGCCAAGGAGTTGAGGATCAGTGTCATTACAACCAAGAGAGCGTATGAGGAACTGGAAAGGGAAGGATTCATCACAACTGTGCAGGGCAAGGGTACGTTTGTGGCGGACCACAATATAGAGTTGATCCGCGAGCAGCAGCTGCGGGTGGTGGAGCAGCTGCTCGAAGAAGCTGCCGCTGCCGCCAAACGCGCAGGCCTGTCCCTTGAGGAAACGATCACTGTGTTGGAGATGTTCTATCAAGAAAGGGATGATTAGGGTGAACAATGCTTTAGAAATCAACGGTTTGACCAAGACTTACGATCGCTTCAGGCTTGACAACATCAGCTTCTCGCTTCCCGAGGGGAGCATCATGGGATTTATCGGCGAAAACGGCGCTGGGAAAACTACCACCATCAAGCTCATTCTCAACATCATCCGCCGAGACGAAGGGGAAATCAAGATCTTTGGCCGCGACAACCTGATTGACGAAGCTGAACTTAAGCAAGACATTGGTGTTGTCCTGGATGACATCAATTTCCCAGAAAGCATGACTCCGCGCAGCATAAATAAGTTCATGCGCCATATTTACCGCCGCTGGGATCAGCATGCCTTTTTCGATTATCTCGACAAGTTCGCGCTGCCCCAGCGCAAGGAACTGAAGTCCTTCTCCCGGGGCATGAAACTGAAGCTGTCCATTGCCGTGGCCATGTCCCATCAGGCAAAACTGCTGATCCTGGATGAGCCGACCAGCGGCCTGGATCCCGTCGTCCGGGATGAAATTCTGGATATTTTCCTTGAGTTTATTCAAAACGAACAGCATTCCATTTTCCTGTCGACCCATATTACCAGCGACATTGAGAAAATAGCCGATTATATCACTTTCATTCATCAAGGCAGGCTGGTGTTTGTCGAGGAAACAAACGAGCTCTTGAACCGCTATGGTATCCTCAAATGTGGGCTGCAGGATTTCGAGCAGCTTGAGCCGGGATCGGTGCTGGGCTACCGCAAAAACCGGTTTGGTGTGGAAGCTTTGGTCGAAAGGGCGAAGTTCAAAGGGTACACTGTGGATGACGCGAGTATCGAAGACATTATGCTGTTTATCATTCGGGGGGAGAAGAAATGATAGGATTGCTGATTAAAGACTTGTATGCGGTCAAAAAGCAGCTGCGGATTGTGCTGCTGATCTCGCTGATTTACTTTGCCGTTTCTGTCTACTCCAAGAACCTGGGGATGTTTACCGGCATCGCGGTGATGTACTCAATTTTGCTGCCGATCACATCCATGGCTATTGATGAACAATGTAAATGGGACCGGTACGCCCTGGCGATGCCTTTGTCCCGCACGGCGATTGTGCTGAGCAAATATGTTTTGGCGCTCTTGCTCAACCTCGGCATATCATTGGTGGTGTGTGCGCTGCTGATGCTAGCCGGGCCGTATGGGTTCGGTGCCTATGAGGAGTTACTGCCGATGATGTTCACCATCAGCGCGGGAGCCATGGCGGTAATCGCGGTGATGCTTCCCCTGCTGTACAAGTTTGGGGTGGAGAAAGCCAGGCTGATCATGATCATTATCTTCTTGATCCCATTCCTCCTGTCTGTGGTGGCATCCAACCTCCAAGTGGAAATACCCCTGGAACTGCTGGAGAAATATGTGTATCTGCTGCCGGCTGCAGCTTATGGCCTTGTTCTGGTTTCGCTTTGGGTTTCGGTCCTGATCTACCGGCGCAAGGAGTTTTAAAATACCTGCCGCAGGAGGGACAACACCAAAAGATGGGCGGGGTAGAAGATGTAAAACAGCCAGCGTGAGCTTCTGCCGCCGCCCCTTTGGCCGTTGTAGAGCTTGAGCAGGGGAAGGCTGAGGATGATCCCCAGATGAAAACCACTGTTCAGTAATGCTTCCCTGATCGTGTCGCCTGCTGCCAGGCTTCCGCCGAACTGGATCAGGGCGATGATCACCGCTGTATAGGTTATGGCAGCGGCCTGGCTGTGAAAATCATCGCGGTAGATGAAGAAGATCAGGCAAAAGATGATGATGATGTAGAACCAGTCGCCGGGAAGGGATAGAATACCCAGGCCGATGACCGCCAGCACCCGCAGGCGAAGGTTTGCAACTTTGTCCCAGCAGAAGACAGCCAGGAGCCCCAAGGCCAGAGTGTACAAAACATTGAAGCTGAACCAGTGCATTGTGCCGTAGTTAAAGTACACATAGGGGATATGGGATACTATGGCGAAGATCAGCAGGCGCGTCAAGTATTTCCGAAACGAACGGGTATGGAGATAACCCTGGACGATAAAAAAGCTCATGGTTGGGGCGGTGATGCGCCCAATGACGTGAAACAGCTGGCCCCAGAAAGAATGGAAATCCAGGAATGCCCAAGCGATGTGGTCAAGCAGCATCGCACTGATCGCTATTAATTTCAATTGATGGCCGTTCAGTGACTTCACGATATCGCTCCTCAGGCCGATCCCATTGCTGGGATCTTTTTACTATCTTGTTGGATTATAACTCCTCGAAGGCGTTTGGCGCAAGCCTATTTCCACGCTGTGACGGTGTCAACTTTTTGTAGGATAAGCCAATCATTGATCTTCCTTTTGGTGTAGATCCTAGAAAGGTAAATGACCGTTTTGAAGACCTCTCAAACATTCAAATGCTGGAACCACTTTGCCA
>Ga0134103_1000334_pt1 | contig 58253 bp, 58 predicted proteins | sample 14_taG_2_FD_94445 | JGI IMG/M metagenome (GOLD analysis project Ga0134103, IMG submission 94445) | Switchgrass degrading microbial communities from high solid loading bioreactors in New Hampshire, USA - 14_58_20_212_A1 metaG | ecosystem: Engineered > Bioreactor > Semi-continuous > Anaerobic >...
CATCGCTGCTAGAGCCGAAGGTATTTCACAGACAACTCAGATGGACTAGACAACGATTCAGGTCAGGGTGCTATGTACGTCTACACTGCCATGCTCTGGAATTTTTGATTGCCAAAAACAGGTGTATACACTAGTTCTCAACTCAGTGCAGGGGTCAGAGAGCGTATTTGGGCTGTTCTTGAAGAATGGTTTGCTGGTCTGAGTGACAGCAGCATCGTTATGGTGTGGCAGGACTCGAGTGTTCCCGCCGGCCAATCTCTCCGAGTCTTGGGAATTCCGCCGATTGACCTGGTTGAGCTCGACGGCATCATTGTTGCGCGAAGGAAAGGACAGCCGACTACCGCGTGAGAGTGCGACATTCGTCAAATTGTTCCTATTGTGTCTAAGGGTCTACCCCGCACGCGCGGGGATCGACCTGTGGATACGAAGTATATACCGATGGCGAAGGGGTCTACCCCGCACGCGCGGGGATCGACCTGTAGGTTGAGCGGTTTCAATACGCACATTTTGGTCTACCCCGCACGCGCGGGGATCGACCCTTCAGGAGCTATGAGCCTCGCCAGCCTCGCCAGTCTACCCCGCACGCGCGGGGATCGACCGCTGTGTCTTTATCATACCCGAACATTTTCGGGGTCTACCCCGCACGCGCGGGGATCGACCCCTTGCGATGTGCTTCCGGCCAGGGTAGAGAGTGTCTACCCCGCACGCGCGGGGATCGACCCATCCTTGCCTATGTGGCCGACTGGATCGCCCGGTCTACCCCGCACGCGCGGGGATCGACCCGTCTCCTCCGAAATGGACATGGATTTCGTTCGGTCTACCCCGCACGCGCGGGGATCGACCCCCGGCCTGCTGAGTTGAGGCTGTTCCAGGGCAGTCTACCCCGCACGCGCGGGGATCGACCCCTCGCACCTGCTGGGTAAGTACCCTGACGAGTGTCTACCCCGCACGCGCGGGGATCGACCTCCGTGAGTGGAGTACCATTAGTGTCGCAGAAAGTCTACCCCGCAGGCGCGGGGAACGAGCTTTACACGATAGCGCCAAATGTTGATACCCTAGAGGTCAGATGTACGCCTGGCGATGCTTGGCAATCTCGCTGCGGACCAGCCTCGCGTGCCCACCCGCGCTGTGATCCACTCGGGTGGAATTTGCACTATCGTGCTCTACTGCGGGACTACATAGGAAGAGAGGATCAGCTTGCACCATGGTGTCCGAAGAACACCAATGGCCAAATCGCGTTCAGACGACGAAGGGCGTGTCATCTGGTACCACGTGGGCCGTCAGGGAGCGGGTTTGATGTCTCATGGATATCACTGCAGAGGAGGAGCTTCTCGTGAGGGAGAAAAAGCCGATGGTGGGGCCGGAGGTAGTGTTCAGCGATCGATCCGACAAGTTTGGAGGAGATGTCACGATCTATCACCGAGCGTGTTCCACGTGCAGACACTATCTAGGTAATTGGAAGTGCGCCGCTTACCCGAAGAGGATCCCGGAAGAAATCTTGCTGGGGAAACACGATCACACCACACCTTTTCCCGGTGACAGCGGCATCATGTACGAACAAGAGGGTTGATGATGAGGCATTCATGGGTTCTACGCGTGCAGGCCTGCCCGTGCCAAAAAAGCGACGAGGCAGGCCTTTTTATGTTTCTGTTCCCGCTCGCACGGACGCTTAGGGCCTGCTGCCCAGCACCCTGCGGTACCAAGAATTCCTGTGGAATTTGCTACTCTTTTTTTACTCCCACAAGAGGAAAACAAGAAATGAGATAGAAGTACTATTTACAGCGGGAACACGCGTTAAGATGATACGTTTGTATCAGAGAGGTGCCGAGTGTTGAATGTACTCAGTGACGTTTACCTTTCCATTGAGCACATCAAAGCACAATACGATTCCCTAAGCAGGCAGCATAGGGTGATTGCCCGGTATCTTCTGGAAAACCCCAGTGCCGTGCTGCACATGGGCATAGATGAATTTGCGCACACAGTAGGGGTATCCCGGGCCACCGTGTTCCGCTTCTGTAAAGAGCTTGGTTTTGGAGGATACTCCGACTTGCAGCGCAGCTTCTCGGCCCTGCGCCCCGTTGTCCAACCGCCTGTTGCCAGCCCGCAGCTGGAATGGGTAACGAAGGCGATGTACGATTCCATCTACTACACCCTCCACAACCTGGACCCTGTGGCGTTTCGGCAGGCAGTTGCTCTGATGGCCAAAGCGAAGCGCCTGTACTGGTACGGTGCGGGGGAGTCGGGAATGATGGGGGAGATCGCCAATCACCGCTGCTGGCACCTGGGCATCGATTCCTATGTTTTTCGCGAAACACTCGATGTGGCGAACTTCTCGATGCTGCGTGATCAGAATTCTGTGTTCATCTTCCTCTCTGTATCCGGCAGCGGGCCGTACTTGGTGAAACCGTTGGAGCTTGTGCGGCAGGAAAAGCTGACGTGTATAGCCATTACGAGTCATCACTTCTCACCCTTAGTTGAGGCAGCTACGGTGGTCTTGCGTGCCGCTTCGCCTCGTTCCAAAGTGGGAACCAGCATTATTCCCGTGAAGGCCGGCTTTGAGGCAATCGTCAATGCTTTGCTGTATGAAACAGCCAAGGAACGCGGCATTCCCCTGCAGTTGACCACAGAGATGTTCTAAGATCTTCTCAGCAAGATAGACAGTTGTAGGAGGACAGCAGTGACTGTGAAACTGATTGCACTCGACCTTGATGGTACCTTGATCAACCCTGGTGGCATGATCTCAGGGCAGACAAAGGCGTATCTTTACCACTTAGCAGATTCAGGCAGGTGGATCGCAATCGTCACTGGCAGGCCGTATGCAGATGTCTTGGCCCTGATGCAGCAAAATGAACTGCCGCCCTCAATAGGTTTTCCGCACTACTTGATCTGCGAAGAGCGAGATATTTACACGCTTGCGGCCGGCCGCTATGAATCGTGGGAACCACGCAACAGCCAGCTGTTGGCAGCTGAAAAAGCGCTGCTTCCGCAGTCAAGGCGCATTGCCGAGCGGCTCGCGGAAGAGTATGGGCTCGGTTTTTACGTGAACAACATCGTTTACCAGGAAAAAAGAGGTTTCGTTGAACTGGTCTTTTTGAACCGGGATGAGGCCCGTGCAGGGCTGGAGAAGGCCGCAGCATGGGCCGCGGAAGCAGGCCTCACGGCGATCCGCAATAATCGCGGCCTCGCATTCCGACACAACAACGTGGGCAAACTGCCGGCCTTGGTGGAGCTGGTGGGGCATCTGAAGGTTCGTCCTGAAGAAGTCCTGGTGATGGGCGATTCACACAATGATTTGGGAATGCTCACAGCAGGGTTCGCCGCCGCCACCACAGCCAATGCGGACGAAGAAATTAAAGCAGCCGTTTTGGAGGCTGGCGGTTACGTCAGCTCCCAGCGCGCCAGCGATGGAGTTGCTGAGGTGCTGCAGAGAGTTTTTCAGCTCTAGCGCCCGGCTTTACGGCTTGGGACGCTGGGAGGAGGGATGCCTGGAAGGCAACCGGTTTCATACAACTGCATAGCTTGACCGATATAGAAAAACCAAAAGGAGGATTCATGTGAGACTGAATACCCGCTTGCTGACACTGTTGTTGGCTCTCCTCGTCGTGGTTGGCGGCGCAGCTGCAGCTGAAGAAGTATGGCCAGATCTGAAAGGCCAGACCATCAACGTTGTTGCTTTGTGGACCGGCGATGAACAGAGCAAGTTTGAAGATGTGTTGGCTGAGTTCCAACGCCTGACTGGCGCTGAAATCATCTACAGCCCCACACCAGAAAACCTCGCCACTGTGCTTGGCACTCGCGTAGAGGGCGGCAACCCGCCTGATGTCGTGGCTCTGCCTAACCCCGGCCTCCTGCAAGACTTTGCTCGCCGTGGGTTCCTGGTTCCCATTGATGATGCTGCCGGCGATTTGGTTGACCAGTACTACGCTCCTGTCTGGCGCGAACTGGCCACCGTTGACGGCAAGCTCTACGGTGTTTGGTACAAGGCTGCCAACAAGTCTGTTGTGTGGTACAACGTCAACATCTTTGAAGAAGTTGGCGTAGAGATTCCCACCACTTGGGAAGAGTGGATGGCCGCTGCTGAAGCCATTGACTTCTACGGCATCACTCCTTTCTCGACAGGCGGCGCTTCTTCTTGGGTGCTCACCGACTGGTTTGAGAACATCTACCTGCGGGTAGCTGGCCCTGAGATGTACGATAAGCTCGTTGCCCACGAGATTTCTTGGACCGATCCTTCCGTCATCGAAGCGTTTGAGTACCTCAAGCAGGTACTGGGCCGTCCTGAGTGGCTGGCCGGCGGTGCAGAAGGCACCCTGGAAGCTAACCATCCGCAGGGCATCATCAAGCCTTTCGTGAATCCGCCTCAGGCCGCAATGGCATACGGTGCTGACTTCTCCGTATCGGCCATCGAGACCGAGACCAACTCTGTTGTAGGAAAAGACGCTCTCTTCTTCCCGTTCCCATCCATCAAGGGTTCGCCCCAGGCTGTAGTGGGCGGCGGTGACGTTGTGGTTATGATGAAGGATACTCCTGGCGCCAAGGCCCTGATCCGTTTCCTGGCCACGCCAGAAGCAGCTGAAATCTGGGCATCCCAGGGCGGCATGACCTCGCCGAACAAGGGCGTAGACCTGTCCATCTACCCGAGCGAGATTACCTCTGCTCTGGCCAAGGCGCTTGTGGACGCCGAATGGTTCCGCTTCGACCTGTCTGACCTGGTACCGCAAGAGTTTGGTTCCACTGCCGGCACCGGTATGCGCGGCGGATTCCAGGAGTTTGTCCGCAACCCTGATATCGAAGCCATCACTCGTCAGCTGGAAGAGGATGCACAGAAAGCCTATTAATTGAGGAGGCACTAACATGCCAACTCCCGCGATGAACAGTGCGGCGGCCCGCTCGGGCCGCCGTCGCGGCAAACTCAGCCGAGCACTGGCAGTTGCCGCATTCTTGGGGCCGGCGCTGATTGTGCTCGGCCTGATTGTCTATGCTGTTTTCTTCACCATCGGGCGCAGCTTTTTCGACGCCTATGGAAACTACGTGGGCCTGCGTAACTACCTGCGGGTGTTTTCTGAACCCCGCATGCTGGTTGCTGTGCGCAACAATGCCATCTGGGTGGCCATCGTACCAGCGGTCGTCACGTCTTTGGGAGTAATCTTCGCTGTTCTTACTGAACGTATCCGTTGGTCTGCCGCTTTTCGCATGATCTTGTTTATGCCCTTGGTTATCTCCAGCTTGGCGGCAGGAGTGACCTTCCGCTTCATGTATGCGGGAAACCCCAACGAGGGATTTGTGAACGCGGTCATCCAGAAGGTTGTGCATGTGGTCAAACCTCCGGGGCTGTACCCCGGGACGCGGCTGTCTGTAGAAGACTTCGCCATTGCCGTCGACGGAGGGTTTGAGAGCAAAGAACCTGTTAGAGTCGGCGAGCAGGCCAACTTCGCCTTGGCAGCTATCCGGCCCCAGTTGGTTCCGGAAAACGCCACCAACCTCAAGGTCCCGGCTCCAGTTTCTAACGGGATCTCAGGTGTGGTCTGGCTCGATTTCTTAAGCGGCGGCCGGGGAACCAGAGGTTATCCTGATGCAGAGAAGCAGGGCCTGCCCGGCATCAGAGTGGAAGCAGTGAAAGACGGCAAGGTAGTTGCCACAACGTTCACAGGCAATGACGGCAGTTACACTCTGACCGGCTTGGAACCTGGCGCATACACCATCCGCCTCGGCGAAGCGAGCTTCCGGCAGCCCTTTGGTGGGTATTACTGGTTGGGACGAGATTTCATTATCCCTGCGTTGATTATCGCTTACGTGTGGATCAACACCGGATTCTCCGTGATGATGATCGGCGCCGGCCTTTCCGCCATCAACCGCGATCTGCTGGAAGCGGCCCGCACCGAAGGGGCCAATGAGTGGCAGGTCTTCCGTTATGTCACCGTGCCCTCTTTGATGCCGGTGGTTGTGGTTATCTTTGTCCGGGCGATAATCAGTGTGTTGAAGATCTTTGACTTGATCCTGGTGGTGGCTCCAGAGTCTGTGCGTGCTGACGCGACCGTGTTGGCTCTGGAGATGTGGAACGCAGCCTTCGGCGGCATGAACGACCATGGCTTGGGCAGCGCTTTGGCCACGATTCTCTTCATCTTGATTCTGCCAGTGATGCTGTCCAACGTCAGGCGCTTCCGCCTGGAACAGCAGTAGGGGGGTGACTGGAAAATGATGCAGAAGAAGACCGGCGGACGTGTCGGAGGTGCCCTGCGCTGGATCCAGAAGCGGGCTGTGGACATCATCATGTTCGTGGTGGCGGTGCTGTGGCTGATTCCCACAGTGGGCCTGTTTATCCAGTCACTCCGCACTGGTGCAGATATCGGTCAAAGTGGTTGGTGGACAGCCCTGGCAAACCCGCGCACGTTGACGCTTGACTCATATATCCGCCTGCTCAACAACCCCACGATGCTGCGGGCTTTGAAGAACACGTTCATCATCACGGTCCCCAATACGATCTTGGTCGTGGTGATTGCGGCTCTGGCGGCTTACGCTCTGGCGTGGGTACCGTTTAAGGGTAGGGAAGCAGTGTTCCTGGTAATTGTGGGGCTGCAGGTTGTGCCTACTCAGATGGCGTTCATCCCCGCGGCTCAGCTCTTCCGGCTGATCGGCGTTTTCGGTACCGTCCAAGGCGTGATCCTGTTCCATCTGGCCTTCGGTCTGCCCTTTGCCATCTTCCTCTTGCGGAACTTCTTGGGCAATGTACCGAAATCGCTGTTGGAAGCAGCCCAAATGGACGGGGCGGGGCACCTGACTATGTTCGTGCGGATCCTCTTGCCTTTGGCTCTGCCGGCTATCGCTTCGCTCTCCATCTTCCAGTTCCTGTGGGTATGGAACGACATGATGATCGCTCTCATCTTTGCAGAACCGGCCAATGCACCACTCACAGCGGCAATTTACAGCCAGATGCGCAACTTCTCATCGAATGTGGACGTCATTGCCCCTGGAGCATTCCTGCAGATGGTGATCCCTCTGATCATCTTCTTTGTGTTCCAGCGTCAGCTCGTTCAGGGCATCCTCGGCGGTTCCATCAAAGACTGATCAACACAAACACACTTTAGGAGTAGGAAACAGCCTTTGGAGACTCAGCTCTTCAAAGGCTTTCTTACTTCCTGTGCAGGGATTTGGTATAATATAGGGAACAGTGGTAGAAGGGAGCGAAGTCATGGATACCGTCTTGTTTGACTTGGACGGAACGTTGCTGCCGCTGGACATGGACTTGTTCATGGAAGCGTATTTCCGCGAACTGGTGCGGAAATGCACCCCGCTCGGCTATGAGCCGAACCTGTTGGTGAAGGCGGTGCTGGTTGGGGTGGAGGCCATGCAGGCCAACGACGGCACCCTCACCAATGAAGAGCGGTTCTTCCAGGCCGCGAGCGAAGTGGTTGGCAGCCGTGTCCGGAACCACAAGCCTGTTTTCCGTGATTTCTACCTCAACGAGTTTCACCGTGTCAAAGATGTGGCAGTGCGGCCGAGCCCACTGGCGGCGCAGTGCATTTCTGCCCTCAAAGCCAAGGGATATCAGTTGGTGCTGGCGACTAACGCACTGTTTCCCCGAGAAGGAATCTACTCCCGCCTGGAATGGGCCGGGCTCCGGCCGGAGGATTTTGTTATGATCACAACCTACGAAGATTTCTGCTGGGCGAAGCCCAACTTGGGATACTATCGGGAGATCCTGCGCCGGATCGAAAAGCGGCCGCAGGACTGTTTGATGGTGGGGAACGACGTCACAGAGGATATGTGCGTGGAAGAACTGGGGATGGGTGCATACCTCATCACCGACTGTCTGATCAACAAGGATAACGTGGACATTTCTCGGTACAATCACGGCAGCTTTGCTGACTTCTACAAGTATGTCTCCGCCTTGCCACAGGCGGAGCGGATGGAGGAATCAAGAAGATGCGCGCCTACGAAAGGTTAATCAAGTATGCCCAGTTTCCCACTGCTTCTGATGCCAGTAACCCCAACTGCCCCAGCAGCGAGTCACAGCTTGCTTTCGCCAAGGTACTGGTGGAAGAGATGAAGGAGATGGGCATCGCCGATGCCCGCGTCGATGAACATGGGTACGTGTACGGGGCCATTCCCGCCAACATTCCTGACTGGAAGGGGATCACCATCGGTTTTATTGCCCACATGGACGTGGTGCGAGATGTGCCATTTGAACATGTCAAACCCCGGGTGGTGGAAAAGTACGACGGCGGCGAGATCATCCTCAACGAGGAAAAGGGGATTGTTTTGAGCCCCGAGGAGTTTCCTCACTTGGCGTCGTACGTAGGTGACGATCTGGTAGTCACCGACGGCACCACGCTGCTTGGAGCGGACAACAAGGCCGGCATAGCAGAAATCCTGACGATGGCGGAGATACTCCTCAGCAACCCGGAGATCAAACACGGTGACATCAAGATCGCTTTCACGCCCGATGAGGAGATCGGGCGGGGTGCTGATAAGTTCGACGTCGAGGGTTTCGGCGCCCAGTTTGCCTACACAGTGGACGGCGGCGCCTTCGGAGAAGTAGAGTACGAGACTTTTAACGCCGCCTCAGCCAAGGTGCGGGTGCGGGGAAAGAACATCCACCCAGGAACGGCCAAGGGAAAAATGAAGAATGCTAATTTGATTGCCATGGAATTTGCCGCACTGCTCCCCGCCCTGGAGCGGCCGGAGAGGACCGAGGGTTACGAAGGCTTCTACCACCTTACCGACATGGGCGGCACCGTAGAAGAAGCCTATCTTTCCTACATCCTGCGTGATCACGATTGGGATAGACTTCAACTAAAGAAAGAAACGATGGTGAAAGCAGCGGCTGAACTCAACGCCAAGTACGGGCCCGGTACCGTCGAGGTGGAAATCAAGGACAGCTACCGCAACATGGTGGGCCAGATCAAGCCCCACTGGCACCTGATTGAGAATGCCTATGAGGCGGTGCGCGAAGCAGGCGGTGAACCCCACAGCATACCTGTGCGGGGCGGGACCGATGGTGCCCGGCTGTCCTTCATGGGCCTGCCCTGCCCCAACCTGGGCACAGGCAGCCACAATCACCACAGCACGCTGGAGTACGCTTCTGCCCAGGCTATGGACAGATGCACCCAAGTGTTGGTGAAGCTGGCGGAGAAGTACGCTTTCTTCAGGATCTAGGCCGGGGCTCAGCTCCAACTGCAGTGGTTCCCCACACTCCGGAGACGATGAGAATCCCTCCCACCATATGGTACCAGTGGAGGGGTTCTTTCAACACGAGCACCGCCGCCGCTACGGCGATGAGGGTAGTGAGGTTGTTGAACACGCTCATCTGGGAAGCTGGCAGCTTAGATAATGTGTAGTTGACCAAGAAGAAGGCTCCCACGGAAGAGCAGGCTCCCAGATAGAGTACCGCCGTCCAGACCTGTGGAAGGGCGAGCGGCGCCAGGAAGCCCTTGAGCCCGCCGGCGGCTGCCTTCTCCACTACAGCCAGGATGGTAAACACCGCTGCGCTGAGGTTCATCATCACGAAGGTGATTTCTGCAGGTCGGAACTGAACGGAGTAGTAGCGCGACAGGACGGTGAAGCAGGCAGCACAGATGGGTGCGCCGAGAAGGGCCAAGAGGCCCACGAGGCTGCCGCTGGACTGCCCCGCTGCTTCCGCTAAGGCAATCAGGGCCACTCCGCTCACAGACACCGCGGCGAAGCAGAGCTGCAGCCAGCTGGGACGCTCCTTGAGAAAGATGACTGCAAATGCTACGGTGAAGACGGGTATCAGTGCCACCACGATGCTGGCTTCCGAGGCGGACGTGAGGGCAATGCCTACTGTCTCAAAGACGAAGTAGAGCACCGGCTGGATCATCCCCAACACGATCAGGGGCCGAATGCGCTTCGGCTGCAGGTCCACTTCGATTACGCCGAAAGCCCGCAGGATGTGCATCAGCCCTGCGGCCAGCACGAAGCGGAAGGCCAGCATCTGCATTGGTTCCACGTGCTGGAGGGCACTGCGAGAAAAGGTGAACGACAATCCAAAGAGACACGATGAGATGAATGCTGCCAAGTATGGTTTCACGATTGACCTCCACTGATATAATGCTCATTAAATTCGACGGGAGTATCTGCCGTCCTGCAGAGGGGGAACCACTGTGCGCAAGGGTTTGACGGGATTTCAGCTGAAGCTAATTGCCATCGCTGCCATGCTCATCGACCATGTTGCCTGGGCCTTCGTTGATACCGGTACCAGCATCGGCCAGTTAATGCACTTTGTAGGGCGGATCACCGGCCCGACCATGTGTTTCTTCATTGCCGAAGGTTACCGTCATACGAGGTCGCTGCCTCGGTACCTGGCAAGGCTGGCGGTGTTTGCGGCGCTCTCACAGGTGCCCTTTGCGTACTACAATATGGGCCGCGCCTCCCTCTTTCCGCTGAATGTGATTTACACCCTCGGCCTGGGGCTTTTGGCTGTTCACTGCATGGAGACAGTCTCTGAAAGTAAGCAGTGGCTGGTGATTACTGCCTTGGTGCTGCTGTCTGTACCCGCTGATTGGGGAATTTACGGCGTATTTCTATGTATGGCCTTCTACGGCTGGCGGGAGAACTGGCGGAAGCTGTCGCTGGTTGTGAGTGCCGGAGCCGTAGGATTGACAGTGATGCAGGTGGCGGCGCTGATGGCAGGCGGATATGACTTCTGGCCCGCTGTATCCCAGAGCTGGTTCCACCTGGGTATCGTGATCAATGTGTTCTTGCTGCCCCTGTACAACGGCGAACGGGGCGGCGGCGCATGGGGCCGCTGGATCTTCTACGTTTTCTACCCTCTTCATCTTGCGATTCTGGGATGGCTGCGTTGGGGGTTGTAGTCTATGAAGCGGACAAGGAAATCCCTGAACGGGAAGACGGTCTTGATTACAGGCGGTTCGGGTGGCCTGGGTGAGCGCATTGCTTACCGGGCCGCGCGGGCCGGTGCCCGGGTGGCAGTGGCAGCGCGCCGGATGGATCTGCTGGAACAGGTTCGAGACAGGTGCACCTATCTCGCAGGTGAGCCGGCCCTGGCGGTGGCCATGGATGCTGCAGACCCAGAGCAGGTGAGAGCAGCTTTTGACCAGGCCCTTGCTGAGTTCGGCAGGTTGGACGTTTTGGTGAACAACGCCGGTTTTGGCTTCTTTGCCGAAGCGGTGGATATGGATATGGAGATCGCGGAACGCATGTTCCGTACCAACGTCTTGGGTTTGATGTACCTCACGCAGCTGGCGGCGCAGCACATGAAAGAAAACGGCGGGGGGCATATCATCAACATTGCTTCCCAAGGAGGGAAGACGGCCACGCCTAAGTCCTCGTGCTATTCAGCGACAAAGGCAGCAGTAATTGCCTATTCCAACGCGCTGCGCCTGGAACTGAAGCCGCACAAAGTATACGTTACCACGGTCAATCCGGGGCCGATCCGCACGGACTTCTTTACTCACGCCGACCAGAGCGGTGACTATCTGGAACGGGTAGGGTTTGTGGTGTTAGAGCCGAAAAAGGTGGCGGAGCGGATTGTGCAGGCCATGGGACGCCCCGTGCGCGAAATCAACATGCCCCGCGTGATGGAGGGAGGGGCGCGGCTGTACACCCTGTTCCCGCGCTTGGGCGATTTTCTCGTTCAGCATATGTTCAACTTGAAATGAGCAGTAAGCAGTATATGTAGTATAGTGAGTACATCCGCTGTACCATATATTGAATTCAGAATAACAAAACATCTGTTTTCCGCAGGGGAACCCCGGCAGGAAAGCGAAGTAAGAAGAAGCCCATCCTTCAAAGCAAGGATGGCTTTTCATTTTCAGGATTGACAGGGAGGACCAATCGTGGAAGCTGTGATCAAAAAGAGGGACGGCCGTATCGTACCATTTGACAAAGGGCGCATTGCCAACGCCATCTACAAGGCAAGTAAGGCCGTGGGCAGGCCCGATCTGGTTCGCGCCGAGGAACTGGCGGAGCGGGTGGTGGCCCAGATCGATTGGCAGGAGATGCCCACCGTCGAAGGGGTCCAAGATCTCGTAGAGCAGGTCCTCATTGCTGAAAACGAGGCGGCTGTTGCCAAAGCCTACATTCTCTACCGCCAGCAGCGGCACCGCTTCCGGGATTTCACCAGCACGATGCTGGACGCACAGAAGATGATCAGCGAGTACCTCGGCCGGGCTGACTGGCGGGTAAATGAAAACAGCAACATGAACTACTCTCTCCAGGGGCTGAACAACCACATCATTGCTGCCGTCAGTTCCAAATATTGGCTGGAAGAAGTATATCCTCCAGAGATCCGCGATGCCCACGTCCGGGGAGACTTTCACATCCACGACCTGGGCCTGTTGGCACCGTACTGCTGCGGCTGGAACCTGGAAGACCTTCTGCTGAAGGGCTTTGCCGGAGTAAGCGAGAAAGTGGAAAGCACTCCAGCACGGCATTTCCGCACAGCGCTGGGCCAGGTGGCCAACTTCTTCTACACCCTTCAGGGCGAAGCGGCAGGTGCGCAGGCATTTGCCAATTTCGATACATACCTGGCGCCGTTTATCCGCCACGACAAGTTGGATTACCAGCAGGTGAAGCAGGCGCTGCAGGAGTTCATCTTTAACCTGAACGTGCCTACCAGAGTGGGGTTCCAGACGCCGTTTGTGAACATCACGATGGACTTGACTCCCTCCGGCCAGCTGGCCAACAGCCCCGTAATCATCGGTGGGGAATACCAGGATACCTGTTACGGGGATTACCAGAAAGAGATGGACATGCTCAACATGGCCTTCTGTGAAGTGATGATGGAAGGCGACGCCAAGGGCCGCACCTTCAGTTTCCCCATTCCCACGTACAACATCACCGCAGGCCTGGACTGGGAGTCTCCTGTGTTCAACAAAGTGCTGGCCATGACGGCCAAGTATGGGATCCCGTACTTCACCAATTTTCTCAACTCCGATCTGTCTCCGGATGATGTGCGCAGCATGTGCTGCCGGCTGCGGCTGGAGACGCGGGAGCTGAGGAAGCGGGGCGGGGGCCTGTTCGGCGCCAATCCACTCACCGGATCCATCGGCGTGGTTACCATCAACCTACCCAGGATCGGCTATCTGAGCAGGGACAAGGACGAGTTCTTCCAGCGGCTGGGGAACCTGATGGAACTGGCCAAACAGAGCTTGATCCTGAAGCGCCGCGTGCTGGAGGATCTGATGAATAAAGGCCTGTTCCCGTACTCCCGGGCGTATCTGCAGGGGGTCCATCAGCGGTTTGGGCGTTACTGGGAGAACCACTTCAACACCATCGGCTTGGTGGGGATGAACGAAGCTTTGCTCAACTTCATGAACTGTGACATCACAACCCCTGTGGGCCAGGCCTTTGCCAAGGAAGTGCTGGAGTACATGCGGGGCAGGCTGCTGGAGTTCCAGGAAGAGACGGGCCAGCTGTTCAACCTCGAAGCCACTCCGGCGGAAGGCACGTCTTACCGCCTGGCGAAGCTGGATAAGGAGGCCTATCCGCTGATCAAGACAGCGGGGGACGGCAGAGGCGTATACTACACCAACTCCACGCAGCTGCCGGTGGGATACACCACGGACTTGTTCGCCGCGCTGGACCTGCAAAATGATCTGCAGGTGCTGTACACCGGCGGAACCGTCTTCCACGCTTTTCTGGGCGAGCAGGTGGACGATATCGCGGCGGTGCGGGAGACAATCCGGACAGTGTTCACTCGCTACCGCATTCCATATTTCACGCTCACGCCCACTTTCAGCATCTGTGGCGAACACGGCTATCTCCGGGGCGAGCAGCCTACCTGCCCTCACTGCGGCGCCGACACCGAGGTGTGGAGCAGAGTTGTGGGGTTCTACCGCCCCGTGCGGAACTGGAACCTGGGCAGGCAGAGGGAGTTTGTGGAACGGAAGACATTTCACGTTGCGGCGCAGGGAGCGTAAATGAAAATCGGCGGTTTCATTCCTTTTACATTGGCAGATTTTCCAGGTCGGCCGGCGGCAGTGATCTTTGCCGCCGGCTGCAACCTGCGGTGCCCCTTCTGCCACAACCCAGAGTTGGTAACCGGCTCCGGCGAGCTGGCGCTTGATGACATCTTGTCCTTCCTCGAGGCACGCCGCGGGCTGCTGCACGGAGTGTGTATCTCCGGCGGTGAGCCTACGCTCTCGCCCGGCTTGTACGAGCTGCTGGTGCGGCTGAAAGACCTGGGCTATGCCGTCAAACTGGACACAAACGGCACTTCTCCTCAGCAGCTGTTCCAGTTGATCAGCGCTGATGTGGTGGATTATGTTGCGTTGGACATCAAGTCAGCGCCGCAGAAGTACAGCCGCGCCTGTGGACGAGAGCTGGACCCCTGCTGTGTGGCGGAAAGCGCAGCTGTCTTGAAAGAATGGGGCGCGTACGAACTGCGCACCACCGCAGTGCCTGGGTTAGTGGAGCTGAGCGATCTTTCTGCCATTGGCCAGTGGCTGGGCCCAGTAAAACGATATGCCCTGCAGCAGTTCCGTCCCGGCAAGACGCTCGCTCCTGAGTACCACCAGCTCGCCCCTTATGATCCAGCCTGGTTGGATGCCGCCGCGGGGCTGGCGCGGGAGTGGGCAGAAGAAGTTATCATCCGGGGCATTTGATAGGCAGGTATGGACGGCCGTTCCAAGAATAGTGTTAAGAAAAGGGGAAGTTTTTCCCAGGAACGGAGGGGTACTATGCACCGTCAGACCAAGCCTGTGCGCTACGCAGTGGGCATGTTTGGTACGTCCATTCCCATCAACATGTTCAAGACCTACGCCGCGATCTACTATGTGGACCAGTTGGGCCTCAGTACGGCACTGTTTTCGCTTACGCTGTTCATCTACACCTTCATCGATGCTCTTGATAACCCCATCTACGGTTATCTTTCGGACCGCACCCGCACCCGGTGGGGAAGGCGCCGGCCTTGGCTTGTCATCGGCGCTCCCCTTTTGGGCCTGGGCCTGCTGGCATTTTACAACCCACCCAGCTTCCTCGCAGGTAACGCTTTGTTTGCCTACTTCCTCATCACCTACATATTCACTGGAACCGTTGATTCCCTCGTCAATGCCAACTATGGTGCGCTTTTCCCAGAACTCTTCCAGGATGATGCTGTCCGGGCTTCCACCAACGCCATGCGCCAGGCGTTCCAGCTGGTGGCGATGATCATCAGCATCGCCCTCACACCGCTTGTGGCTGGCGCGCTGGGCTATCCGCTGACTGCACTTGTCTACGGCATCCTTGGGGCGGGGGTGATCCTCTACAGCACCTTGGGCTGCTACGAAAACCCTGCCTACCAGGAGCAGGAGAAGCCTCAGCTGTGGGACAGTGTGAAAACCCTGGCAGCGAACGGAAAGTTCTGGATCGCGGGCTTTGCCAACGCGTTCTACAGCGCCACCATGTCCTTGGTATTGGCAGCCATCCCCTTCTTCGTGAAGTATGTGCTGCAAGTCCCAGATGCCCAGGCCACGCTGCTGTTCGCAGCGGTACTGTTGATTGCCATCGCTGCCATCGGCGTCTGGGCCCTGCTTGTGAAGCGTTATTCGGTGGTTCCGGTGTGGCGGGCGGCGCTGCTGGTATTGGCGGTGGGCTTCATTCCCCTTTACTTCGTGCGCTCACTGGCCAGCGCCATCGCGGCCAGCGCCCTCGTGGGTGTAGGCTTTGCCGGGGTCATCTGCACCATGGATCTCATCGGTGCCCGCATCATTGATGAGGACTCGGCCCAATCGGGGGTGCGGCGAGAGGCCATTTACTCTAATGCCATCGGTTTTATGAACAGGCTGAACGGGCTCTTTACCAGCGTGGCCTTCTTGCTGGTGAACAGAGTGTACGGCTTTGAAAGCGGCGACGCACCGGGGCCCAATCCGGCCCAGGCCGTGCGCTTCCTCTTGGTCGTTTTCCCGTTCTTTCTGATGGTGATCAGCGCTGTTTTCTCACGGTTCCTCAACTTCGAAGACAGGGAAGGTGCGCCCCATGGCCGGCCGGTATCTCATCCTTAACGCCGACGACTTCGGAATGTGCCCTGAAACCAATGCAGCTATCATCAGGCTGCTTCAAGCCGGCCGCCTCAGTTCCACGACGCTGATGGCTCCGTGCCCAGCGGCAGAAGAGGCGGCAGCGCTGGCCCGCGAGCATGGCTTTGCTGTGGGAATGCACATTACCCTTACCAGTGATTTTCCCACCATGCCGTGGCGGAGTGTGGCGCCGCGCGAAAAGGTGGTGTCGCTGCTGGATTCCACAGGCCACTTCTACCACGAGCCGCGGGATCTGTACCGCTCAGCGGTGGATGAAGAAGTGGAGTTGGAAATCAGGGCGCAGTACCAGTTCATCAAGGCGCACGGGGCAGCAGTTGATCATGTGGACAGCCATGTCGGTACGGTCTACGGGTTGGGCGGCCGTCCGTTCCTGGGGCAGGTATACCGGCTCTGTGCCGAGGAGGGGCTTCCCTTCCGGCTGCCGAAGAGCGACGGCTACCTTAAGGCCGTGTTTGGCGGCCGGGTGCCGCCGGAAGTAGCGGAGGCTCATCGGCGGGCCGTGGCCGCCGCCGAAGAGCGGGGTGTCCACCTGCTGACGCACATGATAACAAGCCCCCACAGCGTGAAGGAGCTGGGGGGCCGTCAGGCACTGAAGGACTTCTATCTCCGAGCGATTCGCGAAACCGGCGAGGGGATCACTGAACTGTTTATGCATCCCAGTCTGCCCAATGAGGAGATTGCCCGCGTGTTTCCCGAGTGGCAGAAGCGCATTTGGGAAATGGAAATACTGCTCGATGACGAGTTGCTGAAAACGCTGGATGAAGAAGAAATCCAGCTCGTGTCGTGGAGCACTGCCCCCTGGGGAGAAAGCTAGGCCGAGTACAGCTTGATAATCTCCGCCAGGGCCGCGGCGACTGTGTCCATCTCAGCGGGGGTGCCGATGGTGATCCGCAGATAGTCAGCAGTGCGGGGAGCGGGGAAGTAGCGGACGTAGATGCCCCGCTCCTTAAGTTCTGCGTAGATATCTGCAGCAGCGACGACGGGGTGAGTGACAAACACGAAGTTGGCCTTAGAGTCAGTGCCGCGGAAACCCAGTTCGTTCAGGCGGTGCATGAACTCCATCCGGGTCTGGACGATCTGGGCGCAGACTGTGCGCGTGTATTCCTCATCTCTTAAAGCAGCCTCTGCGGCCGTGATGGCCAGGCGGTCAACGGTATAGGAGTTGAACGAACCTTTGATTCGATCCAGGCCGGCAATCAGCTCAGGGCTGCCGAAAGCCAGCCCCACCCGCAGCCCGGCCAAGGCACGAGATTTCGACAAGGTCTGCACTACGAGCAGGTTGGGGTACTCACGCACCAGAGGGGCAGCACTGCACCCGCCGAAGTCCACGTAGGCTTCGTCCACCACCACCACACGGCTGGGGTTGTGCGCGGCCACGGCCGCCACTGCTTCTACCGGCATGAACAGCCCAGTGGGGGCGTTAGGGTTGGCGAGGATCACACCGCCCGGCGAGTGGAAGTAATCTTCAGGATCGATGGAGAAGTCTGCCGCCACCGGCACTATTTCGGCAGGAATCTGGTACAGCTGGGCGTAGACAGGGTAGAAACTGTAGGTGATGTCGGGAAAACGAACAGGCAGATCCCGATGGAAAAACGCCTGAAAAGCGAAGGCCAACACTTCGTCTGACCCATTGCCCACGAAGACTTCTTCCGGCGAGAGGCTGTACAGCTCAGCCGCGGCTGTGCGCACCTGGGCGGCGGTGGGATCGGGATAACGGCGCAGTTGGGCCCCTACTTCGTCGCGCAGAGCAGCAAGCACCTTGGGCGAGGGCGGATATGGATTCTCGTTAGTGTTCAGTTTGATCACTTTTCCCTGCGGCTGGTCACCGGGGATATAGGGGGCTGCCTGCCGTGCCGCCTCGCTCCAATACTTACTCACGCCTCTCACCTTTCTTGTGCCTGCGCACCAGTTCAGCGTGGAGGTCACTGACAGTGACGCCCTTCTCCACCATCAGCACTAGGCAGTGGTAGATCAGGTCTGACAGCTCCCAGACCAGTTCCTTGGGGTCGGGGTTCTTGGCAGCCACGATCACTTCTGCCGATTCTTCGCCCACCTTCTTCAGTATCCTGTCGATACCTTTCTGGAAGAGCCAATTAGTGTACGAGCCGTCTACAGGGTTTTCCCGCCGATCCTGGATCAGTCTGTGCAGGAAATGGATGATAGTACGTTCAGTCCGCGCGTAGCCCTCCGCTGTGAGGAGCTCGTTGTGAAAGCAGCTTTCTTCGCCTGTGTGACAGGCGGGGCCAACCTGCTCCACTTCCACCAACAGGGCATCGCCGTCGCAGTCATAGGTAATCGCTTTCACCCGCTGCACGTGCCCGGAGGTCTCTCCCTTGTGCCAAAGCTGCTGCCGGCTGCGGCTGAAGAACCAGGTTTCTCCCGTCATCAGGGTGCGGATCAGCGATTCATGGTTCATATAAGCCAGCATCAGCACTTCTCCTGAGCGGCAGTCCTGCACTACTGCGGGAATGAGCCCGCGCTCATCAAACTTGAGGTCTTTCAGCTTGACTTCCATCACTGTGCCCTCCTTACCGGGACACCCCGTTCCCACAGGTATTCTTTCAGCTCTCTGACGTTAATCAGGCCGAAGTGGAAGACGGAAGCAGCCAGGGCTGCAGCGGCTTTGCCGGTGGTAAGCACTTCATAAAAGTGTTCCATTGTACCGGCGCCGCCAGAGGCAATAACAGGGATGGCCACGGCTTCAGCCACGCTGCGGGTCAGCTCGATGCTGTACCCCTCGCGCACACCGTCTGTGTCAATGGAATTAAGCACTAGCTCCCCTGCGCCCAGGCTCTCCAGTTCCTGCGCCCATTCCACGGCATCGCGGCCGGTATCAGTGCGCCCGCCTTGAATGGTGACGTGCCAGCGCCCGCCGGCTTCCTTGGCATCAATGGCCGCAATAATTCGGTTGCTCCCGAATTCTTGGGCTGCCGCCGTGATCAGCTTGGGGTTGAGGACAGCAGCGCTGGTAATGGACACTTTGTCGGCGCCAGCTTGAAGAATATTCCTGATATCCTCCAGTGAGCGGATTCCTCCGCCCACAATGAAGGGAATGCTCACGACGCTGGCGACCTTTTCCACCAGGTTGAGAGCTATGGAGCGGTTTTCGTAGGAAGCGTTGATGTCGTACATGACCAGTTCATCGGCACCGCCGCTGCTGTAGGCCGCGGCCAGCGCAATGGGGTCGCTCACTTCCGCCACATTCTGGAACTTGACGCCTTTCACGACTTTCCCGTTTTGCAGGTCGAGACAGGGAATAATCCGCTTAGTCATTTACTCCACTTCCTTTATGGCTTTACCAAGATCAAGTGCACCAGTGTAGAGGGCTTTGCCGACGATGGCTCCGTACAGGCCCAGGGATTTCAGAGCCTGCAGATCCTCAATGCTGGACACACCACCGGCGGCGATCACGTTTACCGCTGCTGTTTCTTGAACGCGGCGGAGCGCCTCCAGATTGGGGCCGGCCAGCATGCCGTCGCGGCTGATATCCGTATAGATGATGGCCTGGACGCCCAGTCCCTCCAGCTGGCGAACGAAATCAAGAGCAGGCTGTGTGCTGGTCTTAGCCCAGCCGTCGCTGGCCACCAATCCGTTGCGGACGTCTACCGCTGCCGCGATGCGTTCGCGAAAGCGGTCTAGGGCTTCCGTGAAAAACCGCGGGTCCCGCAGAGCGGCGCTGCCCAGGACAGCCCGGGCGACTCCCGCCTCGAGCACGCTTTCCAGCGCCTGCATCGAGCGGATGCCGCCTCCCAGCTGCACCGGCAGGCCCACACGGGCCACGATCTCCTTCACTACCGGCAAGTTCTTGCTGTGTCCTTCTCTGGCACCATCCAGATCGACGACGTGCAGGTATTGGGCGCCTGCTGCCGCCCACCTTTCGGCGGCTGCCACTGGATCACCGTACTGGTTCTCGCGGCTGTAGTCACCCTGTACTAGGCGCACGCAGCGCCCTCCGCGGATGTCGATGGCGGGGAAGATAATCATGAGTCATCACATGCTTTCTCAGAGAGTTTCTTTGGTGGAACGTACACCGCGGATGCGGCTGTCTGTGCATACCGCCTCGCTCAGTGCCCGTCCTAAGCCCTTGAAAATTGATTCAATGATGTGATGGGAGTTGCTGCCTGCAAGCAGCCGCACGTGGACAGCCGCCTGCGCATGCACGGAAAACGCCCGCAAGAACTCCTCTACCAGCTCAGTATCGAACTGGCCGACCTTCTGAGCGGGAATGGCTGCCTCATATCCCAGATAGGGCCGGCCGCTCAAGTCCACAGCTACCAAGGATAGGGCATCATCCATGGGCGTAATCGCTGAACCATAGCGCGAGATGCCCGACTTGTCTCCTAAGGCGGCGGCAAAAGCCTGCCCCAGGGAGATTCCTACATCTTCTACTGTGTGGTGGGCATCAACATTTAGGTCCCCGGAACAGTGGACAGACAGATCAAAGAGGCCGTGACGGGCCACTTGCCCCAGCATGTGGTCAAAGAATCCCACTCCCGTTTCGACCTGGGCTTCGCCGCTCCCGTCCAGAGCCAAGCTGACTTCAACGGTTGTTTCCGCCGTTTGGCGGCGCAGTACTGCTCTACGCATGGTCTCACCTTACTTGGCATCAGAGAACCGGGCCCGCACCGAGTTGGCGTGGGCGTCCAGGCCCTCAGCAGCCGCGAACTGGATGATTTCGTCTTTGACTTTCTTGAGCTCTTCCTGATCGTAGAAGATGACACTGATTTTCTTCATAAAGTCGTATGTACCCAGAGGCGAGGCAAACCTGGCGGTCCCGTTGGTGGGCAGGGTGTGGTTGGGGCCGGCAAAATAGTCACCTAAGGGCTCAGGAGAGTGGCTGCCCAGGAAGACGGCACCTGCGCTTCTGACGTGTGTGAGCATCTCGAAAGGTGCCTCCACCATCAGTTCCAGATGTTCGGGGGCGATCTCATTGGCCAGTTCCAGTGCGGCCTCAATGGTTTCCACCAGGAAGATATTGCCGAAGGCTGCCAGGGACTGCTCGGCGATCGCCCGCCGGCTGAGACGGGTCAGCTGCAGCGCCAGTTCTTCTTGAACAGCCCGGGCGAGCTTTTCTGAGGTGGTGATGAGCACAGCCGCGGCTAGTTCATCGTGTTCCGCCTGGGAGAGAAGATCTGCGGCCACAAAGCGCGGACAGGCGGACTCGTCGGCGACGATGCAGATTTCGCTGGGGCCCGCGAGCATATCAATGTCGACAGTGCCGTAGGCGTATTTCTTGGCCCGGGTGACATAGATGTTTCCTGGGCCGACGATCTTGTCCACCTGAGGAATGGTGGCGGTTCCGTATGTCATGGCGGCGATGGCCTGTGCCCCTCCAACTTTATACACCTTGGTACAGCCGGCTATAGCCGCTGCGGCGAGGATGATAGGGTGGATGCGCCCGTCGCGGTCCGGCGGTGAGGCCATGATGATTTCTTCCACTCCCGCCACCACTGCCGGCACTACCGTCATCAGTACCGTAGAGGGATAAGCAGCCTTACCTCCCGGCACGTAAACACCGACACGGCGCAGCGGTGTCACCCGCTGCCCCAGCACAACGCCGAGGCCGCGAGTAGTGTACCACGACTTCTCTTTCTGTTCACGATGGAAGAGCTCGATGTTCTCTTTGGCGGCCATCATCGCTTTCTTCAGCTGTGGGTCGAGGCTGCGGAGGGCATGCTCTATTTCCACCGCCTTTACCTCGAAGCTGTCCAAGATCACTCCATCGAAGCGAGCCGTGTATTCCAGGAGTGCCTCATCGCCCCGAGCTTTCACATCTTCCATGATGGCCTGCACGGCCCGGTCTACTTCAGCGAAGGACTCTGGCGACCGGGACAGCTTCTCTTTGACGAGTTCACTGAAGTTCCCCGCCGCTTTGGTAATGGGGATCATCTGTCGGCTAACCTCCCATCAACTACTCCCTGGATTTGATCGATCAGGCCGTAGAGGCGCGCACACTTCGTCTTAAAACTGGCCCGATTGGCGATCAGCTGCGCACTGAGCGTGGTGATTACTTCCATCGGTTGGAGCCCATGTTCCTTGAGGGTGGTTCCCGTTTCTACAATATCAACGATGCAGTCGGCCAGCCCCACGAGCGGAGCCAGCTCCACCGAGCCGTGCAGGGTGATGGTTTCAATGGGTTGACCCTTCTCGCGGAAGTAAGCTTGGGCGATGCGGGGATACTTAGTGGCCACAACGGGCTTGGGTTTGCGCTGGTAAGCATCGGTTTTTCCCGCCACCACAATTTTGCAGAGGCCGAAGCCCAGATCAACCAGCTCATACACCTGCGCACCGCTTTCCAGCAGCATGTCCTTGCCCACGATTCCTATGTCGGCGGCTCCCCGCTCCACATAGATGGGGACATCGGCAGATTTGACGAGCACCAGCCGCACCTTGTGTTCTGCGTTGGTGAAGATGAGTCTTCGGCTGTCTTTGGAGTAGTCAGGGAAAGTGAGCCCAAGCTCGGCGAACAGCTCGAGGGCCTGATCTTCCAGGCGCCCCTTCGCCAGCGCAATGTCAATGCAGTCCATTTCGGGTCAGCCTTTCTTGATTTTTCACCGCCGCGATCAGGTCATCCACGTAGATGGCAAACCCTGTAGCTTTGATGTCGCAGCCGAAGTACTTGCCCAACCCATCATAGCGGCCGCCGAGGACAATGGGCTTGCCGTAACCCATCACGTAGCCTTGGAACAACACGCCCGTGTAGTATTTCAGGTTGCCCATCAACCCCAAGTCGATGGTTAGATGCCCGCCGCAGCCTGCCTCAGTAAGAGCTGCGTAAACATCTGCCAGCTCGGCGATGCTTGTTTCCATTTCCGCGTTCAGGATGACGCTGCGGGCTTTTTTCAACACCATTTCCGGCGGCCCGTACAATTTGGGGATCGCCCGCAATGCCTGTCGCACCTCGTTCGGGATGGCGAGGGTATCCACCAACCGTTTGAGATCGGCGAAGTTTTTATGTTCAATCAGCCTCTGCAGATCCGCTTGTTCCTCACTTGTCAAGGAGGTTTCTGCCAGCAGTGCCTTGAAGAATTTAGCTTGACCAAGGTCGAACGTGAACTCGGAAACACCCACTTTCTGCAGGCAGGAGATGGCGAGAGCTACTACTTCCACATCGGCCCCCGTGCCCCCATCTCCGAACAGCTCCACACCCGCCTGCGTAAACTCGCGGGATTGGACATTGTGCGGATCATCGGCCATGCGAAAAATACTGGTCACATAGGAAAAACGCCGCAGTTCCTGAGGATCAGCTCCTTGGGACGCGGCCATCCGGGCAATGGGGATCGTGGCATCGGGGCGCAGCACCAGGACCTTCCCATCGGTGTCGATCACCTTGATCATGCGGTCCATTTCCAGTGTGCCTTTGATCTCCTTAAACAGGTCGTAATACTCAAAAATGGGGGTCTGCACCTCGCGGTAGCCGCTTTCCTTGAAGAGCCGCGCGATTTCCCCCAGCATCTGCTGCTTATTCTCAAGATCTTGCTGTGAGAGGTCTTTAACGCCGTTGGGAACAAGCATGCTTAGGCGTTCCACCACCATCAACCCTTTGCCTAAGTTTCTCACATTATACCATAAACAAGCAGTCCTGGAATGGTGAAAATTGAGCGGAGGGCCACGCCTGCGGGGCGGGCGCGGCTCCAACCATCAGGGCAGGAGCTGAAACTGTGACCGCAGGCTCTCCCGCAGCTGTGCAGGGGTAACGTACTGCAGCGCGTGCATGCCCGCCAGCAGAGCTCCTTCCACGTTGGCGGCTGAATCATCGATGAACAAGCACTCCCGTGGGTTGAGGTGGTAGGTGTCCAGGAGAGTCTGATAGATGGCTGGTTCCGGCTTAAGCGTTTTCGTCTCACAGCTGATTACCAAGCCATCGAACAATCTCAGCCAGTCGTACCGTGCCCAGATGAAATCGAAGGCGGCGCGGTGGAAGTTGGAGATCACATACAGCCCGTAACCGCGCTCCTTGAACAGTCTGACCAGCTCTACCGAAGACTCGATAGGCGTCAGGATAGGCAGCCAGTTGTCGAAGACCAGTTTGATCTGGCCTGCTCGGGCGGGATGCTGGTGGCTCAGCCGGCGCACTGCTTCCTCTTGAGTGATCACTCCGCGGTCGAGCATCAGCCATTCGGGGCTGTCAAACACAATCCGGAGCAGTGCTTCCCTGTCATCGGAGTCGGCAAAAAGGTTCTGCAGGAGCTGCTCTGGCTGGAAGTCGATCAGTACTCTGCCCAAGTCGAAGACGATGTTCTTGATCATTACACTCCTCCTTCACCGTTAAGTTCGTTTTCCGGCAGGAGAGATCCTTTGTGGGGGGTATGCAATTGTGGGGGGTATGCAATGCTGCATCGTGTCACTCTTGAAACGGAACGGCTTGTCTTGATGACGCTTGACGAGAGCTTTGCCGAGAGGGTGCTGGACTTCTTTGTCCGCAATCGGGAGCATCTGCAGCCGTGGGAACCTGCGCGGCCGCGGTCCTTCTACCACCTGGATTATCAGCGGAAGCAGCTCGCCTTTGACCAGGTGAAGATGTCTGTGGGGCAGCTGTTCAAAGTTTGGCTGTTTGAAAAGGCAGATGCAGCTCTGCAGAAGATCATCGGTTCGGTGGCGGTCAGCGAGATCATGCGGGGCTGCTTCCTCTCTGGATTCCTGGGCTACCGTATGGACAAAGACTATACCGGTAAGGGCTACATGACGGAAGCTGTGGCCAAGGTCGTGGAGTACGCCTTTTCCGAACTGGGCCTGCACAGACTGGAAGCTAATATCATGCCGCGCAACAAAGCTTCGCTTCGGGTCGTGGAGAAGCTCGGCTTCTACGAAGAGGGGCTCAGCCAGAAGCTGCTCTTGATCAACGGGCGGTGGGAGGACCACATCCGCATGGTCAAGCGCAACCTGGCCTTAGAGTGCGAACCTCTGCAGAGTCTTTAAACTGTCGTGAAATAAGTTTGTATTAAACAGGAAGATCGCTGGTGTGAGCCGAAGATATTACCAACATGTAAACTTGGGTAGTGGGGGGAGAGGTAATGAGCACACCAGCGTATACTCAGCAAGTGGATTCCTGTGATGTGCAGTCTAGGATCCAGGAACTGGAGGAAAAGCTGAAGAGGGAACGACGTATTCTCCGCGCCATTATCGATAACCTGCCCATGGCAGTTTATGCTAAGGACGTGGAGGGCAGAATAAGGTGGACCTCCGCAACATGGGCCTGGAGCATGAGGAACAGGTTCTGGGGAAAACGGACTTTGATTTCTTCCCTCGCCACATCGCAGAAAGCTTCTGGCAGGACGATTCCCGCGTGTTGAAGCAGGGAGAAGCTGTGATCGACAGGGAAGAAATCCTGTCTGAAACCAATGGTGAGCAGCGCTGGCAGCGCACCTCGAAACTGCCGCTGCGCGACGAAACGGGGAAGATTGTAGGCCTTGTGGGATTTGGCCAGGATATCACGGTGGAAAAAAAGCTGGCTCGGGAGAACGCTCAGGTACAGGCCCGCATTCGGGAACAGCAGGAGATAGTGGAGAAAATGATCGCCGACCTGGCGGCCATCCCCGGAAAGGTGGGCAAACTGATCAACGGCATTTCTTATATCGCCAAGCAGACCAAGATGGTCTCCATCAACGCGGCCATTGAAGCGGCGCGTGTTGGGGACATGGGACGCGGTTTCGAAGTTGTGGCCCATGAAGTGGGGCAGCTTTCTGATCGTTCCAGCGAAGCAGCCACACAGGTACGGGATGCCATCAAAGAGGTGGAAACGCTGGTGGCGCGCATTATGGAGGCCTGGGAAGAGAGTAAGGCGGTGACCGCTTCAGTCCTTGCTAAGGAACAGTAAGGGCGGCAGAGTACTCGCGCTTAACAGCCCACACCCAGCACCTTCTGGGATGGTGGGCTTTTCTCGCACCCGGCAGTGGCGGCCCACCAGCCAATGCGCTACAATTAGGATGGTTGACCACCCGTGCGTGAGAGGAGATTTCCTATGGATCCAAGAAGCACCCTGCCGCTGGCGGGGCGCACCCACGCCGGCGAGAAGTCCGTGATCAGCGTGGGCGGCGTCCAGATCGGCGGCGGTGAACCCATATTCATCGCTGGCCCTTGCTCGGTGGAGAGCCTGGAACAGATGCGGGCTGTAGCCAAAGCGATAAAGGGCCACGCCCACATTCTGCGGGGTGGGGCTTTCAAGCCCCGTACATCGCCGTACAGTTTCCAGGGTTTGGAGGAAGAGGGGCTGGCCGTACTCAGGGCCGTTGGGCGCGAAGTGGGCATGCCCACCGTCAGCGAAGTGGTTTCTCCCGAAGACGTGGACTTGGTGGCGGAGTATGTGGACATGTTGCAGATCGGCGCCCGCAATATGCAGAACTATGCCCTGCTGCGGAAAGTAGGGCGGCTGCGGAAGCCGGTCCTGCTCAAGCGAGGAATTGCGGCCACGATTGAGGAGTGGCTTCTCTCCGCTGAGTACATCATGAGTGAAGGCAATCCCAACGTGGTGCTCTGTGAACGGGGCATCCGCACCTTTGAGACCTTGACCCGGAACACGCTGGATATCAGCGCTGTCCCATTGGTGAAGCACCTCAGCCATCTTCCTGTCCTGGTCGATCCCAGCCACGCTGCGGGCCAGTGGAACCTGGTAGAACCGTTGGCTCTGGCGGCAGCCGCGGCGGGGGCGGATGGCCTGATGATCGAGGTGCATCCCCATCCCCAAAATGCCCTCTCCGACGGGCCGCAGTCACTTCTGCCCGAACGCTACTGCCGGCTAGCCCAGTCGGCACGAGAAATCTGGGAACTTCTGAAACGGAGGCAGCTGCATGTTTAGAGGAACCATCACTGTCCCCGGCGACAAGTCCATCACGCACAGGGCTCTGCTCATCGCAGCCATGGCCGACGGAACCAGTGAGATTATCAATCCCCTGCGCAGCCTGGATTGTGAGAGCACCGTGGGCTGCTTGAGGGCGTTGGGCGTAGAGATCGAAGAACATGAGGGCAAGACAGTGGTGCACGGCGTGGGGCTGGAGGGGCTGCAGCCCCCTGCAGGTGTGTTGGACTGCGGCAATTCGGGAACCACCATGCGCCTGCTGGCGGGGGTCTTGGCGGCCCAGCCTTTTGTGAGTGTGCTGTCCGGCGATGATTCGCTTTCGGCCCGCCCGATGGGCAGGATTGTGGAACCACTGCGGCAGATGGGGGCACTGGTCAAAGGCCGCGCCGGTGACCAGTTCGCTCCTCTGGTGATTCGGGGTGGGCGGCTGCAGGGGATTACATATGCTCTCCCTGTGGCCAGTGCCCAGGTGAAGTCGGCCCTGCTTTTGGCGGGGCTTGCAGCCCAGGGTGAACAGCGCCTGCAGGGTAAAATCGGTTCCCGTGACCATACAGAGCGGATGCTGGAGGCCTTTGGGGCCGCTGTAGAGTGCACAGATGAGGAGATCGTGCTCAGGCCGGGGAACCGCCTCAGGCCGCAGATAGTTGAGATCCCGGGGGACATTTCTGCTGCCGCGTTCTTTCTTGCCGCGGCGGCAGCTGTGCCTGGTGCGGAAGTAACGGTGGATAGGGTGGGGCTGAATCCTACCCGTACCGGCTTTCTGCAGGTGCTGCAGGAAATGGGGGCAGAACTGGCTGTCGAGGAAAGAGGATGCGCCGGCGGCGAACCCTGGGGTTCCGTCAGTGTGAGAGGGGCACAGCTCAGAGGAGTGACCATCTCGGGCGAGATCATCCCGCGCCTGGTGGATGAGATCCCGGCCTTGGCCGTGGCCGCCGCGCTGGCGGAAGGGGACACCGTCATCCGGGATGCCGCGGAACTGCGGGTGAAGGAAACAGACCGCATTCAAGCTCTGGTGGAGGCCCTGGGAAGCGTGGGGGTTAAGATCGAAGCGCTTCCCGACGGCTTGATCATCACGGGTCCGGCCCGCTGGCGAGCCGGCACAGTGGACGGCCGCGGCGACCACCGCATCGCCATGGCGCTCCTTACCGCCGCGGCCCTTTCCGACGAACCGATCAGCGTGCTGGGCACCGAGTGTGTCTCCATTTCCTTCCCCACTTTCATGGAAGTCCTCCATACCCTGGTACAAGGAGCGTGAAGGCAGATGCGTTTTCTCACAGCCGGCGAGTCCCACGGCCCCTGCGTGGTGGCCGTGGTGGAAGGGTTTCCGGCGGGAGTGCCCATCGATGTGGAAGCCATCAACCGAGACCTGGCCCGCAGGCAAATGGGGTACGGCCGGGGCGGACGCATGCAGATCGAGCATGATGAGGCAGAGATCCTCAGCGGCGTGATCGGCGGCAGGACGATCGGCAGCCCCATTGCAGTGCGGATTGCCAATCGCGACTACGCCAACTGGGAAGGGCGGGTGCATGCTCCTATCACCATGCCCCGCCCGGGGCACGCCGATTTTGCCGGCAGCATCAAGTACGGTTTCCGTGACACACGCTTGGCTGCGGAGAGGAGCAGTGCCAGGGAAACAGCAGCCCGTGCCGCTGTGGGAAGCCTGGCCCGGCAGCTGCTGAGCTGTTTCGGGATCGAGAGCGGAGTGCATGTGGTGCGGATCGGTGCTGCCGCGCTGGCCCGCCGCAGTGTGGCTTTCCCCGAGCTGCAGGCCGCGGAGCACTCGCCTGTACGCTGCATCGACGAGGTGGCCTCTCAGGCGATGATGGCGGAGATCGACAGGGCGCAGGCAGCCGGCGATACAGTGGGCGGGGTCTTTGAGGTGCAGGTCAGAGGAGTGCCGGTAGGCCTCGGCAGCTATGTGCACTGGGACAGGCGCCTGGATGCTAAGTTGGCAGCAGCGCTGATGAGCATTCCCGGCATTAAGGGAGTGGAAGTGGGCGCTGGTTTTGCCTGTGCCGAACAATGGGGTTCACAGGTGCATGATGAGCTTTTTTACGACCAAGAACGGGGTTACTACAGAGAAACCAACCGGGCCGGCGGCATTGAAGGCGGCGTGTCCAACGGTGAGGTAATTGTGGTACGAGCAGCGATGAAGCCCATTCCCACGCTCAGAAGGCCGCTGCGCACGGCAGATATCAGGGCCGGCGCACCGGGCGCTGCCAGTGTCCAGCGCGGGGATACCTGCGCCGTTCCCGCCGCGGCGGTGGTGGGTGAACTGGCGACCTTAACCGTAATAGCCCAGGAGTTCTTGGCAGTGTTCGGCGGCGATTCTCTGGAGGAGATCGAACAGCGATGGCGCAGATTACAGTGAACTTGCAGCATGCCAGCTGCACAGTGGAAGTGGGGCCGGGAGCGTGGCGCAGCGCGCTTGCCCGGCTCAATGCCTACGAGAGGGCGGTTGTCATCACCGATACGAACGTCAACCGCTTGTATGGAGACCTGTTTGACCTGCCCAAGGTGGTGATCGAGCCTGGTGAGCGGGGCAAGACATGGGCCAATGCGGAACGAGTGCTCACGAAAATGGCAGGCTTGGGGCTGACCCGCCGCTCTGTTGTGCTGGCGTTGGGCGGCGGGGTGGTGGGCGACCTGGCCGGCGTCTGTGCTGGCCTGTTCATGCGCGGGATTCCCTACATCCAGATCCCCACGACACTGCTGGCGCAGGTGGACAGTGCCATCGGCGGCAAAACTGCCGTGGACATTGGGAACCTCAAGAACATGGCCGGCCTCTTTCACCAGCCGGAGCTGGTCGTGGTGGACCCTGAGTTTTTGAAAACCTTGCCCCGTGCCGAAATTAGGAGCGGACTGGGGGAAGTGATCAAGTATGGGCTCATCGCCGATCCTGGCTTGATCAGCCTGCTGCAGGGCCGGCGAGAAGAGGTTTTCAGTGCGCCCCACGAGGCACTGGCCGATATTATCCCCCGCTGCTGTGCTGTGAAAGCCCAACTGGTGGAAGCGGACGAGTTCGATCACGGTGCCCGCAAACAGCTCAACGCCGGGCACACTGTGGGCCAGGCGCTGGAAAGCGCGATGGGTTTCTCCGTCTTGCGCCACGGCGAAGCGGTGCTGTTGGGCCTGGCCGCCGAGGCTCGCCTGGCTTGTCGTTTGGGCCTGTTGAGTGCTGAGGGCCTGCAGGAGATCGAAGCGGCCTGTCGTCTGGCGGGGCTGCCGGCCGTGCCGGCGCAGTCCAGCATGGAGAGCCTCGTAGAGAAGTTGGTTCACGCCTTGATCCACGATAAGAAGAACAAAGCGGGCCAGATTTCTTTCATGCTTCCCCGGGCGTTGGGCCGCGTCGAAGAGGTGTTCCTATCCCCTGAAGAAGCTGCCGCACACCTGCGGGAGATTATGCCTGAGATCTTGTCCGAGATTGCGCCTGAAGTTCTGCGCTCTGAGCGGCCGGTAGGCGGCACGCTGCAGGAGCTGCGTAAACAAATCGATGCGTGTGATGCGCAGCTGGCTGAGGCCTTTTCTCGCCGCCTGGAGGCCGTTGATGCGGTGGCACGGTACAAGCAAGAGCACTCCCTGCCCATTTACGATCCAGAACGGGAAGCGCAGATCTTAGCTTCATACTCTGGGGATGTGCGCCGCCTGTTCGCCGCGATCCTCGGAATCAGCCGCGGGCGCCAGTCTCGCACCCTGTTTCCCTACAACATCGCTCTGATCGGTTTTATGGGGGTGGGAAAATCAACGGTGGGGCCCCTGCTGGCCCACGCTTTAGGGCGAGAGTTCGTGGATCTTGATGCGGAGATCGAGCGGCGCTGGGGCTCCTCCATCCCCCAGATTTTCGCCGAGTGCGGCGAGGCGGAGTTCCGCCGGAGGGAAAGCGAGCTGCTGCAGGAGGTGTGCTGCAGAAGCGATCTGGTGATTGCCTGCGGCGGCGGCGCAGTACTGCGTGAGGATAACCGGCGCGTCCTCAAGGCCACCAGCAGGTTGGTGCTTCTGACCGCGCCGGTAGACGTTATTGTCTCCCGGATCGGGCACGCCGGCGGACGGCCGCTTCTGGACGGGCAGCCCACCAAGGAGGCGGCAGCGCGGCTGTTGGCCGAAAGGGAACCGATCTACCGCAGTGCTGCCGACTTCATAGTCGACGTTGCATCGCTTACACCGCAAGAGGTGAGTGAGGCAATCGTGGCCGCCCTGCTAGAAGGAGAGAAAAATCAGCCCTGAGGCGGAATAGTTTCCCTGCCCGAGACGCTCATGTGTTGCTGCCGCCCCCTGCTAGAATAGGGGTAACCATGAGCGGAAAGGTGGAGGCACTTGCTGAAGAAGTTGTTTATCAATCGTGACTACGGATTGCTCTTTGTGGGAAGGCTCGTTTCACAGATCGGAGACGGTATCAGCTATTTTGCCGTTACGTGGCTGATTCTGGACCTCACTAGTTCTGGCACTGCTCTCAGTACACTCATGCTTGTTTCGTCCCTGCCCGGCATTCTGCTGGCGCCGTTCACAGGTGTCCTGGCCGATATGTGGGACCGGAAGAAGATAGTGGTGATCACTGATGTCGTGCGTGGGTTAATCCTGCTGGCCGTGGCGGCACTGCAGGCCGCCGGTGCGCTGACTCTGGAAGCTCTTTACATCGCCACGGCTCTCACTTCCGTCTGTGCTGTTCTGTTCGGGCCTGCCGTATCCGCTGCTCTCCCCGGGATGGTAAAGCGGGAAGAACTCACCGCAGCCAACGTGCGCAACAACTTCGCCCGCAGCGCCACGGGCATCATTGGGCCCAGCTTAGGGGCGCTGCTCTTGGGCGTACTGGGATACAGCGGTGTATTTGCCCTCAACGGTATCTGCTTTCTGCTCTCGGCTGTTTCAGAGATGTTCATCCGGTTCCCCAAACAGGAGTTCAACCGTCCGTTGCGGGGGAGAGAACAAGTCAGGGCCTATGCAGACAACCTGAAAGCTGGATTCACCTACATCTGGCAGGATCTGGGCCTCAGAGCACTGATCGGTTTCGCAGTGGTCCTCAACTTCATCTCAGCACCCATTTTCAACATCGCCCTACCCTATTTCGGCAAAGAAGTCCTACACATGCCGGCGGAGCATTTTGGCGTGGTGAAATCGGCGTTCCCCGTGGGCTTCCTTGTGGGTACAATGCTGGTTGCCTTTTTCACCCAGCGGTTTCCCAAGGCGAAGCTTCTTGTGGGCAGTATCGTGAGCCAGGGGCTGCTGGGGGTAGTGATGGGTGTGGTAGCCCTGCCGGAGTTTTACGCCAGTGTCTCGGAACCAACTGTGCTGGCTGCTTTGGCCCTGCCCATTTTCCTGATCGGGATCTTCAATGTGATGGTAAACGTGCCCTTCCAGGTGATGCTCCAGGAGACGGTGCCCGATGAGTTTCGAGGCCGGGTCTTTGGGCTGCTGGACGGCTTAGTGTCGATGCTCGTTCCTGTAGGGATGGCTGTGTTCGGGCCAGTGGTGGATGCGGTTCCCACATTCGCCGTGTTCCTGGGCTGCTCTGCAGCGCTGGTGCTGATAGGACTGCTGATGGGCCGGTCGCGGGGTGTGGCCCAGCTCTACCGTCAGCGGGCAGCGGTGCGGCTGTCTTGAAAAAATAGGGAGGCGAAATACCGTCCGAGTGCCAGCAGTATCCCCAGAGCGATAACAGTAGCTCCAGTGGCGCGAAAGCCGGCAAACAGGATACCACTGAGCCAGGCCAAGACAGCGCCCACAAGGCCATCGGCAAACGCCGCGGCGGAACCATCCAGCCCCGGATGGAAAAGCCGGCCCAGTGCCGAGCTCGCCGCAGAGGCTGCGGCGGACCAGCCCAGAACACCAGGCCAGGGAGTATCGTCAAACAAGGCCAGAGTAAGGAGGCCGGCGGCAAAGGTGAAAGCAAATCTCAAACTCCACGCTGTGAGGGTCCTGTTGTTCATATCCAGTGCCTCCGTCTTTTTCCATTAGCATGAACCGAACCCCCATCGCCCATACTCTCCCTTCGTATGATAACCGCCAGATTCCAGATAATATGGGAGAGTACAACTAGTTGTGCGATGGGGGGTTTTTATGGGCAAGACGATGACGATCGACGGCAATGAGGCCGCCGCCCACATTGCCTATGCATTCACAGAAGTGGTGGCAATCTACCCCATTACACCGTCCTCGCCCATGGCGGAGCACACCGATGTTTGGAGTGCCCAGGGCCGGAAGAACATCTTCGGCGAGCCGGTGAAGATCGTAGAGATGCAGTCGGAAGCGGGTGCTGCGGGCGCTGTCCACGGTTCGCTGGCGGTGGGATCCCTGACTACCACCTTTACTGCATCGCAGGGGCTGCTTCTGATGATTCCCAACATGTACAAAATCGCGGGTGAACTCCTGCCCGCGGTATTCCACGTGAGCGCGCGGGCTGTTGCCGCTCATGCCCTGTCCATTTTCGGTGATCATCAGGATGTGATGGCGTGCAGGCAGACGGGCTTCGCCATGCTCGCTTCGGCCAACGTGCAGGAAGTGATGGACCTGGGATGTATCGCTCATCTGTCAGCCATCCAATCACGCGTGCCCTTCCTGCATTTCTTTGATGGGTTCCGCACCAGTCATGAAATCCAGAAAATCCAGGGGATTGATTATGAAGAGGCAGCCCGGCTGGTAGACTGGAAGGCTGTGGAGGCCTTTCGCGCCCGCGGCCTCAATCCGGAGCATCCGACTATCCGAGGGACCGCCCAAAACCCAGATATATACTTCCAGGGCAGAGAGGCCGCAAATCCGTATTATGAAGCGGTGCCGGGGATTGTAGAGCTCAACATGCGCCGCTTTGAGGAACTCACAGGCCGTTGCTACAACCTGTTCGACTACTACGGCGATCCGGAAGCAGAGTATGTGATTGTGGCAATGGCTTCAGTGTGTGATACGATCGAAGAGACCATAGATTACCTGCGCAGCCGAGGCGAACGGGTGGGGCTGGTGAAGGTGCGGTTGTACCGCCCGTTCTCCACCGTGCACCTCCGCCAGGCCATACCGCCTACCGTGGAGAAGATCGCCGTCCTGGATCGCACGAAGGAACCTGGTTCAGCCGGCGAACCCCTGTATCTCGATGTTGTGAAAGCTTTCCAGGGAAGCCCGGCCCCCATCATTGTGGACGGCCGGTACGGGTTGGGCTCCAAGGACACGCGCCCGTCGCAGATTATTGCTGTCTACAACAACTTGAAGCAGCACAAGCCCAAGGACAGGTTTACCATCGGGATCAGAGATGATGTCAGCGAAACGTCCCTTCCCGAAGCGGACATTGTGGAGACTGCACCGGAAGGCACCATCAGCTGCAAGTTCTGGGGCTTGGGATCTGATGGTACGGTTGGCGCAAACAAGACTGCCATCAAGATTATCGGTGAGAACACTCCTCTCTACGTGCAGGGTTATTTCTCCTACGACAGCAAGAAGTCGGGGGGTACCACGGTGTCCCACCTGCGCTTCGGCCGGCGGCCCATCCGTGCCTCTTACTTGGTGTACCATGCGGATTACATCGCCTGTCACAACAAGGCCTTCGTGTTCAACTACGATCTCCTCAAAGGAATCAAGGAAGGGGGCACTTTCGTCCTCAACTGCCCGTGGGACATGGATGAGCTGGAAGAGTACCTCTCGGCTTCGACTAAGCGCGCCATTTGCGAGAAAAACGTCAATTTCTACACCATCGACGCGCTGGCCATCGCCGGGGAAGTGGGGCTGGGGAACCGCATCAATATGATCATGCAGGCGGTGTTCTTCATCCTTGCCGAAGTGATCCCGGTGGAAGAGGCGGTGCAGCATCTCAAGAACGCGGTGGAAGAGATGTACGGCAAGAAGGGCCGCCGGATTGTGGAGATGAACCTGGCAGCCATCGACCGCGCTGCCGCCGCTTTGAGAAAAGTGGACGTGCCGGCCTCGTGGAGGGACGCCCAAGACCCGCCTGTGGAAAAGGCCAAAATGGTTCCGGAGTTCGTGGAGCGTATTCAAGCCCCTATGGCTCGCCATGAGGGGGATGAACTGCCGGTGAGTGCCTTTGCCGGCATGGAGGACGGTACCTATCCAACGGGGACGACAGCCTACGAGAAGCGGGGCATCGCGGTGATGATCCCAGAATGGCAGATTGAGAAATGCATCCAGTGCAACCAGTGCTCCTTCATCTGCCCGCACGCCACCATCCGGCCGTTCCTGCTGGACGAGGCGGAGCTGGCCGGGGCGCCGCCCGGGTTCAAGGCCAAGCAGGCAGTGGGGCGGGGAATTGAGCAGTTTGGGTATCGGATTCAGGTGAGCCCCCTCGACTGCACGGGCTGCGGCAACTGCGCCGATGTGTGCCCGGCACCTGGCAAGGCACTGATCATGCGCCCGGCAGATGAGCAGATTGCCAAAGAAGCAGAGAACTGGGAATATGCCATGACCATCACGCCTAAGTATGAGCTTGTGGACTGGAAGACCCTGAAGGGAAGCCAGTTCCGGCCGCCACTGTTTGAGTTTCACGGCGCCTGCCCCGGTTGTGGGGAAACCCCTTATTTGCGTCTGCTCACGCAGCTGTTCGGCGAGCGGATGATTATCGCTAATGCCACAGGCTGTTCTTCTATCTACACGGCCAGTGCCCCCTCGATGGCCTACAGCGTCACCGGCGAGGGACGAGGGCCCGCTTGGGGCAACTCGCTCTTTGAGGACAACGCGGAATACGGGTACGGCATGTGGCTGGGCATCACGCAGCAGCGGCAGCGCTTGGCCCGGTTAATGCGGGAGCTGCTGGAGTCGGGCGGCCTCGACGAGGGACTGGCCGCGGCTTTTCGGGCATGGCTGGAGAACATGTACAATGGGGAGGGGTCGGTGGAGCCGAGCCGGCGGATTGAGAAACTGCTCGCGGGCCGGGATCTGACGGGCAGTAAGGATCCGGCAGGCAGGGCACTGGCGGAGATTTGGTCGAAGCGCGCCTTCTTGGTGAAGAAGTCGCATTGGATTATCGGTGGGGACGGCTGGGCTTACGATATCGGTTATGGGGGGCTCGATCAGGTCCTGTCCCTCGGTGATGATGTCAACATTTTGGTGATGGATACGGAGGTTTATTCCAATACCGGCGGGCAGTCATCCAAGTCTACGCCCACAGCCGCTGTGGCCAAGTTCGCTTCGGCAGGGAAGCGGGTCCGCAAGAAGGATCTGGGCCGCATGGCCATGGCCTACGGCTACGTCTACGTGGCCCAGATTGCCATGGGGGCAAATATGAACCATACCATCAGGACGCTGCTGGAAGCGGAGGCTTATCCGGGCCCTTCACTGATCATTGCCTACTCACCATGTATTGAGCACGGCATCCGTACAGGCATGGGCACAAGCATCATGCAGGAAAAGCGGGCGGTGGAGGCAGGCTACTGGCACCTCTTCCGCTACAACCCTCTGCGCAAGCAGGCTGGAGAAAACCCATTCACCCTCGATTCTCCGGAACCCAAAGCGTCGTTCCGAGAGTTCCTGGAGAGCGAGGTGCGCTACTATTCGCTGCGGAGCAGTGCACCCGAATTGGCTGAAGAGCTCTTCGCGAAGGCAGAAGAGGATGCCCGTCAGCGTTATGAGGAGTACCGCCGCCTGGCGGCACAAGTTTAGAGCCCCGAATTGGGGCTCTCTTCATTTTTGGTTCTCTTCTGCCCATTCCCTCGCCAGCTCGACATCAACATCGCTGGGCAGGCCGACACGGGAGACTTCTTTCTGCCCAGCCAGATTCGCCCAAGCCGCGGTGGAATGGTCTTCTACTGGGCGTGAATACCGCCTGCGTTTCAGGCCCTGCAGCGGCCTGTCAACGTTGAAGTATCTAGCCACGGCATCCCCCCTTCGCTCTTAGTCTGCGCCAGAACGCATGAACTATTAGTTCCCTTGTCTTTTCTCAAACGGCATTTAATGGTAATATGGAGGAGAATGGAGGAATTGCCCATGACCTATCAGCTGATCGCGCGGCGAGTGCAGGGCAACACACCCGGTGACGTTTTGGACATCCCGTGGGAAGAGCTGCCTACGAGCAGTGTGTTCGTGGATGCAGTCATCGGCGGCCGGGCTTCTTTCGAAACCACGGTTCAAGCCGCCTGGGATGAGGAGTATCTGTATCTGCGGTTCTGCTGTGAAGACAGGGAAGTGCTCGCTACCATGGTCAGGCGCGATGATCCTCTGTACAACGAAGAAGTGGTAGAAGCCTTCATCGCGCCGGAAGACATCTACCACTACTATGAGTTCAACCTCAGCCCCAAGAATGTGGTGTTCGATTCGGAGATCTCCCATGACGGCACTGTCCACCACGGCAACCCCGCTTGGGACTGCATTGGGCTCATTCACCGGGTAGTGCGCCAGGAGCAGGCCGGCGCCGAGTTCGGCAGTTGGGTAGGGATGCTGGCAATTCCGTTTGCCGCGCTGAACTTCCGACCTGAACGGGGAAGGTCGCTGCGAGCTAACTTCTACCGCATCAAGCGGATTCCAGCCGATGAGTACCTGGCTTGGAGCCCCACACACTGCGACCCGGCCAACTTTCATGCACCCACATCATTCGGGGAGCTGAAGCTGGCCTGATGATGCTGTTTGTGTTCCACTGTTTGCTCGCCAGATGCTCACTGCCGCACAGCCCAACGCGGTAGTGACGGCGGCGGCCAGAAATAGGCCGGTTCCCCCGAGCAGATCCATGATCCGTCCGCCTGAGATGCTGCCCAAGAAGCGGGGCAGTGTGTGGGCGCATGCGGACTGTAGGGTAAAGCCGGTGGTCCTAAAGGCCGGTTCCACCAGGTTATCGACTAAGAGGACAACACTGACAGTAGTGAGGGGAAACGCCACTCCGTCCAGTGTGTGGATGAGAATCAGCAGCCAAGGGTTTGGCGTAAATGCAAAAGCGATCATGCGCAGGGCGTTGATGGCCCCTGCGGCAATCAAGAGCTGCTCCGGCCGCCACCGCCGGAGCAGTTTTGGTGTCAGGGCAAAGAAGGGAATCTCCACTAGCGCCGTGATGCCCCACGCGTAGCCCACAAGGGTGGCATTGGCGCCGCGCTCCAGCAGCACCAGGCTGAGGAAGGGCTGGGTGAGGGAAAGCCCCCCCTGGAGCAGAAAGACGGCGCCCAGGAAGAAGAGAAAAGGCCTGGTTACTGCTTCGCGGACAGCGTTAAGGCGAAAATCCGGCCTGCGCAGCGCCATCGTCTGGGCCGGCATCGCCAAACTGGCCAACATCGCGCATACGCTCAGAAACACGAACGCGGGGAACATCGCCCCGCTGTTTTTTTCAAAGATAGGGCCCATGGCCAGGGTTACGGCGGCAAAGCTGAACGAACCCCACAGGCGCGCCTGGCCGATGCGGTTGCTGTGTTCCCCTAGAGTCTGTACCGCCATACTGTCCAGCATCGCCGAAAGCGGCCCCTGCGTGATGCCCATCAGCACCGCCAGTGCGAAAAAGGCTGTTGTCGCGGGGAGGAGGCCGAATATGCCGGCCAGGCCCGCGGTGGCAGCCAGCAGTATGACGTACAAGAGGCGTACGTTCCCCCAGGCATCACTCACCAGCCCCGACAGGGGCTGGGTGAGGAAGGACAAGAGCGGCCCCACCGCACTGAAGAGGCCGATCGCGAATCCTGTCCCCCCAGCCTGCTGCAGGTAGATGGCGATAAACGGGGTCCACGCCCCTATTGCCGTGAAGTAGGCAAAGTAGTTTAGGGAAACAACGGCATAAGGTGACTTAATCCCCATCGTTCCTCCGGGAAACGGCCTGCCCTGCCGAAAGAGTGAGCGGTTGGCCGTTGTGGTATACTTCCATCGCTGGGCCTGAAAGCAGGCGGTACACTGTCTGATCCTTTTCTACAGAAACTTCCAGCTGCCTGCCTCTAAACTTGATTTTGAAAGAGTACCGATGCCATTTTTCTGGCAGCGTAGGCTTGAAGCTCAGGGTACCGTTGGAGGCCCGCATCCCCGCAAAGCCGTTGACGATGCACATCCACGAACCAGCCATGCATGCGGTGTGGACACCCTGCCAGGTGTTTTTGTTGTAGTCATCCAGATCCAGGCGGGATGTCTGCATGAAGTAGTTGTAGGCATGGTCGTGATAGCCGATTTCAGCCGCCATGATGCTGTAGATCGACGGTGACAGGGACGAGTCATGCGTTGTCTTGGGTTCGTAATAGTCGTAGTCCCGTTTCTTCTCTTCGAGGGTGAACTGATCCCCCAGTAGGAACTGGAGCAGGACCACATCAGCCTGTTTGATCACCTGGTAACGCCAGATGGTGAGTGGATGCCAGTTCCGGACCAGCGGGATCTCTTCCGGCGGAATGGCATCGACGTCGATGGGATCCTTGTACAAGAACGAATCATCCTGGGGATGAATGCCCAGCTCTTCGTCATAAGGCAGGTACATCAGGTCAGCACACTTCTGCCAGCGTTTGAACTCCTCTTCGTCCAGCTGCAGCCGTTCCACCAGGGCTGCGTACTGCTCTGGGTACATTTGCGCCATCAGATCCCGAGCTTTGAGAGCGAACTCCAGGTTGAACTTGGCCATGTAGTTGGTGTAGCAGCTGTTGTTCACTCCTGGTTTGTACTCATCAGGGCCGCACACTTCGTTGATGCAGTAACGGCCGCCTTTGGCCGGGATGAAGGCGCCCCGCCATGCCCAGCAGCGGGCGGTCTCAAAGAGAATCTCTGCACCCATATCCCGCAGGAATTCCCAGTCTTCGGTGGCCTCCAGGTATTTGTGAATCGCATACGCGATATCTGCGTTTATGTGATACTGCACTGTCGACCCAAGGAAGTTTCCGGAAGCCTCATGGCCGTTAATCGTGCGCCACGTGTAGAGGGCTCCCTTGTCCTTCATGCGGGCTGCGTTCTCGCGCGCCGGGCCGAGGATGCTGTAGCGGTACTCCAGCAGTTTCCGCACCAACTCCGGCTGGCTGTAAAGGAAGAAGGGGATGATGTAAGTCTCCGTATCCCAGAAATAGTGTCCTTCATAGTACTCGCCGGTCAGGCCTTTGGCGGCGATGTTGGTGATGCCGTCCCTCCCTGTGGAGCACAGCAGATGGAAGGCGTTGAACCTGAGCCCCTGCTGCAGTGCGGGATCCCCTTCGAGCTGGATGTCGGTGTCGGCCCAGTAGTTCTCCATGAACTCTACATGGGCGGCGAAGAGCTTATCCCATCCTTCCTGGGCGCAGTCGCGGGCGTGGGCGAGTACGAACTCGCCGATTTCAGCCGGGGCTGTTTCTCGCGACGTGGTCACAGCCACATATTTCTCGACCACTGCTGTTTCGCCTTCACGCAGGGTATACTCGGCAGTGAAGACGAGCTGTTCGGCTTCGGCGCTCCCGCACACAGCCGCACCGGATGAAAACCGGTGGCAGACGCCGACCCCGATCTGAAAGCCGCTGCGCCGCGTCTTCGAGAGAATGCAACCGCTTTCATTTTCGGCCTGAGAAAAAATCACGTCGAGGATGCGGCCGCGGAGATGGTGGTAATTCTGCACGGCACCCTGCACTCGGCTCGTGATCACCACTTTGCCGGAGAAGTTTAGGGGCCGGACTGTGCAGCGGATGACGGCCAGGTGCTTGTCCGTCTGGGAGATGAACCGCTCGAACTTGATTTCCAGCTGTTTTCCCTGCGGGCTCCGCCAGGCCACTTCCCGAGTGAGCACGCCCTGCTTGAGATCTAGCACCCGCCGATAATGCTCCACGGTGCCTTCCAGCAGCGAAAAACTTTCGCCGTCCACATCGATCTCAATTATGCGCCAGTCAGTGATGTTGATCATGGTCTGGTAGTCCTTGGGCTGCCTGGCCATGTGTTCCCCGTAGATGATGGGGGAAGTCTCGTAAATGCCGTTCACATAGATGCCCGGCGTAGAAGGCACCGTTTCCGGGAGGCCCTCTTCGTAGGTCCCCCGCATGCCCATGTAGCCGTTGCCGATGGCGAAAATGGACTCGTTGCGGTGGTTGTACTCTGGTCTGAACTCGGATTCAGTTATGCGCCATTCTTCGTAGGGGTAAATTGCACGAATATTGCGATGAAACGCCCGCATCAAACTCACTTCCTTTCCCAGTGCTGGTTCTCTAATTGGCGATCAGGAGCCCAAAATCCTTTAATAATACCCATGAGTTCCGGGTATCCTTTTTGAGAAGAGAAGTACAGGTGGTGAAGCGCATTGCGGATCCTCATGCTGTCGTGGGAATACCCGCCGAAGGTGATCGGCGGCTTGGCGCGGGCTGTATCTGATCTGTCTGAGGCCCTTGTGGAACATGGTCATGAGGTGTTCGTGGCCACAAGTGACCATCCCCAGTCCGACCCGGTGGAGTACTTGTCGGGGGTGCGCATCTACCGCACTAACCAACACTACCCAACGCCGTTGGGGTTCCTCGACACTGTCCTCTACATGAATTACCACTTAATTCAGCGGGCCGTGCAAATTCTCCGCACCGAGGCCGTTCAGATCGTCCACGCCCACGACTGGCTGGTGGCTCCCGCCGCGAAAGTCCTCAAGCACGCGTTCAAGATTCCGCTGGTGGCGACGATCCATGCTACCGAATGGGGCCGCAGCGGGGGGCTGCACAACGATCTGCAGCGGCACATCAGCGACGTAGAATGGTGGCTGACGTATGAGGCGTACCGTGTGATCTGCTGCAGCCGGTACATGCACGGCGAACTCATGCGGGTGTTTCACTTGCCTGAAGACAAGATCAGCGTCATCCCGAACGGTGTCAACGCGGCCAGGTTCAAACAGGCGCATCCGGACCTCAACAGTTTTCGCAGCCAGTGGGCGCTACCTGAGGAGAGAATTGTATTCTTTGTGGGCCGCCATGTATACGAAAAGGGTGTAGATGTGCTCCTGGGAGCCGTCCCCCTTGTACTCGCGCAGATGCCGTACACGAAGTTTATCATTGCCGGAACCGGCCCCATGCATGAGGAACTGAAACGGCGCGCCCAAGAGATGGGTATCGGGCACAAGGTGATGTTCCCCGGGTTCATTGATGATCTGACACGCAACAGCCTGTACCAGCTTGCGGACGCGGCCGTTTTCCCCAGCCGCTACGAGCCGTTCGGTATTGTCGCCCTGGAAGCAATGGCCGCAGGGGCCCCGGTTGTCGTGAGCGATGTGGGCGGTTTTCGCGAGATAGTGCGCCACGGCGAAACCGGGCTTACCTTCTATGCCGGCCAGAGCAAGTCCCTGGCCGACAACATCCTCATCCTTCTGAAAGACAGGCAGCAGGCGCGGTTGATGCGGAGCCTGGCCTATCGTGAACTGCTGGTGAAGTACGATTGGGAGAGCATAGCCCGCCAAACTGTGGAAGTGTATAACCGGGCCCTAGGCGGCAAGGCAGGCCCGGACCGAGATACAGATGTAATGCCAACGCGCTATCATCCTACCAGCGACTTCCCAGAGGAAAGGGCTGAATTCTATGAAAGCAGTAATCATGGCCGGAGGTGAAGGGAGCCGTCTCAGGCCGCTCACCTGCAACCTGCCAAAACCGATGGTGCCGATCGTCAACAGACCCATGATGGAGCACATCGTCAATCTCTTGAAAGCCCACAACATCAGTGAAATCGCCAGCACATTGTGGTACCTGCCGCAAGATGTGATGGCCTACTTCGGCGACGGGTCTGCGTTTGGTGTCAGCATGGAGTACTTCGTGGAAAAAGAGCCCTTGGGAACCGCAGGGAGCGTCAAGAATGCCGCTGGGTTCTTGGACGACACATTTGTCGTGGTGAGCGGGGACTCCTTGACTGACATCGATCTCTCCGCCGCTGTTGCTTTTCACCGGGAGCGGAATGCCGTCGCCACTCTGATCCTCACCCGCGTCGCCAATCCCCTCAATTACGGCATAGTCATCACCGGCGAGGACGGGCGCATCCGTCAGTTCCTCGAGAAGCCAAGCTGGAGTGAAGTGTTCAGCGACACAGTCAATACGGGCATCTACGTACTGGAACCTGAGGTTCTGCAGGAGTTCGCTGAGGGGCAGAAGTTCGACTTCAGCCGCGATCTCTTCCCTTTGCTGCTGGCCAAAAAAGCACCGATTTTTGGCTATGTGGCGGAAGGCTATTGGTCTGACGTGGGAAACTTGGAGGTGTACCGCCAAGCTCAGCAGGACTGTCTAGAAGGCCGAGTCCGCATTGACCTGGGCAGGCCGCGCAAAGACGGCATCTATGCTGCTGAAGACGCGGCGATCGCCCCCGATGCAGAAATCACAGCCCCTGTCTACATCGGCCCCGGTGCTCACGTTGCTTCCGGCGCTCGTGTGGGAAAGTACAGTGTAATTGGGCCAAACTGCCGGATTGAAGCTGGGGCAAGCTTGAAGCGAGCCGTACTCTGGCATGGAGTGCACGTGGGCGAGGGGAGTGAACTGCGGGGATGTGTCTTAGCGAAGAACATCCGGATCGGCTCTCGCGCCAAGCTGTTTGAGGGTGCTGTGATCGGGGAAAATGCCCACATTGGTGCCTACTCCACGGTGCGGCCCAATGTGAAGGTGTGGCCCGAAAAGCGCCTGACGAGTGGAACCATCCTCAAACAGTCGTTGGTGTGGGGCTGCCAGGAACGGCCCTCTTTGTTCAGTAAGTGGGGCATCACCGGTGACCTGCGCGGTGACCTGCCCCTTGAAGAAGTTATCCGGGTCGGTTTGAGCTGTGGTGCATTTCTGGGCGCAGGCAGTAAGGTGCTGGTGACAGCAGACGGCACACCAAATGCCCGCGTGGCCAAACGGGCTCTAATTGCCGGCCTTCTCAACGGCGGCCTGCATGTCCTCGATGCAGGTACGGCCGCGGCCAACTTGACGCGCCTGGGGTCCCTAGTGTTTGGCACCCAAGCGGCGCTCCACTGTCAATCGTTCCCCCGCCGGGAGGGGATTGTCAACATCCAGTGCTGGGACCAGGCGGGAAGGTTCTTCAGCAAGTCGGATCAGCGCAAGTTGGAAAACATCTTTCTCAGAGAAGACTACCCGCGGCTGTCGGGAAGTGAGTTAGGAGAGCTGACCTTCGTGACGGGGCTTTCTGACCGCTACGTGGACATTCTGGCCAAAGCGTACCGAGCGGGGAGGCCCGGCTACAGGGTGGCGTTGAAGGTGTCTTCTCCCGAGGCTCAAGTGTTTGCAGGCTTGGTGCGGGAGTTCTTGGCCAGGGCCGGCTACGAACTGGCCAACCCTGGCGAAGGCAGCCAAGTCACAATCGTGGTGGACGACAGCGGTTGGTACATGCAGGATGAGTCCGGGCAGCGCTTTACAGAGGCAGCGTGGTGGACTCTCTTTGTCCATTCTCTCAGGGCGAAGGCGCGCCGCGGCATCGCCGTGCCGGTCCACGTTTCCGAGCAGGTTTCCCGTGCCGCCCAGGAAGCGGGGCTGGATGTCCGCTGGACGCGGCTGGAACCACAGTTCTGGATGGAGGCTGCCTCGGAAATGGGTATCACTGAGGGGGATGAGGTGGAGCTGTTCCCCTATATTGAACCACTGGCGTCCATGGGTGAGGTGCTCCGGTTTGCCAGTTCGACCCAGGAGCGGCTCGCTGATTTGCTGGAGGCATCCAAGACACATACTAGGAGTAAGCTGGTGTTCTGTCCATGGAAAGACAAGGGTAGAGTGATGCGGGAGCTGATCAGTCAGACACAGCCCGAGAACACCTTGTACCTGGACGGCATCAAGACGTATACCGGGACGGGCTGGGCTTTAGTGGTGCCTGATGGAGATGAACCTCTCTTTCAGATCCTGAGCGAAGCCGCCAGCCCTGAAGAGGCCGATGCGCTCGTAGAACACTACGCCGCGATGATATCCAGTCAGATCGATGAGGAGTGATCAGAGTTGAAGGCGATTCCCGTACCCAAGGTTGCCTTTTTCTGCATGGAATACGGCTTAAGCGAGAGCTTCCCCATTTATTCGGGCGGACTGGGGATACTGGCTGGGGATATCCTCAAGACAGCAAAGGACATAAACCTACCCCTAATCGGCATCGGCATCCTGTGGCGAGAGGGCCACACCGATCAGTACCTGGATAAGAACGGCTTTCCCCGGGACTGCCCGCAAGAGTATGATCGCAGCCACTTGGAGGATACAGGCGTAACCGTTGACGTTTGGATCCGAGGTGAGAACGTCACCTGCAAAGTCTGGAAAACAGAAGCGTTCGGCAATGCACCGCTGTACCTTCTAGATGCCGATCTTCCTGGCACCCAAAACGGCTGGATGACCCGTCAGCTGTACTACGGGATGGGCCAAGAGCGGGTGGCCGCGGAGATGATCCTCGGGGTCGGGGGTGTCCGCCTGATCAGAAAGCTGGGCATCGACATCGACATTTTCCATTTGAACGAGGGGCATGCGGTTTTTGCCGGATTGGAGCTGATCCGGGAGAAGATGGCGGAAGGGATGAGTTTCGAAGAGGCATGGGAGGAGACGCGGCAGCAGGTCGTCTTCACCACCCACACTCCGGTGATGGCCGGCAACGAAGAGCACGAGCACAGCCTGCTCAATCACATGGGAGCCTGGTGCGGCCTGGAATATGATCAGGTGGAGAAAATCGGCGGCAACCCCTTCAACATGACAGTGGCTGGGTTGCGCCTGAGCTACATCGCCAACGGAGTCTCCCAACTGCACGGCATGACTGCCCGTGCCATGTGGCGGGGGAACCCCGGTACAGCGCCGATCATCAGTGTCACAAATGGTGTCCACGTCAATACCTGGCAGAGCCAGGTGATCAGGCAGACGTACAACATGAACGGCAACTTGTGGAAAGCCCACCAACAGAACAAGCGCAAGCTGCTGGACGTGATCGAAAACCGTACGGGCGTGAAGTTCGATATGGACGTGCTTACCATCGGTTTTGCCCGCCGGGCAGCTGTTTACAAACGCAGCGGCCTGATCTTCAGCAGGCTGGACGTGATCGAGCCGCTGCTGAGAGAACGCACAATCCAGCTGGTCTTCTCCGGCAAGGCGCATCCTCAAGACGATTGGGGCAAGCGCATCGTTGCCAATATCGTGGAAATGGCCTACCGCTTCCCCGAAAGCGTGGTCTTTTTAGAGAATTACGACATGGAACTGGGCCGGATTCTGACGGCCGGCTGCGACGTATGGCTGAACACACCGCAGCGGCCGCTGGAGGCATCGGCCACTTCGGGCATGAAGGCTTCACTCAACGGCGTGCTCCATTTGAGTACGTTGGACGGCTGGTGGCCGGAAGCGGTGGTCCACGGCGTCAATGGTTGGCAGTTCGGAGGCGGCTACGAGGGCCCGGAGCAGACGCTGGTGGATGCTGCCTCGCTCTACGAGGTACTGATCACGGAGGTTATCCCCACGTATTATGAAAACCGGAACAAGTGGGTGGAAATGATGCGGGAGGCCATCGCCACAGCCCTGCACCGCTTTTCCTCGGAGAGAGTGCTCACTGAGTACTACAACCTGCTCTACCTACCTTCCACAACTCTGCGTGCGCTGAAGAAAGAGGTCAGCCAGACCCAGGCAGTGCAGTAACAGTCCCGCAGGCAGTCCCGCAGGCGCCAGAACTCCTGGCGCTTGTACTGTGTATGGGGTATAATGCCAGTAGAAAAGTGCTGGTGGGAGGGAACCACGTGCAGCTGGCTGAGTTCTACAAGGATGTCTGTGCGAGACTGGATGCATTGATTGGTGCAGAGCGGGATTGGGTGGCCAACCTGGCCAATGCCGCCGCATTGCTGTACCACGAGATGGACCGCATTAACTGGCTGGGTTTCTATCTTCTAAAGGGAGAGGAACTGGTGTTGGGCCCTTTTCAAGGGAAGCCGGCCTGTATCCGCATTGGAATGGGGAAGGGTGTGTGCGGGCAGACGGCTCTGCACCGCCGGGCTCACGTCGTGCCCGACGTGCACAAGTTTCCCGGCCATATTGCCTGCGATCCGGTATCTCAGTCTGAAGTGGTGGTACCGATCGAATATGGCGGCCGGCTGATCGGAGTGCTGGATGTGGACAGCCCAGAATTGGGGCGCTTCAGCGAGGAGGATGCGGTCGGCCTGGCGCAAGTTGCAACTCTGCTGGCAGAAAGATGTGATTGGGATTAGAAAAACCCTTGCCAAAGTGCCCATGATCCCCCATAATAATAGATAGGAATGGTTATTATTATCAGGGGGATTACAGATGGAAATAAGAAAAGGAATACACTGGGTTGGAGTGTTAGATCCGGATCTAGAGATTTTTGATATTGTCATCCCGACGCAGTGGGGCACCACGTACAATGCTTACCTCATTGAAGCGGATGAGCCGGCTCTGGTGGACACTGTCAAAGCTAACTTTACCAAAGAGTTCCTGGAAAAGCTGGAAGCGCGCATTGACTTAGCAGACTTGAAACACCTGATCGTGAACCACACAGAGCCCGACCATTCTGGGGCAGTGGGAGAACTGCTGCGGCGGGCGCCCCACTTGAAGGTGCATGGGTCCAGAGCTGCAATCCAGTTCCTGCGGGAGCAGGTTAACAGAGACTTTGATGCCCATGTGGTTGGGGACAACGATGTCTTGGATCTGGGCAATCGACGGCTGCGGTTTATCATGGCCCCCTTCCTGCACTGGCCGGACACAATGTTCACATACCTGGAAGGCGAGGGAGTCTTGTTTACCTGCGATGCCTTCGGCAGCCACTACAGCCCGCCCAGCGGCCGCTTGCTCGAGAGCGAGCAGGAGCAGGACTTCACAGAAGCCACCCGCTACTACTTTGACAGTATCATGAGCCCGTTTAAGCCCAAGATTCAGGAGGCAGTGGCCAAGATCACCGGTGTGGACATTGACTTGATCGCGACGGGGCATGGGCCTATCCTCGACCGAGATCCATGGCGTGTGGTCAACCTCTACCGCGAATGGAGCAGTACACCGGAGAGGCGTGTGAAGAAAATCATTGTGGCCTACGCTTCGGCTTACGGCCATACAAAACGGATGGCGGAGCTCATCGCCCAAGGCGCGGAGGAAGTAGGCAACGTGGAAATCGCCCTGATGGATGTGGCAACAGCGCCGGAAAAGCATGTTGACGAGGCTTTCTCCGAATTCGATGCGTTGGTGATAGGGTCGCCGACGATCAACGCCAATGTTGTGGCCCCGGTGTGGAGGGCTTTGGACAAAGTGAGCGCGATTACCGCTCGCGGCAAGGCGGCCGCCGTCTTTGGCAACTATGGATGGAGCGGGGAAGCGGTTCCCCTTCTGGAAGAAAGGCTGGAGAAAATGCGGCTGGTAGTATCCCATCCGCCCGTGAAGGCCCGCTTCGGTCTGACTCCTGCTGATGAGGAGCGCTGCCTAAACCTCGGCCGGTTCATGGCCCAGGGGCTGCAGTAAAAGCGACAGAAGAGAAAGAACAAGGCCTGGCAGTTTCTGCCAGGCCTTTTTGTCGGATTCCCATCAGCTAGCGCGGGTTGATTACAAGCTCCCTGCCGTAAACCCGCTGGAACTCCTTTGCCCTTCGGCGGGCATCCTTGATCTCCAGCTCCGCATTTGTCTTGCTTACCACCAGGATCTCGCAGGTCTCCTCCCGCATCTGGGTTTGGACTCCCGTAACTACGCCAGTGTGGGACCGATCCAGGCTGTGGATAATCTGCAGAATTGGGATCAGCTTGTTGACAATCTCACGATCTTCTGGTTTCAGCGGTCCCCGGGCGACGTATTCATCAAAGTCGGGCAGATAGGCCTCGTCATGCGATGCTGCGAGGTAAGCCGCGAGGACACGTTCCCGCTGTGTTAAGCCGCTGAGCGGCAGGTTGAGCATCAGGTACAGTGTATGTTTCTCCAAGCTCTCCACGGAGATCACCTGGCCGATTTCGTGGAGCACGCCGGCGACCAGCAGCACTCTCCTGGCGGAGCTCCCCATGCCGTGCAGGCCCTGCAGCTGATCGTAGAGGGTGACTGCCAGGTTCGACACCCGCCGGGAATGATCTTCATCCAGTCGGTGGTAACGGATGAGATTGTCCAGGTGGTGCGACAACACGTTGAACAGTATTGGGTCGCGCGGCAGCAGGTATTTGTAGAAAATGCCGTCGCGGATGCTGGCAGTGCTTACTATCAGCTTGTCGGCATCAACGGTTTCCATCAGTTTGACCGCCATCGCGCTACCGGCGACGATTAAGTCGGCGCGGGCCGGCTCCAGGCCCGGAACCTGCAGGCGCTCATTGAGGCTCATCTGAGAAACGGTGTCGTAGATGGCCTTAACTTCCGCCAGAGGGATCTCGATGCCGTCGGTGATATCCGGCAAGTAGTGGGAGCGCCGCCGATAGATGCGGGCGAGAGAACGGAAAGTGCCGCCGATGCCGATCAGCGGCTGTTCTGGCGCCATCTGCCGGACGCGCTCAAACTGCAGCTCCAGGAACTCTTCCAGTGCTTGGAGGTTTTCAGCAGCCGGGCGGTCTTTGAGGTTATACCGTTCTGCTAAGGTCAGAGCGCCGAACTCGAACACGACGGCAGACTTACTCAGCCGGCTGGCGAAACCGGAGAGTTTGACGGAACCACCGCCAATATCTGCTGCGAGCCCGTTTGTGAAGGGAGTAGAGTTGATCAGGCCGATGTATCCCAAGTAAGCTTCCTCTTCGCCCGAGAGAACCTGGATCTTGACGCCTGTGCGGGCGTAAATACGCTCAATAAGCTCATGCCCATTGGGCGCATTGCGCACCGCTGCAGTGGCCACAGCGAGAATCCGGTCGACCTTGCGGGCTTCGCAGAAACGGGCAAACAAGCCGACGGTTTCCACAGCGTATGCCATGGCCTGTTCGCTGAGGTTGCCCTGTTCATCAAGCCCGCTGCTCAACCGCACGGTCTCCTTGATGTTCTCGATCAGATGGTGAGCGTTCCGCTCACCTACGTCTATTATGATCAGCCGCACCGAATTTGAACCGAGGTCGATAATTCCCAGCCGTTTCACTGTCTTCTCCCCTCTCTTCCCACCGACTTCATTTTACCAGAATACCACAGTTGTGAACAGACTACAAGCAACCGCCGCTTCGCAGGGCGGTTTCCATTCCTTGACAACCATTACAAACAAGGCGTATAATTTTTAGTAGGCGTTATACACTGAGGTGAATAGGGTGGAGATTACAAAGAAGACCGAGTACGCCATCAGCGCCCTAATTGAGCTTGCGCGCAATCCCGGCGAGTACATTTCTTCTAAAGAAATCGCCCACCGGCAGGATATTCCTGTCAACTTTTTGCCGCAGATCATTGCGCTGTTAGGGACGGCGGGTTGGGTCGAAGGCGTGCGCGGTCCGGGCGGCGGCGTGAAACTGCTTGTTGATCCAGATTCGATATCGGTAAAAGATGTGATCGAGCTCATAGAAGGCAAGGTAGCCATCTCCAGGTGCCTCACCAGCGAACTCGGGTGTTCCCGACTGGGGAGATGCCCGCTGCACTCGGTGTGGCGCGAGGCGCAAACGGCGCTCATGGGAGTGCTTGGCAGAAAGACCATTGCTGAGCTCGCGGCGGAAGAACAAGGGTTGGCCACAGCTTCCGAGGGCGATCAAGCCTAGCTTACCCCCGAATTTGCTTACCAAGGATGGAATAATATTACGAGAACTGCAACGAACAAGCGAAGGAGTGTAGAGCTTGAAACGCTACTTGACCGTATTTGCACTAATGGTGGTCCTGCTCGGAAGCCTGATCGCCCAACCCGCCTTGGCCGGTGGTGTGGGTTACGTTGATTTCGAGTTCTTGTTCAACAATCATCCCGAGTATGAGATGAAAAATCAAGAACTTCAGGAAGCTGCCGACAGGCTGGTTGCAGAATTCCAGGCTGAGGCCAGCTCCCTTGGTGAAGACGCCAACTTGGACGAGCTGCGGGCGCAGTACGAATCCCGTCTGGACGCAATTAGGGAAGAGCTTGAGCTTTTCCTCATCAATTCGGTGCGCAAGGCGATTGCCGAAGTTGCCGCGGCCAATGAGATTGATGTGGTGCTGCTCCCCGGGGTGATCGTTTACGGCGGCGTCAACCTTACTCCCCTGGTGCTGGAGGCCCTGTACCAATCTTACGGGATATCTGTACCATCCCATTTGCGTACTGGGATTTAGCAGGTACCATACAATAACTTCTAGATAAGAGGTGATTGGATGAAAAAGTGGGAATGCACAGTGTGCGGGTACATCTATGATCCAGCAGAGGGGGATCCAACACAGGGAATCGCACCCGGAACAGCGTTCGAAGATCTGCCGGATGATTGGGTTTGCCCGGATTGCGGCGTAGGCAAAGATATGTTTGAGGAAATTGACTGAGGTGAAGGAGGCGCTGCATTGAACCCGAAAGTTGATCCTGATCTCTGCATCGGCTGCGGCCTGTGCGCGGAAATCTGCCCGGAAGTCTTTGAGATGGGCGACGATGGGATTGCGCATGTCGTCAACGCTGATGGTTGCGAAAGCGCTGGGTGCTGCCAGGAAGCGGCGGATTCTTGCCCTGTGAGTGCTATCAGCCTCGATTAAGAACATATGAGGATGTAGAATAGCCGTTTCCATTTTGCCCAACAGTCCACCTGCGTAGTTCTCTGGTTGCGGGGAACATTAAGGATGCAGGGGAAAAGGGGGTGAAATGGAGAATGGCACAGGGTTCTTCAGGCAGCAACATCAAAGTGATTCCCCAGGCATACCAGGCAATGAACCAGTTCAAGTATGAGGTTGCCACCGAGTTGGGGATCAACCCTGAGTACAAAACCGGTTATTGGGGCAATATCTCTTCCAGAGAGTGTGGTGCTGTGGGCGGACATATGGTGCGGCGGATGATTGCTGCGGCTCAACAGTCGCTGCTCAGCCAGGGTCAGGCCGGCGGGTTCCGCTTCCCACAGGAACCGAACACTCCGCAAGGTTAATTGAGCAGTAGAATAACTGAATAGATCGCAGAGGGTTCAGTGGCGGGCCCTCTGCTTCTATTTACCACGTTAAGGGCTGCTCCCTCGGGGCATGCTAGAACTGAAGCCTATGGGGGAGGTGACGACTGATGGCGCGCGGAAGTAAGAAGAACCGGATCATGATCCCGCAGGCTGCGCAGGCCATGGATCAGTTCAAGTACGAAATAGCAAGCGAACTGGGGATCAACCCTGAGTACCAAACGGGCTATTGGGGGAACATCTCCTCCCGCGAGTGCGGCGCGGTCGGTGGGCACATGGTTCGCCGGATGATCGCCGCCGCCGAGCAATCGCTCATGGAGCAGCAGGGCGGTTTTGCGGCAAAAGCCCAACCTCCTGCGCCGCCGCAGTAGCCGGCAGGAAGCATTCCAGAGCCGACAGCGAAGAAAGTGAAGCGCTGGCCCCGCCTCGGCGGGGTTTTACTATTACTTTACTGCACAATAATTGAAAAGCGGCATCTCCATTGGCTATAATCTGTAGCAACAGCCAGGGAGGTGTTTGCGGTGAAGTGCCCGTTGAAAGGCGTTACCTTTCGGCCCAGTATGTGTCTGACGTGTGAGCACTGCGGCGGATTGAACAACGGCGGTGTGCTCTGTTTTAAGGCGAACCGCAGGCTGGACTACCGCTCGGATTTTCTGGGTGAGCCAGATCGTTCCAAACAACCCCGCAGATAATTCCCGGATAGCTTATTGTCTTTCCAGACAAGGTGTGGTATATTAAAACATGGCAAGCGGTGGAGGGATGCGCCGTGCACAGCGTTTTTATGCAGGCAGCTTTGGAAGAAGCACATAAGGCCCTCCAGAGCGGTGAAGTCCCCATTGGTGCGGTAGTGGTACGCAACGGCGAGATCATCGGCCGCGGCTATAACCAACGGGAGACGCTCCGCGATCCGACTGCTCATGCTGAGATGATAGCTATCCGTCAAGCCGCCGAACGCCTTGGCACGTGGCGGCTGACAGGGGCCACACTCTACGTTACGCTGGAGCCGTGCCCCATGTGTGCGGGGGCAATTGTCCACGCTCGCATCTCTACCCTGGTTTACGGCGCCGATGACCCAAAGGCGGGAGCAGTATCATCGCTGATGAACCTAGTGCAGGATAAACGGCTGAATCACTGTGTGGCCGAGGTAATTGCCGGAATCAAGGAGCAAGAGTGCAGTGAGCTGTTGCGAGGCTTTTTCCGGCAGCTTAGAGAGAAAAAAGAAGCATCAGAGAAGCTAACAGGCGTGGAGAGGTGACAGAGCGGCCGAATGTGGCGGTCTCGAAAACCGTTGGGCGCGCAAGCGTCCCGTGGGTTCAAATCCCACCCTCTCCGCCATCCAGATAACAACCAATAATATAGATAAATCGTGGAGAGATGCTGGAGTTGGCTGAACAGGCACGACTGGAAATCGTGTAGAGGTGATAAGCCTCTCGAGGGTTCGAATCCCTCTCTCTCCGCCATATGTAACGAACAGCGGCATTCAGTAGAAAGTGCCGCTGTTTTTTTGACCCGTCTGTCCTCGGGTGCATTCCTTGACACTTCCGGCCCCCTTGACATATAATAAGGGTACCGTGCTAGACGGGGAGGTAGCGGTGCCCTGTACCCGCAATCCGCTATAGCGGGGTCGAACTCCTGTCTGAGGGGCAGTCTTGTGGAGTCTGGTTTAGGTAAGTGGTGTTGACGGTTGGGTCTCACGCAATAGGAACCTATGAACCCCGTCAGGTCCGGAAGGAAGCAGCGGTAAGTAGGCCACCCTATGTGCCGTGAGGGTGCCTGACTCGAGCTAACTGCCTGAATATCGTCTGGAAGGCTGTGCTCGAGGACAGGTGCACGGCTTTTTTTATGCCCTTTTTTCCAGTGATGGGCCCGGAAGGATTTCCAAAGCAGGATCCAGAAAAGGTGAATGGATTACCTTGGGGGAGGCGGAAAAGTGGCCTATCTTGCATTGTACCGCAAATGGCGCCCGCAGACCTTTGCTGAGGTTATCGGCCAGAGTCACATCTGTCAGGCACTGCAGAACAGCCTCAGGCAGGGCCGCATTTCCCATGCCTACCTGTTTTCGGGGCCGCGAGGGACTGGCAAGACAACCATTGCCCGCCTGCTGGCGAAGGGGCTGGATTGTGCTGAAGGGCCCACCGACACTCCGTGCGGCGAATGTGCAGAGTGCAGGGCTATCGCCAACAGCAGCTCCCTCAATGTCATAGAGATTGACGGCGCTTCCAACCGCGGGATCGAAGAGATCCGCGAGCTGCGCGAACAGGCCCGTTTTGCGCCAGTCGGCGCCCGCTATAAGGTGTACATCATTGACGAAGTACACATGCTGACCCCGGAGGCGTTCAATGCGCTGCTCAAGACCTTGGAAGAACCTCCCGCCCATGTTGTCTTCATCTTTGCCACCACCGATCTGCACAAGGTTCCCGCGACAATCTTATCGCGCTGCCAGCGCTATGACTTCAAACGCCTAACTCTGCCGCAGATCATTGACGGCCTACGCAAAGTAACGGCAGCAGAAGGAATTGCTGCCGAGGAAGCGGCCCTAGAGATGATCGCCAAACACGCAGAAGGGGGAATGCGCGACGCGCTCAGCCTGCTGGAGCAGTGCATGATCTACTCGGAGTCCTTGACCGCGGCTGCAGCCGCGGACGTGCTGGGTGTGGCACCGGCGGAGGAGATCCGCAGCTTCACTGAGCAGCTGCTGCGAAAAGATCATCAAGCTTGTATGGGCCAGATCAGCCGCCTGTACGACAGCGGCCGGGATCTCATGCAGTTTACTCGTGATGTTGTTGATGAGCTGCGGGCACGCACGCTTGCCCTCGAACCAGGCCCAGAGCAGGAGGCACACCTAGAGGCTATCCGCAGGCTTTCTGACTGTGCCCGGGAAATGCGCTATGCCGTCGATGCGAGGATTCCGCTGGAATTGGCAGCCTTGGAACTAACCGCAGTCCCCAAACAGGCACAATCTGCGCCCGTGGAACATATCGACAGCTTAAGGGAGAAAATCCGCGCGCTGGAACAACAAATCCGGGGCTTGGCGGCACAGGAACCGCAGCGGGAAGAGCCGCGGCGGGAGCCTGCTGTGGTGCGCCAGCGCCCTGCCGGTGCTGATGACAAGGACCGCACCCAGTTTCTTGTGGACAACTGGGAAGACTATCTCCAGGCGCTGCGCAAAGAGCGATTAGTGCAGGCTGCCGCATTCTTGTGCGAGGGCAAGCCGGTGGCGGTAAGAGGCAGTACGGCGGTCATCAGCTTTCCGCGGGAACGCGGGTTCCACAAAGCCAGTATAGAGCAGCCTAAGTACAAGGAGGCAGCAGAGAGGGTGCTCTCTAAGTTCTTGGGCACACCGCTTGAGCTAGAGTGCGTTTTTGACGACGAAGCCTCCGCGGCAGAGCTTGCGGTACCGGAAGAGAAGAGCCCACAACGTGAATGGGATGCTCCCGGGCCGAAGGAACAGGCGGCAGCGGTGGAAAATATGCCTCAGGCCAAGGGGCCGGAGGTGGAGAACGCTGTGGTGCAGGCAGCGCTGCGAGTCTTTGGCGGCAAGGTCGTACGGATTCCCGATGCGGGTGAGTAAAGAGCGACTAATAGTGAGGTGTTTGTGGGATGGGTATGAACATGCAGAAAATGATGAAGCAGGTTCAGAAGATGCAGGCTGAGCTGAAGCGGGTACAGGAAGAGCTCGCCAGCAAGACCGTGGAAGGTACCGCGGGCGGTGGTGTGGTTACGGTGGTCGTCAACGGGCATCAGGAAATCCAGCAGATCAAGATCGATCCCGCTGCAGTCGATCCCGATGATGTTGAAATGCTGGAGGACCTGATCTTAGCCGCGGTGAACGATGGTCTCCGGAAGGCCCAGGAGCTGTCGGCTGCGGAAATGCAGCGGGTAACCGGCGGCCTCAACTTACCAGGCATGCCTTCTGGCCTGTTCTAACATGTCGCGCTATCCCAAGCCCATCGCACGCTTAATTGAAGAACTGACGAGGCTTCCAGGGATAGGGCCTAAAACCGCCCAGCGCCTATCGTTTTTTCTGATCAGCATGTCAAGGGAAGAAGCTCAGAGCCTGGCATCAGCGATTGTTGAAGCTAAAGACAAGATTTCTTTCTGTTCGCAGTGTTTTCAGCTCACGGAAGAGGACCCGTGCCCGATCTGCTCGGATCCGCGCCGGGATCGCTCTATCATCTGTGTAGTTGAGGAACCGAAGGACGTAATTGCCATTGAGCGTACCAAGGAGTTCAACGGGTTGTACCATGTCCTCCACGGAGCGATTTCGCCGCTGGAAGGAGTGGGCCCAGAACAGCTCCGCATCGCTGAGCTGATGTCGCGCCTGGGGCCTCAGGTGCAGGAAGTACTCCTGGCTACAGACCCCAACGTGGAGGGGGAAGCCACCGCAATGTACCTGGCGAGGATCATCAAACCGCTGGGAATCCGGGTGACCAGGATGGCTCACGGAATGCCCGTTGGCGCCGACCTTGAATACGTTGACGAGGTAACACTGGGCAAGGCATTGGAAGGGCGGAGAGAACTATAATCCCCCGCACAGCATAAACCACCCCGTTGCGAGTGATACTCATAACGAGCAGCAACTCGGAGCAAGGGGTGGTTTTTTGTGTCTGTGTCGTTCACGGAGCGCCTCGCGGGCTTTGCGCGCCTGTTTTTTGGTGAAACTGACGTAATCCATTCCCCTGAGGAGGAGATCCAAGGGGAGGAGGCGGAAGGAGAGGAACTGCTCGCGCAGGTCGAACAGGCGCGTCAGGAATGGCTGGCTGCCCGCTCTCTTTTTGACAGCGCCGTTGACTCCGCCTTGATTGACTATGCCATACTTTCCCTAGAGGCCGCCGAAAGGAAGTACGTTTACCTGCTCAACCAGGCCAAGCGCCGGGGTGTACGGTGCAGGGCATACTGGGCCATTCCCCCCCATAGAATGGAGTAAGCCTTCGTACACTGGGGGAGTGAAGCGGATGAAACCGGAACAGGCTGGGCTGCTGAGGGACCTGGCCCAAGCGCGCGAACAGTGGCAGGCTGCCCGTTCATATTTCAACAACGCTGTTGAGCCTGCTGCGGTGGACCACGCCATTCTGCTTCTGGAGGCCGCGGAAAGAAGGTATACAACCCTGCTCAAAGAAGCAAGGGCGAAAGGCCGAGGGAGGGACACGTTGGCATAATCTCGCGGCTGCCACATAGAATCTCAATAGGACGAACCTAGAAATGGGGGCCTTAGATGGACGTCTATGTGGTAATCGCCTATTTCGTCGGTGTCTTCGTGCTCTACGTTATCGGCCGCCTGCTGCTCATCCCGCTGCGCCTGATCTTCAACCTGATTGTCAATGCCGTGATCGGCGGAGCGGTGCTCTTGATCATCAACCTCATCGGCGGGATCTGGGGTTTTCATATCGGGATCAACCCTGTGACCGCCCTTGTAGTGGGCCTGCTCGGTGTCCCGGGAGTGGTGCTCCTTATCGCGCTGCGCTTCCTTTTAGTCGGGCTGCCGTAGTATGCATTCGGGCCCATCATAGCGGGGAGAGTTCACTAGCTTACTGACAGGATAGTAGGAGAACTCCTGCGGCGCACGCCCCGCGATTGCGGCCAGATCGCCGGCACTCAACGGAGCGAGGCTTACCCACACCTCTTCGTCGTCCCGGGAAAGGATCAGCGGCATGCGGTCGTGGATCTCCGCCAGGGCCGGACAAGCTGGCTGGGTTACGATCGTACAGCTGGTGACGATCTCTTCTGTGGCCGGGTTCTTCCAGGTGTCCCACAGGCCTGCCATGGCGAAGGCTGCCCCGTCCGCGAGGGTAATGTACATAGGGGCTTTGCCGCCGTCCACGTTCTTCCACTCATAGAACCCGTCGGCAAGAATGAGGCAGCGCCGGCGGTTGACCAGGTTGCGGAATGACGGGCGCTCCGTCAGGGTTTCCTGCCGCGCGTTGATCATCCGGGCCGCCAGCGACATGTCTTTCGACCATGAGGGAATCAGGCCCCAGCGCATGAGTACGGGCCTGCGCTGGGAGCCGTCGCCCACAGCGGTAAGTATGTGTTGCGACGGGGCGATGTTGTACCTGGGCTCCACATCGAAATCGGGCAGCGTGAGCTGAAAGCGGTCCAGGAGATCAACTACTGGAGTCCTCAAAATAAAGCGTCCACACATGCTGATACCCCCTTACCGTCCTCGGACCGTTGCCGCTTCAGTTCGACAGTTCGGTGCGGCCCTCCTGCTCTGCAGTGGGGATAACTCCCAGGGACTGCAGGAACCTGCGCACCGCATCCTCAAACAGTGCTTCATCGCTGGGGATGCCTGCTTCCCCCACGCGGAAGTAGCGGGACGCTTCCCCGCCTTGGCCGTAGAAGAGCAGAATCAGAACGAAGACTGCGGCAGCGATTCCCCCACCCTGAGGACGGGGGCTGCGCAAGAGAGACGGAATGGTGAGAGCCACCCCCGCAGCGAGTGCAGCTGCTCCGTCACATATGGTCTCGTGTAATGATTCAAAACACCAGGTGCCAAGACCCGCCGAGCCCGCAAAAGCTGATTGACACTGCTGAGCAAACGTGGTATTATACCATTTGCCGGTGACAATCGGCGTGACGAACCTTGAAAACTGCACAATGTCAAGAATAAGGGTAACTTGGTCAATGTTGCCCTTAGGATACCTCTAGAAATAGGCAGTAGGTCAAGCTACAAAGGGCGCACGGTGGATGCCTAGGCGCC
>Ga0134103_1000339_pt1 | contig 57721 bp, 44 predicted proteins | sample 14_taG_2_FD_94445 | JGI IMG/M metagenome (GOLD analysis project Ga0134103, IMG submission 94445) | Switchgrass degrading microbial communities from high solid loading bioreactors in New Hampshire, USA - 14_58_20_212_A1 metaG | ecosystem: Engineered > Bioreactor > Semi-continuous > Anaerobic >...
ACCACTCGTTCCATGACGTAGACTCTTCTCGCTTCCTTCGTAGACAAGAACACGTCTCCTCTCGCCATGGTGACATTCTCTCTGTCTCGTTATGGGGTGACAATATCACTGTCCCGTGACACGGTCCACAGAATCCATTTGACACAGCCCTCTGCGCGTGCTAGCATTTGCGAAACGACAACCACATACCGACGTAAAGTGCCATGAACGGGGCTAGTAGGGGCAACACCTCTGGGGTCAGCGAGCCGGGTACAGTGAAAGCCGGTGCCGGAAGGAGCTGCTGAATGGACCCGGGAGCAGCAGGCCAGAAAGCCGGCTAGTCGGCGAGTAGGGTCTGACGGAGATCCTCCGTTACAAGGAGAGGGTCTGAGAGGCTAGAGCCTCCGCACCCGAAACGAGCGAGACCGGTGATCCGCAGGCGCGCGATCTCCGTTCTCAGCGAGGTGGCACCACGGATTTTGAACCCGTCCTCATGCGAGGACGGGTTTTCTGCTTCCGGGGTAGTGCGGAAAGGTGCAGGTCACTCACGCGGCTTGTCTCGCGAGCGGGGGTTTCTGCTTCCAACAACAGTAGGAAAGGAGAAGGAAAAATGGAAGAAAGGACCGTGAAGTTCGTTCTGAAGGAAGTGGACCTGCCCACCGCCTGGTACAATATCGTACCGGACCTACCTGTTCAGCTCGATCCACCTTTGCACCCCAAGACTTTGGAACCTCTGAAGCCAGAGGACCTTGAGCCGCTTTTCCCGATGTCCCTCATCGAGCAGGAAGTTACCACCGCGCCGACGGTGGATATACCGGGTCCGGTGCTGGACGTCTACAGGATGTGGAGGCCGACTCCGCTTTACAGGGCGCGGAGGCTGGAAGCCGCCCTGGGCACTCCGGCAAGGATCTACTACAAGTACGAAGGCGTGAGCCCTGTTGGAAGCCACAAGCCGAACACCGCGATAGCCCAGGCGTACTACAACAAGATTGCAGGCGTAAGACGCCTCTCCACAGAGACCGGAGCAGGGCAGTGGGGATCGGCCCTGTCCATGGCCTGTGCGCAGTTCGGCCTGGACTGCTTGGTGTACATGGTAAGAGTGAGTTACGACCTCAAACCTCACCGCCGCTCCCTGATGCGGCTATACGGCGCCGATGTGATCCCCAGCCCCAGTCCCACCACTGAGGCAGGTAGAGCCGTCTTGGAGAAGGACCCGTCTTCTCCCGGAAGTCTCGGCATCGCAATCAGCGAAGCAGTCGAGGTCGCCGTCAAGGACCACGGTACCAAGTACTCGCTCGGAAGCGTGCTGAACCACGTACTCCTACACCAGACTGTCATCGGATTGGAAGCCATGAAGCAGATGGAGATGGCGGGGGATACCCCTGACTACGTGGTGGCCTGTTGCGGAGGCGGGAGTAACTTCGGCGGTCTGGCTTTCCCGTTCCTGAGAGACATACTGACGAGCCGTTCGCAGGACGGTCCGGAGGGAGGCTTGTCCGAGCGGCCGCACGGATTGCCAGAGACGAACCGCGCCGGCAATCCCGAGTCGCATCAAGTCAGGCGTCATCCGACGATTATCGCCGTAGAGCCTGCGGCCTGTCCCACTCTCACAAAGGGGAAGTATGCATACGACTTTGGCGATACCGTAGGCCTGGCTCCCGTCATCAAGATGCACACACTCGGGCACCGATTCATCCCCGCAAGCATCCACGCAGGGGGCCTGCGTTACCACGGCGTGTCTCCCCTCATCAGCATTCTCTTGGAGCACGGCTTGATAGAGGCCAGAGCCGTGAAGCAACTGGGGGTGTTCGAAGCTGCGACGCTCTTCGCTAAGACCGAGGGGATACTCCCCGCGCCCGAGTCAGCGCATGCCATCCGCGCAGCCGCCGACCTGGCCTTGGAAGCCAAGGAAAAGGGCGAAGAGAGGTGCATCCTCTTCGGTCTGAGCGGGCACGGCCATTTCGACCTTGCGTCCTACGAACTCTACCAGTCGTCGCGCCTCCAAGACTATGCGCATCCAGAGGCGGAACTGGAAAGGGCTCTGTCTGAGCTGCCGAAGGTTCAGGGCCAGATGAGCTGATTGGGGGGATTGGTGTGGGAGAGCGCGAACGAGGCGTTGAGGTAATCCCTTCCACAACCCCGGAACCGGGTGAAGGAGCGACTCCCTATTCTCTGCAGGAGCAAGGGCGACGCGTCTACTTGTTTGCCCTGGTAGAGACGGCCACCCTGCTCCCTCATGAGCAGGTGGAGCAGGAAAGACTCCTCATCCTGGTCAAGCAAATCGAGAGCGACGGCGCCCTCCATTCCCCAGTGATAGTCGACAGGAACTCCATGGTGATCCTCGACGGCCACCATAGGGTGAAGGCGCTCAAACTCCTGGGGTGTGCTTTGACTCCTGTGTACCTTGTGGACTACAGTGATCCTTCCATCCGGGTAACCCAGTGGAGAGACGTCCGGGTAAGCAAGCGGGAGGTTGTGGAGGCCGGCCTTTCCGGGCGGCTGTACCCTCCGAAGGTATCCAGGCATGTGTGGAGAGTCCCTCCGAGAGAGAGACCTGTCCCATTGTCCCTGCTCAGAGAATTCCTTTCCTGGGCTTAGTAACGGTTTAAAGCCATGATCATGAGGCTGCCTGACCTAGACGATCGGTACAGGCGGCTCGACTAGAGCCGCTTGGCATCACAACCTATAGCGAAAAACGATGATGACCCTTAGTGCTGATCGAGGGAGAACACCGCCGGCACTAAGGGTCTGCTTGTTGCTCTAAGGGTATTCCGACACCAGCCGCACACGGTCCGAATGTGCTCGAAGCGCGGCGACGAGCTTTTTGTCAAGCGTATAGCAGGTACAGCTGTACCATTCTGCCAGAGCCACGTAGGCTGCGTCGTATGCTGAGACTCCCGGGAGGGACGCCAGCGCCATGACCAAGCGTCCAAAGCGGTCCGGTTCAGCGAACAGGATTCCGAGATCCATGAAGGCATCCCATGCAAGAACGGCTGCTTCCCGAGTCAAGCGGCGTCTTCTCACTGCAACAGAGAGCGTGTTCATGAGCTCATGTTTGAGGAGCGGCGGAGCAAGGAGAGCGACACGCCTTGCTTCGAAATCCGCCATAAGTCTTTCCGAGCCAGGACAACACTCCTCGTCAGGTAGGAACCACCCCACTAGGACGCTTGCGTCAGGCACGGCCAGCGCCGGGTTACTGCTCGTCACTCTCGATGTGCCCCCTGTCCACCAGTTGTTTGCGTGATTCTCGGACGATTGAGGTCACGTTGCCTTTTTGCGCCTGTGAGCGTATTTCCCTCAGAGTCTTCATGGCTTGGCTGCGCTTGTCGGCTACATCCCGGGTACCTACCGGTTCTGGCGACGGGAGGTATACCGCCTCCGAAGAGCAGTCTCTGACCACTAAGACGCCTTCCGGTCGCGATGAACGAGCCTGCCCGTCTGTTAACACCCATTCCTCAAGGTCAGATTTTGAGAACCGCCACGTTCTACCTATCTTGTGGGCCGGGATAACCCCTTGCCTGGCATAGGCCCGGACGGTGTAGGCGGATAGGTTCAGCATCTTGGCCGCCTGTTCAGGGGTTAGGAAGGTCTCGCTCACGTTTGCACCTCCTGGCAGGATCATACCAGGCCGCTCAACATGGAACAACACAAACCAACATAAACCCACTAGTGTGGCTCAGGCGCGTTTCCAATTGGCCTAATAACCTTCCGGCGGATCACTAACCTCTACGCAGCACGCTCCCGCTCCTGCTCAGGGTCAGTTTCCCTTCTTCCACGGCAGGCTTTCCGCTCACGAACACCCAACTGAACCCTTCGGGATACTGCCTCGGCTCCTCGCTGGTGGTCTTGTCGAGGACGGCTTCCGGCCGGAAGATGACCAAGTCGGCCTTCTTACCTTCGGCGATCACGCCGCGGTCTTTGAGCCCCAGCCTCTCTGCGGGTAGACCTGTCAGCCGGCGGATCCCCTCTTCCAAGCCCAGGAGGCCCATTGCGTAGTGCTTGATAAACCTCGCCATGCCTCCAAAGGTGTTGGGGTTGGGCAGGTAGTAGGGAGGAACGTGACTTCCCGCCGTCTCATCGGCAAGGAACGTGTCGATGCCGACCATAGCCCGCGGGTGCTTGTAGAATATGGGTTTAACCTGGTCAGGCGTTTCGTTGGGTTCGGCGCGGGTGGCATGGGGATCCTGCTGGATCACGTCCATGAGCGCGTCCAAGGGGTGCTTTCCGGTAGACCGGGCGATTTCTGCGATGGATTTGCCTCTAAACTCATCCACCGAGGTATTGCCGACTACTATGGCGGAAGCCCAGCCGGGCTGAAGGATCGGGTTCAGAGAATACCACTTGCCGGACCCGATGTACTGCCGGATCTCGTCACGCAGATCGGGCGAGGCCAGGTTCCTGGCCAGCTGCTCCATGGAACCCGCCTCCTTTAGCCAGGGGGTGAGCGCCGCGGCGATGTACTTCGCATGGACCACGCCTCCGGTTAGGTGGTTGGGGATGACGTCCAACGCGAGGTCCACGCCCGACTCAAGCGCCTCGTCCAGGACGGCCAGAGTCTCCTCGGCGATGGCCTGCGAGAGCTTAGGTGTCGGACTCGGAGCCACGAGCCATCCGGCGGACAGGTGGGCGATCTCAAGCCGGGCGCCGGTTTTCCGGGCGATGTCGATCGCCTCCCTCAGGCCTTCCACCAGCCCGGGGTTACCGAAGCCTTCGCGGAGCCCTGTTCTCCTCCAGTGGCTTGAGAAGAACCCTCCCTTCTTCACTGCGGCGCCGATTACCTCGTACGATTCTTCCTTGGAACAGAACGCGTTGGGAGCGTAGTCCATTCCGTTGGAGATGCCCCATGCGCCTTCGTCCATTGACTGCTCGACGTACCGCACCATGGCGCGGACTTCGTCTTCAGTAGCGGTCCTTCGGTAGTCCAGCCCCATGACGGCGGCACGGACCGTACCGTGGCCTACGAGGGGAACGAGGTTCACGCCGGGTCTGGTCTCCTCAACGCGCCGGATCCACTCACCAAAGGTGTGCCAGTCGATCTCCAGGTCCTGCACATCTTTGGCCGCAGCTCTTACCTTGTCAAGGCCGCCAACGACCTCTTGGTAGTACTTCCTGGACTGGACTCTATCCCACCAGTCCCATTCCCAGAAGCAGGCCAGGTAGTGCTTGTTCAGCGGCGCGTGAGAGAACCCGCACTGTCCCGTCACGGCCGTCGTGATCCCCTGCGCGACCGCGCTCTGGGCTGCGGGGTAGAGGAGGATCGTCTGGTCGAAGTGGTTGTGCATATCTATGAAGCCGGGTGCGACCACTTGGTCTCCGGCATCGATCACTCTGGCTGCTTCTGCGGAGGATAGGTCCCCCAGAGCCGCGATGGTGTCTCCCTTGATGCCTATGTCCGCGACCGTACGCTGCGCGCCGGTACCATCTATAACCTGGGCTTTCTTTACTATGAAGTCGAATGTCATGGGGCTAACCTCCTTCAGGGTTTGGGCACGCTCACCAATCTGACGTGTCTCACATATGACCGGGGGCGTTCTTCCTGCCCAATCGCGTCGTTGTGTGTCTATTCGCCTCGCAAGCGCGGTACGCCTTCAGTCTCCTGCCAAGCCTTGACTGGGTACGCAGATCCGGGAGGAAAATCGAAGTGTGTATGGAAGGATTTAGTAGTTGCTTCTCGTGTCTGTCAGTTGGGGAGGGAGATGTAGAGATGAGAAGACGCGCGTTGGCTCTGTTCTTGGCCGCCATTCTTGTCTTGGCGGCTGTTCCTGTCCCGGCCCTTGCCGCGGATGGGCTACAGTTCTTCGGCAACGAGTTTGAGATCGACACCTACGAAGATTTGGCGACGGGCGATCTGGACGAAGGAAAACTTGTTATCGACAGTACAGTCGGAGGTGGCGCGATAAAGCTGGCCGACGGTCAAACCGAGGCTACGTACACCTCGGCAGTCATTTCTATGCCTGAAGGCAAATCCTTTGAGTACCTGGTGATGTCGTGGAACGCAGACGCCCCTGAGGGGACCTGGGTCGAAGTAACGGCCAGTGTCTGGTTGGATAAACACCAGGAGTGGAGCAACTACTTGACTTGGGGCCGCTGGGGCCCGTTCATAAAGAGGGCCTCCCACGCCTCGTACACGACCACTGAGTCGCCTTACGTAAATATATCCTGGGACGAGTTTTACGTTCGCGGGGACCCGGCAGAGGGCGATACCGCATCCAAGGTGAGGCTCATGGTAACCCTGCACAGGGACTCTCCTGACATACCTTCACCTGTACTCTGGTATCTGCACGGGACGACCCGCACCACGGGGAAGGAGCCGGAGAAGGTCTTCCGGGACGGCCTCGGAGTGATTGACGACTATACCTGCGAGGTCGAGGTACCGCAGTACTCGCAGTTGGTCCGGTCTCCGAACATAAGCGGCGTTATGTGCAATGCAGCCACGACCGCTATGCTTCTGAACAGCGTGTCGCAAATGGGCGGTCAGCCCTTGAACCTACTTCCTGAGGAAGTCGCCATGGCATGTTACGATTTCAGACCGAATTCATTCGGCAACTGGTCTTTCGCGATGGCGGCAGCGGGATCTTACGGGTACAAGTCCTACGTGGACTACACGACAATCGAAGGCATCAAGAGGCACCTTAAGAACGGCTATGCCGTCGGGGCCAGCGTTGCATATTCCACAGATCCATCTGCCCCGAATTACCTTGAGAACGCCTACGGTTCAACCGACGGTCACTTAATTGTCTTGCGCGGCTTCACGGTGATAGACGGTGTTGAATACTTCATCTCAAACGACGCCTTCAACCCCAGCAATGACCAAGTCCGCAAGCTCTACCGGGTAGACCAGTTTGAAAACGTATGGAGCAGGAACACGATATACCTGGTCAAGCCGGGCAAGGTCGCGGGCGTCGGCAATTACCCGGTGCAGCGCATCAAAGCAGACTTGGAAGAGGTGGAACCCTATAAGTACGCCCTGAAGCTGGATGTCCACGGCGCGGCCACACCGGTTACCACGCCCAAGGCCGACAGCTCTTACAGCAACCGCCACGGGTTCATCGCTTATATCACCGAGCCGGAAGTGTTCGCCGGCTCGAACCCCTCGACGTACTCTTACGTTAATGTCGCGTACAACCAGAGCGACCTGCTCGCGCTCCCGGACGATGTTGTTGAGGACCCGGATTTCCGCCTCTATGTGGCCAACCAGGACGCCCACTGCGGCAAGCTGTTCATCGTGGACAAGGATAGCGAGGTAAAATACCTTGTCTCCACAGCCATAGAGTCCACAGATTACACGGTGTCAGACGATGAGATAAGTCCCAACGAAAAGGGCATAACCTGGGGCGAGACCACAGTGACTGAATTCCTTGCCGGCCTCAGGACGAGGCATGCTGAGCTTAAGCTCTTCGCAGCGGGTTCGGAAGTCAACGATGCAGAAAGCTTCCGGAGTACTCCTGCAAAGACAGAAGGCACCCTTGAGGAAGGAGATTTTGTTGGAGTGCTGGCCTGGGACGGCACGACCTTCCAGAAGTACTCGATACGTTCCGGCGCAGCGCTCATTCCGCTCAACCTGTATTTCGAGCATGATACCGTCGAACTCTACCACTACCAGTTCCCCTTCACCAACACTCTCCACGGCTATCAGGGTGAGGGCGCCATAACGTACACAAGCTCCAACACAGGCGTGGCCAGAGTCGACGAAAACGGCGTAGTTCGTCCTTGGAACGTGGGAAGCGGTGTCGTTATCACTGCGCATGTCGCGTCGGACGGCGTCCACCAAGCAGCTACAGCGAGTTACACGTTGTCTGTGCAGAGGGGCACGATAGACGGCTTCCACTGGGGCACCATAGTCCACCCGAGGATAGGCGAGGTGCCGCCAAAGGTCTACACCCCGAGCCCGGAAGATGAGTATGAGCTCTTCTACTTCAACGCTGAGGCCAACGAACCGCTCTTTACGTGGACCGGCCAATTGGAAGACGGGAAGTTCAAAGAGGGAGAGGCCTACAGCGTCTCCATAAGACTACAGTCCAACGATTACCCGGGAGGGAACAGCGCCTACTTCTACGCAAACCCGTTTACCGCCGACATGATCATCGGGCTTCCCAAGGTCGGGGACAAGGCCGGACACGCCACCATCACCGGAGTCACCGTAACCAGGAACAACAACTACCGGTTGACCGTGAAGATAGACTACTCGCCCCTTAAGAAACCCGTAGTGTATGTCCCGCCCGAGGGAGACGTAGAGCCCGTCATTAGCTTCTACAGGACGTGGGAGAAGGACGGCATCAGGGTAGAGGTTTCAGACCGTCAAGTTACTTCGGCCCTGTCGGCTGCCCTTAAGAAGAAGCCTGCGGGCGACGCTGTAGTCACGGTCAATGTGAGCGCGCCTGAAGGCGAAGGCCCGGTTGAGGTTATCCTGTCCGGCGCCGCGGTATCCAAGCTCGCAAAAGAAGAGAGGGCCGTGCTCACCATCTCCACTCCTCTCTTGTCTCTCACGCTCGGGCAGGAGACACTGGACGCTCTGGATGCGCTAGCGGCCCAATCCGGCGGCGACGAAGTGAGGTTCTACATTGCGCCCTTCGTTCCCGGCGCCGATGACTTAACGGACGAAGCGCGGGATGTCCTAGGTGATGCCCGAGCATGGCGGGTCCGTGTAAGTGTGGGGGATGGAGCGCCGAAGCTGCCTCCGGGGACGGTCGAGGTGTTTATGCCGTATGCCGCAGGTCCTGGCGAGGATACCGGACTCACGGTCTTCGCTCTGGACGGCCTGGGAGGTCTCGCAAAGATTCCCGATGTCAGGTATGACAGCGTAAGGCGCGGGTTCGTGTTCACCGCGGACAGACCTTCGGAGTTCTTCATCTCCAAGAACGTCGCCAAGCTGGTTACCGACTACGTCGATGTCAAGAAGGCCGACTGGTACTATCCCGGCGTGAAGTTCACGACCGAAGAGGGGCTCATGAAGGGGATCACCGAGGATATCTTTGATCCCAACGGAAACGTGAGCCGGGCGATGCTGGTTACCATACTGTATCGTTATGCAGGTTCGCCTGCTGTGGACGGCACCTCGGCCTTCACGGATGTCGCCGGCGATGAATGGTACGCCGATGCCGTCGTATGGGCCGCAGCGCAGGGGATTGTCGAAGGATTTGGTGACGGCACGTTTGGCCCACAGGGTCTGGTGAGCCGCCAGGAACTTGCGACCATTCTCTACAGGTTTGCCGCAAGGCAGGGCGGCATAGGTCTTGACGAAGCCGAACTCGATGGCTTTGAAGATGCCGGAGACATCTCCGAGTGGGCCAAGGCAGCGATGAGGTGGGCTGTCGCCCAGGGCCTCATAACCGGCAGAAGCGATACGCTGCTTGCTCCGGGGGGATTCTCCACCAGGGCCGAAGCGGCGACCATCTTCATGCGGTTCGCATCGTTGGGAGACTAAAATTGTCGCCTGGGTGACTTGCACGGTTCAGATGGCCGCCGTCTCTACGCCTCTGAGCCTGGCACGGGTTTGACTCCATCCCGGGAACCGGCTCATAGAGAGATGGCCTAGCGAATGGGAAGGCCCCATCCCGTTTTTCAGCGCGGTGGGGCCTAAGAGTTTATTGTCGGCTAAGACACGTAAGTGAGAAACTAGGAAAGTGAGATTCTAGGAAAAGAGATTGTAGCAATATACCTGATATAGTACAGTAAAGAAGCACGGATAAATGAGATGAGATGTGAGTATACTGGGAGAGAGATCGATGGCCATATTGGAGCGCAGACCTATGGAAAGAAAAATTATCAGTGTATCGCCCAAGCGGCAGATTACCATACCCCTGAAATTCTTTAGGCAGGTTGGCCTGGGCAGTCAAGTGGAATGCCGCGTGCAGGACGGGGCTATTGTGATCCGCCCACTGCCTTCCGATGAAGGGGAGTTCTCGGTCGAGATCCTGAAGGATCTAGTCGCCCAAGGGTACCAGGGTGAAGAACTGGTAGCGAAGTTTGCGGAGCATAGAGCCCGGATCAAGGATGCGATCGGGCGGCTGGTAAACGAGGCTGACGAGATCGCCGCTGGCAAGCGAAAAGGCGCGTCGCTTCGGGATGTCTTCGGAGAAGAGTAAGTTATGTATGACTTACGGTTCTCGCCCGCCGCAGAACGATACTTCAAGAAACTGAAAGAAAAGGGGCTTAGAGACGCCTATCGAGCTGCGCTTACGAGGATTTCCGAGAACCCTTATATCGGGCAAGCGAAGCTCGGCGATCTTGCCGGGATATACGGGTATGATGTGCACTACGGAGGCGTCAACTATGAGATCGCGTATCGGGTGTACGAGGAAGGTTTTCGTCTAGTTGTAGTCGTACTTGCGGGATCCAGACAGAACTTCTATGAGCAGCTAAAGCGCTACCTTAGGTAAAGAGATGTGCGAGACGTGACTCCACATGCCAACCTTGCTGACTCGATGCAGGTTGTGCTTGAGGGCGGTATGGTCATCTACTATCCTGACGAAAACGAGACCGTCATCCTCAAGGCCGTTGACTGCCACGTGGTTCCCGGCGGAAAGATGCACTCCTGCATATCACCACAGAAATCGGTGGTGCTGGTCGTTATCGGCCACCGGGCGGGGACTGGACCGCTCAACTCTGTATCTTGAGCTCGTACAGCACGCACCTGTGCACTCGGGTGAAACGGCTGATGATGCCTTCCTGGTCTTTGCCGACATAGTGGGCAAATGTCTGTACCGGCATTAGCCCGGGGACCTCGCTCTTGATCGCTCCTTTGAGCTCACCAGCTCCCTCAATGAAGACATGCAAATAAGAAGCAACTGCCCGAAAACCGCGTGATTCATACCAGGCCTGCACCCAAGGGTCGTCTCGGGTCCAGGCCTCAAAGCGGACTATGCCCTTTCTAGCGGCCATTGCCACTACTTTGGATAGGAGAGCGGTGCCTATGCCTCTCTGTCTGTATTCCGGATGGACCGCAAGGTGCCAGATCATCGCGCCGAGTCCGGGCCGGGCGGAACACACGGTGTTCGGAACGGTTTCACACTCAAGGTCAATCAAACCGACCACAAGCGCACCGGTTCTGGCCACCAGCTCGATGGCCGGGTTCTGATACCTCTCCTTTTCGCGAAGGACGTTGTCGTAGTAGGCCGTATTGAGGAATGCCAGCACCCTGCACCTAAGCCAAGACTCCTCATCCTCCGGCCTGTATTCCCTGATATCAATGGTTTCTATATGAACACCCCGCCTCAGCTATAATCTAGCTCAATGTCGAGGATCGGGAGTTCGTGGAAGGTTCCGGGAGATCCTTCGGTGGCATCCAGGGGATCCACCGTCAGCCATCCCCGGCAGATTGTACGGTGCATGGCTCAAAAAATAGAGCGCCGGATCGAAGAAAACTGTGGCCGGGTCCAGAACGAGGTTCCCGGCTCCAAACAGGTAAGTCTATCCCCCATGTTGACACATTGTAGAACAGCGCGACGAGGTGACTTTGCTTGAACTGGCTATCACGGCGGAAGAGAGACTCATGGCTGAAGCAAGAAAACGAAGAACCAAGGATTATGAATCCCGGTCAGATGGAGATCACTGCCGAAAACCTGCTTTGGAGTTTTCTCGCTTCAGTTAGTAGAGCCCTGGACCTCAGCTATACAGGCATAATGTCTCACCATCTGCGCGTGGCTGTCATTACCGCCAAGATAGGTCAGGCCCTTGGCCTTTCAAGAAAGGTACTGACCCAGGCATGTCAAGCGGCTCTAATCCATGATCTGGGGGCGAACACTTGGGGCGAGAGGGCCAAGCTTCACCGGTTCGAGGTGGTCAACCCATACGAGCACGCGTTGGACGGTCACCAAATCTTGATCACCGCAGGCGCCGGGGAGGCTACAACCGGCGCGGAGAGGACGAAAAGCCAGGCGCTGTTTCTGCCTTATGCGAACATAATCCTTCACCACCATGACAGGTGGGAGGGTGGAAATCCCACTCCGGAAGAGCGGGATGCGATTCCTCTTGAGTCGCGGATGATCCACGCTGCAGATAGATTGGCAGTACTTTTGGACGAGTCGAGGCCGTTCAACGCGCAGAGCGACGAGCTCCTTGAGGTCTTGGAAAGCCATCGTGCCCGGATGTTTGACCCGAAGATAGTAGACATCATCAAAGATATGGCTAAGAGCGAGGGTTTCTGGTTTGACCTTGAGGAGAGATTCCTCCCGCAGAGCCTCGCGATGTACGCTCCTCCTGGGGTGCCCGATGGTTTACCAGGCAGTTCAGCAGGCAGGATAGAGCCATCTCGGGTTCTATCGCTTGCCTCCCTCGACACACTGGAAGTGCTTGCCCAAGTCTTTGCAGAGGTTGTCGACCGCAGAAGCCCCTACACACAAGCTCACTCCCGAGCGGTGGGTGAATGCGCTTTCATCATGGGCCAATGCATGGGCCTGGACGAACTTACGTGCAGAGAACTCCGCGTGGCAGGGCTCCTGCACGACCTCGGCAAGATGGGAGTCCCTGAGGAGATCTTGAACAAGAAGGGTTCGTTGACCAGCGAAGAGACCTGTATGGTCAAACGTCACCCGTATCTTACATATCATCTCCTCAGGGACATACCCGGGTTTCACCGCATTGCGAAGTGGGCTTCCTTCCATCATGAGCGACCGGACGGACAGGGCTATCCATTCCGGTTAGGTGCCTCCAAGCTACCGCTTGAAGCGCGTATTGTTGCTGTGTGCGATGTCTACGCTGCTCTCTCCGAGGATCGCCCTTATAGGGCTGGCCTTCCACGGGACGAGGTGCAGCGTATCCTCAGTAAAATGGCGAGGGGCGGGGCCTTGGACAAGGACGTGGTAGATCTGGCCAAGGACGCGTTGTGGGGAGCGTTCGAGCTCGTTGCGGCTACCGGAAGCCAGGTTGCTGTAGATACATAAAGCCTGCAACATCCTCCATACCCCACAACCGGCAGGAAATGCTAGATGTGAGCGGGCTTACCTACATCTTCTGCGCCAAACCTCATCGGCTTCTAGCACGGATTGCGGGATGAACGTGAACTTACCTGCATTCTGGGCGGGATGAGCTCACGGTTACCGGCAAAAAGTGCTGGATTACTGTCGGGCTTATGGCGTTCATTGCTGCATGGCATGGCGCCGGCCGCGTGCTCGGTCCTAGGTTGTCGTCGGTTGCAGGGTGCCGGGCTTCGTCATAGGGTTCTCCGCTGTCGTGATCATCTGCATGACGCCCAGCTACGGCCGGCGCTCTCCGCTATCGTGTTTAGTTGCACAGCACAAGGCCGCGGCCGGTGGCTCCACGTTGGTTGGCGCATTTAGCGATGCGCCGTGGCACACATGGCTCCGGACCGCGGCCGGCGGCTCTACGGCCTACGGGGTAAGTTTGTTCCCGCACTCGCCGCAGAACTTGGCGCCGGACGGGACCTTGGCTCCGCAAGAAGTGCAGAAAGCTTCCTGGGCCAGTTTCCTGCCGCACTGGGGGCAGAACTTGGGTTTACCCTCAAGAGGAGTCCCGCAGTCCGGGCAGGCGGCCTGTATGCCTTCCCTCCAGCTTTTTTCCTTGAGGTGCTCCCGGTCTTCTTCCGCCATCTTCGAGTGAGCCCAGATCTCCTCCACCGTGCGGCTCGCCTGAGCCGCAGCCATCTCTACTCCGATATCGGGCGCACAGTTCTTACAGAGGCCCTTTGTTTTGTTCCAGCACTTATCGCGGCATACCCACGACTGGCACCTGGGACACTGGATGAAGTCTGGTTTGAGCTCTTCCATTGCTTCTACGAAAGCCGTATCGTGGGCCTTTTCCCAGGTAGCAGAGCGTGCCCGCTCTGCAAGGCCTGCCGTCCGGGCCAGGACACCGCCGAGGATGCTCCCTGCCGCGTCCAGCGCTCCCGACACCGAACCCAAAGCGAAAGGTTTGAAGCGAGTGCGGTAACCCGTACCGCACCGGTCGCACTGGAACTCGAACTGGAACCCCTTACCTGTGCTCAAGTCGCTGTAATTTCGCGTAAAGCTTATCTTCTGCGCCATGTCTTCGCCCTCTTTCAGCCGTCTACGAACTGCCTTTACCACCTGGTTCGACTGGCGTGGACCGGCATCAACAGGTCTGTGTGGACCACGCCAGTTACGTTTTCTGCCTGAACCCAAGTATTCAAGTGTACTCGGGTCGCAAAAGGCATCGCCGATTTCAGCGTTCTACCCGTATCGCCTTGACTAGTTGACCTCGCATATACACGTTTGGTGCATCGCTCAGGAACCCTGTCACTGTCACCTGAACGCTGCCGGAGGAGGCCGCCGGGGCAGCCTCCTCAAGGCAGTTCCTGGCCTGCGCCGTTTGCGCAAGGAGGACGTAGACTTTGCCATCGTCGCAGGCCAGTTCAAAGTGTCGTCCGCCGATCTCGCTCACGCTCAGAGTGCCTGTCAATGTCACCATGCCGGACACCAGTCCCTTCAGCTCCAGCATTCTAAGGACCACCGCAGCCGCCTGTGCCCTGGTTGCGTTGCCGTGCGGCTGGAACTCATTGTCGCCCATTCCCTGCATGAGACCCCAGTACCACGCAGCGGCCACTCCGTCGCTTGCCCAGGGCGCTATGTCGGAGGCGTCGCTGAACGGTAGCGACTGCTTGGCGTCGGCGGGTACCGTGTATCCGGCGCCCAGGGCCCTGCCGAGCATGACGGCCATCTCTTGCCTGGTCACGGGGTCGTTCGGCCTGAAGAGCCCGGCATCTCCCTTGATGAGACCCGTAGCCGAAGCCATCTCTACCACCGAGTAGTACCAGGAGTCTGGAGAGACATCGGTGAACGACGGGGTAGAGGGCGCCGAACCGGGCATGACCGTGTTCGGGTCAAGAGCCAATGTGCCTATCAGCAGTTTGGCAAGCTCCGCCCTCGTGATGAGGCGGTCGGGCTGGAACTCCGTGCTGCTCACACCGCTTACGATGTAACGGCTGGCCAGGACCTCGATCTCGTTCCGCGCCCAGTGATTCGCTATGTCGCCGAATGTGACATTGCGGCCGAGCACCACGCACCTGCTGAACCCGCTCAGCATTACAGTCACGGTATGGTTAGCCGTGTCAACGACTCCGCCTACGTAGGTAAAGGTTCCGGGGTCTGACGGACTCTGCCTGTAGACTCCGAGCTTTCTGGGATCCATACCCTTCAGGCACAGATTGCAGTACATGAAGCGGACCGTCACGGGTTTGGCCGGTCCCTGGCCCTGCACCAGGATCTCGTAGGTCGGACTTGCCACTACCGATAGAGTGGGGTCGGTGGGTGAGGCTTCGGCCTTGAGCCGTCTTATGATCAGCTTGGTGCCGGCAGGGAAGGCGCCTGCGGGGATCTCCAGGACCAAGATCCCGCCCATAACGCTGAGCGTCGTCTGTCCGGGTCCTAGCACGTACGTCTCTTCTGCCAGTACCTCGTCTGCCGGTGCCTCCTTAGGCGGCTTTGGCCCTGAAGGCTCTCCGCCGTCACCGGGGTCGTACCCCGAAGGCCGTTCTTTGACCGTCACGGTGCAGGTGTCTTGATAGCCTCCGTCATCTGTCGTGACTGTGATTATGGCCGTACCCGCCGAGATGCCCCTTACCGTCCCATTCTGAGTCACCGTTGCAACCGCGGTGTTGCTGGAACTCCACGAGACCCCCTGATTAGTGGCATTCTCAGGGATGATTGTGACCGCGAGGGTAGTTGACTCTCCCGCTTCCAGTGTCACGGACTTCCGGCTGAGACTGACGCCGGTAACCGGGATCACCAGAACGGCCGTGCGGTCGCCCACCCAGTCAGCTGCGAGAGACAGGCCGGTGTAGCTCTCGACCACGTTGTTGATCCGTATCAGGTACTTCTCGCCGAGGACCAGCGGGAAGTCGGGGACGAACCGGAAGTGGCGGGCAAGCTGGGTCGCGGCATCACTTGGATCGGCCACCGCGTCGAGCGGTTCCACTACGCCCCTTACCATTACCGGGGCACCCGCATCGTCCATCCTGACCGTTCCGTCTGCCTCGAGTTCGGTGACCGTCACGGTACCCGGAGTCACCGTGCTCGTTCTTATGTACTTGCTGAAGACGATGTCCACGCCGAGGGCCGCGTCAGCCGTGACGCTTGACACCTCCGGGGCTTCGGTCGTCACCATGGCGATGTTCACGTCGGTGTGAGGCGGCGGGACCGTCATCTCCCAGCTCTCGGCCGGCAAGTAGCCTTCCTTTTCGAAGTAGACCTTCCACTCGCCCTCTGGGACGTCCCAACCGTAGCGTCCCTCTCTATCGGTGAGGACCGGGTTGTCCTGTTCGAACCAGGTGGCATCCCAGGGCAGCCAAGAACCTCCGCCGAATCCCTGCACGTACTGGTAAGCCGTAGCCGTGACACCCTCCAGGCGGTTGTCGGGAGTAACCTCATACACGTAACCGGAAGGATCGATGATCCACGTCGGGTCTGCGATGAGGTCCTTCTTGAACTCAGGTGTCTCGGGCCTGCACAGTTCGTCAGCCTGTATTTCGTTCTTGATCTCCTGGAAATTCCTGTCCTGCTCTATGTCGTTGTACATCGAGAAAGCCTTTGAGACCAGCCAGGACCCAACTGCGAACCCAATACCGGGGAAGACGACCCCTAAAGCTATACTCCCGATACTAACCACTGACTCGGCTACCTTACGCGTTCTGGCGCGATCCTTTTCCATCTGGATGAGCGCCTCGAAATACTCGACGTGGTGAGCGGGGCAGTCGGGGTTAAGGCCTAGCAAGAGATCGTCGAGGTCCATTTCGTAGTCTTGCACTTCATGCGCGCCAGATACGGTGTCAATGAGCGTCTCGATGTTGAGACCTCCGTGAACGGCCGTATCTCCGAACACCCTGACCAGGGGAGCCGGGGTATGGTACCAGGCCTGCATGCCCATCTCCTGGGCTCCCGCCCCCATATGCGTCCGTATGACGGCTGGGTCGAGAGCCACCTCAAGTGTGAACTTGAGCTCCGCGCTAGTGGGATCTATGGAGTAGCTGAATGAAGGTTCCGTGCTAGTTCCCGGTTGTGCCTGGGTGAACTCGTAACGGATGTTGACTTCCATTCGCGGATCGCCGCCCACGAAGGCCCTGACGTGGGCTGTTCCAGAATTCTCCTCTTCATCGTCGTAGGTTACGGTGACTCCCCCTTCGTCGAAAGTGGACCTGGTCCAGAGGGAGGGCAAGGAACTTCTTTCCACCTCAGCGTCATAGGGAGGCAAGTCTATGAGTGAGGTCCTAGATGGAGTGACCATATAGGAAGCGTACAGCTTGCCTGGAGCGCGGCTCCCTGACGCCTTAAGAGGTCCGGTCGTCGCGATGACCGTATCGGGCTGGGCCGGAGTCTCAAGCGGACCGCCTAGTACTGTGCCGGCTTCGGAGATGATCCTGAGCTCGGTCACTCTCTCGGGCTTGTTGAACTCCACGTCGAAGTTAAACGAGTAGCTCGGCGCCCAGACGTAGACGAAACGACCAACCGGCTCGAACTCTACCTTTCGACCGTCGGACTGCTGCATGGTGACTTTCTTGATCACGACCGCATCTTTGTCGTATTTCACTTTGATCGGGGTGGAGGAAACCACTCGCTGGTTGTCCGCGGTGTCCTGGGCACTCATGGAAGCTCCCTGGGATCCTGATAAGCTCATCACCGAAGCGCCTGACATCCAGCCGGGCGTGAAGACTTTGGTCGTGAGGGGGACCGATACGTTGCCGCTGAGGTCAACGGCTGTGACCGTGACATCGTATGCTTCGGCAGGACTCAAGCCCCACAAGTGCCAGCCAAACTCTTGTGTGACGATGGTCGGGCTTGACGGTGCGTGACGGCCCTGGCCATCAACCGCCTCAAGTACGTAATGGCGCTTCTCGAACTCTATGGCTTGTGGCCAAGCGAAGTGGACTGTGTATGTCCCGTCCCTGTCTTTACTCATCGACCAAGCGCTGAGTCCGGCGCCATCGGGCCACTTGGGAGGCTGAGTGTCAGTGAGAGGAGTAGTCGCGGTCACTTTCGGGCCGTTCGTTGATGCCTTGCCCGTGCGACTTAGTGCCTCGACGGCGAACGTGTATGTCTCCCCGGGTACCAACGGGCCGAGTATCCAAGTATCGATGCTTAGCCCGACGGTGTCCCCGCAGACCACTGTGCCGTCCTTTGTTGCAGTCAGCGAGTAGCTCGCCACGCCGTCCGAGAAGTCCTCGGCGAAGGCTTTGGTCCACTTGAGCCTTACGTGGGTCGGGTTGAGCTCTACGATCTCTACCGTGCTGCCCGGGGGCCACGTAGGCTCTGGACCTCCGGGTTCGGCCTTAACGGTGAACTGGAGGCCGGCCTCCAACGGAGTTTGGTTGCCACGCCTGTCCTGAGCCAGGATGGTGAAGGTGTATTCCTTCCCGGGCTCAAGGCCGCCGAAGTACGTCGCTGAACCGGTATAGTAACCTTGCCTCTGGTGGTCGTACCAGAAGTAGTGGTCGATGCCGCTCTCATCGTAGGCCGAGGGGAAGTCGATCTCGCAATAGGTCCACGTCTGGGTTACTATTGTCACTGCTGCGCCGGCTTCCCACCTAGGAGGTGTCACGTCTCTCGGAGGTGTAGTCACGGTGATCTCAAGAGGGTTCTGAACTAGGTTGCCGGAGCTGTCCGCCGCCTCTACCTTGAACGTGTATGTCGTCTCCGGAGAGAGGTACTTGATAGTCTTGATGGTGTTACCCTTGTACTGCCAGCCGGTTTCCGTCCGTTGGTACACATAGTAGCTCCGCACCTCCACGTTGTCTAGCGCGAGGGGCCAGTCGAGGGTGACTTCGGTATCCAGCACAATCGCAGTGAGCTTAGCGCCCTCGGGCCAGACGGGCGGTTCCGTGTCGTTCTGAAGCGTGCTGATGGCACGGCTCAAGGTCGCCACGTTCCCGTTTATGTCTATGGCCTCGACCTGGAACAGGTACTCGACGCCCCTCTGAAGACCGGTTACAAGCAGGGTCTCCGTTCCGGCGGGCACGGTTACGGGATTCCTTAGGCTTCCCACGTTAGGAGTGCACGACACCCTGTACTCCTTTAGCCCCTCATAGTCGGTAGCCTCGGGCCAGTTAAGCACCAGGCTCGTGAACTTGACCTCGCTCGCCGTAAGCTGAGCTCCACTCGACCAAGAAGGCGGCACCGTATCCTCCGGGCCAGTGGTCACGTCCAGCGTGAGAGGTACAGACGACCAGTTGTACGATGCGTTCAGTGCCTCAACCTTGAAGGAGTAGGTCGTTTCGGGAACGAGGTCGTCAACGCGGAAGACGATGCTGCCCGTTCCCGTGGGGAAGGCGGTCCTGACTACACCAACGCTGCCGTCGCTCAGGTAACCCGTCACCACATACTGGGCGATTTCGACTTCGTCCTGGGCCTCTGGCCAGGAGAGAGTGACGGCCTTGGATTCCACCTTGCTCGCCGTAAGCGCGGCACCCGTGGGCCAACTGGGACTTGTGGCCTCGTCCGTCTCGACGATGGCTACCTCGGCTCGGAGGTAGTGGTTCGCCTGCGGACCCCGGTCCGGAAGCACCACGGTGGTTCTCCACGTACCGAGATCAGACGACCTGGTTTCCGCAAGGAAGTAGTTCATGTCGTATACTCGCACAGTCGCCTTGGGGGTGGCCTTTCCGCTGACTTCCACGGTTCTGTCCGTGTTCCAGACAAGCGACGGCGCCTCTATGGACACGTAAGGTACGTATATCGTGATGGTCGTTATCTCTTCATTCTTATTCGACTGGTAGTTGCCCCACATCTTGACTTCGCAGACAGCTGTATCGGGATCATCAGGCAACTTAACCCTGTAGACCACCGTACCCGAGACGGCTTCCCTAACGCCGTCCCCGAAGGAAAGCTCAACGGCGTCCGGACGAGTGGACACGTGAGGCGCGATACCCTCCGTGACGGTGAGCACCACGCTCCCAGGGACGAGCGTTGCGCCGCTGGGCATCCCGAAGTAGAGCCTGGGTCTATAGGGCATCTTACCCGCTTCGGTGTGGTAGCTGCCTCTCAGAGTAATGACGCTGCCGGGTGCAGCCTCATACTTATTGGCAACGATGTCATTCCCTTCGACGCCCCGCCAGTAGCCCGACTGCAACGAAGCAGGGAGGGGGAGCCTTACCGTTCCTAGATCTATCACCGGTTCGTCGACGAACACGAGGTCCTCTACGGCCGCGCCTTCGTCTCCGAGGTAGGTCTTGAGGTGCTCAAGATCCTCGAACGGCGACATCCACACGCCGTTCACATTTATCACGCTGGGAAGTCGCGCCCAGTGGAAGACCAGGGCGTACTTCACGGGGTCATCCGGCGTCCCGGGGTCGAGAGGTTTGGTTTGTATGGTCCCATTGGTGCTCGTCAACGTCTCAAGGAACCGGGTCCTTTGACCCCGGATCTCGAAGAGCTCTGCATACCGTTTGGTGCCGCTCAATAGGTTGCCTGCAGAGTCCAGCATCCTGGCCTTCAGGGTGCCCATCTCTACGAGGTTCACTTCCGCAAGCGCCCAGCAGTCCTCGTCCAGCGTAACCCAAACAGTATCCTTGGTCATGTTCGCCTGGTATCCGTCCACGGTTATTTCTACGCGGTCGCCCGGCTCTGCCTGAGGGATCTTCACAAACCCGTCCTCAATGCCGGAAGCGCTGGCTGAGACTTTCTTGGGGTTATCCTCAGTGCCCCAGTTGATGATGGTTGTCTTGAGGGACACCGTCACGCGCCAGTCCAAATCCATCGTGAACGTGGGCTCGCCGATCCTCTTGGTGTTCACGATGAGAGAGATGGCTTTCGGTACCTGGATGCTGAGGTCGCACTCCCTATTCTCACCGGGTTCGAGAGGGTTATCCAGGCGTATCTCTTCGGATATGCCCAACGGGGTGTGAGTTATGACCAGCCTGACCGGGCCCTCATACAGATTCAGCGAGTAGTCTCCAGACGAACCGGTCCTGGTCCACTTTATGAGCGTTTCCCGCCCCACGATTACCTGATAAGCGGCGATCCTGGCTTCTGTCAAAGGTGTTTGTGTCTGTGCTGACTTTACCGTTCCATATAGCGATGCTCTTCCTCTCGTGGGGAGCTCGATGGTAATGCTGTTTGTTCCCGGACCAAGCACAATCCGCTTGCCCGCGATGCCCGTGTACTCTGTTGCGAGATACGACGGAAGAGCGAGCGAGACCACTATCGGCGTCCCTGCCGCCAGAGGAGTCTTGGCGCTGTACCTGAGAGAGGCCAAGCCGGTCTGACCGGACGTCATGCCCTGGGCCAAGAGACCTCCGTTCTCGCGGGTAACCGTGACGGTGACTCCTCCGGCGGGCTGACCGTCCTTTTCCACGACATAGATATCGAAAGTAGCGGGTATAGCCGCATCTACGACAACCCTGCTAGTAAGTCCCGAGCCCACGCTGATATCGGGCCACTCGGCCAGCATTTCATTCTTTTGGGACTTCAAAGTGAGCTCATAGTCGGTGGCGGGCGGCAGGCCGCTCAAGAAGTACGTGCCGGTCCCATTCACCGTTACCTTGATGCCGGTCCCCAGTGACTCACTCCAGAGCTTGATCTCAGCATCTTCTAGAGCGTCGGCGTCCGGGTAGTCTGAGGATACCTCAACCTCCACGATGCCCGCGAACTCCTCGGGGACGCCGCGTGCTTTGGCCTCGACGGAGTGACCTCTGCTGTCGCTCAACCGGAAGGTTATGGACAGGAGCCTCGTCGTCCCTCTAGGGATTGGGATCGAGCCTCGGTATATGCCTAACCCAAGGCCCTCGTCCGATGTGTCTTCTACAAGATCGACCTCATATATCCCGTCGTTGTCAGGATCTTCGTCCAGTAAGTTAACGTATACCCCGGCGAAAACCACGGTTGCCTTGGCGGTGCGCGACGCGTCCCCAACAACGGTCACGCTGACAGCCGGGCGCTCGTCATCAAGAGGATTACCGGGGTCGAGAAGCCCACACTCTGCTCTGGGCGCCGACCACTGGAAGGTCGTGATCATGAGGGCACGCGTGGTGATCTCCGCTACCGCGGCAGGGATGCCTTCCGGATCCGTGCCTTCGAGGATGGACTCATTGCCGGCAGCGTCGTACGCCACGACTGCATAGACGTACGTTGTGCTGGCATCCAGAATGTCAGGCTCGGAGAACGATACGGCGTCGGGATCTTCGATAACGGTCACTATCGCCGCGGAAGGTCTGTCTTCCTTTACCCACCGGTATACCTTGTACCCGGCCACTCCGATATTGTCCGAAGCAGGTTCCCAGGTCAGTGTGACACTGAATCCGGAAAGGAACACCGAGAGGTTCCTTGGCGGGGTGGGAGGCACCGGGTCCTGGCCTGTCGTCGTGGTTGCCTTCACTTCAGCGGGGATGCCCTCGTTGCCGGCCCCGTCTACTGCCCAGACTTCGTATGTGTACTCGGTTCGAGCCGTAAGGCCGCTGTCGAGCCATGCGACTTCTTCTCCCGGCTCTCCAGGCGTGATGTTGTCGATTAGGATTTCCTCCGGTGGCTCGCCTCCCAAACGTCTCACCCGGTAGAAAGCAGTGCCCGACGGGTCAGCCTGAAGGGGAGGGCTCCAGGTGAGCCTGACGTGTGACGCGTCCAGGACCTCTGCCTGGAGGTCCACCACCTGTCCGGGCGGCTGTCTGTCAACAGTCACCGACACGGGGGCCGAGTGAGCGGAAGTTTCATCTCCAACAGTGGAAGTTGCCGTGAACTCATAGCAACCTTCATCGGGAAGGTCGACGGTTACGCTGAATTGCCCTTCTTCATCTGCTGTCGCTGTGCCCGCCACAGTGCTTTCTCCACCGTCGAGAGATGAGTAGAGGGTTACATCGGCACCGGGCTTAGTCACGCCCGTTACGGTGACGCTATCGGCGTTGGTGTAAGGCGGGAGCGCATCCAGGGTCGGTGGAGCATGGACGGCCAACACTGTGAAGGGCAACGTGCGCGAGAAAGACCCCTCAGGTCCCGCCTCAAGCTCCATAACCATCTGGTATTCGCCGCCGATGGCATTCTTGGGAACGACGTACTCAGCGCTGAAGAAGGTGCTGTCCTCGGTTAACCGGTTTGCTTCGGTGTAGAAATGGAACGAGCTATCCCATTTCTCGAGGAACCCATAGTTTGCTCCCGCGTTTTTGTGCCGGTACACTTCGTCGCCGTCAGGCCCGAGCACCGTTATGAAGGGAGCTATTTCCTCGTGGGTCATTGCTCCGACGCCCTCTTCCGGCGAATCCGAGGTAGAAACCCAGAGCTGGCCTCCTCCGGGCACTCGGACGGCGGTGAGAGAACTCCAGCCCACACCGGATCCCAGGTAATCGAAGTTTAGTGCCATGCCCACAAGCCGGTTTCCCTGTCCATCTTCGATCCGGACGGTCGCCTTGACCGTGTCTTCGGGTTCGTAGCCTGTCTTCTCTGGGTCTTCGGGCGGCACGAGAGCGAATGTAGTGTACTCGTCGTCGAATGCGTTACCGAGTGTCCACGTGTACACCCCGTCCTCGAGAATACCGTTGTCCAAGAGAACGTATTCGTCCTTGGTGAGCCAATAGCTCCACAAGCCATCGGAGGTGTATGTCTTTCGGCTCAGCACGCCCTCTAGATGATACTCTCCGGGGCTTACGCATAGCACATGATCGGACCACACTTCGCCGAAGACAGGAACCTGGCTGATTCCCGGTGGGTACAGGGCGAAAGCGGTATAGCCGTCGCTACAAGACTCGGGGACAACGACTGTGAAGGCCACTGCGTCCTCGGCGTCCAGGGTTACCGGTTCCCTATTGCCATCCTCATCCTCAGGCGGCAAATCATTGGGAACACTGATTCTCTCAGACAGGTAGTACCTGTAGTAGGTGAGACCGTCGGACTCCGAATAGGCGTCCCGCTGAGCGGCCTGGATGAGGTAATCGCCCTCTTCAAGGAACAGCGTAAGCGGACCCCATATAATAAGGTCTCGCGGGTTAATGCCGTGGAGGGGGAAGCCCACAGGAATGCTGCCTGGGCCACCGGCTGCGCTCTCATCATCCACATACTGGTAAACCGAGAACAGCGGATTGGTCAGCGCTTCGCCGTCTCTGTTTAGGGCCTCGACTTCCACCTCGTAAAGGGTTCCGATCTCGAACGTCACAGCCCTATCGGGATCCTCGAGTGCCGGGACGGTTAGTGTTCTCGTCAGGAATAGCGCGTAGTTTCCCCAGATATCCAGGACAACGAGGGCTATTCTGTCGCCCGGAGAGATGAGGCCGTCTTCGATGTAGATGTCCCACACAATCTTCCCGTCTTGTCCGGTCGTCTCGGAGACTCTGGGGTCGAAGTAGTAGGAACCGCCTGCGTACACTCCCATGTAGACCGTGCAGTAGTAAAGCGGCTCGCCATGCTCGTCTATGAAGGTAGTGGAGAAAGCGTGTGAAGGTGTTGGTTTGACTTCGATAGTTAGCTCATCGCTCTCGATATCGCCGAGGTGGCTGTCCTCTAGGCGCGTGAACACATCGTAGATTCCTTCGGGCAACCGAATGCTTCCAAACTGCCAGTCGTCGACGACACCTTCATACTCTTCGTGGTCATCATAGGCCAAGAGCCGGGGTAGGACGCGTTGTCTGCTATAGTAAGGCCCGTATCCTGCCGAGATCAACCTATTACCGAATTCGTCCTGATACATAACGGCCAATCGAATCTCGGCACCACTGTAGTACTCCTGCGCAGGTTCTGCCGGTTCGACCTTGGCAGTAAGAGACGATCCGACGTGGATCGTATGCTCGTCGCCACCTGTCCCGACCACAGGTGCCAGCTGGAACACGTACTCCCATTCATCCCAGTATTCTCCCGAAGTAAGAACCACTGCTGTTCCGCCATAAGTGCCGGAAGTTACGGTAACCGACTCTATGGTAACCGGCTCTTCACTTTCACTGGCTGCACTGATGCTGATATTGGGGAAGAGCGGGTCGTCTAAGCGCTTGAGATTCCAGACCGCGCTCTTGTACTCGGCGTCGAATACTAGAGAGAACACGCTTGTCTCGTTGGGGTCAGACCCGAGGGTCACCGTCGCGACTTCATCGTCGACAAGCACGTCGTAGGAAGCGAGGTAGTACCTACTAGAGTGGTCGCTGACCCTCACGTTGTAGCTTCCGGGGTAGACGGTGATGGAACTCTGGCCTAAAGCATTTAGCTTGACGAGTGGTGTGAAGTTCGTGTCCAGGTCGCGTTCGCTAAACCCAAGGACCTCGCCCGGCAGCGTTATCCCCGGAAGTGCGGGCAGCTCGATGGAAACATCGGCTCCGGCAAGGGGGGATCCGTCTCGGCGGCATGCGGCAACGTTGAGGGTTGAAGCACCTTCCGACGTGAGCGTCACGTCCAGATCGGGCGCCCAGACTATATCCCAGTAGAAAAAGGCCGGGTTAGTCCCTCTGGCCGTCACAAGGTATTGGTTGCCGCCGGGAAGCACCCCTGCGGGGAGCATTACCCTACCTGAGGGGTCGGTCTTGCCCGTCCATGCCTCTTGGCAAACGAGCTCCCCTTCCGTACCTTCCTCGCCGCTAGGCGTCCTGTAGACGTGATGCACTGTTACAAGGGCTTCCGCGGCCGGGTGGCCGTCGGGGTTCACTATGTTTATTATGAGGCCTGTGACCTGGTTGTTTGCGACTTCGAGAGAGATGGAGTCGCTGTCGAGCGGACGGCCGTTGAGATCATAGGCCTGGGCCTGAATCCAATAGTAGTCGTCTTTCCATTGCGTGGTGTCCCACTTAACGGTGGCGTATCCGCCCAGTGTGAAGTCGGTTTGCTGGACGGTGCCGATCTCACTGCCATCGCCGTATGCGCAGAACACAACCTCCTTAACGAGGGATGGCTCAAGCACCTTGACTGTGAGATCAACCTCGCCAGATACCCTGAAAAAGCCATAGTCGCCGGGATTAGGGCTAACAAACTCTATGAACGTCAAGTCACCGGGGTCGTGGTCATGAGACGAAGCGGCCTGGATTGCCCCCTTCGCGCTCAGTACTGACCCTACCTCGCCTTCTTTGAGGGCCAGGACTACTTGTCCCGGCCTAATACCGGGAAAGACTGAACGGATGAGCGCCGCAGTGCCCGATACAAACGCACAGGCTTGGGATGTTCCGCTCAAGTTACCGTACCCCTGAGGGACAGTCGAGCGGATGCTTTCGCCGGGGGCAAGCATGAAGACGCCCTCGTACGATTCCATGTAGTTGCTGAACGAGGTCCGGACATTCCGGTCGTCGGACGCGCCGACCGCCAGGACACCCGGGAGACAAGCGGGGTAAAAACCGTCCACGTGTTTCCCTTCGTTGCCTGCAGCGGCGATGACCAAGGCGCCCTGTTCCTGAGCGTACGCCACGGCGTCCGCCAATGTCAGGGGATAGTCGAATAGCCTGACGCCAAGGCTCAGGTTGATTACCCGGGCACCCTGATCGACCGCCCACCTGATCGCCGTTGCGACATCGTACATGGTGCCGAGCCCGGCACTGTCAAGTACCTTCGCCGGCAGGATGGAGACCGGGAACTCGCCTGCGGTACCCGCGATCCCCTTGTTGTTATTGGTTGCGGCAGCTATGATACCGGCCACATGAGTGCCGTGCCCACTGAACGAGTCATCAGCGGTCACATAGTTCTTGGAGATGAAGTTGTACCCTGTGAGAACTCTCCCGCTAAGATCCTCGTGGCCTGCGTCAACCCCGGTGTCGAGTACTGCCACTATCACGTTAACCGCCGTGCCGTACAGGCCCTTAATGTCGTCCTCCTCGTCGAGTATCCCGTTGACGTTCAGGTCGTAGGGGTTGTCGCCTTGCCGGCCGGCCTCCAGGAATAGGAACTCGAGGCCCTTACCCCACGCTTCGATGTCCTGAATTCGATGTAGTCCCCACTGGTTTTCATACTCCGGATCGTCCGGGTAAAGGAAGTCGAAACTGCCTTGGGCTCGGAGTATGTAGTTGGGTTCAGCGTATTCCACCGAATCCATGCCGCGCAGCTCGTCTAGGGCTTCGGCCAGAGACTTCTCCTCGCTCACCTCAACGAGGTGGAGTGAACCTGAAGCATCCACGATCTCCAGACCATCGCCCTCAATGCTCTGGGCCGACATCATGCCCCTGGTTTCTTTCATCTTGACGATGATGCCGGCGGCCTCGGGCAAAGGCGGTTCTTGTTTGTCTCCGCGTTCGTCAGGGGTCTGGGGCGGTTCGTGAGGAGCATCTGGCTCACTCGGGTATTCGCCTCCGGACGTACTGCCCTCGTCCGGTAACAATGGAGGTTCGTCGCCGTGCGGCAAGTCCTCGTCGCCCTCCGGAAGATCACTGAGAGCAAACGTGAGCAGCTCGGCCAAGTCCTGGATGTTGAACTTCGGCCGGGCGAAGGCTGCCACAGGTACTGCCTGCACCAGAATCACCATTGCCATGATGGCGGCGATCAGCCGGATGCCCATTCTTGCGGGTCTAAGAGGTGTTCTCGAGTCGAACATTTTAACTACCTCCCGTTGGTACTCCGAGCCCAGAATCTTCGTTCAGTGATCGTAAACAAGCAGGAAGACACCGTGCTTGGGGCACAGTGTCCATATGGGGTGCTCTCCACTACAAACAGATGGATGGCCTGGTACCGACTCTTTCTCTCAACAGTATTGTGCTGTCTCATCCGTCCTTCGGGATATGACGGATACGCTCATTTTTAGTACGGATATTGCTCTCACCCTGCGTGGCACAGGTGTCGGGTGTATGGCCGGCCCCGCCAAACAGGATGAACAGATTCGGCTTGCCAAGGCCCGTGATATGCTATAAATATTACTTAGGAACTTAGGAATAGGAGGTAGCATCAAACGCACTGCAACCAATGCCAGCAGGCCATGAACGGAATCGCATGCACTACCGTAGGCGTGTGTGGGAAGAAGGGGGAAGTGCACGCGCTCCAAGAGAACCTCATCTACTCCATGAAGGGCATCAGTGCCTATGCGTACCACGCTAGGGAACTGGGGTACGTGGATGAGGTAATCGATGCCTTCCTGGCAGAGGGGCTATATGCCACACTCACCAACGTGGACTTTGACCTTGATGCCCTTCTCGACCTCAGCCTGCGATCGGGGGAAATCACCATACGGGCCATGGACCTCCTGAAGAAGGCTCACAACGAGACATTCGGAGAGATGCAGCCCGCCAGTGTCGCTACGGGCACGGTTGCCGGTCCCGGCATCTTGGTTACGGGTCACAATCTGAAAGCTCTCTATGAACTCCTGAAGCAGGCCGAGCCTCGCGGGGCCAATGTCTACACCCACTCGGAAATGCTTCCTGCCCACGGATATCCCAAACTTAGGGCTCTCAAGAACCTGAAGGGCAACCTGGGCAAGGCCTGGTTCGACCAGCGCAGGCTGTTCGCCGAGTTTCCCGGGGCAATCCTGGGTACCACGAACTGCGTCCTGATCCCGAGTGAGAGCTACAGGAACAGAATGTTTACCCACGGTATCGCCCGGCTACCCGGTGTCGAGCACATCGACGGATACGACTTCAGCAAGCTCATCGCGAAAGCCGAGGAGCTTCCGCCGCTTAAGGACAAACCCGGCGAGGTTGAGCTGACCACCGGATTTGGGGACAATGTGGTGCTTCCTCTTGCCGGTAAGGTCCTCGATCTCGTGAAAGCGGGGAAGATACGCCGCTTTTTCCTGGTTGGCGGCTGCGACGCGCCGGGCAGCGTGCGCAACTACTACCGTGAGTTCGTGCAGAAAGCCCCCAAGGACACGGTCATCCTGACGTTGGCTTGCGGCAAGTTCCGGTTCAACGATCTGGATCTCGGCGACATCGAGGGGATCCCGAGGCTTATGGATATGGGGCAGTGCAACGATGCCATATCAGCGATCAGAGTGGCGTCGGCGCTTGCCGAAGCCCTCGGGTGCACCGTAAATGACTTGCCCCTAACCTTGGTCTTGTCGTGGATGGAGCAGAAGGCCGTGGCGATCCTCATGGCCCTGTTCTCGCTGGGCATCAAGGGGATATATCTCGGTCCGACGCTTCCGGCATGGCTTACTCCTGAACTAGTGGCTAAACTCCAGGAAGCTTTCGACCTGCGCCTAACCACGAATGCCGAGGCCGACCTGGCGAAGATCCTCGGGTAGGAGGTTGCGGGTAGGGTAAGCTTCCCGCAGGAATAGGGCAGGGGAGACTGGAAACTCCACTGTAATGGGCAGGTGCAGTAACGTAAGTGCACTAATGTTGGCGCGGCAACGCAAGTGCGGCAGATGGGAAACCGTGTAGCGGTGAAGCAGGCCCTGGCGAGGTGGTTCGATGATCACTAATAAGGTAGAGTACCTACTCATGACCCTTATGGACTTGGCGGCTCGAGCAGACGAAGGCTATGTCACAAGCCGCGAAGTTGCCGTCCGCCAGGGCATTCCCCTCAAGTACATGCCTCAAATAGTCTCGCTGCTTTCGAAGAGCGGATGGGTCGACTCCATGAGAGGACCCAAGGGCGGCATCAAGCTGGCTGTTCAGCCCGATCTCATCACGATACAGGATGTGATTGACGCCACCGGCGACCCGTTCCTGGTGAAACAGTGCCTGAGCCTAGATGACCGGTGCGCGAGGAAGGATTCCTGCCCGCTTAGGGGTATCTGGATGAAAGCTCAGGAACAAGTCATGAGCGTTATGCAGAGTACTACATTGGCCGACCTGGTCTCAGGACTTCCTCCTGGGCTTCTGCATCCGTCCTCGACTTCGGAGAGTCTCGATGGGTTACTCCTCTGACGTTTCCGGAAAGCAGGAGGCCCACGGGTGCGCCAAGCCTGCGGCAGCGTACGCCTCTGAAGACGTCTTCAGCCACCACTCCCGGCTATCTTGTCTCGCGAGCATTGAGCCTGCCCGGGCAGACCCCACCCGCGCCGCCTCGAAAGCACGGTTATACCAGCGGACGGCTGTTTCCGGGTCTTTCCTGCGACGGAACGCGGCGTTTCCGTTCACGAGCATGTTGTCTATTTCGTTGTGGTAGAAGTAGACCACGGGGTAGTCGGCCTTTTGCCTAAGGCCTACCCTTTCGGCCAACTTCTTCGAACCCGTGTTGGATGCCCATAGGTCCCAATAAGGGGTGAGCCCTCGTCTTACGCATTCTCTGAGCGATGCCGCCGCTGTCACTGTCGCGTGGCCCTGCCGGCGGTACTCGGATACTGTCTCAACGCCCAGACTAATCTCTTTGCCCGCGGGATACTCCGCCAAGCACCAGGTCGTGATCGTGTTTTCTCCGACAAGGCAGTACCCGAAACCCTTTTTCACGAAGTCGCCAAAGGAACGCCATTGCCTGAGGATTTCCTTGCGGACTTCATCTATGTGGGCGATTCCGTCCGAGGCCAGTAGGTCGGCGTCGACGGTGCGGACCTCGTAACCCTGGGGAGGGGCCATCAGGGCCTCAAGATCTGCTGCCCTGCCTGTCTGGTTTACGTCCATCGTGTAGAGCAGCCTGCGGTCGGGTACGGGCGGTCTGGCAGCCAGCATTTCGGCCATGAGGTGTTCCCAGCCGCCGTCATCCCAGGCGACGGTTGACATGACGATTCCCCTGCGCTCACACGAAGGTATGACGGTAGTCTCGAGCAGGTGAGCCACCATCCGGGCGTTCTGCTCGTTCGGGCGTCCGCATAGAAACAAGTTGGCGCTGCCTTTTCTCTCGGACACTAGGACAACGCCCGGGTTTCGCGGGTCGTCCGCGAACACAGAGCCTTCGGTCCATCCTTCCATGATGGATAGGGGTATGAGCGGTTCGGGGAGATTCCGGATCATTTCCGCGGGTCTCGGCGGATACGGGGCGGTAAGCTCAATCATGGGCACGCCGCTTGCAACTCCTTTCCCCTTGATCGGCGCGTGGGCGGTTACGCTATGCGTAGGGCTCGGGATGGAACGCACGACACAAGGAAGAGAGCACCCGGCCGCTACGTCATAGTTGCGTGAAACAGCCCTTTGTCCCTCAGGCGTTTCTTCACCGCATGAAGGAAGACCTCCTTTGACACCGGTCCTCCGTAAAGCGGTTGGCCGTCAACGTAAGTGTATTCCTCACCCAGCCGCAGGGCATCCTCGCGGCTATTCAGGCGGTGTTCGTATGTCATCACTCGGTCTGACAAATCGCGGGCTGTCGCGAGACGTTGGCGCACGTTGACGATCCTCCAGGGACACCGCGGTGTGTAGACGGCATCTACGCGGACGAAGTCCGGTGAAACCTGAAGCTCCGGTTTGACCGGCACATACGATATGCCTGCAGTTTCCGGGGCGGCCGGGCTGCCGTTAAATTCCGCGGGGTCGTTGCGGGCAGATTCATCCACACGCTGCATCGAGCGCACCAAGACGGTTGCTTCGCCGTGGCGCTGAACCTGCCTGAACCCGAACTTCTCGAAGAATGCAGGAGGCATCCAATCCGGATAAGTTAAGACGGCGACGGTTTGAGCTTCGACCGCGCCAAGAGCCAGTTCCAGGAGCCTTCTGCCCAACCCGAGTCCGGCGGCTTTCTCAATGACCCAAATGCACCTGATTACCCTCGCATTTCGTCCCCTTAATGGGACCGGGGCTGCTTCTACCGGTGAGATCTCGAGCCTGCCGACCGGTCTAGAATCAATGAACGCTCCAAAGACCCGCAGTCCCTCGGCGAATGCCTTTCGCATAGCATCTGCGCTTTCGCTCATCGCCGCCAGCACGTCCGGAGCATCCTTCCCAGGTGGGACGCACATCGCGTTCAGCTGCTGAAAGCGGTCAGGCGATACCTCGGTAACAGTTGTTGGCATATGGGTTCCTCCGCTCGGGTGATGGTGTTCACGTCTTCTGCGGCGTACCGCCCGGCCCCTGCCTCCGGCCGAGATTGGGTTGAGCAGGGAAGAAGATAAGACAGATGATTATGTACAAAAGGTAAGCGATCGGGTCGAGAACATGTACAAAAGGTAACTGACGACGCGAGGTCATGTACAAAAGGTAAGCGATCAGGTCGGCAACATGTACAAAAGGTAACCGATGACGCGAGGTCATGTACAAAAGGTAAGCGATGGGGTCGGGATCATGTACAAAAAGTAACCGACGGGGCCCGGAACATGTACGAAAGGTAATTGAGCAAGGCGAGGTCGCTGACGCAAGACGAACCCGGGGGCGGCTTTGCACCCCCGGGGTTATCCTTCGACGCTGTGCTATCTGATACCCGTACCAAGCCCGTAAACGCCGGGGTCTCCCGACCTATCTCTGGTCCTTGAACTGCCTCCACATGGCCAGGTACTCGTCCTTGGTGAATACCGGCTTGAACTCTTCATTGATGCGCTTCGCTTCTGCCGCCCCATCCCAAAGCAAGTCGATGACCGTCATGGCGAGGATCTTGGCGGGGATTACCGACACCATGTCCAGGTCTACCACCTGGAAACTCCTCGTGTGAGCGGCTCCTTTGATGCCTCCGATGTACGGGTGGATCGACGGGATGATGTGGCTGATGTCGCCCATATCCGTCGAACCGCCTGAGAAGGCCGAGGTCTTTACGGCTTCTTCCCCGAGGAGCTGTCTGGCGTTGGCTTCGAAGAGGTCAGAAAGAGACATGCAAGAACGGAGCGGCAGATATCCTGGGATCTCGTTGATCTGCACCTTCGCTCCTACTGCTTCCGCTCCCGCGCGCAAAGCGCGGTTCACCTTCTTGTTGGCTTCGAAAATGGCGCCGGTCTCGGCCCCGCGCACGTATGTCTCTAGTCGGACGTCGGCCGGCACGATGTTAACGAGGTCTCCTCCCTTGGTGATGATGGGATGGACGCGGATGTGGTCTTCATCCCTGAAGGTTTCCCTCTGGGCGTGGATTCCGAAAATGCCCAGCATTGCGGCGTTCAGGGCATTCACTCCCAGGTGCGGGGCCGCCCCTGCGTGAGCCTCCTGACCGATGTAGCGGACTGTCTTGCCCACGAAACCGTTGCTGCCGGCGCTGAGCTTCACCTCCCGGCCCGGGGTGTCGGCGTCCACGTGGACCATGGCGGCAAGGTCTATGTCATCCAGATGTCCGAGGCGGAGGAGCTCCTGTTTGCCGCCGAAGAACTCGATCTTGCCTTCATCCATGATGCGCTGGCGGTACTCGAGCTCGACAAACTCCTCCGCGGGAACGGCGAAGAAGGCCACGTTTCCTGCAAGGTAATCACCTGCCCCGGCGTCAACTAAGCCGATAGCGCAGCCCAGCATTGAGGCGACCTGGGCATCGTGGCCGCATGCGTGCACCGCGCCGGTCTTCTTGTCCGCGCTTTCGTGGTCCCAACATACGACCGCGTCCAGTTCTCCCAGCACGGCCACGGTCGGTCCGTCTGCTGCGCCCTTGAGGTCGGCACGTACTCCGGTTAGGGCAAGGCCGGTCTTGTACGGAAGTCCGAGAGCGTCGAAGACTTCAGCGACCTTATCGGCGGTCCGGGTTTCCTTGTAGCCCAGTTCGGGGTGGGTCCAGATGTCGGTCTTGATCTCCCTTATCCAGGCGGCGCGGCTGTCGATGACTTGGCAGACAGCTTCCTTGAGCTGCTGTCTATCCATAATGATGTTCACCTCCGGTACACCGAGACGCACGCTATTTAGGCGTGGACGGCGGGTAGGCTTTCTTCCCAAAGACTTTGCACCAGAACCTATAGGTGAAGTTGGCCAGCGGGAGAGCCAAGAACAGGTCCGACCACACGGAGTCCACATTGGTAAGCAGGTTGGACGCCGCCGCGAACGCCAGGACGTCGGCGCTTGCTTCGGGTAAGGCGGCTGCGACGGCCCCTGCGGACGCCGACATCATGCTGGCCGACCCGACGCCGCACGCCATCCCTACTGCCCACGGGTGGAACCATCCGAGCGATGCGATGAGGCCGGCGAAAAGCCCCATGTATATGGCGCCGAACAGCGTGCCGAAGATGTAGGTGCCGAGGGTGCCCCGGCCTTCAGGGGAATCCAGACCGTAGACCTGCCCCGTGATGGCGATGGCGCCTTCACGGCAGATAGAATAGGTCGCTCCGACCGCCTCTCTGCCAAGTCCCAGGGCAACCGCTACCGGCATGGCCAAGAGCGGACAGAACAGCATGCCGAACTCCTGGAGGACCAGAGGCAGTCCGGCCGACGCGATCTGTTTGAGCGATGGGCCGACCACGGTCCCCAGTTTGGCCACCAAGAGCATGACGGAGATGGTTATGAGCGGGGACGAGGTCTTCACTTGCTCCTCATTGGTTATCTTGAGGAAGCGGGGCGTCGTGAGGACTCCGAGGACCAGCGCGTAAAGCATGGGCAAGAGGAGCACCACGCCCGGACCTATCGTAAATCTGCGCTGCCTTATGAGCTCCGAGATGACAACGATCCCGAGCACAACGAGGTGCAGTTTAGGATCGAGGAATCTCGGCTTATCGGCCGTATCTTTGTTACTCGCCACTTCTTACACCTCCTATATCTTTCCGGTGATTTTCAGCATGACGTGGGCGATAATGCACGAGCCGATGAAGGTGCCCGACAACACGAACATGGCCACGATGGCGATCTTCCAGCTCATCTTGGCGAACTGGTCGAGGTCCTTTGCGATTGAAATGCCGGCGTACGCCAGGATGGGCGTGCACAGGGCCAAGAAGTTCGCGTTGTTGGTGTGTGACAGTATCCACTCGGAACCGGGAGTCCACGGGGTCGTGAAGAGGATGCCTATGAGCGAGATGTACACTATGCTGGGGAGTTTCCACGGTAGTATTGCTGACAGCCACCACCCGAGAAGCGAGATCAGACCGAGGATAAGCATCCCCGGCAATGCCTTAATGGGATCGATGTTTACCGCTATCCAGTTGCCTATCAAACTCACGCCGCAAACAATGGCCAAGATCGCCGCGATGTCTTTGCCTCGAACCAATTGGCTCACTCCCTCCGCAAAAAACTGGAGACCTATTCCAAAGTAGTGATGGAATTTGGCAGTTATGCCTGTTTCTGAGAAGATGGGCGGAGTACGAGGAGGACGAAGGCCACTGTTTGGCCCTACGGGCCTACGCCAGGTGAGCGAATGGAGCGCATAGAGTTGGCCCTGCGCCGGGGTTTGCGCAGGGCGTGGTGATGAGTGCGACATGACGCCAGAGAGGCAACAGTCAGAGACTTTAGCTGAGAACGCCTCCCCGGCGGCAATTTTCTGCTCGTTGCCGGTTGGCCGGTCAGTCAGATTGTCGATCTAGTCCGACACCAGCCTCTTTTCGCCGGTAATGGCCTGTAGGGGCTTGATGTCCTGGGTCACTTCCAGGGTGCCGAGGAACGTGCCGTCGGCGTCCCGGACGGCGAAGTACCTAATTAGGACGTATTTCCCGCCAAGTTTGATCCAGAAGTCTTCGTGGTCCTTGCGACCTGTGCGGAAGCTCTCGATGATCCCTTCCACGATGTGGACGCTGGCCGGCGGGTGGCAGTCGACGACACGCCTGCCTATTGCCGCCTTCGTGCGCGGGAAAATCCGCTCTGTGCCTTCGGAGTAGTAGCGGACGATGTTGTCTTTATCCACGAAGGTGATATCCACCGGCAGCGTGTTCAGCATGCTGACGAGTTCGTTCAGATGGAGCGAACCGGTCGGAAGGACAATAGCCCCGGGCTGTGCCGATATCTCGGGCTGTCCCTCGGACGTCCTTGTTGATGCGGGCTTCCAGTCGGGCGGCGGAGAGATCAGGAAGTAACCGATCTCCTTGCTTTCGTCCGCTATCACCTTCCACTCGTCATCGGTGAAGACCTCGAGGACCATGGGGAGGAGGATGTTCTCTTCCTTGGAGATCATGTCAATTGCTTTCGTGAGCGTTTCGTCGAGGTGCTTCTTAATCGCCTCTTTAGCAGGCGTTTCGGTACCGGACGGCTCCACGTAGGCGAGAACCATGCGGGATGCTTCCTTTATTAGATTGCGTATCTCGTCGTCAACTGCCCACATTACCTTGGGTGGCGCCGTAATCCCGTGCTGTTCCATGTAGGGGAAGAAGAGGTGTTCTTTCTTCGTGTAGTGGATGTTGATTTTGGCGAGATCTGCAAGGTCCTCGGCCAGCGCGGCGCCGTCTGCTTCAGGGGCGGCGCCGTTCCCGAGGAAAGCGTCCAGGTGAGGCCTGATCCTTTCGTTTATCAGGCGCTCCAGAGCCCTGTTCTCCTGCTTGAGCGTGTGAGCAGGGTGCCCCGGCGTGTCTTGGGGATTGGTAGGACGGTGGATCTCCTCAACCGAGCCCTTGAACACGGCCGCGTGGACGTCGCACAAGCGAGTTATCTCCTCCACGGGGAGTCCTTCTCTGATGAGCGCTTGCTCGGCTTCCGCGATCTCCGAGGCCGCCACGCCTTTGAAGACTTCCTCGAAGCGCGCCTTGACTTCCTCGAAAGGTTTGCCTGCATGCAGGTCGGACAGGAGCTCCCGGATCACCTTCTGCCTGTATTCGCGGTTGTTGATCTCCTGGGTCATCGTGAAACCCTCCTTATGTTGGTGATAAAGCCTGTGGCATGATGCCGGCTGTTGCGCCGGTGATGCTGTCGGATGTGTTCGCCTATCCTTTCACCTGGAAACCGTTGGCCTCCAGGGTCGAGCGGATCTCATCCATGCTGATGCCGCGCATGGCGGAGCCTTTGGCAATCGTCATGACCCTCCCGACGGTACTGAGCATGCCCGGTTTCGTGATTTCCTTGAAACCCAGGTCCTCCAGAATGCCGACAAGCTCAGGATACTCTTGGCAGAGCGAATGGACGGATTTCGTGAGATCGATGGTTTTCGTCATCGCCGTATCACCCCACATTCAGTGTGCTCACAGTCATCTCGATTCTGCGTGTCATCGGGGACGCTAGGCTCTGTGCCTGATGTTTCGGGCTAGCCCTCTGCAGGGGAGACCGCCCGACTCACCTTGATTTTACTTGCCTCTTGAGCCGGCTGATCATGCGGAGCATGTCTAGAGCGCGTAAATTCCGTTGGAGGAACGGCCGGGGGCGGGACCGAAGACTGGGATGAACACCTTTACATCGAGATACGCCGAGCATCGCAACCGCGTGTCGCGCGGATGTACGGTTGCGTCCGCAGGCATTCAGCCTGTGGCGACTTGGGAAAGCAGAGGCAGGGGGACAGACATGCCAGAGCCCCGGAAAATGTCCCTTCCTGTGTTCCGGTCCGTGGTTGGTAGTCCCGTGGGCGAAGAGATCCTGTTTCGCGGCTGGACAATGTGATGGCTCCGAGAAAAGGACCTGACTCCTTACCGTCTGGGCAAGCACACGATTGACGCGGCCAATCTCCTCACGAGCTTGAGTTTTGCGCTAATCCATATCCTTAACAACGGCTTTCTTGCAGCCCGAGTCATAAACGTGGTCTCGGTCTTCTTCGTCAGCCTCCTTCTGGGCAAAGCCAGGAACCGGTCAGGTGGCCTCCTACTGCCGATGGTGATGCACGCCGTCATCAACTTCATCAGCCACTCCGTGCTTGTTCCGGTTGCTTAGGGATTCTCCAGCCAACCCAACCCTGCCCGGGCCGCTGCGTCTTCGAGGCGCAACGTGTCGCAGCCGAGGAACGACCTGAAGCAATCGAGGCACTCGCGGAGAGCAGTCCGGAGCCCGTCGTCATCAGAGTCGGCGTGTTCCTCCCACCACCAGTTCTTTATGACCATTGTTTTCGACTTGCGGTCCCTGATGGGCTCGAACCTCGCCACAAGCCTGTCTCTATAGAGAACCGGCAGAACGTAGTAACCGTAGCGCCGCTTTGCCGCCGGAGTATACACCTCCCAGGTGTAGTCGAAACCGAAGAGGTCTTTCACGAGGCGCCTGTCCCAAAGGAGGTTGTCCAAGGGAGCGAGCACCGCTGCATGGCTTTCACCGGCACCGCTTCTAAGAGCGAGGTCCAGAGTAGGTTCGTCTTGTGAGCGCATGTAGAGCGGCAGTCCGAAGCCTTCCACCTCGACCTCCCTGAGCCGGCCGTCTGCCACGAGCCGGGAGAAGGATTCGGCCCTCCTATCGCTTTGTGCGTCCTCTATGCCAAGCCACGCATCCACACCCCTGTTGGCCAGGAGCCCCACGCTCCCGACCCGGCGGTGGATACGCCAGTCACGGTAGTCTTCATCGGAGGGATTGGGTTCAGGAGCCGATAGAAGATCCTCTGGGACACAGCGTTCGGCCAGGTCGTAGTACTTCCTCACGCCAACTTTGTGGTGGACAACCAGCTCTCCCCAGAAGTACATCGCTTCGAGAGTTGCCCGGGAGAGGCGAGTCGTCCCCCAAGGCCAGCTTACCGGCTGCCCGAGGTCGATGTCGGCCGAGCACAAGGGTCCGCGCCTCTCGATCTCCTTTCTGACCGTTGCCGAAGCCTGGGTGACCGGGTGCGCCCTGGTCTCAAAATCGCGAAGGTATGCGTCCCTAACCCGCCGGAAGTACGGCCAGTCTTCCATGGGATAGATGCAGAGGTTCTTGTCGAACCCGTCCACTAGGCGCCTTTCCTCATACAGCGCGCCGTACAGGAGGGACGTGGAGAAATCCCTGACCCTCGCTTGTAGTACCAGCTCGTGGTTTCTGCCTGTGACGTCTATGGGATCGAACTGTATGGAGTTTACCTTTCGCACAAACTCCACGACGCCGCTTTTGCCGTGCAGCGACCTAGGAGGTAGCAAACTTTGGTGGGCCAGGAGGAACCTTCGAGCCTCGGCCTTGGATAGATGGAGCGTCGCCATGGTCCTTGCACCGCCTGACATTAGTTAGTGCTGCCCCTATTCTGCCACCTGACGGTCGGGGCGGTATCGAACGTCCGTTCTATCATAGATCGTACGATACTTGACGGCAATTCTTCCCTTGCGCCAAGTATCATTTCCTTGTAGAATAGTTAACGTGTTAACCGTTATTCCGGCAAGCGGGAAACCTAATCTCGCCCTCTCACAGGTCGGAAACCATATCCAAACAGGTTCCGGCGATCGATGTGAGGTGGGGAGGTGTCTACATGAATGACTTCCGAGCGCTCATTAGCATCGCGAGCCGCATCATACACGACGGCCAAGTGTGCCTGAACAAGGCCCTAATGGAGATAGGACTGGGCAGCGCAGAGGCAAACGTGCTCATGTTCCTCTTCAGCGGTGGCGACGGCGTAAGGCAGGACGATATTGTCGCGGCAACCGAGGTCAGCAAACCCGCCATATCGAGGACCGTCGCATCTCTCGAGGCCAAGGGCTATGTGGTGAGAGAGACGTCTCTTAGCGACAAGCGTTCGAGGATAGTCAGGCTTACCGAGAAGGCCAAGGCCATCCAGGACGTTATCGAGCAGAGGTACTTCGAGCTTGTTTCCGCGGCCGCGAGAGATATCCCGGAGGACAAAGTCCGAGAGTTCATGGCCATGTTCACTCAAGTGGCACGGAATATTGCCCAGTACCGCGAGGAGATCTCTGGGACCGGAAAGCCCCCCAAAGAGACCGCCTGATAAGCCGAGCGACAGAAACCCGTCAACGTAACCCGAGCAACCGGAAGGGGAAATAGACATGGTAGTTGTCACCGGAGCCCCCGGACACGTCGGAAACAACCTTGTTAGACTGCTTTTGCAGAGGGGCGAGAAGGTCCGGGCCATGGTGCTCCGGGGTGAAGACCTGACCCCGCTCAAAGGCCTCGACGTTGAGATCATCGAAGGGGATGTCCGTGAACCGGAAAGCCTGGACAAGGCGTTTAGGGGAGCCGACGTCGTCTTCCACCTGGCTTCGGTGATAAGCCTCCTTCCCGGCAGGACAGAGCTGCTCGAACAAGTCAACGTCAAAGGCGCGCGCAACGTGGCGGAGGCCTGCCTTAGGTCCGGCGTTGGGCGGCTGGTTTACACTTCGTCCATACATGCCCTCGTTGAGCCCCCTCACGGCGTTGGGATTGACGAGGACTCCGGGTGCGACCCGCTCAGGGTGAGCATGGAGTATTCCAAGACCAAAGCAAGAGGGACCCTTGAGGTCCTGGACGTGATACGCAGGGGTCTGGATGGGGTCATTATCTACCCTAGCGGCGTCATCGGACCCAATGACTTCAAACCCTCCGAAGTTGGCCAGATGATAATCGACTTCATCCGCGGCCGACTCCCTTGCACCATAGACGGAGGCTACAACTTCGTCGACGTAAGGGACGTGGCCAACGGGCACATGCTGGCGGCCGAGAAGGGGAGGACGGGCGAAGGCTACATCCTCGCCGGCGAGTGGATCTCCGTTACCGACGTGCTCAGGGAGGTCGCCGCCGTGGTGGGCCGTCCGGTGCCGAAAATGAAACTGTCCGCGGGAGCCGCGAGCACGATCGCAAGAGCGCTGACGTCACTGAGCAGGATAACGGGGAAGAAGCCCCTGGTGAGCTCGGATATGATAGAAGCGCTGCTCAGTAATTCCTTGGTCTCAAGCACGAAGGCGCTTACGGAGCTCCGGTTCTCGCCGAGGCCCATCAGGCAGTCCATCAGAGATACGGTCCTGTGGTTTCAGGAGCAGGGGATGGTGTGACGGGTCTTGGGCATGGCCCTGTCCTCATACGACCATAAGCATAAGCCCGGCCTTCCTTAAGTCTACCGCCCGCCACGGGCCTTTCTTAGCCTATCATCCACCTCGTGAACCAGGGCCTGCTGATCCTGCCACCACGACTGGCTCCTCTGGGCGTTCAGGGCTTCGACCGGCTTCCCGTGCTGTTCGACCCAGGTGTAGTACTTGAGGTTAAGCCAGCGCTCCCTGTTCAGCACGGTCCCTTCCTGAATGTAGTCGAGCTTGGCTTTCATGAAGATGCCGTAGTGGCGCTTCCGTGCCTCAGAGACGTTAAGCCTGCCGAACTGCTCCGTGAGTTGCGCCATGACCGAATGGTAACGGTCGATGGCATCGGTGAAGACTGTGACCACCACGTCGTCGGGCCCCATTTCGTAGAACTTGGCCGTCTTCATGGCGCCCAGGAGGTTGCATACTCCCGAAATCCCGATGATCCCCGAGAGTTTCCGTGCATCACGGGGGTCAACCTTCAACTCTTCTACGAGGAAGTCCACTCCTACCGGGTCGGTCAGGACCTGCAGTCCCAACTTGCATTCCATATCATCAATGCACATGAGGGTGTCCATGTTCTTCACGTTGTGAATCCAGGTCACGTGCTTGTCTCCGATCCCCTGGATGTCGTGGTCCCCATAGCCGTTTGAGTAGAGGGTGGGGCACTGGATTGGCTCCAGTCCTACGACCTTGGCGCCGTGGAAGACCTGCTTGACTCTGTCTCCTGCGCCTATCGTGCCGGCGGACCCCATGGACGACACGAACGCCGAGCAATATCCCTTTCCGACGCCTCTGCCCTTAAGTTCTTCCATAAGCTCCACTACCGTGTTTCCGGTGCAGAAGTAGTGGAAGCGGTAGTTGGCCATTGCGTCGAACTGGTTTAGTATCACCGTGTTGGGCTCACGGGAGAGCTCCTTGCACTTGTCGTAGATCTCCTTGACGCTGGACTCGCAGCCCGGGGTCTTCACGTATCTCGCGCCGTAGCTTTCGATAAGCTCGAACCTCTCGCGGCTCATGAGTTCCGGAAGCACAACCAATGTGTCGTAGCCCATCCTGCGACCGGCCCAGGCGCCTCCGATCCCGTAGTTCCCCGTTGACGGAAAGACCACTGTATGCACGCCGGGCCGGATGGCTCCGTCCAGTTGGGCTTCCATGGTCACGGAGTAGGTGGGACCCACCTTGTGCGAGCCTGTCGGGAAGTCGACAGCATAGAGAGCCACTATGTTGGCGTCTACGCCGGTTACCTCTTTGGGCAGGATAAAGTAACGGATCTGGTCACGGGCGCCGCGCCACGAGATGTTGAACAGGTTGATCTTGTCGAGCGGGTCCTTCTCCGACGCCTCGAGTGCTTTGGCCCGTGTTTCCGCTTCTATCGTACTCGGATGCAGCATCTCCTCGTATGTGGGTCCCCACACCGGTTGCGATTCCGAAGCCGTGTTGGCAGCCATTCGGTCGTCCCTCCGGTTCTTGGCATAATGTTTCTGGCCTTCTTTGGTCGCGGTCGCTCACACTCGGAGGACCGTTCGGCCGTGGTCGTCGCGCGCTAGGTTCTCCGTTCTCCCTCGCCCTGGTAGGGCACCGGTACGTATTGGACTGACGGCCTGTTCTGCGCCGGCTGAGGGTATAGCTCCATCAGCCGGTAGATCTCCTCGGGCATTTCAGAACATATTGGAGGAAAGCCTAGCTTGGCGAGTTCCTCGCACGTGAGCGGGTAGTCGTGCGTCCACTGGCCAGAAGTGAGTTTCTGGGCAAGCTCCAGAGCCTTGTCTCTCTCAAACCTCTGCTCAAGCATATCGGCCACGGTCTGGGTTACCTGCCTCACGGCCTTTTCTGCCATATCGGCCAGCATGATAGTCTCGTCGTCGATGTCCTTTGGCTCCTTTTCTTTAAGCACCCTGAGGATAGACGAGGCGGCGTACTTGCCGACCTGGGGGTCGACCGGTCCGAGGACGGCGTTGGGATCCATTACGATTTCATCTGCCGATAGCGCGATGAGAGTTCCTCCCGACATGGCGTAGTGCGGGATGAACACGGTAACTTTCGCTTTGTGGCGGAGAAGCGCCCTGGCTATCTGCTCCGATGCTAGGACCAGTCCGCCCGGAGTATGTAGGATGATATCTATCGGCATGTCTTCCGGCGTCATCCTGATGGCCCTCAAGACCTGCTCAGAGTCTTCGATGTTGATGTAACGGGAGATGGGCAGACCGAGGAAGCTCAAGGATTCCTGGCGGTGGATGAGAGTAATGAGTCTCGAACCGCGTTTCCTCTCCAGGTTACGTATGATGCTAACTCTTGAGGAGTCCAGCTGTCTTCTCTGAATGACGGGCATGACCATTGAGATCAGGAAGAACGCCCAGAAGAGGATGGAGAAGTCCATTGGCGCATCGCTCCCTTGAGATGACGTCGTGGAAACCCGTTAACCGTATGATACTACAAGACGCGACTGCGGGGCCAAGCGGCGGTCTCAAGGCGGACGCCCGAGAAGGCCAGTGCGAGAGCCACGGGACCCTCAAGACGGTGCTCAGGGATGGGAAGGTCAAGCCCTGCAAACGTCATCGGACCTCCACGGGTGTACGAAGAGTTCAAAACTATGATATTGCCCTCAAAAATCTCAAGGGTTTTGTTATGATACGTGAAACCGGACCTCCTTTCGGAGCGTAAAAGGTTTCGTGGAGGTGGTTCCGTGGAATCGCTTGTTGTGGAAGGCCTAAACAAGACCTTTAGGGAGAAGAAGCGCGTGGTCGAGGCGGTGAAGGATGTCTCCTTCTCCGTTGGAGAGGGAGAGATGGTGGGCCTCCTCGGACCAAACGGCGCCGGGAAGACCACGACGATAAAGTGTATCCTCGGGCTTGTGAAGCCGGACTCGGGCCGGATAGAGGTCGGAGGGGTCGATGCCAGGAAAGAGCCGCGCAAGGCCGCGGCAAAACTGGCCGCGGTCCTCGAAGGGGCCCGCAATACATACTGGCGACTGACAGTCTGGGAGAACATCGTGTACTTCGCGGGGATACACGGGGTGTCTGTATCCCGCGGCGGTGATTACTTCAAGTACCTCCTGAGTGTCCTCAAGCTCGAAGACCAGAAGGACGTGGAAGTAAGAAAACTTTCAAGTGGCTACAAGCAGAAGACCGCGGTTGCCTGCGCTCTGGCGAAGAGGACTCCCATCGTGTTCCTTGACGAACCGACGCTCGGCCTCGACGTGGAAGCCAGCTACGACCTGAGGGAGGCCCTGCGGAAGCTCCAGGCCGAGGAAGGGAGGACCATGGTTATCTCCAGCCACGACATGAAGGTCATACAGGACGTCTGCAGCCGGGTCATCATCATATCCAGGGGCAGGATTGTGACTGATGAGAAAATCCCCGACCTCCTCACGCTTTTCGCCGCGAGGAGGTACAAGGTTGTGATATCTCAAAATGGCGACGCGGAAGCCATAAGGAAGGCAGAAGAAGGCGCGTTGGAGCGGTTCCCGGGGTGCGAGATCAAGCGAAATCCCCAGACCGTCGAGGTGTTCGTGAGCCTGTCAGACGGCAAGCAGATCTACGAGCTTGTGGAGATCATGCGGGCTTCGGGTGTATCCATCGAGACCATCACCCAGGAGGAAGTGGACCTGGAGAAGGCGTTTCTTGAGGTCGTCCGGAGGGAGGCTAGGGCATGTGGCTAGTGGTTATTCAATCGTGCTGGGTTAAGGCGTACAAACTCATGACCCGCTACCTGTTCAACATGATGTCGGGGCTTATCACTCTCTACATCGTGTTTGCGCTCCTTTTCTACGGGACGAAGAGCATAGGCGGCGGAGTTGTCGATTTGGGAGATACCCTGGAGGGCATGCTCGCGGGGTACCTCACATGGATGCTGGCCATGATGGGCAGCACCGAGCTTGCGTGGAACGTTACGAACGAGGCGCAGACGGGCACGTTCGAGCAGCAATACCTGTCTCCCGTGGGCTACCGCTGGATAGCCGCCATTACCGAGTCGTTCAACTTTGTCTACAATGTCTCCATGGTATTCCTAATCGCGATGCTCATAGCTGCCACTACGGGGCAGAAGCTACACCTCCACCTTGCCAGCACGCTGCCGATCATGCTTTCTGTGTACGTACAGGCGACCGGGATCGGATTTGCGCTTGCCGGACTTGCCCTGATCTACAAACGGGTCCAGTCCTTCTTCCAGGTGGTCCAGTTCCTAATGATCGGCATCTTCCTAGTCCCTTGGGACAGGTTCCCTTGGGCTAAGTTCCTCCCCTTGTCGGCGAGCCAGAAGGTGCTCCAGCGCATTGTTATAGATGGCCTGAAGATCTGGCAGATCCCGGCCTCAGACCTGATCCTCGTCCTTTCTGTGACGGTCGCTTACGTTGCCGTGGGCGCGGCGCTCTTCTCACTGGCCGAATCAAAAGCAAGGGAGCGAGGGGTCCTCGGGCAGTACTAGAAGACAGGTATTGAGCCATTCCGACACGAAGATTGCAGGGGACCGTGATGGTCCCCGCGTCTTTTTGAGTCTTCATATGCGGAGGTTATTGTATGGCCTGTGCAGAACCCGAGCGCAACGACGGCGATATAGACCGGCAGTCGGTACTTCAAGCCCTGTTGGTGGAGCATCAGAACATACACCGGAGCGTCTTGGATCAGATAAACGCCTATGAAAGCACCAACACCAAGATCCTTGCGCTGATAGGTGCACTCTTTTACTTCGGTCTCACGAACTTCGATAAGACTCTCGACCGCTACATGTACGCTATCGTAAACCTGCTGTTTGTCGTGGTGATCCCCTTTGTCGCGATTGCTTCTGTGGCTTTTGCCGCCGCCCACCTCTGCAAGATAATGAGGCTCAGATTTATCGCCGAGCGGTCTCCCCACAGCTACCGCATCTACAGCATAGAGGCGGTTCTCATTGCGTTGCTCTTTCTGGGTGTCTGCGCGGCTTCGGCCTTTGTAGTGAGCAAACAGAGGGAGAAGTCCATGAAAGACGTGTACGATGACGATAGAGTCTAAGGGGTTTGATATGATGCGTAGAAGGATGACGATGGGATCTGGGGGAAAGGCGAAGACGCGCATGGTGGGGTTCGTACGCATACTGCTCCTGGCGGTGGTCTTCTTCGCTCTCTTGCTGAGCGCGAGGCGGCTCAACTTCTGCGCTCCCAAGAATGTGGGCTGGCTCCGAAGCACCCCCGTAGCTCATCGAGGGCTTCACGATGAGGTCCTCGAGGAAAACACCTTGCCGGCATTCTCCGCAGCGATAGCGGAAGGGTATGCCATCGAACTCGACGTCAACCTGACCAAAGACGGAGTGCCAGTCGTCATACATGATAACGAGCTGAAGCGCCTTATGGGCTTGGATGCGCGGGTTTCAGACATGTACCTCGATGACCTCAAGAAAGAGCGCCTGAAGCGGTCGGGCGAGAAGGTGCCCACCCTTGATGAAGCGCTTGACCTAATCGCGGGACAGGTGCCCGTCCTCATCGAGATCAAGAACTTCGGTATGCCGGGCCGCCTTGAGAGCGCCGTCTTGAGCGCGCTGGAAGGCTACAGCGGGGAGTACGCGCTTCAGTCGTTCAACCCCTGGTCTGCCGCTGGTTCGCAAGGAGGGACGAATCGCTAGTCGTCGGCTTGATTCTCGATGATCTGCCGGGACTCGGCTTCGACTGGCTGAGGAATCTGAAGGACAATGTGTTTGCAGCGTTCGCGTCTCCAAACTTCATCGTCTACAACTACTCGCTCCTCAGTGAGGATATGGCGGAGGCGTACCGGTCCAAAGGCGTGACCGTCCTGGGTTACGGTCTCCCGGATGGGCAAGAGCGGCCTCCGGGTGGACAACGTTATTTTCGACAAGGTCCCGCTCGGGCACTGAGCCCGCTAATACTCCATCATGCTCGGGAATTGAGTCAGAAACCGCTTCTTGTCTGCCTCCGGTAGGGCCAGGAATGCCTCGAAGTTCTTGAGGCTGAGCCTCCCAGGCGTGAAGAGCATCTCTGTGTACGACTTGTCGTCATACCCGAACTTCTCCTGGAGTTCGGTGATTCTCTTGAGGCCGTAGTAATACGTCGTGAAATAGCCGGGCTGAAGCTCCTGCGCCAGCACCTGACCCCGGGCCGTCTTCCGGTCGAAGGCCAGTTCATCCATGTAAAGCTCCACAGCGTCGTCTACCGGTCTCCGGAAGTAGTGCAGGTACAGGTCGGCCTTGATCCTAACGGCGGTGTGATGGCGGCGGTACGCTACAAAGAGCGGGTAGAACGGGTCTTCAGGGAACACGAACTCAAAGACCCTCTCCGACCTGAGGCACGTGCCTTCCATGAGAGGCGTCGACCTTGCGCCTTCTTTGACCGTGGCAGGGAGGGGGTCCGCTGTCGTCCTGACGAACTGGACGTGATGTCCCGGATATGACTCGTGCACTGCGTTTATCTTGATCCAGCCGTCGGTTATTGCCGGCACGTTATCCGGGTTTAGCACCATTTCTCCAATTAGAGGCCTTCTTCTCGGGCAGCCGCCGCGGTAGCCGCCCCACGGGTTGTGGGCTCGCCCCTCTTCCTCCATGGGGACAACCCGGCATATCTCGTCGGGCATGTTGACGTATCCCGTGAGGGCTTCCCTGGCTCTCGCCAGGTAATCCCGGCAGCGGGCGAACATTTCTTGGTCGTTTGCCGCCGGGCCGGCGTACTTGTTGAGCGCGTATACAACTCCCTGTACCGTGCGTGGGATCCGCTCATTGCCGAGGTCAATGGCCTGGGCGATATCGAACATCTCCTCCCGGGTCTTTTCCACCTCGTCGTCGTACCACCGGAGGAGTTCATCTAGTTCGACTCCGCGTTCTTCGGCCAGGATATTCCGGTACTCTTCTCGGGCGGCGTCTAGGTCCTGACCCGCAGGTGAGTTCCGGGCAATAGTCCCGGCCCCGTCCGGTGGTTCACCCGGACCTTCCGCCTGCACCATGCTTTCTGCGGCGGCCACGCACTCTCTTGCCCATGCCGTCGCTTTTTGGGCAAGGTCCTTCAGGGCTCCAGTGAGCGTCGCCAGAGCCGGGTCGGGCAGTCCGGCGTAGTCGGTCTCAACGCGGCCTGCGTTCAGGTCCGCTATCATGGTGAGCGTCTCGCAGGACCTCGACAGGCCTCGGATTTTGTCCGCGTCTAGTGTGGGAAGAAGCAGCCTTGCGGCGTTCCAGAGTTCGTCCGCTTGGGCAAGCCTGCGCTCGAGGATATATGCTCTTTCCTCGGCGAACCGGGAGTCTTTTCGCCCCGTGAAGCCTATGAACCGGGTAAGCCCGTCGATGAACTGGCTCGGTTGGGAGAACCGCGAGTTCAGACTCGATATCTGGCCGCGGAGGTACTCCTCGAAGTGAGCCTTTAGGATCGAGAAAACCGGGTCCGGAGCAGGGAGGGTGAGCGAACGATCAAGCAGCGACTGTAGAGCTCTCTCGACCTCGTCGCGCGCCGCCCGGGTAGGGATGAAGAGCACGGGTTCGTAGTCGCGCGAGCTCCGCATCCTGTCGGACAGAGAAGCGCACTCCATATCAAACCTTCTGTACAACCTGGTCAGTTCTCTGTGAGTCACGCTGGATGCCTCCTCCATGAGATTTGGAAAAAGCGCCGGACATAAGACGTCCGGCACCACAGCCGGAAAGAAGCGAACAAAGAACGCCAACGCTACCCCAAGCCAATACGACAGTCCTTCCGGGGTTACCTGCTTCTGGAAGAGAATTTTCATTAAAAATGGAAGGGATTCAAGCTTATGGCTAGAATAGGGAGCCCTGTTAATTGGTACCCATCCCCAAATGGAGGTGAACGAAGTGTTCGCAGACGGTATGGGCGTCGACTTCCTGCTGATTGCTTTCTTGATGGTAGCCGTAGGTTATGCCCTTGAGAGGACCAAGAAAGGTCTGGCCAAGTGGCAGATCAGAAAGATCCCCGGACTTGACGCGATCGAAGAGGGTATAGGCAGGGCTACCGAGATGGACAGGCCGGTTTTCTACCTGCCCGGAAGTGGAGGTTTCTCCGACCCGCAGCTCTTGGCTTCAATGGCGGTCCTATCGGAAGTGGCGAAGGTGACTGCGCGCTATGACACGAGGCTCATTGTGTGTGTGCCGATGTCGTCGGTTTACCCGGTAATCGAAGAAGTCGTAAGGCAGGCTTACGTTTCTGAAGGCAAGGCCGAGAGGTTCAGGGCAGAGGACGTCCGCTGGTTTTCCGACCACTACTTCGGATATGCAATAGCCATCATCGGCCTCATGTTCAAGGAGAAAGTGGCCACCAACATTATGATCGGGACCTTCGCATTTGACGCGCTAATGTACGCCGAGGCGGCGAACCAGGCGGGCGCCATTCAGGTGGGAGGAACTGCCGCCACCACCCAGATCCCCTTCTTCGTCGCCGCTTGCGACTACGCTCTGATCGGAGAAGAGATCTACGCTGCTGCCGCCTATCTCACCAAAGACCCGGTCCGCGTCGCCACCATTGTGGCAGAGGACTGGGCTAAGTTCCTCGTGACGGGCCTTGTGGTGCTGGGCGTTCTGCTCCAGACGGCGGGCAAGGCGGACGGGTTGAGGAACTTCCTTAATCAGTGGTAGAGGAGTGAGAACGGTGAAAAAGACTCTGCCATTCATACTGACCTTCGTTTCAGCCCTGACAATCACCGTCTGCGTCTTCTTCGACCTTGCGCCCGCATTGGTAGAAGAGATCGACAAGTGGTTTATCCTGTCGGGAGCGGTCGTGTGCTGTATCGGACTAGTCAACCTAACGACGGTCCACGCGAGGAACATAAAGCGCCGGGGGAGAGACTGGGACCTCTCATACGTGCTCCTTTTCATCACGTTCGCCTACCTGGTCCTGGGCATAGTGGCCGGCCCTACCCATCCCTTGTACGCGTGGATATTTGACTCGACCGCCGTGCCCCTGGGCGCGACCTTCTACTCGGTGCTCTCCTTCTACATCGTATCGGCTGCATACCGGGCCTTCCGGGCCAAGACGCGCGATGCCGCAATATTGCTCGTATCGGGCATAATCGTGCTACTCGGTAATGCGCCCATCGGCGAAGTCATCTACCCCGGCTTCGGTACGGCGACCAAGTGGATTATGGATATCGCCAACACAGCGGCTATGCGAGCCGTGATATTTGGGGCAACCATCGGCTCTTTCATAACGGCCATAAGGGTGTTCTTGGGCATTGACCGGCCTTACACGGCCGCCGGCGAATAGGGGGTTTAGACATGAGTATCTGGGAGAAGCTGTCCAGTCTTGACCGCCGATACTACTACGTTGTGCTTATCCTTGTGGTGGCGCTGCCCATCATAAAGCCCTGGGGGCTCCCTATCAGGGTCGGTTCTACTACCGAGGATTTCTGGAAGACCGTAGAGGCGGTGCCCGAAGGCGGCACCATCGCCTTGGCCATCGACTACCGGAGCGATTGCATAGTCGAGCTGAACCCGCAGGTTGTTACCCTGTTCCGCCAGGCGTTTGCGAGGAATCTGAAGATCATCATGTGGTCCAACGTTGACGAAGGGGCCAACGTTACCGAACCCATCACCCGCGCGGTCGGAAATGAGATGGGCAAGACCTACGGAGTTGACTGGGTGAACCTGGGGTACAAACCCGGAGGCGAAGTCACCATGAAGAAGATGGTGGACAACTTCTGGGAGGGCGCAGCCTACGTGGACATGCAAGGCACGCCGCTCCAAGACCTGCCCATCATGCAAGGGTTTAGCTCCCTTAGGGATGCTGACCTACTCATAGACATGATGGCCGTTGTGCCGAGCCCTGCGCAGAACTACTTGAAAATGGTGTCCATTCCGTACGGCATCCCCATGGCCATCGGCACTACGGCAATCCAGGCCCCTACAGAGATGCCGTTCTACTCGTCAGGCCAGTACAAAGGGATGCTTGCCGGACTCCGCGGCGCCGCAGAGTACGAGTTCCTCACGAGGAATCCTGGATCCGCGATGATGGGGATGGACGCTCAATCGGCCGCCCATATCCTGGTCATCGTCCTTATTGCCTTGGGCAATATCGGTCACATGATGGACAAGAAGAAGAGGGCGGGAGCGCCCGTTGGGGGTGGCTCTAAATGAGCGCGACACTGCAGATATGGCTGTCCGCGTTTTTCACCATAGCAATCTACACCTTGGTCCTCTATAAGGACAACAAGGTGTTCCGGTTTGCCGAGACCGTGATGATCGGGATAACGGCCGCCAACGGAATCGTGGTGACCTACCACAACTACATCAGGCCCGTCGTGGCGGTCGACATCGTCCAGCAGGGCAAGTACCTGCAGCTTATTCCAATCCTCATTGGGCTCCTCATGTACACGAGGTTTGTGAGGTCCATCGCCTGGGTTTCCAGGATACCCATGGGCTTCTGGGTCGGCGTGGGCGCCGCCTACATCCTCACGCGGAACCCCGGAGTCTTCATCAGCCAGATCACTGCCTCATTCCTTGCCCTCAACAAGCTGAACAACGTGGTATTCGTGGTGGGCGTGATATCGGTGGTCGTCTATTTCTACTTCACCGTTCCAATCAGGAGCGCTCCCATGAAGGGTATGACGACCCTCGGGAAGGCTTTCCTCCTGGTCTCCTTCGGAGCCACTTTCGCCTCCACGGTGATGAGCCGGATCTCGCTGCTCCTCGGGAGGCTCCAGTTCCTCCTGCAGGACTGGCTAAGGATCGCGGGGGTATGACAAAGGGGCCTTGATCCCATCGGGTACAACGCGGTGATTGGGTGAGGCGAAAGACGGTGACGAGAAGGTGCCGCGCGGCGGAGAGGGAAGAGAAGATGTGTCGTCACGAAACGTGACTTATAAGAAACCACACAGAAGACGCGGCACTGAAAAGTGGGCTGAGGAGGTTGTGTCCATGGCGGAGCTATATCGCTGCGGGACTTTGATCGATGGCAAAGGAGGCCCTCCCGTCAAGAACGCGGCCGTATTGGTGGATTCGGGCCGCATAGCCGGGGTGTTGGGACCTGGCGACGGGGCCACCGAGTTCATTGCCAAACTGAGCGACGAACGCCCCGACATCAAGGTGGTGGATCTCGGCGGCTACACGGTCCTCCCGGGGCTCATAGACATGCACGTCCACGTAGACTACTGGTACAGCCACCCGAACCGCGCCGAGTACGAGGACGAGACGGGGGATGCCATGGCGGCGTGTCTCGCGGCCAGGAACATCCGCTCGACGCTTGAGAAGGGCATAACCACCGTGAGGGACTTGGCGAGCGGGGTAGGTCTCAAAATGAGGCGAGCGGTTGAACTGGGATATGTCCCCGGCTCGCGCATTTTCACTTCTGCCAAAGGCATCTCTATGACGGGTGGACACGGCTCGGACGGGTACAAGTCCTGCCGCGAGGCCGATGGCCCCGAGGAGGTCAGGAAAGCTGTCCGGGAGCAGATAAAGGCCGGAGCCAACCTTATCAAAATCTTGACGAGCCACAGATCGGAGCACCCTGAATACCGCCAGGAAGAGCTGGACGCCGGCGTCGACGAGGCCCACCGGAGAGGTTACTGGGTCGCCTGCCACGCGGCCATCATGCCGTCCTGCAAGATGGCGGTCTTGGCGGGAGTGGACACCATCGAGCACGGCACACATCTTACCGACGAGGTGCGGGAGATGATGGCTGAGCGCGGGGTCTACCTCATCCCTACGATGATCGCCTATCACACCATGGCGAAGCTCGCCCGGAAAGCCAAAGAAGACCCCGAAGGCGCGGGTGACTTCAGAAGGGAGTTTTTGGCCAAACACGCGGACTGGTGGATCCGGACCGGAGACATGCTGGAGAGCCAGTTCCGGAAGGCTGCTGCCGCAGGGATCAAGATGGCCGTGGGTACCGACCTGGTTGTCCCTGACGTCGAATTCTCGCCGTATCACGAAGAGATCGAGTTTTTCGTAGAGTACGGGTACGGGGAGATGAACACCATCTGCGCTGCGACCAGAGTAGCGGCCGAAGCTCTGGGAAAAGCAGACGACTTGGGCACCATCGAGAAAGGCAAGATCGCCGACTTCATCGCCGTCGAAGGAGATCCACTCCAGGACATAAAGGCTCTCCGCAATGTCAAGCTGGTGGTGAAGGACGGACGGGTCGAAGTGCCTGCCCCGGTCCCCTATTACACCCGTTGGGGGAAGTAGGCGGGGGCGTTTTTTTGACATGTGTACCGTAGATACGGGCGAGATTGCGGCTCTCTGAAAGAGCCTCACATCTCGCACAAGGTGGTCTGGACCCTCCGGCAGGCGAGAGCCATTGCTCAAGCCGTCCTATAGCCCGCGGCTCAAAGCGGTAGAGTGGCATCCGGCGCGATCGAGCCGGATTCCTCCGGATCTAGAGGAACCTCCTTCCGGTCACGGCAGTCGGAGGAGTATGAGATATCTGGGGGAGGAGATGCCTTGAGGGATACCGGAAGATCCGAGCCTAAGTCGCTGGCCGAGATCGACGGCATGATGGAAGAGACCGTTCTTGCGGTCGAAGTAAAGAAAAGCATTAACCGCAGGCTTGAACGTTGCCGCCAAGAGCTGGATGCGGAAAGAAAGAGGCTTTCAGATCTGCAAGCGATCATGGACCGCGAGGAGAAGGACGTCGCCCGATTTGAAGGGCTCAGTTTAGCCAACCTGTTCTACACGGTCCTCGGCGACAAGCGTGCGAGGGTCGATAAGGAGAGGCAAGAGCTCTTGGCCGCCAAGCTCAGGCGTGACGAAGCGGTAGCCTCTGTAAGAGCCCTTCAAGCAGACATTGAGGCCTTGTCTTCCGATCTGGCCAAAGCAGGTCATCCCGAGGAAGACTTAAGGAAGCTCATGCAAGCGAAAGAACGGTTGTTGAGAGAAGGAGGCGGGCCGCAGGCAGAAGCCCTCCTTGAACTGGACGAACAGGCTGGCAGGCTTCAGGCCGAGAGAAAAGAGACTTTGGAGGCGCTGGAGGCCGGGCGAAAGGTCATAGCGGGCCTCGAAGAGGTTGTCCGTTCACTGGAAAGCGCCCAGGGCTGGGGCGTCTGGGACATGATAGGGGGAGGATTGCTGGCCACGGCGGCTAAGCACTCGCACCTTGACAAGGCCCAGGAACAGGTACACGAGGTCCAGGCTCTGATGCGAAGGTTCCGGAGGGAGCTTGCCGATATCGGCAGATTCACCGAGGACGTGAGCATCGGCGGGTTTGAACGGTTCGCCGACTACTTCTTCGACGGGCTGTTTGTCGACTGGATGGTGCAGTCCAAGATCAACGCGAGCCTGGACCGGACCCAGGAACAGCTTGCCAGGGTGAAATCACTTATTGCGTCGCTCGACGCGAGAGAACGGTCGCTCCAGGCGAGGATAACCGGTTTGGCCCAGGAACGAGAGAGGCTGCTCTTGGGCAGATAAGGATTTGGGCCCTCCTCATGGTTCGGGACCATGAGGTCGCTGGTTCAAATCCAGTCGCCCCGACCATATTATTTTAGCAGGCATATTACGCGACTGGAATAAATCCTTCGGATCGACTAACCAGCCGTATCATGCGAGCCCGTCCGCAAACCAGCCAAGCCTTTTGGCACCTAAGAAAAGGAGGCCAATAGGGTTGGCAAGAAGACAAGTCCTTCAACTTCGTTCCAGGCGGATGTCCTGGGAAGATGCCATGGAGATGTACCTGCGGTATCGCGCGGCCGAGGGACTGAGGGATGCCACTCTCAAGGACTACCGTCAGAAAATCGGCCATTTCTTTAGGACGTACCCCGGCTCCTGGCCTGACTCCATGGAAGAATCACTTCTGGAGTGGCTGGCAGCGGCAATAATGGTTCTTGACTCTGGAAGGATAGTTCAGTCAGGTACCCACGATGAACTCATTGCAGATGCTGGTGGGCTCTATCGAAGGCTCTGTGAGCTCAAACTCTCATCGCGAACGTTCGGTACAGGGACAGAAAACAGGACTACCGCTTCACCCGATACAGCTCGACTCCTTCCGCGTCATACGCCACGAAATCGGTGACACGCTCCTCTCCAGCCGGGCCATCGATAGTGGCTATCCAGAAGGGGCCATGCATGCTTGCTTCCACAGATCGACCTTTATTCGTCTCGCAGACCACCTTAGCGACTCTTTCGTCCGAAACGTAGCCGATCCATGGAGGGTCCATCCTATCATAATCTAGGCCGAACGCATCTAGAGCCATTGTGAGTCCGGGACCGTCGATCTTTCTGTAGGTACCTCTGAGTGGTTTACCAGTAGTGGTATATATCGCGAAAAAGAAACACTCGACGGGACCAGTCTTGCTGACCCCCGTATAGGTGGCTCCGACGGTCACCTCTCCATCCTTTTCAATGCAGAGCCGCCATTCAACGTCGGTCGCAAATGCCTGCCTGTCGTAGAAGTGCCTAATAACGTATTCGGGGATGTCGCTGGGGCTCGTCACGGGTGGCAGCCCTTCTACGACGACGAACGGCGGGTCCTGATATAGTTGGGTCCCATCGGCGGAGTAGCCGATGGTCTTGGTCACTTTCTCGTTCTGGCCTACCGCTTCTTCCGCCACCAGGTAGAACCGTTCGTACATCGTTGCTTCCAGAGTCCGACCTTCGCTGGTCTCCAGGACCACCTTCTGGACTTCCGGGTCTCCCGCGATTCCCGTTGCGATAAGGAGCAGCTTCTTTTCGCCTGAAGGCATATCTACCTCTCTCACCGAGAAACTGCTCGCGTCGAAATCAGGATCGTCAATACTGGCCAAAGCTCCGTAGAGTTCCTTCGGAGCTTCTCCCTTGGTTCCGGGCTCGAAGGCCGTGAGATAGTACCAGTCTTTGTGGTTTCCCGACCGGTCTTTGGCCTTAAACGTCGCGCCGACGACCGTCCGGTCCTCTTCCTCTGAGTACACCAGCCATTCCAGATCCGAGGGTTCGGTCTTGACAGTCGAGAACTGAGGGTGGGAGAGGAAGTGGTGGACTATCTCTTCGGGCACTCGGTGAGTCAGAGTTTTTTGAGAGCCTCTACCGGTCGAGGCGCATGCCGAGACAGACAGCACCATGAAAACTGCGGAAAACAGGTATATCCTAAGCCTAACACTCTTCATCGCGGCTCATCTCCTTTCCGGTGAAATACAGAGCCTTATCATGCGTGCGTTTGGGAGTCCGGAGAGAGTTCAACAGGATATCGGGAACCGGTTCCGCTATCTAACAGACTCGCAAGAGAGGCGAAAGGTTCTCGGCAGAGCCGCGTTTTTCGAGCGGTGAACATGCTGAGTATCCTTCACACTCGTGAACCACATTGGTTCGAAAACGTCTGTAGAGTGACGGAGAGTTGGTGTTAACCGTCGGTTGACCGCAACAGATACCCCGGGGTCTCACACAGGACATGCTGGCCGTGACGGCGAACGATGGGTGGTGACTCCAAGTCTCCGAGGAACTGGGGGCATATCGCCGGAATGCGCTTTTTGAACCGCAATAGGACGCTTCCCGAAGACGCGGCAGCGGTGTTGTACGAGACCTACTATGACCATGTTCTGAGACAGGTAGTAGCGGTGACCGGCAATCCGGAGTGCGCCGTTGATTCAACCCAGGAAGCTTTCCTCCGTGCCTTCGAGCGGTTTGACTCTCTGAAGGATCGGACGCGGTTCTCCAGTTGGGTGACTTCCATTGCGCTGAATGTCGCGAGAGATACCCTTCGCAAGCGACAGCGGGAGTCACCGGCAGGTGACGGGGAGGTCGTCAACCGCCAGAACACCTGGCTGGACCACAAAGGAGTGGAGGAAGAGGCTTCTCTCAGAGAAGATGTTCGTTTGCTGCAAGACGCGATCAGCGCGATGCCGGAGGACCTCCGGTCGGTGGTGATGCTCTTCTACATGCAGGGTCTGGACACGAAAGCGGTGTCTGAAACCTTGGGCATTCCGGTGGGCACGGTGAAATCAAGGTTGTCGAGGGCGAGAGAGCAACTACGGCGCAGTATTGGGTACTCCCCGTAAAAGGGTGGTTTCCTCGAGGGAGGGTCGAGAGCGGCTATGGATGAGACACTTTGCGTGGGTAGGAAGCGCGATTGCGAGGATGGCGACAACAAGAAGCTGGATGAACTGTTTGCAGAGGCAGTTGAGCAGATGGTTAAGCGCATACCCGTGGCGGGCAAAGAGGAAGGCTGGCTTCGGATCCGCCGGGAGCTCTATTCAGGAGCTCCTAGAAGGAGGCGGACCGCCACCAGGTACTCCATCTTGGCGGCTTGCCTTGCGGGAATCCTCCTGCTCCTGGCGATCTACAACATCCCTGGAGTCAAGGCATGGAGTCTGGGCGTGATCATTGAGTACGAAGAAGTGCTTCCGGGTCGGGTGCGCAAGTACATCACGAGGATACTTCCCGATCCTGAGGAATCCTTCACTGCCTACGACCTTTGGGAGGGTGACGAGAAGCTCGCCGAATTGCTGGACAGCTTGCCGTTTTCGCCTCTGGTAATCCCTCCATCAGAGGGCAACTGGACTTTGAGCGGGATGGACGTGAAGAGGCTGGACCCGGACATCTATCTCATCCTCGAGTACATGAACGAAGAAGGCTATAAAGCCAGGCTGTTCCAGCGTCCCCTGAAGCGTGCCCATGACCACACGCAGCTTTACGACAGGGAAGAGGCTACGCTGTCCACCCATTCCGTGAGGGGAGTTCAGGTGGCGCTTCTTGTTTACAATAGCGGAAGCGCGGGAGCCTCTTGGTATGAGGCAGGACTGCAGTTGTCGCTTAGCTGTACCGGAGGAGAAGAAGTCGCTTTGGACTTTGTGGAGAAGCTGGCGAAAGCTGAGCGGAGTCCGTAGTCTAGGCCTCGCCAAGGGGAAGATCGCGACACTTATGAGTAAGTAAAGGAACGGAGGACCCTATTACGGCCGCGTCACGCGGTACAGCTCAACCCCTTCCGCATCATAGGCTACGATCTCCGAGAATCCCTCTACTCCAAGCCCGCCTTTGATGACAGCAATCCAGAAGGGACCGTACATGGTAGCCTCTACTGTACAGCCGCTCTTGCTCGTTTTGCAGATCACCTTCGCGATTGCCGGGTCTGACGCATAGCCAACAGTGGTGAAGTCGGGCTCTTCTGTAACAATAGCGGGAGTATTTCATAAACTGTGTAAATGGTATCTGCCATCACTGGCGTCTGCACCTATGACGCCAGTTTGTTTTGCAGCCGGTCCTCAAAGAAGATCATCAGTTGCCCCATTATGATGCCCCAGTCTCGTATAGGCATACCCCATTTCTTGGATATCTCCTTAATCGACATGCAAATTGATTTCCTAAGCGCATCGTAAGTCGGGTAGATAACCTTGGTCTTGGTGAACTTCCGAAGCATCCTGTGGAAACCTTCCACGGCGTTTGTCGTGTAGATTAGCCGGCGGACGCATCATGAGCACATATGAGTTCCTCGACAAGCTGGGTATTTCGCCCAACATGCCCTACAGACACGCCAGGGATTCACGAAGAGACTTGAAGCACAAAGTCGGTTTCAGTTACGACGCAGAAA
>Ga0134103_1000343_pt1 | contig 57156 bp, 48 predicted proteins | sample 14_taG_2_FD_94445 | JGI IMG/M metagenome (GOLD analysis project Ga0134103, IMG submission 94445) | Switchgrass degrading microbial communities from high solid loading bioreactors in New Hampshire, USA - 14_58_20_212_A1 metaG | ecosystem: Engineered > Bioreactor > Semi-continuous > Anaerobic >...
CAACATTATTATCGACTCCCACTTATATAATTAACATTATGTTAATCTACAAGCAGAAGTTTGTGAATAGGTGGGGAATTTTCTTTCCCGAAACCGGGTAATTTAATTTTACCACTGACAATAGAAGAGATGATTCGCGCAGGAATGTTTGAGGTTGTATCAGATGCAGCTGAAGATATGCCGCATTATCATCGAGTATTGAAGAAGTGTATTTAGAATTGTATTTCAACAGCAAAAAATACATTTAAGGAAAAGCGAAAGAACTACTTAAAGATATGAAAGACGAATTGAGGTTATTGAACTAAATGAGGTATGAATAGTTTAGCAGAGTAATAGTTAAAAACTTACAAGGTAAATTTACTGTTGATTACTATTATGGTATAATATATATAAAAATTATAAGGAATTTTATATGAGGTGTATTATGGAATGCAGAGCATGTTATGAAACTACTGACCAGGAATTTTTACTTTGTCATTCTTGCCAAAGAAAAAAGGAGTCAAGTAAGTTTAGGATGATATTCGGTTTGGTGTGTACTTTATTAGGTATTGCAGGCTCTTTTGCTTCATACTATAGTGCGGTATATAATATAAACAGCAATCGTAGATATACAATTTTCTACGGATTTGTAATATGTTCTTTTATTATGTTCATTAAAGCTTATGCGGATTGGTCATATTATAGGAAAAAAGAAAAAGAAATAAAGCAATACGGAAATATTATGAAGAATAATGACGGAATTAATGAAGATGCCTTAAAAAGATACTTAAACAGTAAAAAGGATTAATTTGCCGATATATTAAAATTTTTCAACTATATTACCTGTTGACGTTCAGGAAAATAGGTTCAATGAAATAAACAGTAAATTATCTCAATACTTGAAGAAGGTAATTAAAATGGATTTAGACAACTACAGCTACTTATTGAATAAAGAAAGATATGTATTGATAAAATTTGGTGAAAACGAATATACTGTCTATGACTTGCTAAAAAAAGGTGTCATTATTATTGAAAATAATCATATATTCGAAAATATTATATATATGATGTTAAAGAATAATAATAAATTATTAAAGCCATCAGACGTTGATTAATCCCATATATAAATAAAAATAAACTTTACCATAAATTTAGTTGTTTTTTTATTATATTGTTTATAAAGCTAAAAATAGATCATTGAAAAGAAAAAACGGAAGCTCTCAGATTCTGATCTGAGAACTTCCGTTTTTCTTTATTCTTATTGGATTTTACTAATTAATATAAGGCAAAGTATTAATCATTCCAAGCAAATATTTTTTCACTAAAGCAAAGTCTATTGAATTTATATCACCGTCCAGGTTAACATCAGCGGCTGCCAAGTTTATATTTTGAGTGGACATTCCGAGCAAATATTGCTTTAAGTATGCATAGTCGATAGAATTTATTTCATTATCATTATTTAAATCGCCATATTTGATTTGTGGATTTGTAGGTGTAGGTGTAACAGGAGTCGGTGTATTGGTAGGTATGTCACCGTAGAATTGAACCATGCCGGCCAAAGCACCAACTAAACCTGCATTATAATCTATTCCAACTTCAGAGCAAGTATATTTGTCTGTTTCATCAATATATCTGTCACTACTATCCGGACCGCCAACCAAAGCACCGATTAAAACGTTCTTTGCAGGATTCTTCCATTGATCCCAGCCCACATATCCGCTAGCAGCTCTGTGATGCGGGTGTTTGGGATAATTGGAACCGAATCCGATAACATAAGACATGTTGGCCGGATTGTTGCCCAATATGTAATCTATTTGAGATTTTGCAAAAGATTTAGCCGATTCATCTTTGTAAAGTTTGTAGTATACCAGTGCAAGTAAACATTCAGATGCAGTATATCTTAATGTACCCCATGAATCGAGTATTTTTAATCCGCCGTTTGATGTTGGAACGCTGTTTTTCCAATAGGACAAGTTTGATGAAATAGCATCTTTGTATTTTGAATCTCCGGTTAATGAAGCACCTACTGCAGCAACGGCAAGCTTCATGTCATTCCAGCAAATAGTCCAGTTTGTAGCCGGTGAAGGTACCCATGAATTGGCATCATTTAAATAGGAGTTGTCCTTTTCTATCGCATAGAGCCACATTGCAGCCCATGCCATGTCATCTCTCCAGTCGCTGGATGAATAAAAATGGTCTGCATTACCAACTCCGGGATACTTTTTACCGAGAGCATACAATTCCTTGGCATGGGTAAGACATTTTTCCGCATATGACGGATCAATATTTTTGTAGTTTAAATACATAAGTGAGAGAGCGGCACTATACAAACCGCACACATCGGCAGCACCCTGTCCGGCACCCATGTAACGCACTGTCGATCTTGAACCTGTTTGCTGTTCCGGTGGTCCCCAATAGTCGTGGTCGGAAGGGTCACCGACATGGTAATAGTATTTGTCGGAACTTACACGACATCTCATAATATAATCTGTGAAATACTTGAGAGTGGACAGTATCTTATTGGTATTTCCGGAAGCATCAAAAGCAGGTCTGAATTCATACAACGACCAGCCTAGAATTGAAGCGGCGTATCCGTTGGTTATACCGAATTTGATATGGTCTCCACAGTCGTGAAATCCTCCGGTAAGATCGGCACCAACGTTACTTCCGTCAGTGGTATGACAAGGCCCTCTCCAACTAAACACATTGTCCACTGCCACATCTTTTCCGCATTTGTTGGCATCATAAAACCAAATGGAGTACTTTAACGCTTCAGCATAACTTGAACTGGATATGCTTGCGGCTGATGCGTTAAAATACGGCACAATGGCAGTGGTAAGTGACATTGCAATCACCAAAGCAATTGAACATAACTTTTTCATTTTTCCTATCTCCTCCCCGAAAAAATTTGCCATCTGTCTTTAATTCAATAATACAATATTTTCTATCAATCAACAACCATAAGTTGAAAGGTAAAAAGTAATTATGACTGTCAATGGTAGAAAAATTGTATTTCTTTATCTTATAGGATTGTTCAAAAACGATTGCAATAAGAAATTATTGAATTAGGAAGCATATTTTAGGGAGATAGGGTAATGGCACTAATTGCTTGGACATGGAATAAAGTATTGCCAATTATTTGCTCGACAGAGAAGGGTCAAATATTAGCATGGTGGGGATTCTTTTTTACCATGTCAAAAGCTTTGACGATTTTTTCCCGAACTTCCAATCTGTGATTATCATAATAGTCCTGGCTTTTGTTTTTATCTATGAAATTCGAACAGTATTGAGGTTTTATGTCGTTAAGAACAATTGCAGCTACATCGGCCAAACAAATGTTGCAGATACAAAATTGAGAGTCCGGTGTATTCTTGATTTTCTCAATGAAATTATTTAGTTCCTGAAAAACAAGGTTTTCTGTTAGATTTTCAAGACCGGCGCTGATTTGTAGTGTGTCTCTTAGTTCTTTCATAATTATTCGCTCCTTTATAGTAATATTTCGGATTATTGAATCGCAGGGTGAATAGGTAATTTGTCCCACCAACTCTCAACTCAGGTATGACAAAAATGCTTAACAACAAGACTTATTGATATTGCTTTTAAGATGTATATTTCGTGAAACCATTTTATATGAATTGATTTCAAATTATGGTTCAGATTTCTTTTAAATTCTGTACAGATTCGGATTATCATTATATAATTAAATTAAGTATATATTTTAATTTATATGGTAATTTTGTGTCTACTGGAAAAGATGAATTTTGGAAGTTTTTTTGATTTATTATCGTGAAAATTAACTTACCCTGTAAATTATTTTCACGAATTAACAAATTTATGATAAATAAATTCATAGGCTGTTCATTTATAGAACACAATGAATTATTAAATATAAAGCATTAATAAAGGGGAGGAAGTTATGAAGAAAATAAAAGCAAAAGCTATCTTTAGGAAACTTTCAAAGGTCACTGCAGTGGTCCTTATTGCTTCCATGATGTCATCTTTGTTGGTTTCCGAACAGAAAATTCAGGCAGCTTCTTCGCCGCGAGCGGGCGGTTCCTATTATAATTACGGCGAAGCACTGCAGAAAGCACTTCTTTTCTACAAGGCAAACCGTCTTGGTGACCTGCCGGATGATTATATCTTACCTTACCGTGCAGATGCAGCAATGACTGATGGACAAGATGTAGGGCTTGACCTTACAGGAGGTTGGGCGGATGCCGGAGATGGAATTAAATTTACTCATACTATATCCTATGCTGCGGCGCAGTTGGGCTGGGATGTATATGAGTATCGTGATGCGTTTAAAAAAGCAGGACAGTTGGATGTCATTCTTGATGAAATTAAATGGGGTACCGATTTTCTGATAAAAGCACATCCAGAACCGGAAGTCTTGTACTATATGTGCGGATATAACGAATCCGACCATGGCTGCTGGGTTGCCCACGAGATGCTTGATTATATGACAGACAGGAAATCCTTTGTGCTTAACCCTTCAACTCCGGGGTCCGATGTGGCAGGTATGACTGCTGCGGCTTTAGCCATTGCGTCGATTATATTTGAAGAAACCGATCCACAATATGCGCAAGAATGCTTAAAACATGCAAAAGAAATTTTTGCCTTTGGGGATAAATATAGAGGAAGAAACCCTCTTGATGTGTTATATCCCTCCGGCAGCTATCTGGATGACCTTGCATGGGGTGCGATATGGCTGTACATAAAGACCAATGATTCCACTTACCTTGAGAAGGCAAAATCCTGTTTGCCTCCAACTGCCCTTGGAGGAGGTCATACCCATTGCTGGGATGATGTAAGTTATGGTGCAGCTTTGAAAATTGCCCAGGTTACTCATGATGATGCCTATGTTGCAATGGTTGAGAAAAATCTCGATTATTGGTTGCCTGGAGGCGGAATTACATATACACCGGGAGGATTGGCATGGCTTTCTCCCTGGGGGTCATTACGTTATGCTACAACAGCAGCCTTTTTGGCCTTTGTTTGGGCTGATGACAAAACAGTCGGTACAGCTTCAAAGAAAGAGGCATATCGAGAATTTGCAGAAAGACAGATAAACTATGCTTTGGGTGATAATCCTCGTAAAGGAAGCTATGTAGTAGGATTTGGAGAGAATGCACCGGAACACCCTCATCACAGAACTTCTCATGGTTCATGGACAAGTATGCTTGATGTACCCGGTTTCCATCGCAATATTCTCTATGGTGCATTGGTTGGAGGTCCTAATTCCGATGACGGCTGGGTTGATGACATTACCGATTACAGGCTGAATGAGGTGGCTATTGACTACAATGCAGGTTTTGTAGGCAGTTTGGCAAAAATGTATGATATGTATGGAGGAGAGCCTCTTAAAGACTGGCCGAAACCTGAAGATTTTAGGGCAAAAGAAGATAATTTCCCTGAATACTTCTGCCGTGCCTGGATAATTTATGAAGGATACGGTTCAATGAACATAATGTTCCAGGTCAATAACCGTTCTGCTCATCCACCAACAATGAAGGATAAGCTATCTGTTCGTTACTTTATGGACCTTACAGAACTGTTTGAAGCAGGAAAGGGATTGGATGACGTATCCATTACTCTTGGAGAACATCAGGGAGCAAAACTTATCGGCTTACAACATTATAAGGATAATATCTACTATTTCACTTTAGATTTTACCGGAACAAGGATTATGCCTACCGAATGGGAAATGTGTGAAAAGGATGCAACGGTAACAATAAAATATAAAGATGAGAAAATAGGTTCCAATGAAAATGACTGGTCCTATCAAAATTTGAGAAGGGATCCCGATTATGATGCTACATCCTTTGCAGGTTTGACACCATATATACCTGTATATGATAACGGAGTGCTTATCTTTGGTGAAGAACCGGGAGGGGTAACACCAGCACCGTCTACTAAGCCGACACCAACACCAACTCCCACCAACCCGAATATTGTCTATGGGGATTTGGATGGAAATAAAGAGGTCAATTCTGTAGACTATGCCTTGTTAAAGGGTGTATTGCTGGGAATTATACGTACAGACGTAGATATGGCAGCAGCCGATCTAAATCTCGATGGAGATGTAAATTCAATTGATTATGCTTTGCTGAAAATGTATTTATTGGGACAGATAAAAGAATTACCGTATAAATTGCCATAAAATTAATATTATTTGGTTATTCTTTATCGGATAGTTGAAGTTTAAAGAATAAATTTAATGTAAACTAAGGTTTTTGCTTTTGGCAAAACCTTAGTTTTTTATTGCTTCTAAGTTGGGCTAAAGTCTTCACCTATAATTGAGAAGTTTCTATTCGACGGGGATTTGAAATAGTCAGGGAAGGAAAATGTAAATAAGCAAAATAAATTATTCTGTCTTATTTACTTTTTATAGTGTAAAAATCCAATAGTATTTTCTCTTTATTTAAAGTATAATTCAATATAATAAACATAGAAGTTTGAGACTGAAATAAAGTATTGAATTAATCTGTGACTTTAATTTGGCAATAATACTATTTTGAGGAGGGATACAAAATGAAATCTTATCGCAAAGAACTGTATTTTAATCTGCCTGCAAGGAGAGGATATATTAATATTACTCCGCAGGTTCAGGCATGTATAGATGAAAGCGGTGTAAAAGAGGGATTGGTTTTGGTAAATGCAATGAATATTACTGCCAGTGTTTTTGTAAATGACGATGAACCGGGATTGCACCAGGATTTCGAAAACTGGTTGGAAAAGCTGGCACCTGAAAAACCCTATAGCCAATATAAGCACAATGGCTATGAAGACAATGCCGATGCCCATCTTAAACGTCAGATTATGGGACGTGAAGTCGTTGCTGCTATTACTAACGGAAAACTTGACTTTGGAACATGGGAACAGATATTTTATGGAGAGTTTGACGGAAAACGTCAAAAACGTGTATTAGTTAAGATAATTGGCGAATAAAATTATAAGATGATAGCGTGCAAAACAAGGTATGTAATTAACTTACATAAGTGACGGGGTTTTTTGTGGGTCTTGAAGGGGGGATGCAATGAAATTTTTGGGCAATATTATATGGTTTCTGTTTGGCGGTTTTATTGCAGCTATTGAATGGTTTGTTGCCGGTTTGCTTCTTTGTTTGACAATTATAGGCATACCAATGGGGATTCAGTGCATGAAAATAGCCGGTTTAGTGATGTGGCCTTTCGGCAAAGAAGTCAAAATCGGCAAATTTGGAGTAGGAGGACTTATTCTAAATATTATATGGTTAATTATTTTTGGCTTGGAACTTGCGTTATCACATTTAATATTTGGTTTGATTTGTTGTGTTACAATTATAGGAATACCCTTTGGTATTCAGCATTTCAAACTTGCAAAGCTTGGGCTTATGCCCTTTGGAGCAAAAATTTATTAGTGATTTATACGATGATGTAATGAGGTTTATGGAGGTTATTGATGTGAAAGGATGTATAGTTTATTTTTCCGGTACGGGGAACACTGAATTTGTTGCAAAGGTAATAAAGGATGAATTTGAATATAGAACTATTTCATGTGACCTTTACGAGATTACTAAAAATACCGGATTTGAAGATAAGTATGACTTTTATGTTTTTGGGGCACCTATTTATGCTGAAATGTTTCCGGATTTTTATACCGAATGGGTTAAGAAGCATATATCAAAAGGGAAAGGCAGAAAGTGCATTGTTTATTCAACTCAAGCAAATAAAATTGCATGCGGGCCTGCTGTTTTTGCTAAAAATTTAAAGAAAGCAGGGTTTGAAGTTGTTGTTGAAGATTGCATTGTAATGCCCAATAACTACTATTTGGTTTTGTTTAAAAAGTTTACCGATGAGCAGGTTAAGGATGCTGTAAAGAGAGCAAGGGAACGGATAAAAGTGATTGTAGATAAATTCTTAAAAAACGAACCTCAGCTTATTTCAGCAAAGGGAAGGGAAATATGGGGAAAACCGATTTTCAAACTGTTTATGATATGGTCAAAAAAATGGGCAAAAAGAGCACTTACTGTTGATATGGAAAAATGTACACGATGCGGATTATGCCAGAAGGGATGTCCGGTAAGAAATATTGAAGTAAACAGTGACAAGATTGCCTTTTTTGATAAATGTGTTTCATGCCAGAGGTGTGTGCACAAATGCCCGGCAAATGCTTTCCTTTACAAAAACAAGGAAGTTGATCAATATAAATTGATATTGAGATAGAAGTCGAACGATTTTTATGACCAAATCTATGAGCCAAACTTCGGAAGTATTTTGAAAACCTGTCTATTATAAATGAAATTAGTTTAATTTGGATGGTGAATATGATAGTATTATATAAAAATGGGAAGGAGTTTGGTGTATGGATAGGAATAGCATATTATCAAAAATATTAATAGGAATTTTTATATTGAGTATGCCGGTTACTGTATATGCGAATTCATCTTGGCACTGGATTACCATGAGTCCAATGAAGATACTTCCTTATGTTATCATATTCACCTTGATTGTTGAGATAGCGGCGGTTTTTACAATTGGAAAGGTTAAAAATTTTAAGAGGGTATTCTACGTTATATCTCTTGCCAATTTATTTTCGTACCTTGCCCCATATGTTGAAAGGGCTTATCGTTTTATTCCGACAAGCGGTTTTAGGATATCTGCTGCTTTTAATAAAGGACCATATTATATTGTATTGACAGGGTATTTAATTTTAACCATTATTGTTGAGTTACCCATAGTTTTTTGGATGTTAAGAAAGCACACCGAAAGTAAAAAAATGTTGATAATATCCATTTTAGGGTCAAATATTGTTACAACTGCTGCGGTGGCAATAATTGAAAGGATTCTTTGCATCGGACAGTGGTAAGTGATATAAAGAATTCCCGTCCGACATATATGAATTTTGAACCTAAAAAATTTAACAAAATTGTATTTAGACAATTAAAACACGATAAGGTAAAATAAATAAGTAAGATGTATATTACCTTATAAAGTGGGGAGGAGTCTGAAGGTGAAAAAAATGAAGTTTCTTTCAGGGTTAGTGGTATTGGCGGCAATTATCAATCTTTTTGCTTTTAATTTGAGCGTCAACGCTATAACCGAGGAGGAACAATCAAAGCTTAGTGAAACGGTTATACTTTACATAGGAAGTTCGGATGCGTATGTCAATACAGTAAAGACAAAAATAGATCCCGATAACAGAAAGATTGTGCCGATTATTAAAGAAGGCAGGACATTAGTTCCTGTAAGATTTGTATCGGAGAGTTTAAAAGCTGATGTTGACTGGGATAGTGTCAATTCTATCGTAACTATCAGATTGGGTGAAAATACTGCTATTTTAAGGCCGGGAAAGAAAATTATGGCGTTAAACGATAATCCGGTAGAGCTGGATGTACCTCCTGAAATTATTGAAGGAAGGACTTATCTTCCTCTTAGGAGGCTTGTGGAAGATGTTTTGAATAAAAATATTTTTTATGACAGAAACGTTATAATTATTAGTGATAAGGATACTGTTTTTGATAAAGATGCCGATAAAAAATTAATTGATGATTTGGTATATATGTTTGGACAGGATTATGCAACTGTCCATGTATCCGGAGGATACTCCCATAGTGTGGCAATAAAGAGAGACGGAACAGTATGGGAATGGGGTGAAACTCTTAGCGGCAATAAGTTGATACCTGAAAGGGTAGAAGGTTTGGAAAGAATAATAGATATATCTGCCGGAAACAAATATACACTGGCATTGAAAATAGACGGTACAGTTTGGGCATGGGGTAAAAACGAGGATGGAAATATAGGCGATGGAACCCAAATTGACAGAGAGACTCCGGTAAAAGTTAAGAACTTAACTAAAATCAAACGTATTGCTGCATCCTTTGGAGGACATTGTTTGGCCGTAAATACCGACGGAAAGGTATGGGCATGGGGAAATAACGATTATGGACAATTGGGAATCGGAACTAAGAAAGCTGAACTTACTCCTGTTATGATTGATAAATTGACCCAAATAGAGGATGTAGCGGTAGGATATAATTTTTCAGCTGCCCTTGACAAAGAAGGTAATGTTTGGACTTGGGGAAATAATGAAAACAGTTATCCGAAAAAATTAAAAGATTTAAATAATATAATTGATATAGCAGCAGGACAAAGCCATTTACTTGCCTTAAAGAATGACGGAACTGTGTGGATATGGGGTAATTTTGAGGAGATGCCTGTATACAGAGGCCAGGTAAAGAAAAATACCGATACATCGCTGCCGGTAAAAATTGAAGAACTAAAGGGAATAATTGCTATTGCCGCTCAAGGCGGATACTCGGCTGTGTTAAAAGATGACGGAAGTATGTTTGTATGGGGCTATTTGAATAGTGAATTGGACTTAGAAGACAATTTGGTTCCCACAATTATAGAAGAGTTAAATGGAGTCAGGGAAATAGCAGCAGGAGGGGGGCATTTACTGGCCTTAAAAGATGACGGCTCCCTTTGGGCATTCGGTATAAATACCAATGGACAAATCGGTGACGGTACTACAATTTCAAGAAAAAAACCAACCGTAACTGCCTTTAACAAAGATCCTTTGGTAGTGACCGAAATCGCTGCTAAGGCAAAAGCTTTTGAAAATAAATTTGATGATGCTACAGTAAAGGAACTGGATAAACTTACTGATGAACTATTGACAAAGTATGACTACAATCAAGGTAAGAAATTTATTGACCGCAGCAATATGAAAGTGGTTGTTGCAAATGACGCATGGGAATTTATAAATGCCATAGGATCAAACCGTGAAATAATATTAAAATCTGAAGCAGTGTATGATATTACATTAGCGGTATATGATATTACATCAGCTTTAAATGAAGATATAGACAATGAAAAGGTTTATTATAGAATGGTTAATGGTGGACCGGAATTGGTAATAAGCAATGTTGAGAATCTTATAATAAGATCGGAATCCAGTAAACTTGCCAATTTAATGGCTAGCCCGACTTATTCTTATGTATTGAATTTTGAAGATTCCAGAAATATAGTTATTGAAGGTGTAAATGCCGGACACGGCCCTGAAAAAGGTGAATGCAGAGGAGGAGTATTTTCCTTTGAACGCTGCAGTAATGTGTATATAAATAATTCAATCTTGTATGGCTGCGGCACAGAGGGGATTTCGCTTTCAAATGTTGAGAACTTTACTTTTGACAATTCGATAATTGAGGAGTGTACATACCACTTAATGACTGTAAAAGAATCAAAGGATGTTGTTTTCAATAATTCAAAGTTCAGAAACACAGGAGTGTATGATTTGATAAATATTTCAGACAGCAAAAATGTACTGTTTAATTCCTGTGAGATAAGTGACAATGAAATATTTTTAGACGAACATATTTTTAATTTAAGTAATGTTGAACCGAAGCTGATAGTTAAGGATACCATTATAAGGGACAATATGGCCGGATACTTGCAAAAATATAAAGAAGATATATATTTCAAAAATATCACTGCAGACAATAACATATTTATGAGTGAATTATATGGAGTTGATTAATAAATTATTGATATATGTTAGAAATTGCTTAAAAAGCATAAAAATAATGAAAGCTCTTATATAGAATATAGGAGCTTTTTTTCTGAGTTTCTGTTCACTTAAACATTGATTTGCAAAATATGTTTCTTTATGTTGTTCTGTAAAAATGATAAAATAAAAATACTATTTTGCAAAGTAAATAATATACTTACTGTATTGGCAAAATAACTTATCAAATCTTTAAGCTATAATTTTCTTAAAATTAATTAAGGGAAAATTCGGGGGGTTAAAATGTTTAATAAAAAGAGAGGAACAATGTTTATTGCAGCTTTTATTGCTGCGATGTTATCTATTAATGTATTGCCGGTCAATATTATTGCCGCTAATGCCTGGGATGCCTATTCCAACTTTATTCCCAATGAAACCCCGGTGGTAAAGCGGCAGCTTAGGGGAACTTGGATCAGCACGGTATTGAATCTTGACTGGCCTTCTGCAGATGTGAAGAAGATAGCAAACGATGAAGAAAGAATACAAAAAAGTAAAGAAGAACTTATTGCTATTCTGGACAAAGTAGTCGAGATGAATATGAATGCTGTATTTTTTCAGGTTAGTCCGGAGGCTGATGCATTTTACAAGTCGAATATAGTTCCCTGGTCCAGGTATTTGACGGGGACTTTTGGTAAAGATCCAGGATTTGACCCGCTTGCTTTTGCCATTGAAGAAGCCCATAAGAGAAATTTGGAACTTCATGCCTGGTTTAATCCTTACAGGGTGTCGATGGATATGAAAGATTCCACCAAAGCATCGCTAAATATAAATAAAAGTGTTTATAAAGAGCATCCTGAGTGGATAAAGAGCGCCATGGACAGGTTTGTAGTAGATCCGGGAATTCCGGAGGCAAGAAAGTGGGTAATAAGCCGTGTCATGGAAGTAGTTAACAATTATGATGTGGATGGTGTTCACTTTGACGATTATTTTTACTATGAAAAAACGGTAGGAGAACTTAAGGACGAAGATACCTACAGAAAATATAACAACGGACAATTTACAAATATCGGGGACTTTAGAAGAAATAACACTTACCTGTTGATAAGTGAACTTTCACAGGAAATAAAGAAGACCAAACCATGGGTAAAGTTTGGTGTAAGCCCTGCAGGAGTATGGGGAAACAAGAAGGATGGTCTTGCAAATGGCTCAAATACCCAGGCAAGTTCCACCAATTACAACAACTGCTTTGCTGACACAAGAAAATGGGTTATGGATGAAATTATTGACTATATTGCGCCCCAGATTTACTTTTCCTTTGGATATTCGAGAGCAGCCTATGGCGAACTGGCAACGTGGTGGTCCGATGTATGTCGGGGTAAAAATGTTCATCTGTATATAGGTATAGCACTGTACAAAGTAAATGACAGTACCGACACTTATTTTACCGCAAATAACGGTGTTCCCGAAATTACAAGGCAGCTTAAGTTTAATACTACCAAGCCGGAGATAATGGGAGATATAATGTTTAGGTTTGCAAACTTAAACGATGCAAAAAAGCAGCCGGTTGTAAATGCCATGAAGAATTTGAGAAGTACTAAAGCCCTTGTTCCGGTAATGAGCTGGAAAGGCGGCTCAGCCCCGGATACTCCGTCAAACGGAAAATTGGAGGCTGTAAATGGCAAAATAAGGCTGACCTGGACAGATAATGACCCTGACACTGCATATTATGCAGTTTACCGCTTTAATATAGATGAAAATGCCGATATTACTTCCGATGCAAGTGCAAAAAATCTAATTGCCACTGTAAGAAAATATGCAGATGGTGTACAGGAGTTTACAGATACAGGATTGTATGATACTGAAAAAGTGTATTATATCGTTACTGCTCTGGATCGGTTGCACAATGAGAGCAACGGCCTTACAATTTCCACGAAGCATTCCCAATACTTTAAGGATGTGGGGCTGAAACACTCTTGGGCTATAGATGCTATTGATTTACTGTATGAGAAAGGTGTGGTAAAGGGAGTCGGAGACGGCATCTTCAATCCTGGTGCCAATACCAAAAGAGCGGATTTTACCATTATGACGGTAAAAGCTTTGGGATTTGAAGCTGATTTTACAGACAATTTCAGCGACGTAAAACAGGATGCTTATTATTACAATTCGGTGGGAATTGCAAAGAAACTTGAAATTGTAAAAGGAACAGGTGAATTTTTTAACCCTGAAGGAAACATAACAAGGCAGGATATAATGGTTATTATGCTTAAAGCATTGGAAGCTAAAGGCATAACCTATGATAAGGATGGCATTGATTATCTTGCAAGGTACAGTGACAGAAATCAAATCAGTGACTATGCCAAAGATGCAGTAGCATTTCTGACAAAATTGGGAATTGTGCAGGGATATGATGGAAAATTCAATCCTAAGCAATATGCCACAAGGGCTGAAATTGCAGTGATACTGCAAAACGTTTTGGATAAAGTATTTCAGCAGTAATATGAAGTAGATTTAGCTTTGTTGGATTATATTATTATGTAGAAAAGACTGAAAATTATTTTTCGGTCTTTTCTGCAAATTTTGTCTTAAAGGGGATAAATGCGCATAGACAGCTAAATAGGTTAGCATATGTAAGGTGAGAGATAGTAAGTTATAGGCAAGTTATTTGTTTGACAATTATTGTAGCAACATATATGTGATGGTATAATGTATAATGTATAATAGTCGTAGTCCACTTACTATTACCTTTTACCGAGCTTATAGCGTTTGTAAGGTAAAGACGGATGGAGTAAAACGAATAATATATTAAGGCAATATTACCTGTCACAAGTTAAGTTTTGAGCTAAATACAAATAAGCTCAACTATGACAGGAAATTTCCTTATAACCTTATCTGTCAAGTTAGACGATAATAAAAAAAGGTCAAATGAAGGAGGAAAATTGAAATGGAAAACATGCCTAAGGTAAAAATCGGTCTTGTCGCAGTTAGCCGTGACTGCTTCCCCGAAGCGTTGTCGGTAAACAGAAGGAAAGCTGTTGTAGAAGCTTACAGAAAGAAGTATGGTGAAGGGGATATCTACGAATGTCCTATATGTATTGTGGAAAGTGAAATACATATGGTTCAAGCCCTTGAAGATATAAAGAAAGCTGGCTGTAATGCTTTGTGTGTTTATCTTGGTAACTTTGGTCCGGAAATTTCTGAAACATTACTGGCAAAACACTTTGAAGGGCCTAAAATGTTTATTGCAGCTGCTGAAGAAAGCCAGAACGATTTGTCTGACGGACGCGGTGATGCTTACTGCGGTATGCTGAATGCAAGTTATAATTTAAAACTTCGTCATGTAAAGGCATATATCCCGGAATACCCTGTGGGTACTGCTGAGGAATGTGCCGATATGATAAATGAGTTTGTACCTATTGCAAGAGCATTGATTGCTTTATCGGATTTGAAGATCATCAGTTTTGGTCCAAGACCATTAAACTTTTTAGCTTGTAACGCACCTATAAAGCCTTTGTATGATCTTGGTATAGAGATTGAAGAGAACTCTGAGCTTGACCTTTTTGAAGCTTTTAACAAGCATGCAAATGACCCGAGAATTCCTGAAGTTGTAAAGGATATGGCTGCAGAACTCGGAGAAGGCAATAAAAAGCCTGAAGTTCTTGAAAAGTTAGCACAGTATGAATTAACTCTCTTAGACTGGATAGAAGCTCACAAGGGATATAGAAAATATGTAGCCATTGCCGGCAAATGCTGGCCTGCGTTCCAGACCCAGTTCGGATTTGTTCCTTGTTATGTGAACAGCCGCTTGACAGGCCGCGGTATTCCCGTATCCTGTGAAGTTGATATTTACGGTGCATTAAGTGAGTTTATCGGTATCGCTGTATCCAACGATGCTGTTACATTACTTGATATTAACAATACTGTACCTGAAGATATGTATAAGGAAGCAATAGAAGGTAAATTCAATTATACCCATAGGGAAACTTTCATGGGCTTCCATTGCGGAAATACATGTTCCAGGAAACTGACATCATATACTATGAAGAATCAGAAGATTATGGCAAGAAGTCTTCCGGAAGAAGTTACCAATGGTACTCTTGAAGGAGATATTATCCCTGGTGATATTACATTCTTCAGATTGCAGTCTACAGCAGACACAGAGCTTCGTGCATATATTGCAGAAGGTGAAGTGCTTCCAGTGGCAACCAAGTCTTTTGGTGGTATAGGTGTATTTGCTATACCGGAAATGGCCAGATTCTATCGTCATGTATTGATTGAAGGCGGTTTCCCTCATCATGGTGCAGTTGCTTTCGGACACTTCGGTAAGGCTCTGTTTGAGGTGTTTAAATATTTGGGTGTAAATTATATTGGATTTAACCAGCCGAAAGGCATGCTGTATAAGACAGAGAATCCCTTTGGTTGATTTTAAGCAACATAAACTTAGTAGCTTTGAAAAAATAGGCTTTGAATAACAATTCTAAACATATTTAGGTATAACAAAAAACTTCCGCTTTTTTTGCCGGAGCAAAATTAAGGCGGAAGTTTTTCTATGTCTAAAATTTATTATGTTTAAAATTATAAAGTGATTTCTGAAATTTAACTTTTGCTTTTAGTGCATTCATTATACAACTTTCTTATATTCATCACTTTCTTTCATGACTTTGATAAAAATTTTTACGATCTCCGGGTCGAATTGAGTTCCGGAATTTTTTTCGAGTTCCATAAAGGCTTCATCAATGGTCATACTCGCACTGTAAGGCCGCTCCGACAGCATTGCGTCAAAGGAGTCGGCTACACATAGAATTCTTGCGCCTAAGCTTATGGATTCACCTGCAAGGCGGTGGGGATATCCAAAACCGTCATATCTTTCGTGATGATGTAAAACGTAATCAATAAGCTGGTTCATGCTGAGCGGTTCAAGAATATTTGCACTGTAAACCGGATGCTGCCTTATAATGTCAAGTTCTGAATCGTTTAGCTTTCCTGTTTTACTTAAGATAAGTTTCGGTACTTCAACTTTTCCGATATCATGAAGCAATCCTGCATATTGAAGCATACTAATATCTTTTATGCTCAAATTGAGAGCTTTACCGATCATGACCGAATAATGGGCAACCCGTTCGCAATGACCTCTGGTATATTCGTCCTTGGCCGATATAGTGCTTAGCAAAGCTTTAAATACGCCGATCATATGCTGATGGTCTGAGCTTATGTGTTTTTTTAGTTTTTCCAGAACATCTTGATAAAAATGAATTTTATCTTTACCAAGATTTTTCGAGTGATAAAGGGCCATATCGGCTTGGTTAATGAGATCGTCTTTGGTAGCAGCCAATTCAGGATATACCGAAAGGCCCATGGACAGGGTTATATTGCTGAAAGAATGATTTTTAAAATAATTACATTTATTCTTTTCAAATAGATTGCGCATTTTGTGAGCTATTTGGCTTGCAGATTGCAAATTGAAACCTGGGAGAATAACCGCAAATTCGTCACCGCCATACCTGCAAACGAAATTGTTGCTTCCGGCAGCCTCTTTTAGTATTGAAGCTGTTCCCTTCAATATGCAATCACCGTAATCATGGCCGTTTACATCATTGCACATCTTAAAATTATCTATGTCTATCATTACTAAAGCAACAGGCCTGTTATCCGTTTTGGACTTTTCGATTTCTTTGTCTAAGATTTCATTAAAAAACCTATGGTTGTAAGCACCTGTAAGGTCATCGGTTACAGAAAGCAGTTCCAGCTTACATTTCTGTTCGTGTAATTTTTGTTTTTGGATTTCCTGAAAATTTGCAAATATTGAAACTGTTATTGTGCAGACAACAGTGAGCATTTTAGATGTTAATCCTGCAAATATGCTGAACATGGGGGATATTGTATATGCAAATATCAGAAAGGATATTTCAATAAAATTAATAAATAATCCGATGGATAGAGCAAAAAAACGAAAACGGTAGGCAAGATAAATTGCAACAAATATATGAAATTGCCCCACTATCTGTTTAAAGCTTTCGCTTTGGGTTGGGCGCATAATCAATAAGGATATTGAAATATATAAAATCTCGAAAAATAAAAACTCAAAAACATTTAATGGATTTTTAAAATATGTTTTCCTTATAGATTTAAGTTTATTTTTTAAAGATGTAAAAAGTCCATTTTTCACATTCATTGTCTTTTTCTCCTAGCAGTTAATATTTTTTGTCAAAAACTTGGTAAACCAAAGTGTATGTTTTTATTCACCTATTTATAAAAAAGATATTCTATATTATAGCATAGTTTTTAAATTTACCCAATATTTTGTAAAATAATGTTTGATAAAATCTTTAATATTAATCTATATTTTATAATAACAAATGCCAATGATTTTAATTGTCCTTTCTGTGATTTGATGAATTGACATGCCTGTGACGAGATTGGCAGCAAGCTTTCTGGTACACAAACTCCTTGAATTGAATATCTATAAAATAAGCATCAAGTCAAGGAGATGATGGTATTGAAAAGGTTTGTTCTTCCTGAAAACTTCTTAATGGGGACTGCAACTGCCAGTGTACAGATTGAAGGCGGAGATAAAAACAATACTTGGTATAAATGGTGCGAAGAAGGGCGTATCAAAGACGGATCACATTGTATTACTGCATGTGATCACTGGAATAGGGTTGAAGAGGATACGGAGCTTTTGAAAGAATTGAATGTAAATACTCACAGAATGAGTCTTGAATGGAGCAGAATTGAACCGAAACCTGGAGTGTTCTCCAATGAAGCTATTGAACATTACAGATACGAGATTGAGTTGCTTATAAAAAACGGGATAGTTCCATTTGTTACCCTCCATCATTTTTCAGAACCCCTTTGGTTTGATGAGTTGGGAGGATGGACAAAAGAAGAAAATTCCAGGTGTTTTTTAGAATATACACAATATGTTGTTGAAAAGCTTGGAGACCTTGTAAGCGATTGGGTAACTTTCAATGAGCCCAATGTCTATACAAAATTCGGATATATTTTTGGACTTTGGCCTCCCGGAAAAAGAAGCCTTATAAGAAGCTTTAAGGTATACACAGAGCTGATTAATACGCATATAAAAGCCTATGAAATTATTCACAGGGTCAGAAATTCAATGGGGTTCAAGGGTAAAACCAAAGTCGGGTTTGCCATGCACATACGCGTTTTTTGCGGTATTTCTGCTACCGGGAAAATGATAGCCAAATTGGTGGACTACTTATTCCATGAACTGTATTTGGAAGGAATGGTAAGAGGAAGGTTTAAATTTCCGTTATCAAAAAAAGGTTATAAGTGTCGAAAGGGTACTTATGTAGATTTTATAGGGATAAACTATTATACAAGAAATATAGTTGAGTTTGAACTTAATCCGTCTAATCTTTTTCATAATTTAAGATGCGATAACAGACTGGAAAAAAATGATCTTGGTTGGGACATATACCCTGAAGGTATATATATGGTATGCAAAAAGTATTATGAACGATATAAATTGCCAATATATATAACCGAAAATGGAATAAGCGACAAAAACGATACAAAACGCCCCGGTTTTATTGCCGATCACTTGGCATATGTGGCAAAGGCGATAGCTGAAGGAATTGATATTCAAAGATATTATCATTGGACACTTATGGATAATTTTGAATGGCTGGAGGGAGAAAGTGCATATTTTGGTCTATATCACTGTAATTTCAAAGACCAGAAAAGAACGATACGGCCTTCCGGCAAACTCTACAGCTTGATTTGCAAAGAAAAAAAACTGACAGAGGAAATGTTACAACAAGTTTTGGAAATAAATTAGAAAGTTTTGTATTGACCAGCAGAAAGATTGGGTATATAATTAATAAAAACATATGAATATATGTTCATATGTATACTTTAAAGTTTAAGGAGAATGGCAATGAATAATAAAGATGCATACAATTGCAATTGTAACATAATTCACCAGGATATTGTAGATAGTGTAAGAGCCAATATGCCTGCAGAGGAAAATCTTTATGATGTTGCCGAGCTATTTAAGGTGTTTGGAGATACTACAAGAATAAAAATAATTTGTGCTTTATTTGAATCTGAAATGTGTGTATGCGATATAGCAAACCTCTTAAATATGACACAGTCTGCTATTTCGCATCAGCTTAGGGTATTAAAGCAGGCGAGGCTTGTAAAATACAGGAGGGAGGGTAAAATTGTATATTACTCATTAGATGATGAGCATATAAGGCATATATTTAATCAGGCTTTAGCCCATATAAATGAATGAGAATTTTGAAGATATTGGAATTGAAGAAGGGGTTACTATGGAAAATGCTAAAGAATTGATATTAGAAGGACTTGACTGTGCAAATTGCGCATCAAAAATTGAACAGGAAGTTAAAAAAATAAAAGGCGTTAAGAACGCTTCGGTGGATTTTGTTTCAAGCAAGCTGAACATTGAAGCTGAGAATAAAGATGTTTTAGCTGATATAACAATTGCTGTTACAAAAATTGTTAAGAATATTGAAGTTGATATAAAGGTTGTTGAACCGGAGAATAAAAGTGATAATATAAATGTTTTTGACGAGCTTTTTAACAAAAAGACATTGGCAAGATTCGGTTCCGGAATAGCTTTGTTTGTAATTCCGCTGATTTTTGAACTGCCGCATTGGATTGAACTTTTGATGTTTGTTGCCAGTTACTTGATTTTTGGAGTGGATGTAATTTATAAGGCATATAAAAATCTTCTTGGGAAACATTTCTTTGACGAAAACTTTTTAATGAGTATTGCAACCTTTGGAGCTTTTGCCATTGGTGAATATGCTGAAGGGGTTGCGGTAATGCTGTTTTATCAGGTGGGAGAAATATTCCAGGATATGGCTGTAAATCACTCCAGAAATTCAATCAAGGCTTTGTTTGATTTACGGCCGGATTATGCCAACTTAGAAGTTAATGGAGAGATAAAAAAGGTTTCTCCTGAAGAAGTTAAAGTTGGTGATTATATCATTGTTAAACCCGGGGAGAAAGTGCCTTTGGATGGCAGAGTTGTGGAAGGAAGATCGGTTATTGATGCTTCAGCCTTAACTGGTGAATCCCTTCCTGTTGAAGTTGAACCGGGAGACGAAGTTTTGTCGGGAGTTGTGAATAAAATAGGACTTATAACCGTTGAGGTAACAAAGGAGTTTCAACAGTCTACGGTTTCAAGAATTCTGGATTTGGTACAGAACGCCGGCAGCAAAAAGGCTGCTACTGAAAACTTTATCACCAAATTTGCCAGGTACTATACGCCGATAGTTGTTTTAATTGCTTTATTGTTGGCATTTATTCCTCCGATAATTACAAGGGGAACTGGCATTGCACAGTGGATCAACCGGGCTCTGGTGTTTTTGGTAGTGTCTTGTCCTTGTGCTTTGGTAATATCCATACCTTTAGGATTCTTCGGAGGAATTGGAGGCGCATCAAAAAAGGGGATATTGGTTAAGGGCGGCAACTATTTAGAAGCACTGAACAGTATTGATACTGTTGTATTTGACAAAACCGGTACCTTAACCAAAGGGGTATTTAGCGTCAATGAAATAATAGCTTTTGATGGTTTTTCGAAGGATGAGATCCTGGAAATAGCTTCCTATGCAGAGAATTTTTCCAATCATCCTATTGCGGCAACCATTTTAAACGAGTATAAAGGTAAAATTGATAAAAGCTCGATTAAGGATCATATTGAAATACCCGGCTATGGCATAAAGGTAATTGCAGAAGGTAAAGAAATACTTGTCGGAAATTCAAAGCTGTTGAAAAGAGAGAACATTAAGGTGCCGGAGGCAGATGAGATAGGAACTATAGTATATGTGGCTTTAGACGGTAAGTGTGTCGGATATATTGTGATATCGGATCAGTTGAAAGATGACTCGGCTGACACTATAAAAGAACTAAAGAAAATGGGAGTAAGAAGAACCATCATGCTGACAGGGGACAATAGTGCTACAGGTTCAAAGATAGCAAGGGAATTGGGTTTGGATGCGGTATATTCTGAACTTCTTCCCGATCAGAAAGTGGAGAGATTTGAAGAACTGTATGAAAACAAGTTGACCAAGGGTAATATTATATATGTGGGAGACGGAATAAATGACGCACCGGTAATTGCAAGAGCAGATGTGGGAATTGCAATGGGTGCGTTAGGATCGGATGCGGCAATAGAGGCAGCAGATATTGTATTGCTGACTGATGAGCCTTCAAAGCTTATAAACGCAATTAAGATTGCAAGGCGTACCCGTTCAATAGTATGGCAAAATATTGTTTTTGCCTTGTCGGTTAAAGTTTTGGTGCTGGCTCTGGGTGTTTTTGGAATTGCAAACATGTGGGAAGCTGTATTTGCTGATGTGGGAGTAGCACTTTTAGCAGTACTTAATTCAACCCGTGCCATGAATGAAGGAAAAGTTGCTGAAGAGCAAAAATCATAAAATCTGAATCATTTTACCCATTGGGTTATTTCAAAAAAAGCCCGAACATTTTGGCCTAAAACCGAATATTTTGTTTAATAATTCTTGAGAAAGAAGATACTTCCGCTTTCTGCTATATAGGATTTTAGCGGAAGTTTTTTTATCATGATTAAGCAGATATTGAAATTTGTGCATGTATCAAAAAAGCTTTTTTAAATAAAAATATTATTGAGCAAAATAAATGCACTGAGGAGGAAAAAAGCTATGCATGTAACTAAAATGGATCATCCCAACGAGGGTGTAAAATGTGAGGTAAATACTTGCTATTACTATATGAAAGGCGACTATTGCTCTGCAAGCAAAATTGAAGTTCAGCATAAAAACGCCCTTACATCAGAGGATACAGACTGTGCAACTTTTAAGCCTCAGGCTTAAGTGTTTTGGGGATATTTGCCGGTAGAGGGATTCCTTTACCGGTTATTTATTTTTATGAAGTCTGCAAATATTTAATAAAAGCTCTGTTTAAGTTATAATAAGTATGCAGTCACTTAAGTCATTTCAAAATTCTTAAATGGTCAGTTGCGAAGATTACCTTAAAATATTGTTAGAAGGCTGGATACTTATGAATACGGAGAAAAAAGAGATAAAAGTATCTGTACGCAATCTGGTGGAGTTCCTTTTGCGTGCAGGTGATATCGACAGCAGCTTTTTTAGAATTAATAGAGCTGTTGAGGGAACCAGAATCCACAAAAAGATTCAGAAAGCGCAGAAGGAATGTTATAGGCCGGAAGTTCCTTTGAAATACAGTATTGATTACCGGGAGTTTGTATTGACTGTTGAAGGCCGTGCCGATGGAATTATTGAAGACAGTGACGGTGTTACAATTGACGAGATAAAAAGCACAATGTCTCCCCTTGAGATAATAGATGAAAACTATAATGAGATGCATTGGGCACAGGCAAAGTGTTATGCCTATATTTACGCTGTGCAAAATAATATTGAAAAGGTTAATATAAGGCTTACTTATTGCCATTTGGATACTGAAGAAATCAAATATTTGAATAAAAGTTTCAGTGTTGAACAGCTAAAGGACTTTTTTGACCAACTGGCTCAAAATTATTATAGCTGGGCCAAGCTTGAATATGATTGGCAGTTGGAAAGGGATGAGTCCATACGGAAATTGACATTTCCTTTTGACATGTATAGAAAAGGTCAGAGAGAACTTGCTGTTGCCGTTTATAAGACCATTACTTCAGGCAAAAATATATTTGTACAGGCACCAACAGGCATAGGAAAGACCATTTCGACACTTTTCCCTTCGATAAAAGCAATGGGCGAAGGCAATACCTCAAAGATATTCTATCTTACTGCAAAGACTATTACCAGAAGTGTGGCCGAGGAAGCTTTTTTAATAATGAGGAAAAAGGGACTTAAGTTTAGGGCAATTACCCTTACAGCAAAGGAAAAAATCTGTATCAAGGAAAAGTCCAGTTGCAATCCTGCCGACTGTGAAGTGGCAAAGGGGCACTTTGACAGAATTAACAGTGCCATTATGGATATATTGGCTCATGAAGAGGAATTAAAAAGAGAAACCATTGAAAAATATGCTGCTAAACATAAAGTTTGTCCTTTTGAATTTTCTTTGGATCTGACCCTTTGGGCTGATGCAGTTATTTGTGACTATAACTACGTATTTGATCCGAGAGTGTATCTTAAAAGGTTTTTTACCGATAAAGGGGATTATATTTTTTTAATTGATGAGGCACACAATTTGGTGGACAGGGCAAGGGAAATGTATTCGGCAGAAATTTATAAAAAGCCTGTGCTTAAGATGAAAAAGGAAATGAAGGAAATTGCGCCTAAAATATCAAAAGCACTTAACAGGATAAATACTTTTATGCTCAATAAAAAGAAGCTATGCAATGAAAAAGGTTTTTATGTGAGCAAAGAAGGCGATAAAGAGATTTACTCCATTTTGAGAAAGTTTGTAAGTGAGTGTGAGGCGTATTTTGCAAAAAATGAGAATATAAAGGCAGGAGACGAACTGCTGGAGCTATATTTTAATGCACTGGCATTCATAAGGATTTGTGAACTCTATGATGAGAGATATGTTACTTATGTTGAGATACAGGAAAACGATGTAAAACTTAAACTGTTTTGTCTTGATCCTTCTTACCTTTTGCATGAAGCTTTAAAAAAAGGAAAGAGCGGCGTGTTTTTTTCCGCAACCCTTATTCCTCTGGAATATTACAGGGGGATTTTGGGAGGAAGCGCAGAGGACTATATAATGAGCATAGAATCTCCTTTTAACCTTGAAAACAGAAAGCTTTTGGTGGCCGATTATATCTCTACAAGGTATGCAAACAGGGAAAGGAGCTATAAAGCTATAGTTGAGTCTATATGGAATTTAATAAAGTGTAAATGCGGAAATTACATGGTGTTTTTCCCGTCTTATCAGTATATGAATACAGTGTATGAGTTGTTTGGCAGTGAACATCCCGATATAAAGGTGCATGTTCAAGCGGCTTCCATGACAGAGGAAGAACGGGAAGGTTTTCTCGCCCTTTTTGTTCCCCAGCCGGATGTTACCACAATCGGTTTTTGCGTCATGGGGGGAATCTTTTCCGAAGGTATAGATTTAAAAAACGACCGTTTGATAGGAACGGTCATCGTGGGAGTCGGGTTACCGCAGGTCTGTCTGGAAAGGGATATTATAAGAGAGTATTTTAATGATAGAAACAATGCAGGATTTGAATATGCTTATATGTTTCCCGGGATGAACAAGGTTATGCAGGCGGCAGGCAGGGTTATAAGGTCTGAGACCGACAGGGGAATTATTTTGCTTATCGATGAGAGGTTTACCAGCAGGAATTACCTAAAGCTGTTTCCAAGGGAGTGGTTTCCCTATACGAGAGTAATAAAAGCCGATGATATAACTAAGTTTGCCAATGAATTTTGGAACAAAGGGGATACTTGAAAACTAAGAACTGTCTCATATGTTGCTCTTTTGCCTGCTTCTGTTCAATATCGATTTATGGTATACTTAAATTGTAATATTAATTAAAAAATATCTATATTTAAATTTAAGAGGTTATTGTTATGAAAAGAAATATTGGAAAAGCGTTTCTTTCACTATTGATTATTTCAGCAATTGCCTTAGAGGTTTTAATGTTCCTGCAATTTAGCACTGTAAAAGGTCAAATCGTAAAGCAATCCATTGTATATTTTCCCAATTGGGCAGTATATTTGGACAGCCATAACTATTTCGCTGTCGGTGATATTCCCTGGGATAAAGTAACCATTGTAAACCACGCATTTTTTAAGATAAACGACAAATATGAGATAGAAACAACGGATAGATATGCAGACTTTGAAAAGAGTTTCCCCCATTCCTCCGGTTCACTTAAAGGCCATTTTGGTGAATATAAGTATTATAAATCTTTGTATCCTAATGTAAAGCTTGTTGTATCCATAGGAGGATGGACAGAAAGCGGTAAATTTCATGAGATGGCTATGACTACTTCCGGTAGGGCAGCTTTTATCAACAGCATAATAAGTTTTCTAAAGACGTACACTTTTTTTGACGGAGTGGATATTGACTGGGAATATCCCGGTGTTACAAGGGACGGTTGCCCGGGTGGACCGGAAGATAGGCAAAACTTTACAAATCTTTTGAAAGAAATTCGCCAAGCTTACATAGACAACAATATGCCTGATAAATTGCTTACAATAGCGGTATCTCCAAGCAAGTATACAACATCTCATACTGATCCGAACAATTATGCACAGTATGTTGATTTTATCAATGTTATGACCTATGATATGCATGGGGAATGGGATAGTATAACAAATCACCATTCACCTATATATGCAAAGGACGACTATTCCGTTGACGGTGCTTTTAAACTTTATACAGAAACCTATGGTGTTCCGGCAAATAAAATTGTCATCGGTACGCCGTTTTATTCCAGAGGTTGGAGTAATGTGATTGCCTCTGAAAAACACGGTCTGGGAGTAAGCGGTTTGGGCTATCTTCAGGGGACACTGGGGTCAAACGGGCAGAACGCATATTTTAGAATGAAAGAGCTTGAAGCTATGACCGATGTATATGTTAAGTATTGGGATGACTATGCCAGGGTACCTTGGTTATATAGCGCAGCATTGCATGAAATGTATACTTATGAGGATGAAAGATCATTAGCTGAACGCTGCGATTATGTTATTGATAACAATGGCGGGGGAATAATGGTTTGGACTGTCGCCTTTGACGATAAAGACAAAGGTTTCCCGCTTATGAGCATAATAGCCGATAAATTGGGTATTGGCGGCGATTCTGTTCAAACACCTACAGCAACAATTATGCCTGCCGGTACGCCTACACCGGCTAGTACGATATTGAAAGGCGATATAAACGGGGATGGAGAAATAAATTCCATTGATTTTGCCTATTTAAAAAAATATCTTCTGGGAATGAATGTTCCCTTTACAAATATTTTGGAAACTGCCGACCTCAATAATGACAATTCTGTAGATTCCATTGACTATGCGCTGTTAAAATGCCTTATCCTCGGTATAAAATAATATCTTTGCGTTTTTTTGAGAGATGCTTTAGTAATAAATTGAAATCAGGGAAAAGATAAAAAGACCTTTACACTTGCTTGAACTTGTGTATAGGTCTTTTTTGCTATAATAAAATTTATATTTTTTAAAATTATGTGGAAATAGCATTTCTAAAAGAGGAAACGTCGGTAATGGGGTCATGGCATGTATAGTTTTCACAAATATAAGCTGTTGTCTTTCCTTCAACGCTCCTGTAGTTTTCAATAAAAGGCGCAATGTCTTTCAATTCGGACTGAGCATCGGAATAGAACATGGATAATGTAAAGGGTCGGAATTCTTCACGGATTATATTTATCATGCTGTCGGATTCAAGTTTGTCATTCCCCACAATAACTACTTCCTTTGATTTGGATTTTGCAAACAAAAGGGCTGTAAGGAAAAAGCTATGTCCCATTGCAAAGTTTTCAATATTTCTGCTAAAGGTTTTAAACTGTATATAAGCCTTATCTTCCAAATCAGAGCGGCCTGTAAGCCGGGCAAGCCTTAAAAAATTCAATGTACTGACTGAGTTTCCGGAAGGAATCGCACCGTCGTAAGTCTCTTTTGGCCGTGTTATCAGTTGTTCACTGTCACTGCCATAGTAAAAAAGGCCACCGTTGTTTTCATCCCAAAAGTACTTGATAAGGTCGTCATTAAGCTTTAAGGACTGTTTTAAATATACCGGCTTGTAAGTTGTTTCATAAAGCTCAATCAGTCCCCAAATAAAAAAGGCATAATCGTCAACATAGCCGGGAAAAGCCGATTCACCATCCCTATATCGGGCAAGAAGCCTTCCGTTATTAGAAACAAGCTTTGACGAAATAAATTTCGCTGCTCTTTCTGCTGCTGTAATGTATTTTTCTTTTCCCAAAACTCTTCCGCCTATTGCTAAAGCAGCAATCATAAGACCGTTCCATGAGGTAAGAATTTTGTCATCCTTGTGGGGGTGCACTCTTTTTTCTCTATACTCGAAAAGTTTTTTCCTGCATTCCTCTATAAAAGGTCTCTCTTCATCAGGGATATTTCCCTTAATTAAGTTCGGAATGTTGAATCCTTCAAAATTTCCATGGGGAGTAATATCATAGTATTTACAGTACTTTTCACCGTGTTGCTCACCTAAAACTTTTTTTACTTCATCCATGGACCATACATAGAATTTTCCTTCCACGCCTTCAGAATCAGCATCTTCAGCCGAATAAAATCCGCCTTCGGGAGAAGTCATATCTCTTAAGACATAGGTGAAAATTTCTTCGGCAATGTCGGCATAATCTCTTTTTTTCGTTGCTTGATAAGCTTCCAGGTATGCAATGGATAAAAGGGCGTTATCGTAAAGCATTTTTTCAAAATGGGGCACCAACCATTTTCTGTCTGTGGAATAACGGCTGAATCCAAAGCCTATATGATCGTAAATTCCGCCTTTGTGCATACATGCAAGGGTTTTTTCCACCATAGTCAGAGCATATTCCTCTTTAGTGTTGTACCAATATCTGAGGAGAAAAAACAGGTTGTGGGGAGTGGGAAATTTAGGGGCACTTCCAAAGCCGCCAAAGATGTTGTCAAAAGCAAATTTTAGTTCAGAATAGGCTTTATCCAATATATCTTCCGTTAATTCCCCTTCGTGGTCCTGCTCTAAAAGTTCATTATGTTCATTTATTGCATTGATTATATATTCGCTTTCTTTTAACAGGGCTTCACGATCCGTTGTCCATGCATTATGGACACTTTCTAAGATGGACATCAATCCGCTCATTCCCATTCTGTCGTTTTTGGGAAAGTAAGTGCCGGCAAAAAACGGTTTTTTGTCTGGGGTCATAAAAATGGTTAATGGCCAGCCCCCATGTCCGGTGAGTGCCTGACATACATTCATGTATATGTGGTCTATATCCGGACGTTCTTCCCTGTCAACTTTGATGGATATAAAGTATTTATTGAGGATTTCTGCCACTTCATAGTCCTCAAAGGATTCCCTCTCCATAACATGGCACCAATGGCAAGTGGAATAGCCTATGGAGAGAAAAATTGGCTTGTCCTCCGATTTTGCTTTTTCAAAGGCTTCATTGCTCCAGGGAAACCAGTTTACAGGATTATAGGCATGTTGGAGAAGGTAAGGGGATTTTTCATGGATTAGTCTATTGGCTTGTTTATTAGTTGACATGTGGGCATCACCTTCCTTTCATAATTTATAGTTTGTTGGCTTTTTATAGTAAAGTATTATTTTTATTTACCACCAAACTATTATTTGAAAGAAAGTAATTATATATTCAATTTGAAAATTTGCAAAACATTAATTATTCTTCAATTTTTAATAACTCATTCATTACCTTTGTTACTTTGGCATATCCAATTATCTTGTTGCCTTCCTGAATATTGATAACCTTTCCTTCCCACAAACAATGAGGATATGCTTCAGGCGTTATAAAAGTTATAGTACCAGTAACAGTTTCCCCAGGAAAACTCATCTTTGCTAAAATAATTGTGTGTGCCTGTAGACAGATAATCATCCTTTATTAAAAGAGCAGGTCTGTAGCAAGAAGTGCATGGTCTGCTTCTACTGCCAACTTTTGTTTTTAGAAAGGATATGACTGCTTCAATATCTGGTGTTCTCGTTGTTTCACTTGCCTTAAAATCAATTTGCTATTTTAATTGCTTATATAAACTTTCCAGTTGCTTTGTATCACTTGTTTCCCATCCATTCTTTAACATAGACTCTAATGTTATTTTTGAAGCTTCAACAACTGATGATTTTAAGCTACTGATAGAGCAGTAAGATGTGAACTGTAATGCTTCTCTGTGAATGAACTCCAATTCCATAATATCTTTATCAACTTTTTTCCCTTTTATAAGAAATGGACCATCCATAAATAGAAACTTTTGAGATATACCGACTTTTCCCTGAATGATCAGTAAAAGTGATTTTATCCACCAAGTTAATATTACAACAGGAAAGTCACTCCAGCCTTCTTCCGGAAAGAACCTATCATCTATTTTGAAATATATTTCTCCAGTTATTGATTTATATTTACTCATGTGAAAACTATCCTTGTTTATTTCAATACTGATTTTACAGTTCATTTATTCTCTCACCTCAAAGATGACATTTGTTTTTGCTTTTGATAAAAAGCTTCAATTCTAATTTATACCTGAATAAACTTGACTTAAGGAAGAACACACAAAAATATACCGAAAAAATGAATTTCAGTTTTGACATTATTGATGGTGCATTTAATTTCCCTTGCCTGTGTCTAAAGTATTTTACTATCCTATATTCTACATCATCATCTCTTAGAATTCAATGAATGTACTTATAAATTAAAAGGTCAAAAGTCCATCTGTGGTCAGAGAGGAGGCAATCATCACATAATAGCTTACCATCAACTGTAGCACCATTGCAAAGCTTTGTAATAGCTTTCTATCAGTTAACACTGCATATAGTTTGAACACTTGCCACAGTTAAACTAATCTGGCTCTAATGCAGTAATTATTTTTGTGAAATATGAAAGCATAATTACAATTAATATTAAACCATATATACAAAACCGGAAAAATATAATGTCATATGTTTTGCTTAGTATTAGTAAACTAAAATTTACAAGTTTTATTGAATTAAGAACGTATGTTTGATATAATTTTATGTTTATTATTATGGAGATAGGAGATAAGAAAATGATTAAAAGAATGCCAACCCATTGTGGGGATGATACTTGCCCTTCTTGTGTTATTGCAGGGGATTATATATTTCTTGCACATCATGCCGGTGGATTTGAGAAGAATGATATTGTATATCAGATGGAAGCATGCTTCAATAGCTTGAAAAACACTTTGCAGTCTGTTGGTGCATCTTTGGATGATATGGTTCAGATTCATTTGTACCTGAAGAATATTGAGGATTTCAGAAAGGCGAGAGATGTTTTTTATAAATATTTTAAAAATGGTTTTCCTGCAAGAATGTCAACAACGACGGATTTTGTTAACCCTTCTTGTTTGTGTATGCTGGATGGAATAGCATATAAGAAATCCTGAATACATTTACAAAAGATTGGCTTGGTTGAAGGGGGAGTATAATATATATTAAAGATTTACTTCAACCTAGTTATTACTCCTCACCATCAAATATATATCTATATAAGAATAAGAACCGAAACCGCCAATATTGTTTTGAAAGTTTACACCAGAGTTTTACATCTGGCTATGTTTTTTGCAATATGCTTTACTAAACAGATTGAATGTAATTATAAATTAGGTTCACTTTCTTTTGATGCAGTAACCTATTTTGTAAATGTATAGTGTTCCATGCCTAAATATTTAAAACCGAACTCACCTAATAATTGTTTCCAATCTATTTTCAAAAACTGCTTAAATTCTTTAGGCTCAAATAAGCTTGGAAATATTGAAAATAAAACGTAGGCTATTGGATGTTTTGGCCAATCCCATTCTATAATATATAATTTGCCCTTTGGTTTCAGAACTCTACCTATTTCAACCAGTATTAAATCTATTAGTTCTTGGGGCATTTCATGAAATGCAAGTGAAATAGTAACAAAATCAAAGCTGCAACTTGGAAAATCCAATTTAGTTGCATTATTTCTATAAAAGATGTATTGGTAATCTTATTTTTAATAGCCTTGTTTCTTGCTACTTTCAACATATCTCTTGATAAATCAATTCCGATTACTGTATTGTTGATATTCTTTTTACCTATAGCAATTGTACTGTTTCCAGTACCGCAGCAAACATCTAAAACTCTTACTTGCTCATCGGGTATTTGGTTTGCCAACCCTTTTCTTGGATTAGCTTTTTTATTAGGGAAAACAATTAAGTCCATTAAGCCATATATTTTAGATAATACTCTATATAATGTTCTCACTCTACTTTCATAACTTGCTATATATTTACACCTCACAAGGCTCTAAAATTTCTACAATAAAAATTGAAAAATCTTTATTCCTTTTTTGCCAATACATTAGCATTAATTTTGTTCCTTTGTTTTATTAGTACCAGTTTTAGGATATATTCGATCCCATAAGCAATTAGTAATATCAAGGGAATAATATCAGTTATATGCATACTGCATCTTCTTATGCAATATGAACATATGAACAATAATTCATGTATAAACAATACCTTATGTATCGGTAAAAATCAAGACATTAAATTTATCTGAGATATTGAGTATGTGATAAATAATGGACTTGTGGATATAAGTCTTAATGTATTGTCATTCATAAATTCTGATTAGGTGGCTAATGCTTATTTTATCATATGAAAGTGTGAATGTTTCAACCAGTTTTTCAGAAAGGTAGTATCAACAACATGATATATCCACTTTTTACCTTCTTTGACTTCATATTCAATTTCACAAATTTTACCTTCAACTTTACATACAAAATTTCTTATTTCTTTAATTGTACAATATGGGTACTCTTTAATGGCTCTGTCTTCCTTGATTGGGGGAGTAATTGCTCCGGTAAGGTCTATTAGTCCATCATATTTTTCTGCCAAAATTAAGGCTAAATGTCCCAAAATCCTATGACTGTCAGCATCATTGAAAAAAGCTGTTATAGCTATCTCATCCATTGGAGTAAAGCCAAAATAATTTTTAATTTTATTTATCTGATGTTCTTCAGTTTTTTCATATTCAGGGATACTAAAATTCATTCCAAATGGCAGCCCAATTCCATTATATGTGTAACCTAAAAAGCTTACGTTTTCAATCCAAAAGTTATAGCTACATGTTTCATAATTGCTCTTTTCAATATTACTGCTTATTTTTCTCAAGAAGGCAATAATTTCTTCTTTTTGTGCATCATCCAGTTTACCTTTTAACATGATGTTTACACTTGGGCCCACTTAGAAATACCCCTTTCACATAAAAATTCAAATTCCAAAATGAAGTATTTGGTAATTCTCATTTATAACCTTCTTTGCAAAAGACATTAATTTATTAAACTGTCCTATTACTTCATCCCTATCCAATTCAATGACTTCATATCCTCCTGAGCTGATATCTTCACCTTCTGTCCAGGAATAGCTTCCGGTAAGAATCAACACAGGTGGACTGTTTTTAAATAGGTCTGACCAAGCTTTAAGTATATTATAAAGTACTATTGCTCCTTCTTTATCAATCATAGTAATGCCGTAATAATTCAATCTATACTCTCTTTCAGTTGAATTTGCTGTTTGAGCCTGTGGAACCCATTTTAAAGAATCATATATGTATAGAATTATATCATCATGTATTTCAAGAACATCTTTATTTACTCTTATATCATTAAGATTAATTTTTTCTTTGCATTCTTCTTGAGTTAAGAGAACAAACTCATGGACTAAAGCCATTTATATCACCTTTATAAAAAACTTTTTATTTAATTCTATCATCATTTCCAAGGATATACAATTAAATGTTCTGTTCTAACAGGGCATAAGAGTTTTTCTAAACCCATACCTATAAACCTTCAGTGCGTATTTCGGATATATATGGGCTTTTTCTTAATTTAGTCGAATCTCACAGAAGTAATTAATAAAATCTTGTATATTTTTAACTTAGCTTTAGATTATGGATTTAATTTGCAAGAAGTATTTACAAGGGTGTATTTAAAAGAGTTTGATATGACTCCTGAAGCATATATATTGTTGAATTCTACTTCCTGTATCAGTCTATTCGGGTAATACTAAATTCTAATAATAAATAATTTTATTGAACACCAAATAAATATATGGTAAAATTATGTAAAATAATCTTAAAAGGAGTGTTTTGTTTGAAAGTAGTAATTTCTTTTAAATTAAGTATTGTGCAAAATCAAAGAGAGGATAGTGAACAATAGAGGAAGCAAAACTTAATTGAATGGGTTTTATTCCTCTATTGTTAGTAACGATAATAATGGAGGAATAGACGATGAGTATAATTAAAGAAAATAATATTTTGTACAACGAAAGATTCCCTCTTTCAAATAAATATGATCCAGATTGGATATTAGACAACTCTATGGGAATAAACGCTTTATGGCTTACAGAATGGCTATGTGAAGTTATCGAATTAAAACCTGGCATGAGAGTCCTTGACTTAGGTTGCGGAAGAGCCATAAGCAGTGTTTTTCTCGCAAAGGAATTTGGGGTTCAGGTATGGGCATATGATTTATGGATAAACGCTACAGATAATTGGAACAGAATAAAACAACAGGGACTTGAAAGTAAAATTTATCCCATACACGGTGATGCGAGAAACATGCCTTTTGCCGAAGGGTTCTTTGATGCAATTATCAGTGTTGACTCATATATTTATTTTGGCACAGATGATTTGTATTTAAATTACCTGCAGAGTTTTTTAGTTCCCGGAGGAACATTGGGCATTGCCTTGCCTGGGCTTATGAAAGATTTTGAGAATGGTGTTCCTGAGCATTTAAAGGACTTCTGGGGTCAGGACTGCTGGAGTTGGCATACAGTTGACTGGTGGAAAAAATTATGGGAAAGAACAGGCTTGGTCGACATTAAAGTTGCCGACATAATGCCGGAAGGCTGTATGATGTATGTTAAATGGAAGGAAGCCCAGGATGAGGTTGGAAAAAATCCTTGGCCGCAGGATACTGCCATTCTTAAAAAGGATGCAGGTGAATATGTAGGATTTGTTAGACTTGTAGCCACAAGAAAGTAAAACCTGTATATGAAAATTTAGTCTGAGTATCATAGAAGGACAATTGATTAAAATAATGAAAGACCTTGCAATGATATAAATGCAAGGTCTTTTTTGACTTTAGAACATTGTGAAAGACGCAAAATCCCAATTGTAAATATTTCATTTCTTTTATGCTGCTTTGGTATAATTTTTATATATGGATTTGAAATGGAGTGAGAAAATAATGGCTATAATTTTTATGAGATTTCCGGGGGAAAGTTTGAAAACGGCAAGACTATGAAATAAAGCCTGTAAATTAGACAGTACCGATAGGCTTTCTATGAAAATTAATTCAATCATAGAAAGCCTATTGTTTAGGGGCTTTCAAAGACCGAGAAAGCCTTGGATTATTGTGTATACCGAAAGAAGCAATATAGAGAGTTGTGGAGTCTTTATCAGATACATTCTTTCTAAATGTTGTAATAAATAGTATAATGATTACATGAATATGTATTTGTGTTCCTTTGTTTTACGGCTATTAGTTTACTACTGTTTTGAATGGGAGAGTATTTCTGAACTAAACAGTCGAACCGGACAGGAAAATATCGCGTTAAGCCCTAAAAATGAAAAAATTTTTTGAAGCGTATTGTAAAACTAGTTTCAATAATTTTGATTATATGTTGTCTATTTTTGGTTGTTACACCTTTTGTTGCGATGCCTGTTTTCCTTAACCGGCATGTTGACTACAAGGGCTATGCCACAGAAAATTATCCTTTACAGGACATATACTTTGCTTCAGATTATTCCCTTGAAGAGAAGCAGATGTATCTTGCAACACAAGATGGGCTAAAAGATGCCTTAATTGCAATGTCTGCATATTCATCTTTTGAGGATGTGGTAATAGATGTGATGGAGCAAAACCATATACCTCGTTTTATCGGAGCCATAGAAAAGCCTTTTGTGAAACTTTCACTAAAAATGTTGTTTGGTAGTAATAAAGTAAATGAGTTAAAGCCGGTAAAACAAATTAAAAATGCCGGAGAACGTCCTGTTTTGCTGGTTGCTTGCACTGGAGATGCCAGTGTGCCGGCAGTAAGTACCGCAAGGTTGAAAAAAGCAAATCCAAAGGCTCAAACATGGATTAGGGATTCATGAGAACTGTCTTTTTCTTTTCCATACAACCTCCTGTAAAAAGCATGAAACTTTTTTAATTTATACATAATTTGAACGTATTTGGTTTATACTGTGCCAAATCATTATATCATCATTTCCTATGTATTCCAAGCAAAATAAAAGAACGTAACGGATCAAACTCTAGAATATCAAAAAATACCTCGGAACTTTTCTCTTATAGTTCTCATACTCAGCACCGAACATAGATAATAAATGCTTTTCCTCTTGAAGTATCAGTCGGTGAAAGGTTATTAAGTTTATGACTAATACAAATAAGGTGAGAAGGTTAGAGTAGGTAAAAAATAGACCGATAAACATCAAGTAGAAGCCGATAAATGCAGGATTTCTACTATATTTGTAGATACCGTCGGTTACCAGCGTTGTTTTTGTGTTTTTATCTATACCCACTCTCCATGAATTTTTCATAAAAATTGCTGCCGAAGTAAATGTACAGACTCCTACAGCTGTTAAAAATATGCCTGTATATGTTGTATAGGTGTTGATAAATAAGTAATCAAGAAATGAGGACAATTTATTATGAAATATGATCTCGAATATCCAAGTCAGCAGCCACAGTGAACTTGATATGCCAACAGACATTTCTGTACAATAAATCGAAAAATCTTTTTTTCCTTTTGCCAATACATTAGCATTTACTTTTTCCCTTCGCTTCAAAAATACCAGTTTGAGAATGTAGGCTGCAGCAAAAGCAATCAGTAATACCAATGAAATAATGTCGGATATATCCATGTTAATCCCTCCGGCATATATGAATATATGAACAATATTTCATATTTATATTATACATTATAAACTGAAAGGAATCAAGATAAGCTTAGCGCAGGTTTGAGCCCGACCTTCTGTTATTATTGCTTTGGTAAGATACTTTCTAAAAAGAATGGTATAATGTTAAAAGGATAAACTGTTAAATATATTTATTTTACATGGTAAAGGGTGTTAACAATGCTTATTGAACATTCAAAGTTTTATGCTGTTAAAAACTTTATATATTCAGAAGGAAGGCTTTTAGAAAGAAAATTGTTTCAGTACTTTTTTGAGAATGGTTCAAAGGAAGCTTGTGTCAAATCATTAATAGCATATCAAAATGATGATGGGGGATTCGGCAATGGCATTGAACCGGATTTATTGACTCCAAGCAGTAGTGGGATTGGCATAGAAACAGCTTTATACATAATGGATATCCTGGATTACCCTGACAAAGAAATTTTATCCGGTATATCCAATTGGCTGATTAATAACATAAATGACCAGGGCTATATTCATCATCCGCCGGCAGATTTAAAAGATTATCCGTACCAACCATGGTGGGAAAACCCTGATAAGGATAGAGTTTTATCCATTGCAGGGTTATTGGAGAAACTCGGTGTCAATAGTGGATATGGTGAGGATAAAATACTTGATTATGCCATGCAAATCGAAATTCCTTCAAAAATTGAGTTTTACAGTTATCCGTTTTTTATTTATGCATTATATAATAAGAGTTTTCCAAAGGGACAAACTGTTATTGAGCAGTATTTGCAAGACTTTGAATTGTTTTTGGAACAGAATGCAAATCATTATCCGCTGTTTAGCAGATATTAGTATCATGCAATTCCTTTTATTTCCGAGGATATAGTTGACAAATGTGCAAAAGTATTTGTTGATAGTATTAAAGAATGCGGAAGCATTGTTAACCCTTATCCTCAACTGCCTAAATGGGATGCGCTTTTCACTTTGGATGGTCTAATGATTTTAAAGAAGTTTAGAAAATTTGATTAAAGTGAGGGCATGTGCGTAAAAACTCATAAAGAAAAAATTTAATATGAAGAAAAGCAAAAAACACTCTTAAAACTTGAGAGTGTTTTTTGCAAACTTTGATACTTATTGGTTCTGTGCAAATTGATTTTAGATGGTTGTCCAACCGCCGTCTACTGTTAACAACTGTCCTGTAGTGTAGCTTGAAGCATCTGAAGCAAAGTATATGAGAGCTCCGTCAAGTTCGCCGTCCCTACCTGGCCTTCCCATAGGGCATCTTGAATTTATATATTCCAGAAAATCCTTATTTGACAAGACATCTTCAGTCATTTCGCTTGGGAAGTATGCCGGACCAATTGCATTGACGGTGATATTGTATTTGGCCCATTCATTGGCAAGTGCCTTTGTAAGCATCTCAAGCCCGCCTTTTGTGGTACAATATGCAGTTATGGGCAGATCCTTCATTGCAACGGTGCTGTGTATGGAACCGATATTGATTATTTTACCGTATCTTTTTTCAATCATAATTTTTCCTACTTCCCGGGCAAAGTAATAAGCACCGTTTAGGTTGACACTCATCATGGTTTCCCACAACTCATCCGACTGTTCTTCGGCCGGTCCGGCCATGCCAATGCCTGCATTGTTTACCAGGATATCTATGGTGCCGAAATATTCCTTAACTTTGCTTACAGTGTTTTTTATTTCTTCCGATTTTGACACATCACATTTTAAAGCCAAACATTTTACACCCAACTTCTCTATATCTGCTTTTACCGCTTCTAACTTTTCAATTCGCCTTGCAACAATTGCTACATTAGCGCCCTGTCTTGCCAGTGCTTTTGCAAATTGGACACCTAATCCTGAAGATGCGCCGGTTACAATTGCTACTTTTCCTTTCAGATCAAACAAATCTGACATATTGCATCCTCTCCTTATTTATTGTGTCATATTATTAATACCCATCAAATGCTTTATAATAACAAAATTTCTAGCTATTTTATCCAATGGGAGGTATTATTTTGAGACGCTGTAACAGTATCAGCTTTATTTTTGCTTAAATTATTGCTGTTTATGCGTTTATCTTACAGTTTTGCCGAATTATGAGACGGTTAAATTTATGAGTGATGAAAATTGACAGGGGGTAGATACAGTAAAACGTATAGAAAAAGGGTATTTGATATTATATAATAATTTGGGAAAATATATCCGAGGGAGAATATGTTAAATATAGAAGGGATGATAAATATGGATTTTTTGGAGTTGGCAAAGAAGAGATATTCTGTTAGGAAGTATCAGTCTAAAAAGGTGGAAAAAGACAAGTTATTGAAAATTTTAGAAGCGGGCAGAGTTGCACCTACCGGCTGTAATAACCAGCCTTTCAAGCTAATAGTCGTACAGGAGGAAGAAGGGCTTGAAAAAATCAAAAAAGCGGCGAATATTTTTGGAGCACCTTTGGCTATTATTGTTTGCGGAGATCATAATGCAGTCTGGAAGAGGCCTTTTGACGGCAAAAATATTCTAGATATAGATGTCAGCATTGTTACTGATCATATGATGCTGCAGGCAACGGAATTGGGGTTGGGCAGCGTTTGGATATGCTATTTCAAGCCCGATGTTATTAAAGCTGAGTTTAATTTGCCGGATCATATAGAGCCTATAAATATTTTGGCAATAGGCTATGCCGATGGTGAGGCAGCATCACCCGACAGGCATGAAAAACTCCGCCGTCCTTTGAGCGAGCTTGTATCCTATGAAAGTTTGTAAAAAAGAAATTTTACTGTAAGTCACAGCTTTTCATATCTAAATATATTCTGAATGTTATACCGTACGATAAATATATGTAGATTTTATCTTGTGCACTATTGTTAACTAAAATATTTGAAATTAGTTGACAATAGTGTCTTGTTTTTATATACTTCGGAATAGAGCCTATTTTGGATAAAAAACGAAGGGGGAGAAAACATGGAAAGCAAATCAAAAACTTATTACTTGGCAAGTGTTGGAATAATGGCTGCAGTTATTTGTATTCTGGGGCCTTTATCTATTCCTATTGGTGTAGTGCCTATTTCCTTTACAAATCTGGCTATCTATTTTGCACTTTATACAATCGGTATGAAAAAGGGAACTATTAGCTACATAATATATATGCTTATCGGTTCTATGGGAGCGCCGGTATTTTCAAGCTTTACCGGTGGCCCTGCAAAGCTCGTCGGTCCGACCGGTGGATATCTTGTGGGATTTATATTTATGGCTCTGATTTCCGGATTTTTTATCGATACTTTTTTCGAAAAAAGATATTTATGCTTTGCAGGAATGGTATTAGGCACTGTGGTATGTTATATGTTTGGGACTGTTTGGCTGGCCTATCAAGCTAATATATCAATCAGTAAAGCACTATCTTTAGGCGTAATTCCGTTTATACCGGGAGATTTGGCTAAAATCGCAAGTGCAGCTATAGTAGGTCCTCAAATTCGCAAAAGTTTAATCAAGGCCAATTTGTATATGGCTTAAAGTATTAGTCTATTTTGTTTTTTACAAAAAAAGATAGGGGCATCATGCCCCTTTGATTTTTTATTTATAGTTGAAAAGGCAAAATAAAAGACTCCATAGGCATAATGCTGTTGGAGTCTTTAAGAATTAAAATTATTTTGAAACACTCTCATATGCCCATTCCAACCACTGGCACAACAATTCGAGATCGGATTTTTCTACTGTTGCACCGCACCAAATTCTTAAACCAGTTGGCGCTTCTTTGTAAGAGCCTATATCATACGCGACTTTTTCTTCTGCAAGCAGTTTTATCATGCTCTTAAGCTTGTCTTCGGGTAAATCAACGGTAAAACATACACTTGTATTTGAACGGTATTGTTTTTCTTTGGCCAGGAAATGTATCCAATTGTGTTTTGCAACAAAGTCTTCGAGTACGCTTAAGTTTTCTTCGCTTCTTGCAATCATGGCCTTAACTCCGCCTATGGACTCTGCCCATTTTAGAGCCTGGAGATAGTCTTCATTACAAAGCATGGACGGAGTATTGATAGTGGAACCTTCGAATATTGATTCATCGAGTTTGCCTTTCTTCTTTATTCTGAATATTTTTGGCAATGGCCATGGCGGATTATATGACTCTAATCTTTCAACAACCCTCGGTGATATTACAAGCATTCCGTGGGCAGCTTCACCGCCTAGAACTTTCTGCCAGGAGAAAGTCAGGGCATCAATTTTATCCCAGGGAATATCCATGGCAAATACAGCTGAAGTTGCGTCACATAGGGTTAATCCCTTTCTGTCGCTTGGAATCCAATCACCGTTAGGGATTTTTACACCGCTGGTAGTACCGTTCCAGGTAAATACCACATCGTGGTCAAAGTTTACCTGACTTAAGTCTGGCAATTCACCGTAATCGGCAGATAATATATTGACATTTTCCAGTTTGAGTTCATTTTTGATGTCGTTTGCCCAGCCTTTTCCGAAGGATTCAAAGACTAAAACATCCACCGGTCTCGGACCCAAAACATTCCACATAAGCATTTCGAAAGCACCGGTATCGGAAGCAGGTACTATACCGACTTTATAATCTTCAGGAATATTAAGTATTTCTTTTGTTTTTGCTATGGACAATGCCAGCTTTTCTTTTCCAAGGCTGCTTCTGTGGGACCTTCCTAAAGGTGCATCCTTCAGTTCATCGATGGTGTATCCGGGATGTTTTGCACATGGACCGGATGAGAAGCATGGATTTGAAGGTTTGTTTGCAGGTTTCATATTGTTCACTCCTTATATATTATTTTTAAGTTGATTTTTAACTTATGTATAAATAAAAAACCCTCGACCCTAAAACATTAAGGACGAGAGATTATACCCGTGGTGCCACCTAGATTAGTTAGAAAACCTAACTCACTCATTGCAATAACCGTTGCGGCGGTTTGGCTCATCGCCAACGTCTCAAGGGTGGAATATCAAGTGTACTTCGGTTGATTTGCACCATCCATCAACTCTCTTATACGGAAGTGTCCACTGTTTTCCCCATCATTGACTTAACCTTATTATTAAATAATATTTTAGTATATTTTATTATATTCTGCGATATATTTCAAGAGTATTCTTATATTTCAAGTATAATGTTTAAACTTAAGGTTTAATGTCAATAATCAATTCGGGTGATTCTATGTTTGGAAAAGATAAGAAAAAAAAGTCGGGTAACAATAACATTGATTCAGAAAGTAATAAATCAAAGCAAGATAAAGAATTGGGAAAATCACTGGATGATAATATAAATCTTGTTAAAAGTATTCTTTCAGACGATGAAACATTGGTTGTCAGGCGTTTTCAGAACAAGTTTCTGAAAGCTGCAAAGTGCTGCATTATTTATTTTGATGGTATGGTTAATCAGTTAATCATAAATGAAAGTATTATCAAGCCTGTACTTGACAGCAATTTGACTCAGGATATATCTGCCAATAATTTACTGGAAGAATTGCAGTTCAAGGTTTTGGTTAACAATTATCTTGTTTCCAGCAGGAATGTTGACAGCATTGTAGATGCTATTATTTGCGGCGATGTGGTATTTTTTCTCGATGGATATGATGAAGCGTTGGTTATAAGGGCAAACGATTGGGAAAAAAGAGCTATAACAGAACCCGAATCGGAAAGATTGATGCGTGGACCGAGAGAAGGTTTCACAGAGTCTCTCGAGACTAATCTGGTTTTGCTTAGAAGAAGGATAAAATGTCCTCTATTTAAGACAGAATTTAGAGTAATCGGCCAGAGGACTCGTACTAAAGTCTGCGTATGTTATATAAGTGACATTGTGTCATTAAATATTTTAAATGAACTCAGGAGACGTTTGGATGATATAAATATAGACGGCATAATAGATTCCGGGTATATCCAGGAATTAATACGGGATGAACCCTTTTCACCTTTTTGTACGGTAGGCTACAGTGAAAGGCCGGATGTTGTTGCTGCAAAACTGTTAGAAGGAAGGATAGCAATTATTGTTGACGGAAGTCCGGCCGTTTTAACCGTTCCTTATATTATAGTTGAAAATGCTCAGGCAAACGAAGACTATTACAATAACTATATTCTGGCTTCCTTTAACAGATTTATTCGTACAACTGCAACCATTTCGGCAGTGACTATACCGGCTGTTTATATGGCTATAGTTACATATCATCAGGAAATGCTGCCCACTCCGGTATTGTTGAGTTTGTCGGCGTCAAGGCAGGGGGTTCCTTTTCCTACGGCATTGTCCTTTTTCATTATGCTTTTGATATTTGACATTCTCAGGGAGGCTGGAGCAAGAATGCCTTTGTCCATCGGACAGGCAATTAATATTGTCGGTGCCTTGGTATTGGGTGAGGCAGCGATAAATGCAAAACTTGTAAGTGCGCCCGTAATAGTTATTACAGCTGTGTCAGGCATATTAACCCTGTTGAATGCAAGAATGTTGACTGCCATAATATTTACACGTTTTTTTCTGCTGTTTATGGCTTCGATATTGGGGATCTATGGAGTTATATTCGGATTTTTGATTATAGTTCTTCACCTTTCAAGTATGCGGTCCTTTGGGGTTCCGTATTTGCTGAGCATAACCAGAATAACCGACCATGACGGGCAGGATTCCTGGATTCGAGCACCATGGTGGACTATGACTTTGCGGCCTAAAATTATTGCCGCAAGAAATCTGGTTAGGCAAACAGTAGGAAAGAACAGGAGAAGATAGTATGGTAAAAAAAATAAGAACGGTAATGCTTCTTTTACTTATTTCTTTATCCATGTTATTTCTATCGGGCTGCTGGAACTATCGTGAAATTGATGAAATAGCCATAGTTGCAGGAGTTGCTGTTGATAAAGGAATAAATAAAAATTACTTAGTTACTATGGAAATTGTCGAATTGAGAGGAGGCACTGAAACCCAACTGCTGACCAAGATTATTTCATTAGAAGGAAATTCGATGTTTGAGGCTATAAGGAGTATAATCTCGTACATAGGAAAAAAAGCTTACTGGAGTCATGCAAAAGTTGTTATTGTCAGTCAGGACATTGCAAAAGAAGGTTTGGTGAAGATTATAGACTGGTTTAGCCGCGATACTGAAGCCAGAGAAAATATTTACTTGCTGGTATCTAAGCATGAGACAGCAAAAGAAATATTTGAGGGAAAGCCGGTAACAAGTGAAGTATTATCCTTTCAATTGGAAAAAATGCTTCATAACCAGAGAAATTTAGGGAAAGCTCCTGCTGAAGATATCAGACAATTTATAAATGTACTTTCGACAGAAGGAGGTAATCCTGTAGCACCTGTAATAAGTATTAAAGATATAAATGGCCAAAAGAGGGTTGAAATTATTGGAACTGCTGTTTTTAGGTCAGACAGGCTTGTGGGATTTTTAGATGAGCTCGATACACAGACAATGCTCTTTATACAAAATGAAGTAAAAGGAGGCGTAATTTACAGTGAAGAAAAAGTAGCGGGCAGTTATGTTACACTGGAAATATTTAAAAGCAAAACAAAACTGAAACCTATCATAGACGAAAATAGTCTGGCGATGGAAATAGATATTGAAATAGAAGCGGCAATAAATGAAATTAACGATATAGGGGATGTGATTGGAGAAGATGGACGGACACAGCTTAAACATCATTATGAGAATTTGATTAATAAAAGAGTTACAGAATTAGTTGAGAAAGTTCAAACACAATATAACACAGATATATTTGGATTTGCAATAAAGCTGTATAGGAATGAACCCCGTTTGTGGAAAGAGATTCGGGGGAGCTGGAAAGAAGAGTTTCGCAACTTGAAAGTTAAAACAAACACAAAGGTTAAAATAATAAACAGTGCTCAGCTGGCAAAACCTTTTGAAGTGGAGGAGTAAGCATGTTTGTCTTGGTACTGGCAGCTTATGTCTTGTTGGGAATTTATGAATTTGTCCCGCTTTATAAGCAAAAACAGTGGAAGGATTTTTTTGTGAATTTGGCGCTTGGGATTATTTCTCTTTGCATTGGATTGCTCTTAAGTTTGGATGTAGATTTTATAAGCCCGATACTTCCAATAAAGAATTTACTGAAAACACTTTGGGGAGAGTAGGTTGTTTATGATGATAGAAAAGTTAAATGACAAGGAAGCAATTTGCATAACTACATTGTTTATTATGGGCAGTACTCTCATAATGGGTATAGGCGGTAGAGCAGAAAATAATTCCTGGATATCAGCTATATTGGGAATGCTTTTTGCATTGCCTATGGTTTTGATATATTCAAGAATAATATCTATATTTAAGGGCAAGGATTTGTTTGAAATATTGGAATTGGTATTTGGAAAATTTATCGGTAAATTTATAGTAGTATTGTATATAGGTTATTCTTTTTTACTGGGCTCGTTGGTTGTACGGAATTTCGGAGAGTTTGTAGATACATTGGGAATGCCGGAAACACCTATGTTTGTAATAAATTTTACCTTAGGGTTGGTTTGCGTAAATGCTGTAAGATTGGGAATTGAGACCATCGGAAGAGCATGTGCATATTTTATCCCCTTAGTATTTTTTATTTTAATTAATGTTCAGATATTGGCAATACCCGAATTTCATTTCGATTATATAAAGCCTATAATGTACAAGGGATTTATGCCCGTTTTACAAGCGGGATATTATGCATTTTCATTTCCCTTTGCTGAAACGGTAATTCTAATGAGTGCTTTTTTTACTTTGAAAAGTAAAAAGTCGGCAAGGAAAGTCTATTTATGGGGATTATTTTTGGCAGGTATATCTATTGTCGTATTAACTTTAAGGAACGTGTTGATACTGGGAAACTCCATTGATATGTATTATTTTCCTTCCTATATTACTGTTGGAAATATTTCTGTCGGAAATTTTCTTCAAAGACTTGAAGTTACAGTTGTATTCGTATTTGCAATTGGTGCTTTTGCAAAGTCCAGTATGTGTCTGTTTTCGGCATGCAGAGGTTTTCAGAGGCTGTTCAAATTGGATGACTATAGATCGGTTGCCATCCAGGTAGGATTGTTAATGGTATATTTCTCAATTATAGTCTATGGTAATATTATGGAGATGAAGGAATGGGCTGAGATTTACTCCTATTATGTAATTCCTGTTCAGATAGTGATTCCTGTAATATTGTGGATCGTTGCAGAAATCAGGAAAAAGTCCATATTGAGCAGTACAAATTGCGCGTGAATTTAATAAAATTAATTAATTCTTTTTTTTATTATTTTTTCGGAAGTTCCCTTAAACCGTTAACATAATTTGAAGCGGGAGAATACTATTATTATATAGAGAACTTTAGGGAGTGAGGTTATATGGTAAGTATTGTCCCCGCGACTGTTGGATTAAAATATTTTATATCCCCTGCAGCAGGCTCTATGAGTTTTATAGTTCTGGATATTGGGTCTTTAATTTTTATAAGCTTATTTTACATTTTGCTTCCGCTTGCTGTAATTCTTACTTTGGGCGGTATAGTATTTTCGGTACTTTCGAAAGCAAGCAAGGCAGCGAGTTTGGGATTGAATCTCGCCCAAAGCAACGAGGAGTTGGAAGGTGTATTTGGTATTGCCGGATATGAGTATGACCCAAAACAGGATATTTTTTATTCTATTTTAAACCCATGGCAGAGAAAATTCGGGTATTGCAAGCTTTATGATGAAGCATTGGCACCCTTGAGCATGATAGTTGACTGTGAACCCATCATTTTCGAATGTTATGGTCAAAAGTGGATGATTGAATTTTGGAAGGGACAATATTGTTTGAATACCGGATGTGAAATTGGAATTTACAAAGAGGTTATCGATTTGGGGATAGTTGGTATGAAAGGCTCTTTCTTTATGAGCGTAAAGGATGAAGAAATGATGCACATGGCCTTTTCCTTGAAAAAGAAAGGTAAGGAGTTATTCTATAGGGAAGGTAGGCATTGGTGGTTAACAGGCTTTAAAATGGGGGAATTTTCAAATCCTTCAGAATTGACTATGGATATAGCCATTCAATTTAATGACTTAAATATGTGTTACGCTTTTATTAATGCAATGCTTAGTGTAGGATATTCGGAAGATGAGATAGTAAAGATTGGAAACAGAGTATATTTTACCTTTGGAAAGCCTCGTACTAAGCAGCCTTTTACCAGAACAAGACTGACTGATTGGATAATTCAGAGAAAAAATAAGTTCATGTGTGACCAATATAACAAGGCTACTGAAGAATATAAGACCATTGAGGAAAAACTGGCTGCCCTTAAGATGAATGAACCTGTTATATATAATAAAGCTATTAATATAGGAAAAACCCCGGAAGTATACAAAGCATACAACAAGTTTAAGAGATATGTCGAATAGTTGTTCCAAATTTAAAATATTGTTTTGGATTTTTATTCCGTTGAAAGAAAGGAAAATCAAAATGGAAGTGTTGTGTACACCTCCATTTTGTTATTGTTCGTTTTATTTTTCGGATAAAATATGAAATTTAATTGAAACTGCAAAAATTGTAACACAATATAAGGGTAAGGAATACTATACTAGTGAAGTTAAATATGACCTATATCAATAAACTTGAAAGGAGCGATCATGATATGACAGATGAAAGAGGATATGTTGGCTTTGGATTTGGAAATGACTGGCTGTGTTGGATACTGATAATACTTATAATACTGATTATTTTCTGTCCGGGATTTTTCGGTGGCTTCGGATACGGAGGCAAGTGCTGAATACATATGGCATTATGGCTGTTAAGGTTTAAGAGAAACAGGAATTTTTTAAAATCCTTTGCCTAACAGCAGTTTTGAGAGATTAATACTTAAAAACTAAAAGGGAGGCTCATCCTCCCTTTTAAAATGTATATTTTATTTGGTGTAAACAATAGCAAAAGTTAAATATATAAGCATGTATGATCGATATATAAGTAAAAGTTATAAGATATTTGATATGAAACCGTTAATACATTGATTTAACTCGATAGAATCAAATATGGCGGAAGAGGAATTTTGACTTTGAGGTTTAATTGTTATAAAATAATAATATAACTTATTTTTGACAGTTGTAACGTTAAAAGATTAAATTTATCTTTTTGTACAGTATCTTATTTTAATAGTCCGCTTTATGACACATTTTCCAATCACAGATATTGCGCCAATCTCAAAAATATAAACCCTATTTTTGATACGGCAATTGTAGAGCTTTCACAATTTTTTAAGGGTTTTATCCAGTACCGAACGAACTCATGAGTCGCAGTAGTCGTCTAAGTAATATATGAAGGTACGTTATATGGGGGTGCTGCCATGATAAGAATTATTGCCTTAGGGTGTATTGTTTTGCTATTGCTTGCAGGCTGTGATGAAGGAGGAAATCACGCCTCTGTACAGACACGGATTTATGACGAGGTGTCCGAAAATGTCTATAATCCGGAAATGGAATCTGGAACTGTTGAAATACCCGATTATTCAGAAAATGATAATACGTTAAACAGTGGAGAGGATATTGAGACCAATTTAAATGACGGTAAGCTATCTGAAGACAAAAAACTTACCGAGGAAGAAATAATCCGACAGCTTATCGAATTGGGGGCAGTTGTTGAATCCGGCGAAATTGAAGTTAAAGAAAAAGTTGAAGTCAGTGAAGGAACAGAATCCGAAAAGAAAAATGAAGACAAGAAAGAAACTGAAGTTGCAAAAGAAACAGAAATCAAAGAGGAGACTGAAGATAAAAAGCCAGAAAAGGATTATACCGAAGTTATACTTAGAAATTTTGAATCGAAAGTACCGGAAGAAGTTGTTTTGAATATCAAGTACGATAAATATCAAATTCTGACCGATTACCTGCTGATAATGAGTGACGGAGCCAATATAAGGGAGAAACCATCTACGTCGGCAAAAGTGATTGGAAAGGTTCGATATTTTGATAAGATAAGGCTTATCTCAAAAGTTCAGGGAGAATTCCTTGAGAAATATAAAACGGATAAATGGTATAAGGTGGTTTTCAATGCAGATAATAAAACTTTGGAAGGGTACATATTTTCGAACCTTGCCCAGCCAAGGAGTTTCCAGTTTGACAAGATGTATGAGGCGGTTAAGAGAGCCGAAAGGGAAATAGAGACAAATACCATTGCTTATATTTCAAATTATAAGAACAGTACTGGTACAGCTCCTTTATATAACGGAAATACAAAGGATAAGTTCGGAATTCAAAGATATCAGGCGGCACCGGCATATTACCAGCCCAATTTGAATTCTGAATTTCGATATATTTCTGACGGTACTGTAGTGTCTGTTCTGGAAGAAACGGAAAGTTTCTATAAAATACGGACTTTGAGCTTTGAAGGTGAATACTATGTTCCTAAAAAGTACGTTTCCTTTAATAAATCTATTGAAAAATTGACCAAGGCAATTGTGGTTGACAGGAAGAATCAAAACGAAGGTGTATTTGAACTGATTGACGGAAAGTGGAATCTGATATCCTATACCTATGCCACAACCGGTGAAAACGCAAGATATAAACTTCCCACTGATTTGGGCTATTTCATGGCAATTGAAAAAGTATCAAGATTTTTATACTTAAGTGATACAACAAAGCAAATTGCCGGGTATGCACCTTACGGAATAAGATTTAACGGTGGGGCATACATTCATGGAGTGCCTGTCGATTATGTGTTTAAAGACGGAAAACGTATTGATCCGGGTATGCAGGAGTATTCATCTACAATAGGCACTGTACCCAAATCCCATAAATGTGTAAGGAATTACACCAGCCATGCGAAGTTTTTGTATGACTGGGTTGATATAGGAAAGAGCATGGTTATAGTAATAGAATAAGTATTTACCCATTTGATATTTATATATCAACAACAAAAAGAGTAACCCGTTAAAAGTTACTCCCTTTGCCATTAAAATCTCTAAGTATTTAAGTATTATAGAGGCTTAATGAACATTTGGGTCCAATACATCCTTCCGTTTTTATCCTTTGCGAGACCTACACCTATTTGTGTAAAGGATGGGCTCAAGATGTTGTTTCTATGCCCGGGAGAGTTCATCCACGCATTCATTACCTGAGAAGGGCTTTGCTGACCCATAGCAATATTTTCACCGGCTGCAGAGTATCTGATGCCAAAGGATTCCATCATCTTGAAAGGAGAACCGTAAGTCGGAGAGTTGTGAGCAAAATATCCCTTGTCAATCATATCCTGTGACTTATACCTTGCAACTCTCGACAATTGCCAGTTTTGGGTTAGCTGAGGGAGCCCGGCTTTTGCCCTTTCAACGTTTACAAGTCTTATTACTTCGTTTTCCAAGGCTTTTACATCATCCAGGTTGGGGATTGTAATTTTTTGCCCCGGGTAAATGAGATCAGGGTTTTTAATCTGCGGATTTGCAGCTATAATTTCACTTGTACCTACCTGGAATTTACTGGCAATTTTCCACATAGTGTCGCCCGGTTTTACAATGTAGGTTTGCGATTGCGCGAAGGCATTTACTGAAAAAATAAAAATAAACAAAAATATTAAACTTAATCTTTTTTTCATATCTTAATCACCTCATGAATATTTTTATAAATAAGTCATTATTTTATGTTGTATATATTATGTTATTATAGGAAATTTTTATTGTAGGCACGTTTTTTTAGGGTTTTAAACTGTTTGGATTTTCCTGTATGCTCGTTTTTGAATACTATGGATTAATATAATTTGACACGAAAATAATATTATTTTAAACTCTATTTATATATTTTTTGAAAATACTAATGATATGGAAAAGGGTTTTTAGCAATATGAAAATAAATCAGGTAATGGATATCGCTATCAAAGCAGGTAAAATCCTTTTGGCAAACGGTTCGGAAATTTACAGGGTTGAGGATACCATTGGAAGAATATGCAGAAGTTATGGAGTCGAAGCGGAGTGTTTTGTGCTTCCGACCAGTATATTTATAACTGTTACAGGTAAGGATGGAGAGCCTCTTTCTGTTGTAAAGCGTATTAGCGAAAGAACAGTGGATTTAAGCTGTGTTGAAAAAGTAAATTCTTTTTCTAGAAGAATCCAGGAAAGTCCAATACCCTATGAAGAAGCCATGGAGACTTTGGAAAAAATAGAAAGAGAAAAGGGCTATAAATTTGGATTAAGGCTTTTTGTTGCGGGAGTTACTGCTTTTGTATATACTCTTTTGTTTAAAGGTACTGTTCAGGATGCCGTAGTAGCGTTTATTATTGGGATGCTTATATATATTTCCAAAGAAAAGGTGTCGAGGATAGGAGTATTCAAATTTTTTGAATATTTTGTGTCCGGTTTGATAGCTGCAGGCATGAGTGTTATAGCGGTAAAGATTTTCCCTTTCTTAAATATATATAGGATAATTATTTCTTCTATTATGATTTTACTTCCTGGGGTGTCAACCACAAACGCTCTTAAAGATGCACTGCACGGAGACATTGTATCGAGCCAGTTTGGAATGGCAGAAGCAATATTTACAGTTGTTTCGGTAACTGCGGGAGTAGCTATTGTATTATCTTTAGGATTAGGGTGGATTTAGTAATGGAAGAGATTTTTCTGGCGTTTATAGCAAGTTTATGTCCTGGAATAATGTATAATGTGGCAAGAAAAAATTTACTATGGGTTGGCCTGGCCGGTATGTTTGGGTGGATTACCTATGCCTCTATGCTTGAATACAGCGGAAATGTGGTGTTTTCGAGTTTTTTAGGGGCAGTTGTAGTGGGGTTGTACAGTGAAAGCGTTGCAAGACTTAGAAAAGCACCGGCAATGGTTTTTTCGATTCCCGGCATTTTTCCTTTGGTTCCGGGGATTGCAATTTACAACTCTACACAGTATATAGCTGAAAATAATCTGTCCAAAGCCGCAAACACCGGAATAGAAGCTATATCATGCGCTGGCGCCATTGCTTGTGGGATATTGATGACTTCTGCAGTTTTTCGTATTGTGAAGAAGAGAAAAAAATTGAAATTATATAGAAAAGTATAGATTAAAAGCTGCTGCCTAAAATTTCAGGCAGCAGCTTCTTGCTTGTTGTTCTATCGATTCTTTAATTTCCTTTTGCAAATTGCAAACATCCTTCGATAGCCTATTTAGTGTAAAAAGCATTTGTGAATTGGAATCTGAAGGTGTTATCTTAGACTTCATAACTGAAGAAAAAAGGTAAATATCGTTCAGGCTTTCATTAATCAGATACGATGCACCAAACCTCGAGAGATTACTTGAATCACGGTCTTCATTTGTGGAAATTCTTACAACGTCCTGATTCTTAATTAAGTCGGCCAGGTGTTTTTTTACTGTGTAAATGTTTCTTCTGGTGTTGTTGGATATGTAGTCTTTCACTTGGTTGTAACTCTGTTGTAGATTGGGAAGGAGAAAGTCTCTGACATAGTATTCCATTTCTTCGGGTTCTAATTCTTCGACAAAGGAAATGGAATTGAATCTAGAGCTTTCCCATTTAGCTTTGGTAACGCTTAAATCCTTCATATGAATCAGTCCTTTTTTAGTTTATTTGAATGAAAATTGATGTAAGACATAACTGAGACTTTGTGTAAAAAATGTGACTTAAGTAATCTGAAAGATTAACATTTAATTGCCAATAAAATTATATTATAATATTTCCAAATAATCAACTGGTATTTAGAAAAATTTTCATAGATATATTTTGGGAAATATTTCATTTTTATGGAACGAATATGGCAATACCAAAGTTTTTGCAGTGTTCACGACTTGACACGAACATTAGTTTGGTGTAATCTGAAATCTGGAGGAAGTACTTTGTAAAACACAGTTTTTTCATTTTGCGTGTTTTTTCATTGCCTGTTGCTCGGGAAAAATCTAAAATATTATTAAAGTGTTTTATTTCTATAAACTTTTTGTAACTGCCTTTTCTGGATATTTGTCGTCATTGCCTTTGAACAAAAAGAAAGAGATAAATATTAAAAAGGTTGTTTTTGAAATGGACTTGTACAGAAATTTCTAATAGGAGTGTGCGCAACAATATGTCAAAACAAGGTAAGAATAAGTATTACGGTAATGACAGTATTACCTCTTTGAAGGGGGCTGACAGGGTAAGGTTAAGACCTTCGGTTATATTTGGCTCGGATGGTATTGAGGGATGCCAGCATTCCGTTTTTGAGATACTTTCAAATTCTATAGATGAAGCAAGGGAAGGTTTTGGAAATGTAATTGAAGTTAGCAGGTTTAAGGATAACTCTGTAATGGTAAAGGATTATGGGAGAGGGATTCCTCTCGATTATAATGAAAAAGAAGGACGATATAACTGGGAGCTGGTTTTTTGTGAGCTTTATGCCGGAGGGAAATATAAAAACAATTCCGGTGAAAACTATGAGTTCAGCCTTGGATTAAACGGGCTCGGAAGCTGTGCCACCCAGTATAGTTCGGAGTATATGGATGTTACTGTCTTCAGAGACGGATATAAATATGAACTGCATTTTGAAAAAGGTGAAAATATCGGTGGACTGATAAAGCAAAAAGAAGATTATGAGAGTACAGGAACCATTATAAAATGGAAGCCTGATCTTGAGGTGTTTACCGATATAAACATACCCCTTGAGTATTATACCAATACTTTGAAAAAGCAGGCAGTTGTCAATGCCGGTCTTAAGTTTATACTTTATGATGAGGAATCGGGGCAAACTTTTGAATACTGTTATGAGAATGGTATAGTGGACTATGTAAAAGAAGTTTCACAGGATAAAGCTTTTACAGGCATACAGTTTTATGAGACAAGTACAAAGGGAAGGGACAGGGAAGATAAGCCTGAATACAAAGTAAAAATGCAAATAGCATTTTGCTTTTGCAATGAGATTAATTTGATAGAGTATTACCACAATTCGAGTTTTCTTGAATATGGAGGAGCACCGGATAAAGCGGTGAAAAATGCTTTTGTATACGAAATAGACAAGTGTATAAGAGCACGAGGAAAATACAACAAGGATGAAGCTAAGATTACCTTCCAGGATATTCAGGATAGTTTAATACTTGTCAGCAATTCGTTTTCAACAATTACCAGTTACGAAAACCAGACCAAAAAGTCAATAACCAACAAGTTTATCCAGGAAGCTATGACTGAATTTTTGAAGCAGCAACTGGAAGTATATTTTATTGAAAACAAGATAGAAAGTGACAGGATAATTGAACAGATTCTGGTGAATAAAAGGAGCCGTGAAACTGCTGAGAGGACAAGGATCAATATAAAAAAGAAGCTCAGCGGAAATATTGATATGTCCAACAGAGTGAAGAAATTTGTAGACTGCAGGACAAAGGACGTAAACCGTCGAGAGATTTATATAGTGGAGGGAGATTCGGCCTTAGGTTCGTGTAAATTGGCCAGAGATGCTGAATTCCAGGCTATAATACCGGTAAGAGGAAAGATTTTAAACTGTTTGAAAGCAAACTATGAAAGTATTTTCAAGAGTGAAATAATTGTAGACCTTCTAAAAGTTTTAGGATGCGGCGTGGAGATAAAGACAAAGCATAACAAGGAATTCAATACCTTTGATATAAACAACCTGCGTTGGAGTAAGATAATTATCTGTACCGACGCTGATGTGGACGGCTTTCAGATAAGGACCCTGATACTTGCCATGTTGTATCGACTGGTGCCTACTCTCATTTATGAGGGTAAGGTTTTTATTGCCGAGTCGCCGCTTTTTGAAATAACTACAAAGGATAAAACCTATTTTGCCTATTCCGATAGGGAAAAGAATGAAATAATAGCAAAAATAAAAGGCAAATACACCATACAAAGGTCAAAGGGACTTGGGGAAAACGACCCCGAAATGATGTGGCAGACCACTATGAATCCCGAAACAAGGAAGCTTATTAAAGTAATGCCCGATGATATTGAAAATACAGAGAAGATGTTTGATATACTGCTTGGGGACAATCTGCCCGGCAGAAAAAGTTTTATTGAAGAAAACGGTTACAGGTATTTAGACATGGTAGATGTATATTAATAGAAAATTGATAAAAATGATGCGAATTGTATTGAAATGATGAATATTTTGGAAAGGTGAAATATATGTCCGCAAAAAATGTAATAGAGCAGAAAATAGTTGATACACTTGAAAAGAATTATATGCCTTATGCCATGAGTGTAATAATTTCAAGGGCAATACCGGAAATTGACGGTTTGAAACCATCCCACAGAAAACTGTTGTATACTATGTATAAAATGGGACTTTTGACCGGGCAGAAAACCAAGTCGGCCAATGTTGTGGGACAGACAATGAAGCTTAATCCCCACGGAGACTCGGCTATTTATGAGACAATGGTCAGAATGACAAAGGGGAACGAAGCATTACTGCATCCTTATGTCGATTCAAAGGGTAACTTCGGGAAACATTATTCCAGGGATATGCAATTTGCTGCTCCCCGTTATACTGAGGTCAAGCTTGATAAGATATGCGAGGAGCTGTTTAAGGATCTTGACAAGGATGCCGTTGACTTTGTGGACAACTATGACGGTACCATGAAAGAGCCTACACTCCTTCCTATAACTTTTCCCAATATCCTGGTGAATGCCAATCAGGGAATAGCTGTTGGTATGGCCAGCAATATTTGCAGTTTTAACTTAAGAGAAGTTTGCGAAGCAGCTATTCAATTTATTAAAGATGAAAATGTAGATATTTCTGAGTATCTTAAAGCACCTGACTTCTCAACAGGCGGTCAGATAATATACAATGAGAAGGAAATTAAAGATATTTATAACAGCGGAAGAGGCAGCTTTAAAGTAAGGGCAAAATACCGATTTGACAAGGAAAACAACTGTATTGAAGTATATGAGATCCCTTATACTACAACTTCAGAAGCCATTATCGATTCGGTAATTGACCTGGTTAAAAACAATAAGATTAGGGATATTGTAGACGTAAGGGATGAAACTGATCTTGACGGTCTTAAGATTACTTTTGATTTGAGAAAAAATACCGATCCCGATGCGTTGATGAACAAATTGTATAAGCTGACTCCATTGGAAGACAGCTTCAGTTGCAATTTCAATATATTGATAAACGGGCGTCCGAAGGTACTTGGAATAAAAGGTATATTAACCCATTGGACCGAGTTTAGAATCAACTGTATTAAAAGACAGACTATGTTCGACATAAACAAAAAATCGGAAAAGCTTCATTTGCTGCTGGGTTTGCAAAAGATCCTCCTGGATATAGATAAGGCTATAAAACTGATCAGGGAGACTGAAGAGGAGGCTATGGTTGTACCCAACCTCATGAAAGCTTTTCAGGTGGACCAGGTACAGGCTGAGTTTATAGCTGAAATAAAGCTTAGAAACTTAAACAAGGAGTACATTTTAAACAGAGTCAGTGAGATAGAGAAGCTTCAAAAGGAGATTGAAGAATTAAAGGATTTATACGGCAACGAAAAAAAGATAAAGAAGGTAATTATAAAGCAGCTTGAGGAAGTAGCGAAAAAATATGGGCAGCCCAGACGTACTGAGATATTGCATGAAGAGAATATTGAAAAAGTTACTATGGAACATTTTATTGAAGACTACAACTTAAAGCTGTTTTTAACTGATCACAACTATCTGAAAAAGATACCTCTTATATCATTAAGAGCAAATCCGGAGCATAAACTTAAGGACGATGACTATATAATACAGGAAATAGAAACTCACAACAAGGCCGATTTGCTTTTGTTCTCCAATAAGCAGGTAGTATACAAACTGAAAATTTATGAAATTGAGGACTGTAAAGCCAGCAGCCTTGGAGAATACCTGGCAAACCTGTTGGGCCTTGAGGAAGATGAAAAGATTATTCATATAGTAGCTACTGATGATTATAAAGGATACATGATTTTTGCCTTTGAGAATGGAAAAGTTGCAAAGATTGAATTGAGCAGCTATGCAACAAAGACAAACCGCAAAAAGCTGGCAAATGCATACAGTACTTTGTCCAAGGTTGTATATATACAGCATATTTTGGAAGATGAGGAACTTGTTGCTTTCAGCAGCCTAAATAAAGTACTGATATTTAATACTTCAAGTATAAACCCGAAATCTACTAGAGATTCTCAAGGGGTACAGGTAATGAAATCGAAAAAGGGAAGTGTTATGACCTGTATAAAAAGGCTGAATGAAGTTGCGTTTAAGGATTTTGAATATTACAGGACAAAGAACATACCTGCCATAGGTTGTTACTTAAAGGAAGAGGATAGAGAGGACAATCAAATTAAACTTGATATTTGATTGCATTTAAGAGATAAAGTAGGGAAAGGTATTGCTTGAGTTTTAAACCGGCAATGCCTTTTTTTTTATTTGTAGAAATTGTAAATTTTTTGAAGGCCCCTATATTGCGTATTGGAAATAATGGCATTTTTATTTTGGAAAAGTAACAAATTAGTTTATCTGTAATACAATATATTGTCTTTGAAAATTTGTTGGCAATTCATTTGTGAAAATATCTCAGGCATATTGTGGATAATTTTTTGTCAGGGAGGCTTATGTGTGAATACAATCGGTATGACAATGATGAATGCAATGCATCCATGGCCTATAATCAGTGACGAAGCAATTGCCTTTATACATGGTGGTCCATTAGCTCCGCAGATTAGAGGATATGTCTTATTTAAGGATGTTCCTGGAGGAACGGAAGTATATGTTGAAGTGACAGGACTTCCGGATTACAAACCGGGTAAGAATGGAGAGGCTCCTGTTGGCTCCCATGGCTTTCACATTCATGAAGGTAATTGCTGTGAAGTGGGGGATGCAGAAGATCCTTTCCTAGGTGCAGGTGGTCACTGGAATCCCGATGGTCAGCCCCATGGGAACCACGCCGGAGATTTTCCGCCTCTATTTTCCAATCACGGCTTATCAAGAATGTGTTTTTTTACCGACAGATTTAAAGTGAAAGATGTATTGGGCAAGTCGGTGATAATACACAATAATCCCGATGATTTTAGAACTCAGCCTTCGGGAAATTCAGGGAAAAGGCTTGCTTGTGGTGTGATTAAACCAAAATTTATAATTTGTCCAGAATAAAATGGTAATTTTAGGAATAAAAATAAATTAATTATATTAAAGAATAGTCTCGAAAAGTAACTGGAAAACCTGCTGAATGTTAATTAATGGGATAAAGTAACATTGAGAGACTGACAAAAGTAAATGCATATTGACGAAATGAACCTTGATAAACGAATATG